>Ga0307374_10001441_pt1 | contig 44053 bp, 34 predicted proteins | sample OX3MG_FD_202532 | JGI IMG/M metagenome (GOLD analysis project Ga0307374, IMG submission 202532) | Soil microbial communities from Risofladan, Vaasa, Finland - OX-3 | ecosystem: Environmental > Terrestrial > Soil > Coastal area > Acid sulfate soil | place: Finland: Risofladan, Vaasa | collected...
TCCGCGTCGTTTCCGATTCGTTGACCATCTTCCGTCCTTCCTTGGACTTACAACTCGATCCTCGCGACAAAAACCGCCCACCAGCATACAACCCGCGGTCGAAACCGCGAACGTCTACTTACGCCCGACGAACCGGCCCCCAGGGCGGTTGCACTTGCCGCAAACCCTGTTTGACCAGTAGAGTTGGCAAGGGAGCGCAGTAAGTTCGGGGGCGGAAAACCAGGCAGAAAGAGCTACGCGATGTACTGGGCTTGGCTAACCTGGGCAATGATGGCCATCCCTGGCCAGGCGGCCGACACGGTGGTGGTTTGCCCGCCATCGTTCCGGCAGGCCTTGGCCCCTTGGGTCGAGTATCGCCAATCGCAAGGGCGACGGCTGGCATTCGTCGACAACCGGGGCACGGCGGAGCAGATTCGCTCGGCCGTGCGACAGGCTTCCCGGCTTGGCAAACTGCGGGCCGTGATGCTGGTCGGCGACGCTCAAGGGGCATCGCCGACAGGCGCCGCCGCTCGCGACCGCTCGGTGCCGGTCCACTTGGCCCGAGCAAAAGTGAACGTGAATTGGGGCTCCGAGCCCGAGATCGCCACCGATAACTGGTATGCCGATCTCGACGACGACCAGATACCCGACGTCCCCGTGGGCCGGCTGACCGCCGACTCGGCCGCCGAATTAAGCGGCATCGTAAGGAAGATACTGACCTATGAAAAGTCGCGCGGCGGAGACGTTTGGCGCCGGCGCATCAATCTGGTGGCCGGACTGGGCGGCTTCGGCGCCTTGGCCGACGCGGCGCTCGAGGCTGCGGCGAAGGCGATTTTGACGGAAGGCATTCCGCCCAGCTATGTCAGTTCAATGACCTATGCCAGTTGGCGCAGCCCCTATTGCCCCGACCCGGCCAGCTTCAACCAGACGACGCTCGATCGGATGAACGAAGGCTGCCTGTTCTGGGTCTATCTTGGGCACGGGCGGCGTCGCGAGGTCGATCTGCTGCACGCGCCAGGCGGCAGTTTTCGCATCTTCGATGCACGCGACGTCCCTAAGCTGAGCGCCTATCGCGGGGCGCCGATCGCCCTGTTTCTGTCTTGCTACACGGGCGCCTTCGACGGCCCCGAAGATTGCCTGGCCGAAGAAATGCTGCGCGCCGAAGCGGGACCCGCGGCCGTGATCTGCGGCTCGCGCGTGACGATGCCTTATGCCATGAGCGTCTTCGGCACGGAATTGCTCAAAGAGTGTTTCGAGCGGCGGCGGACCACGATCGGCGAAGTCGTGCTCGAAGCCAAGCGAAACACGATGCTCAAGCCGCGCACCGACGGGCGCAGTCGCGCGCTCGACGGTTTGGCCGGCTTGCTCAATCCGTTGCCCGGCGATTTGGCCGAGGAGCGGGCCGAACATCTGCTGCTGTTCAACTTGCTCGGCGACCCGCTGCTCGAACTGCGTCATCCGCGCGAAGCGAAGCTGCACGTGAGAGCCAAAGCCCTGGCCGGCGAGCGGTTGGAAGTCAGCGGCGAGTGCGACGTGAACGGCGAAGCGCTCGTCGAGTTGGTGGTGCGCCGCGATCGACTCACCTTCCAGCCCGCGACTCGCGAAGGCTATCGGCCGTCGCCCGAGACGTTCGCCGAATACTCGCAAACCTACCGCCGGGCGAACGATCCGCGGTTGTCCTCGGTTCGCGTGCCGGTCGAAGACGGGCGTTTCGCCGCGGAGCTCGACGTGCCGGCGACTGCCTGGGGCGACTGCCACGTGCGCGTGTTCGTGCAAGGCGACCAGGATTTTGCGGCGGGTACGGCGGATGTGGAGATTCGCCGGGCGATGAAGGGACGATGATCGACGGTTGCGCAAATCGTAGTCGCATTACGCGGCGCCAATCGCCGCGTAAACTTTACCTTTCTGGGTCAACCAAGCGACGTCGCCTCGTTCGGCGCGTTCCTTGACCTCGCGAAGCAGTTGAACCGTTTCGGATTCGTAGCAAGGCTCGCTCGGATCGTCAGGGGGAATCACCATTTCGACTTCCACTGCGACGACGTACCGGTCCGTCTGAATCAGCCGAGTCCGCTTAATTGGACAGCGCCGGTTTAGGCAATGCTAGCAGGCTTAAGCTGCGATTTGACTGAGAGTTAGGTTCGCGAGGCAAATCGGTGTTGCAAGGGTGGGTTGAAAAAGACGATCCTCCGGGTTTTCCAAACCACGAGTCAGAGACTCCACGGAGGACCGTCAAGGATGACATTAGAGCAGATGACCCGGTTGGGAAGGAAGTTGACTTCGTTTCTGGCGTTGTTCGCCGATTGTTTCGGCCGCCGCGACGCGCGGGCCTTGCTGAAGATTTATGTCCAAGGTCAACTCTCCAACGTGCATCGCAAGACGGCCGAGGCGATCGCCTTGCAGTTCGGGAAAGCGCCTCGCACGTTGCAACGCTTCCTGGAATTGATCAAGTGGAATGAAGAGAAACTGCGAGACCGCTGCCAGCAGATCGTGGCTCGCGACCACGCGCATCCCGAGGCCATTGGGTGCGTGGACGAGTCCGGCGTCAGCAAGAGCGGCGGCAAAACGGTCGGCGCGGGGCGGCAGTACAACGGCAGCCGCGGCAAGGTCGACAATTGCGTCGTGGGAGTGCATCTCGGTTATTCGGCCCCCGGTTTTCAGGTGTTGCTGGACAGCAGCGTCTACCTGCCGGAGGATTGGGCCAACGATCCGGCGCGCCGAAAAAACATACGTGCCCGACGAGATCGAGTTCCGCACCAAGCCGCAGATCGCTCTGGCGCAGGTCGCTCGCGCGCTGGGCAACGGGATTTGCGTGTCGGCTTGGACGTTCGACGAGTTCTATGGCCGCGACAGCAAGTTTCTCGACGGGCTCGAAGCATGCGGCCAGGCGTTTGTGGGCGAGATCCCCAGCGACTTTCACGGCTGGGTGCAAAAACCGACCGTCTTGCGAACCGGCCCGAAAAAGTCGGCAAAACGCGGGCGAAAAAAGCGTTATCCACGCGTGGCTCGACGCCGGCCGTCTTGCGAAGTCCGCAACTTGTTGAAGTACCCGCCCGTCTTCCGCGAACAGTCGTGGCAGCGATACCGGATCAAGGACGCCGAGCGTGGTCCCGAGGTGTGGGAAGTCAAATGGGCCGTCTTGTGGCGGAAGAATGCCGCGGGCTTGCCCACGCGGCGGCACTGCTTGATGGTGGCTCGCAACGTGTTGAGCGGCGAAGTGAAATACTTCTTGTCCAACCGCGCGCCGGGGGAGCGCAATCCGGTAACGGGCCGGTGCGTCACGCTGCGGTGGCTGCTGCGAGTGGCCTTTGGACGGTGGTCCATCGAAAGTTGCTTTCGCCAAGGCAAGGAAGAACTGGGGCTGGATCACTACGAAGTGCGTGGCTGGCGTTGCGTGCACCGGCACTTCTACGTCACCCAATTGAGCCATCTGTTCTGCGCGCGAGTGCGGCAGGAGTACGACGCGGCCCCCAGCGACAAGGGCGATCGGCTCTCCGTGGAGCAAGTTCGCAGCGCCATGAACGTATGGCTGGACTCGGCCGAGTTGCCGCCCAAGTGCCAACGAGCGCGCCAGCGAGAAGGAACAGGCGAAGCAACAATACTGCCAGCGGCGCAACCAGCAGGCCCGCGCGTCGCACACGAAGACGCGACGACGCCGGCTGGCCGCGTTGGGAATCGACGCCGACAGGATCAAAATCGTGCCTCGACCCCAAGGACAACCAATGACCCACTGCACGTCCTCGCCACGACTTATGACAAACGACGGCGCCAAAGTGGCGCTGTCCAACTAGATAATGCCTGAAAATATGCAAAACACCGGCGAAACCGCCTACGAAAAAATCGGCGTCGTCGTCAGCATCTTCCAGCGGGACGGTCGCTGGTATGCGAATTTCCAACATCATGGCAAACAGGAACGAAAATCCCTTAGTTCGACTTTCGCACTTTTTGCTAGCACGCAAAATGCCCGAATTTCGGGTGATTTCGATTGTTTTGCCACCCTTCAACGAATTTCTGCGACCCCTGAAAGAGCATCGAGTCCCCGAATTGCGTGAAATCACGGCGGACACAGGGCTTCGCGATCGAAAAAGTGCGAAAGTCGAACTTAGAACCACGCGCAAAAAACAGGCCCGCCGCAAGGCGCTGTTGCTGAAAGCGGATTTGCTCGCCGGGCGCTACGAGCGGCCGGTCGCGGCGCCGTCGATCGAAAAGGCATTCGACGATTATCTGGCCCATCTGCGGGCCGAGGATAAGGCCGCCAAAACAATCGCCAAAATCGAACTGGTTCGCCGCCGCGTCTTGGAACTGGCCGAGAAACGCCGTGTCCGGTCGTTGCTGGCGATTGACTTGGACTTCATCGACGCCTACCGGGCGTTGCCCACGGCCGCCGGCAAAAAGCCGGCGCCGAAGACGATCAGCAACCATTTGGTAATCATCCGCCAACTGGTCAACTTCGCACTGAGCCGCGGCAAAATCCATCGCGACCCGCTCAAGGGTCTGAAGCTCAAGAAGCCGAAGCCCAACCCGCAGCCGTGCTGGACGTGGGCCGAAGTCCAAAGAATTTTGGCGGCGGCCAAGAACCCCCACCTGCCTTCGCTGCTGCTGTTGGCCGAGACCGGCATGCGGGTTGGCGAGTTGCGCTGGCTGACCTGGGACGACATCGACTTCGCGCAGGGCGTGATTCAGATCCGGCCGAAGGACGACTGGAAGCCCAAGACGGGCGACCAGCGAACGGTTCCGATCAGCCGGGACGCGCGGGCTCAATTGGAAGGTTTGCCGCGCGGCGCCCGGTGGGTGGTGACGGCCGCGGCTTCTCGCCGCTACCCCCATGGGAAGCACCAGGTTTCGGATCGACGCCTGCTGCAGTACCTGAAACGCGTGCTGAAGCGGCTGGGGCTGCGCGGACACGTGCATACCTTTCGGCACAGTTTCATCTCGCACGCCTTAACGCAGGGCATTCATGAGGCGATCGTCCGTCAATGGGTGGGGCATGTCGACCAAGAGATTATGCGGCACTACACGCACATCGCCGACGCGGCCTCTCGGGCGGCCATGCAGCGTTTGAACGAGGCCCAATCTAGCCCTCTGCAGCAGAATCAGGAGACCAAGGATGGCCAAGAAGAAGCGGGTTCGAAATCAGCACAATTTCGGAGGAGCCGAAAATGAGAAAAGCGCAAACTAAAAGCCGTCAGTCGGTTACGACGACGGCTTCAGCTCCAAGCGGAGGGCACGGGAGTCGAACCCGCAACCGGTTGCCCGGCACCACATTTCCAGTGTGGCCGCTAGCCATTCGCTTACCCTCCGGGCAAGGCGATGCTGTGAATCACAGCGACCGCCTGTGTAAGTTAAAAATTCTAGCTGCGCCTGGCCGGCTTGCAAAGCGATAGACGCCCGCGAGGCAAAAGGGGTTCGGCGTCCGGTAGAAGCGGCATCGTTGCCGCTTTTGAGGCGCATCCGCCGATTCGGCCCAAACCTGAGCAAGAAACGCGGCAGGGATGCCGCGTCTACTTGATTCCGGCAGGCGCGGCAGGCCGCCGCGTCTGCCGAGTGGCCCTGACTCGTTGCGGCTAAACCGGTTACAATGCCGGCCCGCATTCGCTTTCCGCCGCCGGGGTTCGAAGAAACGAGCCCGAACCGCCGGGCGGCCGAGAGCGTCTTGCCTTCTGGGAGCCAACATGAACCAGCGTCGAATTCTCGTCACCAGCGCGTTGCCTTACGCCAACGGCCATATCCATATCGGCCACCTGGTGGAGTACATCCAGACCGATATCTGGGTCCGCTTCCAGCGGCTGGCCGGCCATCGCTGCACCTATATCTGCGCCGACGACACGCACGGCACGGCGATCATGATCCGGGCCCGGCAGGAAGGCCGCAGCGAAGAGGCCCTGATCGCCGACATGCAGGCCGCCCACCAACGCGATTTCGCCGGCTTCGACATCGTGTTCGACAACTACGGCAGCACCCACAGCCCAGAGAACCGCGAGCTGTGCGGCGAGATCTGGGCCGCGCTGCGCAAGGCCGGGTTGATCGCCGAGCGCGAAGTGACGCAACTCTACGACCCCGAGGCCGGCACGTTCCTGGCTGATCGGTTCGTCAAAGGGACGTGCCCCAAGTGCAAGTCGCCCGGCCAATATGGCGATAGTTGCGACAAGTGCGGCAGCACCTACAGCCCGAGCGAGCTGATCGATCCGGTCAGCACGCTCAGCGGCGCCAAGCCCGAGCTGCGCTCCGCCCCTCACCTGTTCGTCAATACCGAGCGGATGCACGCCTTTCTGGACGAATGGACGCAAACCGGCGGCCATTTGCAGCCCGACGTGGCCCATTGGCTCAAGGGCGCGTTTCTGGCCGAGCCGCTGCGCGACTGGGACGTCTCGCGGCCGGCGCCCTATTTCGGCTTCGAAATCCCCGACGCACCGGGCCAGTATTGGTACGTCTGGTTCGACGCGCCGATCGGCTACATCGCCTCCAGCAAGCAGTGGTGCCAGCGAACCGGCGAAGAGTTCGACCGCTGGTGGCGCGACGGCTCGGCCGAAGTACACCACTTCATCGGCAAGGACATCACCTATTTCCACACGCTGTTCTGGCCGGTGATGCTCAAGGCGGCCGGCTTCAACCTGCCGACGACGGTCCACGTCCACGGCTTTCTGACGGTCGGCGGCGAGAAGATGTCGAAGACCAAGGGAACGTTCGTGCGGGCAGCGACCTACCTGGAGCATCTCGATCCGGCCTATCTGCGCTATTACTACGCCACCAAGCTCACGCCCAAGCTCGACGATTTGGATCTTAACCCCGAGGAGTTCGTGGCCAAGGTCAACGGCGATCTGGTCGGCAAGCTGGTGAACCTGGCCAGCCGCACGGCGCGGTTCATCCGCGAGACGGGGCTGGCCGCCGAATATCCCGACGACGGCGGGCTGTTCGCCCAGGCCGCGGCCGAAGGCGCCTCGATCGCCACGGCTTATGAAGCCTGCGACTACAACAAGGCCATGCGGCAGATCATGGCCTTGGCCGACCGGGCCAACAAATACGTCGAAGACCGGGCGCCGTGGGTCTTGCGCAAGGACGCGGCCAAAGCCGCCGAGTTGCAGCAGGTCTGCACGGTGGCGCTCAATCTGTTCCGGCAATTGGCCGTGTACCTGGCGCCCGTGCTGCCGAAGCTGGCCGAGCAGGCCGGGCGGCTGTTGAACAAACCGATCGAGCTTTGGAGCGAGGCGGGCCAGCCGCTGGTCGGAACGGCGGTCAGCGATTTCGAACATATGCTGAGTCGCGTTGAACTCAAGCAGCTTGAGGCGATGATCGAAGCCAGCCGCGAAGAAGCGGTGCCGGCCGACGAGCAGGCGCAAGCGGCGCCCGCCGACGGCCCCGAGGCGCTTGAGGCCGAACCGCTGGCGCCGACAGTCAGCTTCGACGATTTCGCCAAAGTCGACTTGCGCGTGGCCTGCGTGCTGGCCGCCGAGGAAGTTCCCAAGTCGAAGAAGCTGCTGCGGCTGACGCTCAGCCTGGGCGGCGACGAACGGCGGAACGTGTTTGCCGGCATCAAGAGCGCCTATGCACCCAAAAAGCTCGTCGGCCGGCTGGTGATCGTGGTGGCCAACCTGGCGCCGCGGCAGATGCAGTTCGGCGTGAGCGAAGGGATGGTCGTCGCGGCCGGTCCCGGCGGCGAGGAGATCTTTTTGTTGAGTCCCGACTCCGGCGCCGTGCCGGGGCAGCGGATCCACTAAGCAGCGTTTGGCGGATTTGCGAAAGAAATTGACAGGCGCCGATATTCAAGCCTACGCTTAACAATATGGAATCCGACTCGCTTGACATCTCCCTGTCTGGCAGATTGAAGTCTTTCGTCGAGGCGCAGGCCGCCGCGGCAGGAAATTCCCCGGGCGATTATGTGCTGGCGCTGATCGATGCGGAGCGCCAACGCAAGGCTGAAGAACAGCTCGAAGTGGCTTTGTTGGATGGAGTGAATTCGGGGCCGTCTATCCCAGTTAACGAAGAGTATTGGGAAAACGAGCGGCGATTGCTCGGCTTGCCGGTGCGTGCATCCAATCCGTCGTGACGCCGCTCTCGGTCAAACCGTTGGGAGTCATTACCGTTGTAGCGTTTCTTCGCTCGCTCTCGATTGCCGTCCAGCCGGCGAACTGCGCCAAGAGCGGAAGTGAGCGCATGATTCTTTGCGAAGGGGTCTGCTGATGGAGTCGTCGGCGGTTCAAAAGCGCGAGGAAGAGCGGCGACGCCTCGAGCTGTTGCTGCGCAGCGCTCCGCGGAGCGTGCAGACCGCCAACAATCTTTTGCTGCTCGCCGCACTTTTCATGTTCGGTGACCGCATGTATTACGCATGGTCGCACCACCGTCCGCTCTGGATGGGACTGATTGCGGGCGGTTTTTGCGCGACGCTGGCATTTCGCGGCGGCATGGCGATTTTCCATAAGAAACGCTTTGCCTATTGGGGCGTGATCGCCGTTTCCGGCTTGGTGCTCCTCAGGGCGATGATTCACGTGCTCGCTGAAGGCTCGCGTTTTTTCTTCCAGCGAGCCGAAGTTCATGCGAGCGGCGTTTCGGCGGCGATCTATTGCTTTCTGTCCGCGGCGATTCTCCTGTATTTGTTGCGCCGGGACTCCCGAGAATACGTAGGAACCGTGACCGTCGAAACGAAGGTCGAAGTCGTCGACGAACAAGATCGCCCGCCGTCGTCTCCAAGCGATGGAGAAGCGATAAGGACTTTGCAAGACTCCTGAGCGCCGGCGGTCAGTTGGTCTCGCGTTCGCATTCGTCGTCCGGGATCGTCTCCCAGCGCGGCGAATCGTCATGCTCCGGCGCGTCGGGCAGACTGGCGAAACTGGCGGCGGCCAGCGACTCGCGCGAACGGCGCAACAAGGCTCGATAGCGGCTGCGCTGCCCGCTGGCCACCCACAGCAGAAACACGTTGCCGCCCAGCGACGCGAAGAGTCCGACCAGCGTCGTCGAGTTTGCTTTCAGTGCGGTCGGCTCGGCGCTGGCCGGCGCGGAATCCGACGGCGATTGCAACTCGTCGTCCTTGGCGGCGTGCTCCTTCTCGACGGTTGCCGGCGCTTTCGCGGCCGCTTTGACCGACGGATGCAGTGAATCTTGTTCGCCCGCCTCTGGTTCCTCGGCCGAGAACAAAGGCCCCGACTCAAAAATCGACTTCTTCGGCGCCTGTTTGACAGGCTCGTTCCGTGGCGGGTCTTCTGGCGGCGGCTCGACGGGCGGTTTGCCGGCACGGTGCGATTCGAAAGCATCGGGTTGTTCCTCGGTTTGGGCTACGTCGTCGGCGTCGGGAGGCAGCCGAGGTTGTTCTAACGCCGGCCCGGCGATCATGGGCGGATTCAGCACCGGACCGGGCAAAGGAATGCCGGCCTGCTCGTAGTTCGAGGGATAGGGGCTTTCGAGCGGCATCGTCCATTTCGCAGCAGCGTCGCCCGCCACCGAAGTTTCGTCCTCGACCTCGGAAATCTTCGCCGGCGGCTCTTCATCGGTTTCCGCCGGCAGCGGTTCGCCGTGATGCGGCAGTTGCTCCTCGCCGACCACGATGCGATAGCGGCGGATGTTCTGCGCGCCGGCCGGCAAGGCGCTCGACAGGTCTTCGCCCCGCTTGAGAGCCTCGAGCATCTGCGGCTCGATCTGAATCACGTATTCGATTCCGCCGCCGGCGATCGGCTGCCAGCCGTAATCGACGCCCAGCGCCACGGCCGAAAGACAAACCAGCAAACCCGTCATGGCGAAGCTCCCGCAACTTGCGACCCGATGTCCCCCCGGGTCATCGTAGCCCGTTGCGGCCGGGCGATTCAAGCAGGTCTAAAAAAGGCTTGTTCGCATGTCGCAAATTGGCAGAACCGTGCGACTATATAGCGATGGGCCTGCTTGAGGAGCCCATCGAACGACGAACCAGGAAAGAACCGCCATGCCCAGCGACCAGGAAGTCATTGCCCAGGTGCTCGCCGGCCAGACCAATGCGTACGCGGAGCTCGTTTCGCGTTACGAGCGTCTGGCGCGGGCCGCAGCGATTCGAATCGTCCGCGACGGCCACGCCGCGGACGACGTCGCTCAAGAAGCCTTTGTCGCGGCCTACAAGAGTCTTTCCTCATTGCGTGATCGGTCGAATTTTTCAGCCTGGCTGCTGGGGATCGTGCGCCGTCGCGCGGCGACCGCCGTCAAGCTTGATCGTCGCAGACCGTCGATCGGCGGCGACCTGGACGCTCACGCCGCCCCGCCCGGCGCCCATCCGTCCGCGGAATCGCTTGAGTTGCTCGAATTCGTCGAGCAACTGCCCGACCAGGAACGCGTCGTCATCGGCTTGAAGCATTTCGAAGGCCGTTCGGTGCAGGAGATCGCCGAGATCACCGGCCGACCGGTTGGAACGGTCACCAAACAACTGTCCCGCGCACGCCAGCGACTGCACGACTGGCTGACCCAGGAGCACTGCGAACATGAACGCATTCAACGATCTTGACGAGCGTCTGGACCAACTGGGTCGCGAACTGGCCGGCCGGCCCTCGTTCGCCGACGACGTGATGGCGAAGATTGCCGAGAGCAACGTCGACCTGCCGCCACGCCGAAGCTGGCTGCGCGCTGCGGGGGTTTTGGCTCTCGCCGCCAGCCTGCTCGTCGCCGCCGCGGTCTGGCTCTCGCCGTCGCGGTCGCTGTACGCCCAGGCGATCGCCGCCTTGGAGAAGGCGAAAACCATCCACGTCAGCGGTTGGACTTCCAGTCCATTTCGCAAATGGCCGCTGGAGGACCCGTCCAAGGAACAAGCTTCCGGCAAAGTTCCCCTCGACGCCTGGTATTGGAACGGCGACGATCGCCGCCCGCGGTGCTACGAAAAGTTCGGTCCCGTGACGCTGATCCGCGACGGCGCCGAGCTGCGTGAGTATCAAAGCGACGTTGATCTGCTGTTCATTTCCGAGGGTTTGCCGAAGAATTACGTCGAGCGCTTCTCGTCGCTGGCTGCCATGCTGGAGGCGTTGCAAAAAGAAGGGGAAACCGCCGAAGACCTGGGGACGAAAACTGCCGACGGCAAGACGGTCCGCGGTCTCAAACTCGTTCGGCACGGCGGAGTCGAAGAGTACTGGTTCGACGTCAAGACGAACCTGCCGACGCAATACTCGCGAACGCACGCCGACAAGGACGAGCGGGCGGTCGATTTCGAATTGCACTTTTCCTATGACGTGGCCGTGCCCGCCGCCGTCGTTTCCTACCAGCCGCCGCAGGCCAAGCACGTTCGCTACGGCGGCAAGCAGGACGACGTTCAGATCGTCTGGAAGCAGCACGTCCAGGAAGTCGGCCGGAGGATGCAGAGCGAACGCAAGAGCGAAGCCATCGCGATCCTGCCGCGAGCCGACGGGCAGACGTTCTCGTTGCAATACCAACTGCAGACGCCGGATGAAAAGTATTGGGTCGTGCCGCTAGACATCAATCAATACATCCCAATGTCGGTTAAATACTTCGTCGAGCAGCGGGCATCGAATGCCGACGGCGAGCGGGCCCTCGAAACATGGCGAGCGCCCAAGGAATTGCTGGAAATCGAATTCCCGCGGGCCGACCTGGTCTGCGACAAGGAGACTCCCTGGCGGCAGTGGGTCGGTTTCGCTCTGAACTCGATCGGCCTGGAGTTCGTCGACGTCACGGAACAACGGACCTACTGGATTGCCGAGCACGACGGCAGAAAACTTAAGCCTTACCAGCAAGTCAATCCGCCCGTGCCGTACATCGTCAAGGGAGGCAAGGAACAAAAAGGGCTGGTCAAGCCGGGCGTCGGGTATTGGCTCCGGCCGGCGACGATGCACGAACTGCTCACAGAGCTCACCCGGCGGCAGAACGAAGATTTACGCGGCCGTGGGCCGATCGTCGTCGACCAGACGGGCCTTCCGCGCGAGCCGCAACGGGATCCGTCGAAGTATTCCACGTGGGAGCAATACCGCAAGGCGGTCGACTACGACCGATATCTAGTGGCGACCGACTCCCCCTGGTTCGTCGGCGAAAAGTCGCAAGCGATGGCCCGCGAGTGGTACGAGAAGGAATTCGGCGTAACGTTCAAGGAGGAGCAACGAGAGCTGGTCATGCACGTGATTCGACGCAAGCCGTAGGCGGCCGTTTTCTCTCGCAGCGGCGCTACGCACTCTGACGCGGGACGAACGGCCATGTTACCGCACGCGTTCGGCGATGCCCAACACGGGCGTCGCGATCGGCAAGCGCGAGGCGGGAAACCAGTGTTCGACCACAAACCGGCGGCCGACGGCGGTCCAGCGCTCGGTGCGATCGTCGTCGAAGACGAGCACCGGCGAACCGTCTTGCATCCGAGCCTTGCCGGCGGAACTTCGTTGTGGCTCGGAGACCGAGGCCGTCCCGTCCTCGCGGACGATGCAGACCTCGACGCTGCCGTCGGCAAACTCGACACTCCACTTGCCGAGAGGCAGACCGGCGTCGGGCGCCGGCGGCGGCGCAGGGCCGGCGTCGGCGCCTTCGATCTCGGCTCGCGAGAATTCGGCGCTCCAAAGGGTCGTGGTCGCTCGCGCCTCGTCAGAAAAACCGGGAAAGCAGCCGATGGCGACCTTGACGGCCTGCCAATCGTCCGCCGGAAGCATCACGCCAAACGTCGCCGAAGCCCCGGGCGTCAGTTCGAGATCCCCCAGCCCGAAGCCGCAATCCCTCATCAGGCGAGGCCGCCAGCGGCCGTCGCGCTTGAGTTCAATCTGGCAAAGCGGCGATATTTGCCCTGCCGCCAGCGGCGGGTCGAAGGAGTCGGGCGCGTACCCTGTGTAGAGCAGCGATGCACTGTTCGGGTTCGAGACCTCGAACGTGAGAGACAAGCACTTCTGCCCGCCGAACGTCGTGGCGTTTGCCGCACGAAGGACGATCTGCGGCGGCTTCACCCGGGCAGGCTCGGCCGCCGGCTCGTCCGCTACGGTAAGAGGGGGCAGGCAAAAAACCGTCGCAACGAAAAACGCGAAGCGATAGATGGCTCGGCGCATGTGATGGCTCCTTGGGGTTTTGCGAACAGGCAGCATCATCGCTTGAGACGAAGCAACCCGAGAAAAAGTTTCCGCGATTTGCCGAATTCAATGGGTCTTTCCACCCTGTTGCCATGATTGAGGCTCCCGCGAACGCCGCCAGCCCTCTAGAATGCCATCGCGACAGTACGCTCAATCCCCGGTCCAAGGCGGGGTCGACGAACCAAGTTTCCGATGGCATGACCAACTCCTCCGACGACGCTCCCGCCGCCGCCCCTTCGCCCCCTCGCCTGCCCGAGGAGCTGAATCCCTATCGCCCGCCCGACGACGCCCCCGCCGCCGAAACGCCGAGCAGCGCCCGCCTGCCCCGCAACGTCTGGCTGTTGGGGTTCACGAGCCTGCTGAACGACACGGCCAGCGAGATGATCGCTCCCTTGATGCCGCAGTTCATCATCGAGGTGCTGGGCGGCAACAAGGCGTATGTGGGCTTGATCGAAGGGGCGGCCGATTCGATCTCCAGCGTAATCAAACTTTTTTCGGGCGGCTGGTCCGATTGGGTCGGCCGCCGCAAGGGGCTGGTCGTGTTCGGGTATGCGATAGCGGCCCTGTCGCGGCCGCTGTTGGCCTTCGCCGCCGTGCCGTGGCACGCGCTGGCCGTGCGGCTGGGCGACCGCTTCGGCAAAGGCGTCCGCACGGCGCCGCGCGACGCGATGATCGTCGATTCGACCGATAAATCGATCCGCGGCCGGGCCTTCGGCTTTCACCGGGCGATGGACCATGTCGGCGCCGCCATCGGACCGCTGTTGGCCACCGTCTTTTTGTGGTGGCATTCCGCCGGCGGCAGCGCGACCGGCAGCACAATGTCCGAACATGCGGTCGGCGTCGTGACCGAGCACGTCGGCTGGGACAGCCAGCACCTGCGGCTGCTGTTTCTGCTGACCTTGATCCCCGGCCTGCTGGTCGTTGCGCTCGCGGCGCTGGGTTTGAAAGAGCAGCCCCAGCACGTGCCGGCTGGGCGGCGGCTCGATCTGAGCTTGAGACAGTACCCCCGCAGCTTCAAGGTCTACTTGTTCGCGCTGTTGATCTTTACGCTGGGCAATTCGAGCGACATGTTCTTGCTGGTCCGGGCCAAGGAGCTCGGCGTCGATACGCGCTTGCTGCCGATGCTCTGGCTCGTGTTCCATGTTGCCAAGAGCGTCGGCAACGTGCTGGGCGGCCGGGCCGTTGACCGCTTCGGCCCGCGGCGGCTGCTGTTGGCGGGCTGGCTGTGGTACGCCGTCGTGTATCTGGCCTTTGCATACGCGACCGCAGCCTGGCAGATTTGGGTCCTGTTTCTGCTCTACGCCGTATACTATGCACTGGCCGAGCCGAGCGAAAAAACGATGGTCTCGCACCTCGTCGGTTCCGAGCGGGCCGGCCTGGCCTACGGCTGGTTCAACCTGCTGATCGGCATCGGCGCCCTGCCCGCCAGCTTGATCTTTGGCTTGATTTACGAGCGAGTGGGCGGCGTGGCGGCGTTCGGGCTGGGGGCGGCGCTGGCGCTGGCGTCGATGCTGGTGTTGTTGTTCGTGGAAGAGCGAGCGGGGAGTTGGGAGTAGCCCTGCGGCGGCCCCTTTTACCCTCGTTTCGTCGCCGCACGGGCACGAGATGAAGTAACGCTTGCTGGGCATACGGGTATTCCAACGGAGCCGTCGAAGAACGCTAACGCTATGCTGCGGCCCTGCGCAATTCGTTCAGCGGCCCTCGAGGCGATGATGCTGGCGATTCCACTCCCAAATCCAGAGCGTCTGGTCGGCCCGGTTGTAGAGAAAGTACCAACCCTTGGCCCGGCTTGAATAGCTGCTGTCGTCGACCTGCACCTCCCAACGAGCGCAGACCAGGTCCGATCCTGCTGACGGCGGCAGCCACCACCGAGGCGTATCGCCGTCGGGCTCGGGCCAGTCGGCCGGAAAGCGAGAATCGTCTGTCTGGATTCTCAGGACGTCGCTAGCCATCTTTCCTTTGTAGGAGACAAAATCGGGATCCTCCATATTCTTCGCGAATCGTTTGACGAGAGCCGCATAATGGTCGGCGGCAATCGTCATTTTCGCCCATTCGTCGTAGCCGTCTCGTGATTGCAGCACTCGCAAACTGATCTGGCTAGCGCCTTGTGGATCGAAGTCTGATCCAAACGCGGACGAGAATTCTTCGTACGTCAAATTCTCCGCCCCGTGATCGCTTCCGAAGCCCAGCAGGTTGACCCCCCGGATCGCGTTTGCGAGTCGCCAGCCGTAGGTGGCTGCGGCGCAGACCACCGCTACGATGAAGGTCATCGCGAACAGCTTTCGCAGGGCGAATTGGAATCGCGGCTTGGGAATTGGCGTTTCCGCACTCGCGTCCATTTCTCTCTCCAAGTCCTGACTTCAATCGCCGCTGAATTCGCCCCCGTCGACCATCTCCTCCCGCAACTCCTCCCACAACTTTTTGGCACGCGGCGAGTCGCGCCTGGGATTGCCGAAAAACATGAACCTTTCGGTATGCTGGGCGCCTAAATCCCTCAGGTTCTGGTGGCATTGGGTACGCCTTGCTTGCTCTCGTTGGTTTTGCAGCCAGACCGGCATTGGCAATAGCAGGGCGGTCGCAATGAACGCCAGGACATTGCCATATACGACCAGGCGGGTCCCGCGATACAGCAGCAGGCCCTGGATCGACGCATAGATCAAAACGGCGAAGGAGACGAACGTCACCCTCCAGTAACCCCAGTGGTTTGCAGCGGCGAGATAAATGCCCGTCATCAGCGTTAAGAGAAACAGGCTGGCGAGGCTGAACTGAAACGGAGAAGTCCGAGCCGCCTGCTCCGCCACGATCGGTCGTTGCCGCAACTGGCGAAAGGATGGCAGCGGCAACTCGGCGCGGCACTGGGGACATTCCCAGCTTGTCCCCGCAGCCGCCGGGCGAACGGCGGCTTCGTGACCACACGCGCATGCGATCAAATAACGTTCGGCGGCCATGCGTCCATTCTATCGGCGCGATGGGGGCGACCCAAATAATCCGGCTGCGTTTTCGCGGGCCGATGCACCCGAGCGGGGCCAGGTTTTGAAGAGCTATAAATACCTGGACCGCCAATTTGGTTGGTCGCCCGGTCCCCAACTGCTATCCTTAAAGGGTTCGGACCTGCCTGTTCGCGCGCCCGGGCCGCCCGGCGGCTGGTGCCTTTCCCACCCGATCCCGATCGAAAAGCTTTGTGAGGATGGCCTAGCGATGAAACGCTTCGCTCGTGGGGGGCGGCCAATCTTCGATCCGCGGCTGGCCGTTTTGTTGGCCGCGCTGGCGCTGGCCAAGACGGCCGCGGCCGACGAGCCTTACGGCCGCTTTCAGTTCTCCGAGTCCGAACTGGATCATTGGGCCTATCAGCCGGTCGCGCGGGCGGCGCCGCCGGCCGTGGCCGATCGGAACTGGCTGAAAAACCCGATCGACGCTTTCATTCTGGCTGAACTGGAACAGGCCGGGTTTGCCCCGGCCCCGCCGGCCGAGCGGCGGGTGTTGTTGCGGCGGGTCTATTTCGACCTGCTCGGCTTGCCGCCGACGCCCGAAGAGCAACAGCGGTTTCTGTCCGACGACTCGCCCGACGCCTTCGCCCGGCTGGTCGACGAGTTGCTCGACCGGCCCGAATATGGCGAACGCTGGGGGCGGCACTGGCTCGACGTGGTGCGGTACGCCGAATCGAACGGTTACGAACGCGACGGCGCCAAGCCGAGCGTCTGGCGGTATCGCGACTGGGTGATCGACGCCTTCAATCGCGATTTGCCCTACGACGAGTTCGTGCGCCAGCAACTGGCCGGCGATGAGTTGCCTGGGTCGAACGCCGCGATGCAGATCGCCACGACGTTTCTGCGGCTCGGCCCCTGGGATGACGAACCGGCCGACCCGATGGTCGACCGCTACGATCAGCTCGACGACCTCCTCGGCGCCACGACCGCCGTGTTCATGGCCCAGAGCGTGCGTTGCGCCCGCTGCCACGACCACAAGTTCGAGCCGTTCTCGCAGCGCGACTATTCGCGGCTGCTGGCCGCGTTCGAGCCGCTCAAACGCCCGCAGAACGGCCGGGCCGATCTGGACCATCACGTCGGCACGGCCGAAGAATTGTCGGCCTATCGTACCGCGGTCGAGCGTCAGGAAACGCAGCTTGTCGCGCTGCGAAAGCAAGCCGACGACAGCGAATCGACCATTTGCCGGCGGCTCAGCGACGCCGGCGTGCTGCCCGCGCCGCCGAAGCCGCTCGTGCCGAGTTCGCGCTGGCAATCGCAAAACTGGCGTTACACGTTCGCCCAGCCGGCCGCCGACTGGTTCGCCGCGGCGTTCGACGACGCCGGCTGGCAAACGGGCCCCGGCGGCTTCGGCACGAAGGGCACGCCCGGCGCCGTGGTACGGACCGTTTGGGACAGCGAGCATATTTGGCTGCGGCGCCATTTCGAGCTGTCGGCCGATTCGCTCGCGTCGGAGAATCTGGCCAAACTGCGTTTGCTGGTCCATCACGACGATGAAGCGGAGATTTATCTCAACGGCGTGTTGGCCGCGCAGGTCGCCGGCTTTCTGGTCGAATACCAGCCGCTGCCGATTGCGGCCGAGGCGTTGGCGGCGCTCAAGCCGGGCGACAACGTGCTGGCCGTGTATTGCCATCAAACGACCGGCGGCCAATACATCGACGCCGGCATCGAGGCCGAAGACTCGGCGGCCGCGTCCGGCGAAGCCCAATCCGCCTTGCCGCTGGAAGCCGTGGCTGCGTTTCAGACCTCGCCCGAGAGCCGCGGCAAGCCGCAGCAGGAACTGGTGAAAAAATTCCGCTCGAAGCTGCGCAGCTTGATCGCCAAAGCGGCGACGCCGGAAGAACAGGCCGAGGTCGAACGCTTGCGGCGGCAGATCGAAGACGTCGAAGCCGAGTGCCCTCAGCAGCCGACCAAAGCGTATGTCTGGACCGAGACGAGTACCGAGGCGCCGGCGACGCACGTCTTTCATCGCGGCAATCCGCGCGATCCGCGCGGCGAAGTCGGACCCGGCGTGCCGGCGATTCTGGTCGACGGCCCGCTGCCGTCTGCCACGCCCACCGAGCACAGCACCGGCCGGCGGCGGCAACTGGCCGCATGGCTCACTCGGCCCGACAACCCGCTCACGGCTCGCGTGCTGGTCAATCGCGTCTGGCAGCACCATTTCGGCGATGGGCTGGTCGGCAGCGAGAACGACTTTGGCGTGATGGGCGAAGCTCCGACGCATCCCATGTTGCTCGATTGGCTCACCAGCGAGTTCGTCGCCAGCGGTTGGAGCACCAAGCAACTGCACCGCTTGATCCTGCTCTCGAACACGTATCAAATGTCGGCCGCATCGAACCCGGCGGCGGAACAAAAAGACCCGAATTGCGATCTGCTATGGCGATTTCCGCCGCGGCGGTTGGAGGCTGAGGCGATTCGCGACGCCGTGCTGGCCGCCAGCGGACAATTGAACCGCCAGCGCGGCGGCGAAAGCGTGTATCCGGCCATTTCGCAAGCCGTGCTCGCCAGCCAGTCGCGGCCGGGCAACGGCTGGGGCAAATCTTCGCCCGAGCAAGCGGCCCGGCGTTCGGTGTACGTGTTTGTCAAGCGCACGCTGCTCGTGCCGGAGTTGGAGGTGCTCGACTTCCCCGATACCAACGGCAGTTGCGAGCAGCGGCAGGTTTCGACCGTCGCCCCGCAGGCATTGACCTTGCTCAACGGCGAGTTCGTGCAAGAGGCCGCCAAGCATTTCGCCGCCCGGCTGACGAGCGAAGCCGCCGACGCGCCAGCGAGAATCGAGCGGGCCTACCTGCTGGCTCTCGCTCGCCTGCCCAGCGACGCCGAACGCGATGCCGTGCTCGAATTCCTAGCGAAGCAAGCACAGCAAATCCGCGCCGACCTGGCTGCGGCCGGCCAAGCGGCCGACGGCGCCGAGCGAGCGGCGCTCGAAGCGTTTTGTTTGGTGCTGCTGAACGCGAACGAGTTTGCGTACCTGTATTGAATTCGGAACGCGGAATTCGGAATTGAGGAACAAAGACATGCAAAATAACTCGAGCGGCAGGAAGCAAAGCCGTTCCGCATTCCGCATTCCGCATTCCGAATTCACGACCCGCCGCGAATTCCTCTGGGAGGCCGGCGGCGGTTTCGTCGGCACGGCCCTCGCTTGGCTTCTGGCGCGCGACGGCTTTTTCGCTTCGCAGGCGCTGGGCGCCGAATCGTCCGCCGCGGCGTCGCCCTTGGCCCCCAAGCCGCCGCACTTCGCCCCCAAGGCCAAGTCGTGCATCTTCCTGTTCATGTACGGCGGCCCGAGCCACGTCGACCTATTCGATCCGAAGCCGGCGTTGGTCGAACATCACGGCCAGCCGATTCCCAATCTCGATCAAGATCCGCTGTTCAAGGTCCGCAATCCGGGCACGCTATTGGCCAGCACGCGAAAGTTCCCCAAGTGCGGCCAGTCGGGCCTGGAAATCTCCGATCTGTTTCCGCACCTCTCGCGTGCGGCCGACGACCTGGCGGTCATCCGCTCGTGCCATGCCGACAGCTTCGCCCACGGCTCGGGCTTGTTGCAGATGAACACCGGCTTCGTCCGCCAAGGCTTTCCCAGCCTCGGCTCGTGGGTGACCTACGGCCTGGGCAGCGTGAACCAGGACTTGCCGGCCTACGTGGTGTTCTTGGACCATCGCGGCGGGCCGATCGGCGGAGCGCCCAACTGGAGCGCGGGGTTCATGCCGGCGACCTATCAAGGCACGCAGTTCCGCACGCAAGGCGATCCGCTGATCGACTTGAAGCCGCCCGCTCGCATCACGCGGGCCCAGCAACGCGGGCAACTCGACTTGCTGCGGCAGTTGAGCGAACTGCAGCCCGACGCCCTGCCCGAGCAATCGGAGCTGCAAGCCCGGCTGGATACCTACGAGTTGGCCTTCCGCATGCAGTCCGAGGCACCCGAGGCCGTCGATCTAGAGCGGGAGACGACCGCCACGCGCACGCTGTACGGCCTCGACGATCCACAGACCGAACGCTTCGGCACGCGCTGCCTGATGGCCCGGCGGCTGGTGGAACGGGGCGTGCGGTTCGTGCAAGTCTACTCGGGCGGCGGCCATGGCGACGAGAACTGGGACGCCCACGGCAACGTGAACAAGAACCACGAACTGCACTGCAAGGAAACCGATCAGCCGATCGCGGCGCTGTTGACCGATTTGAAACAACGCGGCCTGTTGGACGAAACGCTGGTGGTTTGGGGCGGCGAGTTCGGCCGCACGCCGACCGGGCAGAACGGCAAGGGGCGCGACCACAGCCCGCGCGGCTTTTCGATGTGGATGGCCGGCGGCGGCGTCCGCGGCGGCCAGGCCTACGGCGCCACCGACGAGTTCGGCTTCGCGGCCGTCGAGCATCCGGTTCACGTCCACGACATCCACGCCACCATCCTGCACCTGATGGGCATGGATCACGAGCAGCTCACCTACTTCCACAACAGCCGCGCGATGCGAATCACCGACGTGGAAGGGCGGGTGATCGAGGGGCTGTTGGCCTGAGCCGACGCTCCGCGTTTGGCGAAGGTTTCATGTTTCGCCCGGCGCCGCGGGGCTCAGCGAGGGCCGTTCGCCTTGTTGAACACGGGCATGCGCCAGACACGGACCGCGTAATCGTCGCCAGGAACCCACTTCCCCTGCGAGCCATCGGCTGGGTGCGAAACATCGCCGCCGCCCGCCGAGGCCAACCACTTGCCATCCGACGAAAAGGCCACGGTCAGCACATAATCCTTGTGCGACTCGAGTTTTTGAAGTTCAACGCCTGTTTCCAAGTCCCAAAGTCGCACCGTGTGATCTTCGCTGGCGGAAGCCGCAAGCGTGCCGTCGGGCAAAAAGGCTACGGCTCGCACCGGAGCGGAGTGCCCCGCAAGCCGGCGGCTTTCGCGACCGGTGGAATAATTCCACTGCCGGAGTACGTTGTCGAATCCGCCCGAGAGAATGGTTCGTCCATCGGGCGAGGCCTGCGCGGCGAGCACTTCTTTTTCGTGACCGACGCAGGCGCGCACCAGAAAGCCCTGTTCGACGTCGCAGATGCGCACCAATTTGTTGTTGCCGGCGATGAGGATCCGTCGCCCGTCGGGAGAAAAGCAGACGCCGTGTGCGGCGCCGTCATGCGCTTCGAATCGCCGCAGCTCGCGGCCCGTTTTCACTTCCCAAACTACTGACGTGCCGTCATGGCTGGCCGAAGCGAGCAGATCGCCCTGCGGCGAAAAAGCCAATCCGGCGATGCGCCGGCTGTGCGCCTGCTCGAAACGGCGAAAGTCTTTCGTGGGACCGGCTGCATCGGACAGGTCCAGCAAGGCCACGGCGCCGTCCGCGGTGCTGACCGCCAGCGACTTGCCGTTGGGCGATAAGGCCAACATGTCGCTACCGCCTTCCACCCACGACTCGCGCAGGCACGCGCCGGCGTCCAGATCCCAAATGCGGATATGCGAGTCGTTCGACATGGACAACAGGCGTTTGCCGTCGGGCAAGAACGCAACCGCCGGCACGAGAGCGCGGTGGCCGACAAGCATCTTCGACAAACTTGCCGGCTGCGCGATCGTTCGCAGTTCGCGAACGCGCACCGAGCCGAACTCGCTTTGAGATCCGCCTTCGACGGCGCTCGACTTGGCGTCTGCGGCGGCCGGTTCGGCGCCCGCCGCCATATCACCGGCCGCCAAGCTCGTTAGCGCCGCCAAAATCGCCCAAATCGAATTCCTAGCCAACATGCGTTTCTCCCCGAGTAAGTAGCAAAGGCGGCCGATATGTTGCATTCCCCTGGCCGCCCCGCCGGCTGGCGCCGTTTAAAGTCACGCTACACGAACGCTCCGCCAGCGTCAAACCAAATGGGCGCTCGCGGCACGGCGTCTCGAACGCGACGAAAGTTGGCGCCGCGCAGATTGAAAAATGGTTGGCTGAATTTGCAGACGCGAACGTCTATCGCTGCGCGTCGGCAAATGCCGCTTGCAGCCGCTTGAGGGCCTCGGGGCCGGAGGCGCCGTCGACGACGACGTTCACGCGGACTTCGCTGGTGCTGATCATGTCGAGATTGATCTCGGCCTCGGCCAAGGCCCGGAACATGCGGATCGCTACGCCCGTGTGGCTGCGCATGCCGATCCCCGAGACCGAAAGCTTGGCCACTCGCGGGCAGCTTGTGACCGGGCCGCAGCCGAGGTTGGCGGCCAGCTCCTTGCTCAACTTCACGGCCTTATCGAGGGCCGTCTGCGGCACGGTGAAGCTCAGATTCGCCCGGCCGTCGCGGCCAAAGCTTTGCACGATCATGTCGACCAGGATGCCGCCGGCGGCGACCTGCTCGAAGACTTGCGCTGCGAGACCCGGCGCGTCGGGCACGCCCGCGATCGTCACGCGGGCCTGCGTGTCGTCGAGCGAGATGTCGCTGATCGCCAGATCTTCCATGCCTTGCAGCCGGGCGACGATGGCCGTGGCGTCGCCGGCGCCCGCGTGCTCCGGCGGCGGCGATAGTCGGCTTTCGCTCGGCGAAAGTACGTTCTTTCGCGGAGCGAAAGACGACATACCGGCAGGTTCCTTTTCGAGTTCGAACACCCGATGCACCGTGCGCAAGGCGGGCGCCCCTTGATCGCGCGAGACCAGCACCGAGATTTTGATCTCGCTGGTCGTGATCATCAAAATATTGACGTTGTTCTCGGCCAACGCCCGGAACATCTTCTGGGCGACGCCGGTCTGAGTGGCCATGCCCAGCCCGACGACCGAGACCTTTGAAACGTTTTCGTCCTGCGTAAATCCTTCGGCGCCGAGTTCCTGCGAGGCTTCGGCCACGGCTTCGAGCGTGGCGGGCAGGTCGTCGCGAATCACGGTAAACGAAATGTCGGCCCTCGAATCCGTACCGATGTTTTGCACGATCATGTCGACCGAGATGTTCTTGGCCGCGATCTTCGAGAAGATCGCCAGGGTCGTCCCCGGCCGGTCGGGCACGCCGAGAATCGTCACGCGAGCTTCGTTCTTCACCAACGTCGCCCCGCTGACGGCCCGGTCGGGCGCCTCGGGTTCGGCCACGATCATCGTGCCGGGGACGTTGGCGAAGCTGTTGCGGACGTGGATCGGCGCCGAGAACTTCTTGGCGAACTCGATCGAGCGGCTGTGCATCACGCCGGCGCCGAGGCTGGCCAGTTCGAGCATTTCGTCGTAGCTGACCTGCCTGACCATCCGGGCCTCGGGCAGAATCCGCGGGTCGGTCGTGTAGACGCCGTCGACGTCGGTGTAAATCTCGCAGGCGTCGGCGCCCAGCACCGCGGCCAGGGCCACCGCCGTCGTATCGCTGCCGCCGCGGCCCAGCGTGGTGATGTTGTGGTGCTCGTCGATTCCCTGAAAGCCGGCGGCGATCACGATCTTCCCCTCGTCGAGCGCCTTACGCATCCGCTCGGTCGAGATCGAATGGATCCGGGCCTTCGTATGCGTGCTGTCGGTCTTGATGCCGATCTGGGCGCCCGTCATGCTGATCGCCTTGTAGCCCAGCGAGTCGATGGCCATCGCCATCAACGCCACGCTCACCTGCTCGCCGGTGGAAAGCAGCATGTCCATCTCGCGCGCCGGCGGGCGATCGGTGATCTCGCGGGCCAGTTCGACCAGCATGTCGGTGTTGTGGCCCATGGCGCTGACGACCATCACCACCTGGTTGCCGTTTTGCTGCGCGCGAATCGCTTTCCGCGCCGCCGCCAGGATTTTGAAACTGTCGGCCAAGCTGGTGCCGCCGAATTTTTGGACGATGAGAGGCATTTCGGTAGATCGTAGGTGGTAGGCAGGGAAAGGCGTCAGGTTTCAGGCGTCAGGCTCATCGAACCACGGATGGCACGGATAACACGGATTTCGAACTTTGATAATTCGTGCTATCCGTGGTTGCTTTGACTAGGTAACGGAGTCGCGCAATCACCGGCCAGAGAAGTTGTTGAATCCTCCGTCCTAGCCCAAGAAATATCGCATCAGCTTCCAGCCTTCGCTGAACGACAGCGAGGAAGCGGCGGCCGTCGGTTCGTCGTAGGTTTTGGAACCATTCGGCGAAATGCCGCTGCCGGCGAGGGCGAACGGCACGAAACCGTGGCTGTGCGTCTTGGTGCGCAAGGGCGTCGGGTGATCGGGCGTGACCAGGATGCGATAGTCGCCTTGGGCCTTGAGCGCCGCGTGCAACGGCCCGACGATGTGCCGGTCGATCTCTTCGAGCGCCTCGATCTTGGCGTCGCCGCGGCCTTCGTGCGAGGCTTCGTCGGTGGCCTCGATGTGGACGCAGATGATGTCGGTATCCTTCAACGCGTCGATCGCGTAGCGTCCCTTGGCGGCGTAGTCGGTGTCGAGATAGCCGGTGGCGCCCGGCGCCTCGATCCGCTTCCAGCCGACCAGCGCGGCCAGCCCGCGGAGCAGGTCGACGGCCGTGATCATCGCCCCGCTGCGGCCATAGACTTTCTCGAACGGTTCGAGCGCCGGCGCCTTGCCTTGGCCCCACAGCCAAACGTTCGTGGCGGGCAACTTGCCGGCCTTGCGGCGGGCGACGTTGACCGGATGCTCGGCGAACAGCGGCACGCTGTCGCTCATCCATTGGTTCAATAGATCGCTGCCGGGGCCGCGAGGGTAATCGTCGAGCACCGATTTGTCGGTCAGATCGTGCGGCGGCGTGGTCCGCGTGTCTTGCGTAAATGGCGCTTCGCCGCGCTGCGGACGATAGATCAGCAGGTTTCGGTAGCTCACGCCGGCGATGAATTGCAGCTCGGCGGCGCCCGCCTGCCCGGCGAGTTGCTGCTGCGCCGCCGCCAACAGTTCGCGGGCTTCTTCGGTCGAAATGTGGCCGGCGGTAAAGTCGCGCATCGTCTGGTCTTCGATCGTGACCAGGTTGCAGCGCACGGCCCAATCGTTTTCGCCCAGCGGAATGCCCTGGGCCGCGGCTTCCAGCGGCGCCCGGCCGGTGAAATGCTCAAGCGGGTTGTAGCCCAGCAAGCTTAAGTTCGCCACGTCGGAACCGGGCGGCAGCGAGGCCGGCACGTGGTTCGCCCGGCCGACGACTCCCGAGGCCGCCACGGCGTCCATGTTGGGCACGTTAGCGGCTTGTAATGGCGTGCGCCCGCCGAGCGAAGCTTGTGGTTCGTCGGCGCAACCGTCGGGAATGATGATCGCGTATTTCATGCGTTAATCTCTGATTCTCATCCGCACGATGCCGGCGCGATTCGCGCCGTTCTCGTAGGACGGACCTCTGGTCCGTCTTCCGGGCCGCTTTTCACTTTCGCCCGCGATCGTGGCATCCGCCGTTGACGGACTGGAAGTCCGCCCTACGGAGCGCACCGCAGGGAGCCGCTCGATCTCGGCGATGGCAGCCTCGGTGTCTCCCTCGGTCGTGCGATGGGTAATGATCACCAGCGGCACCATGGTCGCGTCCTCGGCCGACGGCTCGTGCTGAATCACCGAGGCGATGGAAATTCCCCTGCGGCCGAGCACGCCGGTGATCTCGGCCATCACGCCCGGCCGGTCTTCGACGTTCAGCCGCAGATAATAGCGGCCCGAAATCTTGGCCGGATCGCGCGGCTTGACCAATGCCTCGCGCTGCGACCACAGTTCCAGCGTGCGGAACGTGATCGCCGTGCGACCGACCACCGTGTCGATCATATCGGCCACCACGGCCGACGCGGTGGGCATTTGGCCGGCGCCGAGGCCGTGAAAGAACACCGGGCCGACGGCGTCGCCGACCACGCTGATCGCGTTGAAGGCGCCGCGAACCTCGGCCAGCGGCGTGCCGATCTTGACCAACGTCGGCGAAACGTGCAGCTCCAGCCCGTCGGGTTCCAGTTCGGCCACCGCCAACAATTTGATCCGATAGCCCAGCTCCTTGGCGTAGTACATGTCGGCGACGTCGAGCGTGTCGATGCCGCGGCGGGGAATGTCGCGCCAATGCACGCGGGCGCCGAACGCCAGGTGCGAAAGAATCGCCAGCTTCTGCGCCGTGTCGGTCCCGTCGACGTCCATCGTCGGGTCGGCCTCGGCGTAGCCCAGCCGCTGCGCCTCTTTCAAGGCCTCGGCGTAGGTCCACTCCTGCTCTTCCATCTGCGACAGGATGAAATTGCTGGTGCCGTTGAGAATCGCCGTCAGCGACTCGATCTGATTGGCCGAGAGGCACTGGCTGATGTTGGCGATGATCGGAATGCCGCCCGCCACCGAGGCCTCGAACGCGATCGAGCGGCCCAGCTCGCGGGCCAGATCGAACAGTTCCGGGCCGTGCTCGGCCAACAGCGCCTTGTTGGCCGTCACCACGTGCTTGCCGCTTTCCAGCAGCTTGATCATGATCGTCCGCGCCGGCTCCAGCCCGCCGACGAGCTGAGCGACCGTGGTGATTTCCGGGTTTTCGGTGATTTTCGTCAGGTCGTCGCTGAGCACGCCCTTGGGCAGTTCGCAATCGCGGGGTTTATTGACGTCGCGGACGACGACCTGTTCGAGCCACAGCGTGCGGCCGGCATGGCGCGCGGTGCGATCGCCGAAATCGAGCAGCAGCTTGGCCACGCCCGATCCAACCGTCCCCAGCCCGACGATGCCGACTTTGGTTTTTTCCATAGAGTTCCGACCGATCATTCCCGCTCTCTTTGGGAGAGGCAGAGTCGCTTTTCGCTCCGCAAAAAGCGACCTTGGCGAATCCCTCATCGTAAAAGCGGTTGCCCGCAGCCGTCAAGGCAGGCGCTCTCGCTGTCTGGACACCGATCAGCGGGCCTTGATATAATCGAACCTGTTCCTGCCTGCTGCGCGCACGGATCGCGAGTTTCCTGCCTGCCGGTCCGGCCGGCGCCAGCCGTTCGACTAGCCCGATGAGCTGTTTGATGCGCGTTTTCCCGTTGGCATTCACTACCTTCTCGCTGGCTCTACTGGCATGGGCGCCTTTCGCTGCCGCCGAAAGCGGCCAGCGGCCCGATCCGGCTTTGGCCGAGGCGTTTGCGGGCCAGGTGCAGCCGTTTCTCAAAAAATACTGCACGCAGTGCCACAGCGGCGAGAAACCCAAGGCCGATCTGAACCTCGATCAATACGCCGATCTGGCGGCGGCGGCCAAAGACCGCAAGGTTTGGGAAAACGTGCTCGAAAACGTCCGCGACGGCATCATGCCGCCCGATCCCGAGACCAAGCCCGGCCAGGCCGAACGCGACGCGGTGACCGGCTGGATCGGAAAACAGTTCACCGAGATCGATTGCGGGCTGGCCAAAGACCCCGGCCGCGTCACCATCCGCCGGCTCAATCGCAACGAGTACAACAACACGATTCGAGATTTGTGCCTCGTCGATTTCCGCCCGGCCGACGACTTTCCGGCCGACGACGTGGGCTACGGCTTCGACCATATCGGCGACGTGCTCTCGATGCCGCCCATTCTGTTGGAAAAGTACCTGAACGCCGCCGAGCAGATTGTCGAAAAAGCGATCTACGTCCACGGCCCGGAAAAAACGCCGCTGCACCGCTTCGATGCGGCCGATGCCGGCCACGAAGGGGGCATCGCCCACGGCCACGGCTGGGCGTTTCCTTCGACGGGCGCCGTGTTCGTCGAATTCGATTTCCCTGCCCCAGGGCTGTACGCCCTGCGCGGCAAGGCGTTCGGCCAGCAGGCGGGTCCGGACCCCGCGCGGATGGCCTTCCGCCTGGACGACAAGCAGATTCACGTGGCCGACGTGACGGCCGTCGATGGCGATCCGATGATGTATGAAACGCAAGTCCGCATCGGGCCGGGCAAGCAGCGCTTCGCATTGGCCTTCATCAACGATTATTACAATCCCGACGCGCCCGACCCCAAGCAACGCGACCGCAATCTGTTCATCGACGCGCTGGAAATCCAGGGCCCGCTCGACGGCCCGCCGCCGGCGCCGCCCGAATCGCACAAGCACATTATTTTCGTCCAGCCCGAGAAAGACAATCATCGCGAGTGCGCGGAGAAGATCATCAAGGTCTTCGCCAGCCGCGCCTATCGCCGCCGCGCTACGAAGGACGAAATCGCCCGGTTGGTCAAATTCGTCGAAGACGCGGAAAAACGAGGCGAGAGCTTCGAGCGCGGCATTCAAGTGGCGATGGAAGCGGTGCTGGTTTCGCCCTACTTCCTGTTCCGCGTCGAACTCGACCGCGAGCCGAACAACCCGAAGGCGATCCATCCGATCGACGAATTCGAGTTGGCCACGCGGCTGTCGTATTTCCTCTGGAGCAGCATGCCCGACGATGAGCTGTTCCGCCTGGCCGCTCAAGGCGAGCTGCGGCACGCCGACACGCTCGAGCAGCAAGTGCGGCGGATGCTGAAAGACCCCAAGGCACGCGCCCTGGTCGACAACTTCGCCGGCCAATGGCTCGAGATCCGCCGGCTGAAGACGATGACGCCCGATGCGAAGCGGTTCCCCGCGTTCGACGAAGAACTGCGCGAGGCGATGCTCAAGGAGACTGAGTTGTTTTTCGCCTCGGTGATGGAAGAGGACCGCAGCGTGCTCGACTTCATCGACGCGGATTATACGTTTCTCAACGAGCGGCTGGCCAAGCACTACGGCATCGACGGCGTGAGCGGACCGGAGTTCCGCCGCGTCAAGCTCGACAATCCCGACCGCGGCGGGCTGGTCACTCAGGCCAGCGTGTTGACGGTCACTTCGAACCCCACGCGAACTTCGCCCGTCAAGCGCGGCAAGTGGATTCTGGAGGAGTTGTTCAATTCGCCCCCGCCTCCCCCGCCCCCCGACGCACCCGATTTGAAGGAAGACGAAAAAGTCGCCTTGAGCGGCTCCTTGCGGCAGCGGATGGAGCAGCACCGCGCCAACCCGAGTTGCGCCGCCTGCCATGCGCGGATGGATCCGCTCGGCTTCGGGCTGGAGAATTTCGACGCCATCGGCGCCTGGCGCGACCGCGACGGCGAGTTCGCGATCGACGCCTCCGGCGAGTTGCCCGACGGCTCGAAGTTCAAGCGCCCCGCCGAACTGAAGGCGATCTTGAAGGCCAAGCAGGACGATTTCGCCCGCTGCCTGACCGAAAAGATGCTGACCTATGCCTTGGGCCGCGGGCTGGAATATTACGACAAGTGTGCGATCGACGAGATCGCCAGCAAATTGGCCAAAAGCGGCTATAAGTTTTCGACCTTGATCCTGGAGATTGTCGCCAGCGATCCTTTCCAATTGCGAAGAGGCAAAGGAACCGAGTGATGCACAAGCCTTGGCAGATTTCTCGACGAGCGGCTTTGAAGGGACTCGGCACGGCGGTGGCGCTGCCGCTGTTGGACGCAATGCTTCCGGCGACGGCCTTCACCCATTTCGGCCGCGCGTTGCAAGCAGCCGAGACGGCCAAGAAAACGCCGAACCGCATGGCGTTTCTCTACGTGCCCAACGGCGTACACATGCCCGACTGGACGCCGACCAAGCTCGGCGCCGATTTCGATTTGCCGCCCATCCTCCAACAATTGGAAAAGTTCAAGCAAGACTTCATGATCCTCTCCGGATTGGCCCAGGACGGCGCACGAGCTCACGGCGACGGCGGCGGCGACCACGCCCGGGCGATGGCCAGCTTCCTGACCGGCTGCCACCCGCGCAAGACGCACGGCGCCGACATCAAGGCGGGCGTTTCTGCCGACCAGGTGGCGGCCCAAAAGATCGGCCAGCTCACGCGGTTCGCCTCGCTCGAACTGGGCTGCGAGGCAGGGTCCCAAAACGGCAATTGCGACTCGGGCTATAGTTGCGCCTATTCGGCCAACAGCGCTTGGAAGACCGAATCGACGCCCGTGGCCAAGGAGGTCAATCCGCGGCTGGTCTTCGAGCGGCTGTTTTCCGACGGCCAAGAGGGCGAATCGCCGCAAGCCCGGGCCAAGCGGATCGAGGCCCGCAAGAGCGTGCTCGATTTCGTGCTCGAAGACGCCACGCAGTTGAAGGGCCGGCTGGGAGCAACCGACCAGCGCAAACTCGATGAATACCTGACGACCGTTCGCGAACTGGAACAGCGGATCAATCGCGTCGAACAGGCCTCGGGTCAAGGGCTGCCGAATTTCGCCAAGCCCGCCGGCGTGCCCGGCGATTACGGCGAGCACATACGGCTGATGGCCGACCTGATGGCGCTGGCCTTCCAGAACGACCTGACCCGGATCAGCACGTTCGTGCTGGCCAACGAAGGCAGCAACAAGAGCTACGCTTTCATCGGCGTTTCCGAAGGGCACCACGACCTGTCGCACCACGGCAACGACAAGGAAAAGCAGGCCAAGATCAGCAAGATCAACCAATTCCACGTTGCGCAACTGGCCTACTTCCTCGACAAGCTCAAAGCGACCCGCGAAGGGGACGGCACGCTGTTGGATCACGCCATGATCGCCTACGGCAGCGCCATCGGCGACGGCAACGCGCACAACCACGACAACCTGCCGATCCTGCTGGCCGGCCGCGGCCGCGGCACGCTCTCGCCCGGCCGCCACGTTCGCTACGAGAAAGAAACGCCGCTCAACAACCTTTGGCTCTCGCTGTTGGACCGCATGGACTCGTCGATCGACAAGCTCGGCGACAGCAACGGGCGGTTGAAAGATCTGTCGGCTTAGCCGGGGCGTCATCCGCTCGCGGTTTTAGGGCTCGGCGCACGACCCCGAAGCGTCAGCGAGGCAAAGCGTCGGCGTTTCTGTTAGACGTCGGGATTCCTATTCCGGCCGGCCAACTTCTTCCGGCCGGCCATGTACCTGCGGTCGCGGCTCAGCAGCAATCTCGCGGCGGACGGATGCCGTTGCGGCCCTGGTAGCACAGTCGGCGGACGCCGATGGCGACAAGACCGCCAAACGCCAACACTCCGTAAAACGAGACGAAAAGTATTTTGGCGGTGACGGGCTCCTCGCTCAGGTTCATTTCGCCGTTGACCGAGGCGTAAAACACGATCGGCGTGATCCACAGCGTCCAACCGCCCGAAGCCAGGCAGCCGATGGCGAAGGCTCGCTTGGCGCCGCGGCCGTAGATAATGCCCGCGATCAAGGCGCCGGGCGTGACCATCGCCACGGCGGCCAGGATGAAAACGGATACTTTGTCGGGCAGGGCGAACAACACCATGCACGCCAACGCCACCAGAAACGTAAGCAGAAACAACGACTTCAAGCGGAATCGCACGCCTTGGCTCCTTCCGTTGTCGTGAAGCGAAACGCAGGCTTCGCCGAGGTCAGCCCTCGTGGTACTACGCACGTCGCATGTCGCAAGTTTTCGGCGGCGCCGCGCCTTCGTGCGCTGCTCGACAGCTAGCAGCAATCAAAGTGGAATTCCGGCCCGCGCCCGTGTCAATCGATATCGCGCAAGATCGCGCCTCCATCCGCTCAGCCCGGCGCCGGCCGCCCGCCGACTTTGGCGTAGCGCGCGGCGAGCCCGAACAGAATCAGCACGCCGCCAACGATCGTCCAACAGGCGGTTTTCTCGCCGTAAAACACGTAGACCAACAGCGGCGACATCACCGGCTCCAACAGCCCGATCCCGGCGGCCTCCTGGCTGGTGATCGAGCGCACGCCGCGGGCGTAGAGCAGGTAGGGCACGCCGGTCTGGAACAGGCCGAAGCCGAGCAGGGCCAGCCACTGCTGGCCGACGGGCCAGGTTCCCGAGGCCAGGCAAAACGGCGCCAGAGCCGCCGCCGCCGCGACGTGCATCACCGCGACCAGCCAGGCGCCGCCGAGAGAGCGCAATTGCCGCAGGCACACGATTACGCCGGCGTAGACCACACCCGAGACGACGCCGAGCAACACGCCGATTTGCTGCGCGCCGAGATCGGCGCCGCGCAGCTCGTAGTACAAGATGATGCCGACTCCCAAGCCGCCGCAGACCAGCGGCGCCAGGTCGCGGCGTTCGAAGCCGTCGGGCCAGACCAGCACGCCGCACAGGCAAACCCACAACGGCGCCGTGTTCTCCAGCCAGATCGCGTTGGCGGCCGTGGTGTAGGTCATCGACTGCAGCACGCAGACGCTCATCGTGGTGAACGAGAACGCCAGCGCCAGCAGCTTCCAATCCCACTGTGGCCGGCGCACGGCCGGCAGCAACAACAGCCCGGCGAACGCCGCTCGCCAGAAGGCGAACAGCATGCCGCGCTGGTGTTCGGGCCAGTCGCTGAACAGCCCGGCTTTCACGAACAGCCCGCTCGTGCTCCACAGCAGCGCAGCCAGCAGCACGCACGCCCGGCCAGTGGCGACGTGGCGTGAAGCGTGAGAAGAATGGGCTGCCGGATCGGACATCGGAGCTGCATTATCTCGAATATGATCAGTCCCGTAGGGACGGCAGATTGTAGCCAGGGGCGCGAGCCCCTGGAGGCGATCGGACGCGAATCCGGCCAGCCCCGTCAGGGGCGACAGTTAGCACGCGACCGCTACCGGCGGTGGCGCGGAGTCAAATGGAACGAACGATCTGGCATCGCACGGCCGATAGCCGCGATTTGGCGCCGTTACGGCTTTTCTTCCTCGCCGCCGTCGGCCGCGGCCGGCTTTGTCTTGGCGTCGCCTTCGGCTTCCGCCGGCGCGGTTTCGGAGGTCTCGGCCTGTTTCGCTTCAGCGGCGGGAGGCGACGCATCATCGGGCGCCGCGTACGTCGGCTTGGGCGGCGAGCGCAAGGCCAGGTACAGGATCATGCCCACAATGCCGACCACGACCACCACGGCCGCGATGATCGACCATTTCAAGGCGGCCTGGTTCAGTTGCTCGGCCTTCAGCCGCCGCAGTTCGGCTTGGTCCTCCTTGAACTCCACGCTGTCTTCGTACCGCAGGTGGAACTGCGTGTTGCAGATCGGACACAGCACGTCCTGGTTGACCATCTCCATCGGCGTCTGCAATTCGTGCCCTTGAGGGCAAGGAATGCGAACGATCCGCGGCTCTTTCTTTTCGGGCTCGGCCGGTTTCGTTGCTTCGGTCGGAGGCGCTTCGCCCGCGCCGCTTGGCGCTTGCGGCGAGGATTGTTGCGGGGCCGTTGCTTGGGTCGAGACAGGGGCGCCGGGGCCGCCCGTGTTGATGCCCGGAAACTCGTTGCCCGTAGCCACGCCCGGAAAGCCGGGTTCGGCCGGCGGCTGAGCATAGCCGGGCGCCCAGCCGGGCTGCTGCCCCGGCGGCGCCATTCCCGGATAGCCCGGTCCCTGCGGCGCCTGCCCCGGATAGCCGACGCCCGCGGGTGGCTGACCATAGCCTGGCGGCTGTCCGTAGCCGGGCTGACCGTAACCCGGCTGCCCATAGCCCGGCTGCCCATAGCCCGGCTGCCCATAACCCGGCTGCCCATAACCCGGCTGCCCATAACCCGGTTGGCCGTAGCCAGGCTGACCATACCCTTGTGGCGGCGCATAACCCGGCGGCCATCCGCCCGGCGCCGCCTGCCCGGCCTGCACGACCGGGATCATGAACACGACGCCGCACATCGGACACTGACTCTGCTGTCCCATCTGGGACTCGTGTCCCTCGAGCAAGTGCCCGTTCGGGCAGTAGAACTGAAATGCCATCTGAATAGCTTATCCCAAGGCCGCATCGGCACAAGCGCGCCGATAGCAGTAGTCGAACAACAACTCCCACTCGCGTTGCTGAATTCTGCGGCAGAGCAGTTCGGCCGCCGAACGTCCGGCGGTCGCAGCCTGGCACAAGTCGACAAAGCGGAAATGATCCCACTCGGCTTGCGTGTTCAGGAATTCCGCCGACCGGTCGGCCGGCGCCGCCTCGGCAAGGGCTCGGGCCGCGGCGGCCAATTCCGGCCCGATCGGATGCGATCCGACCCGGCGGAACCAGTACTTGGCGTTCGTGTAATCGGGCTCGCGGCGGTGCAAAATGCCGTGCCAGTAGCTGCCTTCGATCGTATCCAGTTCCTGGCTGATCGCGTGCGATTCGTCCAGAAAATCGTGATACAGCCACAACGCGCTTTGGCAGGCGGCGGCCATCCGCCGATCGACGACGGCGTGCGGCGCCGCCAGGCTTTCGGCCGAAAGCGATGCCAACGGCTCGCCAGCGACGCGGTTGGGCGTGCCCGGCCCTAACTCGTTGAGCCGCTCGGGCGCCAGCAGCGCCGCCACCGCCGGCCCATACCCCTGGGAGGAAAACCTGGACATGGCTCGCACCTTCTCCACCGCACCCCTCGTTTCGCTCGCCCGCCGTACCGCGAGGTCCGCCCTCTATTTCGCCCCGCAGCATGGTATCTTACACGATGAGGCCCAACTTTGGGGCAGAGCCGGCCAATCGGTAATCGGCTATTGTTGTGTTGCCGGCCTGCGCGCCCTCCAACAGCCACGGTCATCCGAGGCAATGAAGCCCCGCCGGTTTTTGCGTGACCTGCGTCACGCCAGCGGGTTGGCCTGCTGCCCAAACTTTGGCGCGGCAACATGGCTTTTGATTGGTTGCGTGATGTCGTTAGGCAGACCTATTCAGCCGGCCCTTTTTCGATATCCAATCGTTGCGCTATGGAGATAATAGTCTCGAGGTATCGCGGCTGGACGATGCCGCCGAAGTACTTCTCGGGCACGGCAGCAAGCGTTTCCTTGGAAACGACGATTACCCAGCTACAAATGGCAACCGTCGGCTTTCTGAGCTTGGTCTTGCATGCACCCGCAGGATGGTGCGGCAATGGCACATAGTGGGCTGGGCACGGATTCAAAAGGGAGGCAGTATGCGAGCAAACGATTCCCGCCAGCTCGCTTACACTCGGTATTTCAGAGTCCGCCGTCACTATTATCACAGGTCGCCGTTTTAGCTCTCCTCCGCGGCCAATGACGCTAAGCCACACTAGGCGTCCTTGGCAAAGAGAAGACACGACAACAAACCGTCCCGCCCTTCTCTTACCAAGGGCATTCTTCGTCGGTGTCTTCGTCGGTTTCGGGAGGGATCTCGGCGCGCTTTGCCCACTGCAGCATTGTGGCGTTGCTTGGCGTGGTTTCTTTTAGCCGCAATGCCGCTTCTACATCCTGGGGGTCGACGAGAACCAGCAACATGTTGACGAGGCCAGTGAGCCTCAGTATCTCGCGTTCGTAAATCTTGTTGCGAAGATTCTGGACCGGATCGCCGGGCGATCGCCGCGAGCATTCCAGAGTGCGATCCTCGCAAAGATCGCTTGCCGGCCACTCGTCATTCAGCTTTTTTCGCCAGTGTTCGCGTCGGATCTTCACATTATGTGGCATTTGACGCCTCGGAGACGATTCTCTCGAAGATGAAGCAATTCGCACCAAGCTTAAGAATTTCGTCGGCCTTGGAGAGGAAATCCAAGCCGAACCTGTCTTCGGTTTGGAAGTCGATCTCGATATTTACGGCATCTTTTTTTGCCGTTTGCCTGAAGTAAATCCGCGTAAAAAGGTCGTTGTCTACGTCCAGAAAGCCGCCGGTCAGCGAAATAGGGACTCCGCAAGCCATATCTGAGGTTCGCAAGAGCCTAGCAATTAACCCGCGCTCAGGCAAATCGGCGTTTTGGACGGTCATTCGCCCTTTTGTTTTGATGCATAGCGGCCTCTCGGAGGCGAGGGCGATAAACTCTGTGATTTTTTTCACAACTACCTGGAAATCGCAAAGCGTCGACCACTCGTTGGACTGATTGCTTCTATATCGTTCAATGTGGAAATGAATCGTCTGCTCGTCCCACAAGTCAATGGCGACTTCCACCCAGATTGGCGGAGGGCCATGCGAGTCATCCAGGCCGACAACTGAGCACTCATTCGCGCGCGCCCATTCTAGGATGGTCGCGTCAGTGGTCTTCAAGACCATGCACGAGCCACATTCCCTTAAAAAGGCGGAAAGCCTGAAAGCGCTTGCTGGCAATGACATTGAACCCTCGGAGCGAACAACTATTGCATCGTATTCGCCGCTGCGAGCCCATTCAAGGATAGGGCGGAGATTATAGAGCGGCAATGGCTTGGATCAAGAGCGGCGGAGACGGCGAACTTCTGAATTTATCGTCGGTCCTTAAGGCATTGAAATGCCACAAATCCGCCTACTTCTTTAGCGCCACCCCCCCACAGGCACCCCATTCCGAAAGGGGGCGAGTGGTGCTCGCCTTGGCGGCGCATCCGCCTTATAGGCCGTCGCTTGGCAGCGCAATGACTTTGTGCAATCTTTCGCAAAGTTGAAAATGGCAGTGCCGCAACGTCGCCCCGCAGGGCGCGGCTTTTTCAGGCTCCTGGGCAAGCAACCGTCGAATAGCCCACTACCCCCGCTCAATTCACTACCACCCGTCGCGTCCAGTTGATAAACTATTGGGTTTCGGCCCGGCGAAAGCGCGGCCGCAGCCTTCTTCCATCATGTTTTTAAGCCAATCCTATCTGAGCCATTTCTGATGAGCAGCGACCGTTCATCTTCGCCCGAACAAGCCCCCGCGTCTTCCCCTTCCGAAGCGACGCCCCCGGCCCCGCCTGTCGAAAGCGCTACGGCGCCCGAAAATCGCGCCGCCGCCCCCGCCGAAACGCCGGCTGCCGCGTCGGCTAATCCCGCTGGCCCGGAATCGCCTCGACCCATTCCGCCGCCCGGTCCGCCTCGCGTGCGGATCGGCTCGCAGCGTCCCAACAGCCCGAAGGTGAAAGCCAAGCCGCAGCATGGCCGGGTTGAGGCGCCGCAGGCGCCCAAAACGGCGGTACCCAACATCCGGCACAAGTTGCCGCTGGAGTTGGAACTGGAAGTCGAAATGGCGCTGGGGGGCATGTCGGTCGACGAAGTGCTCGATCCGGCGGCTGACGCCTCGCTGGCCGATCTGGAGCCTGAAACCAAACTGCAAGGCCGCGTGGACTCGGTCCACCGCGACCACGTGTTCGTCGATCTCGGCCGCCGCAACCAAGGAGTGCTCTCCTTGCGACAATTCGCCGAGCGGCCCGAGCCGGGCACGCTGGTCGAGGTGGTGGTCCATCGCTTCGATCCGGACGAAGGGCTGTATCAACTCATCATGCCTGGCGGCGCGGTTGAAGTCGCCGACTGGTCGCAATTGACGCAAGGCGTGTTGGTGCAGGCCCGCATCACCGGGCACAACAAAGGCGGGTTGGAGTGCGAGGTGAACCACATCCGCGGCTTCATTCCCGCCGGGCAGCTTTCGCTGTACCGCATCGAAGACTTCGCCCCGCTGGTCGGCGAGACGATGATCTGCCTGGTCACCGAGGCCAACCCCGAGCGCCGCAACCTGGTGCTCAGCCGCCGGGCCGTGCTGGAACGCGAAAAGGAAGAAGCCAAAACCAAGCTGATGGCGGAACTAGCCGAAGGCCAGGTTCGCGAAGGGACGGTTCGCAGCCTGCAAGACTATGGGGCCTTCGTCGACCTGGGCGGCGTCGACGGGTTGCTGCACGTCAGCCAGCTTTCATGGCAGCGGATCAAGCATCCCAGCGAGGTGCTCACCGTCGGTCAGGCGATCAAAGTCAAGATCAAGAAGATCGATCCCGAGACGGGCAAGCTGAGCCTGGCCTTCCGCGACCTGACCGAAAACCCGTGGACGACGGCGGCGCAAAAGTATCCGGTCACCAGCACGCACGAAGGCCAGGTGACGAAGATCATGGACTTCGGCGCCTTCGTCGAACTGGAGCCCGGCATCGAAGGGCTGGTGCATATTTCCGAGCTGTCGCACGGCCGCGTCTGGCGGGCCAGCGACATCGTGTCGGTCGGTCAAGAAGTCGAGGTCAAGGTGCTTTCGGTCGACGCCGAGCAGCAGCGAATCAGCCTCTCGATGAAAGCCCTGATGGCCAAACCCGAGCCGGCCAAAAAGGCCGAACCCGGAGCGCCCGAGCCCGAAGAACCGGCAGCGCCTTTGCCGCAGTTCAAAGGCGCGCTCAAAGGCGGTTCCGGCCGTTCCTCCGGCGGCGAACAGTTCGGGCTGAAGTGGTAAGCTCCTGAAGAGTTGAGACGGGGGAAGCTAACCACAGAGACACAGAGATGAAGACTTGAGTTTTGCGAGCGCGATCAAAAATAAAATCGCGCTCGCAAAACTCGTTGAATTGTTTTTCTATTCTCTTCTTCTTTTCCGTCTCTCTTTGTCCGTCTCCGTGCCTCTGTGTCTCTGTGGTTAGCCCGTCTCCCCTTTTGTGTTGTTCGCCAAGCAACGACTCAGACCGACGTCTCCGGCTTTTCGCCTTCGGGCGTTTCGTCGCTGTCGATGTCGAACCACTCGGGCTTGAACGTGATCTGCTCGCGGCGCTGCATGGCAATGTTCGTGGTCAGCGCGATCACCGCGTCGGCCAGCGCCACCTGGGGATGGCACTTGGGCTTGTTGTGCTCGAAGTCGAAATTGCGGATGCACCAGGCGAAGTGCTCCATCTCTTCGGTATAGCCGCGGCTGACCGGACCCGCTTCGAGGGCCTTCTTGCCGACGGCCGCGGCCGGCGCGGCGCCGCTTTCGCTGGCGTTGAGCACCGGGCCGCCCTTGCCCTTGGCCACCTTGACGTTCGTCTTGGCGCCCGAGTTGGGATAGAGCATCACTTCCTTCTCGTTCTCCAGCACCAACGTCCCTTCGTCGCCCATCACCACTTCGCCGTAGTCGCCGAAGCCGTTGCCGTTGATCGACGAGTAGGTCACGACGATCTTCTTGTTCGGATCTTCGTCGTAGCCCGGACCTTCGTACTCGAACGTGCAATACACGTGGTCGTCGCACTCGCGGTCGAGCGGATAGAGAAGCCGGCCGCCGACGCCCGAGACGGTCAGGGGCCGGGCCTTCTTGCCGTCTTCGCGCACGGCCGAGCAAAAGATGCCGGCCGCGTCGAGCTGGTGGCTGCCCAACTCGGCCATCAACCCGCCGCCGGTGCGCTGCCACAGCCGCCAGCGGATCAGCTCTTCCAGCGGCGAGCAGGTGTAGCGATTGGAACCTTGCGTCAGCGTCTTTTCCTGGTAGCCGTACTTGGCGGCGTCGACCTTGCCCTTATCGAGCAGCCGGTATTCAGCGTCTCGCAAATTGGCGGTGACGGCTTCCACGCGAGCGTTGTCCTTGGCCGCGATCGCGTCGGCCAGCTTCTTTTTCCAAGTCTCCAGTTCCTTGACCAGCTTTTCGTCGGGCAGCTTGGCATACCAACTGTCCTTGGTGCGGTGCCACTGGGCGCGGATCGAGTGCAGCTTGCCCAGCAGGCCGCGTTCGATCATGTCCACCGCGTTGTCGTAGAGCACGCTGTAATGCCGCTGGTGGCCGGTGGCCAGGTGCAACTTCTTTTGGTTGGCCACGCGGGCCATGCTCTTGGCGCGGCCGACGCTGTAACCCATCAGTTTTTCGGTCAGCACGTGCTTGCCCTTCTGCATGGCCTCGATGGCCACCACGTCGTGCAGGTGCAGCGGCAGAGCGACGATCACCGCCTCGACGGCCGGGTCGTCGAGCAACTCGTGATAGTCCTGGCCGTAGACTTTGACGTGCTTGCGGGCCTCGTCTTCGCTCTTCCAGCCGTATTTGCTCATCAAGCCCGGCCGCGGGCCGAGGGCCTTGGGGTCGCCGTGGAAGGCCCGATGGACGTTGTACGGGCGGATGTCGGCGATGGCCACGACGTTCAGATAGTCGGGCGTGTGGGCGCCGAGCAGCACGCTGCCTTCGTCGCCCGTGCCGATCACCCCGACGCGCACCGGGTCGCCGGCCAGCTTGCCATAGCCGAAGTAGAACGAGCCGAGCCCCGCGCCCGAAACGACGCCCGCCGCGATGCTGCCTTCGAGAAATTGGCGGCGCGTCAGCTTGTCGCCGATGGCGGCGTAGAAGTTCGATTTGCCGACTTCTTTTTCTTCGGCGGTCAGACTCATCATGTCGTTTCCCTCCGGCCGAACAGCGGCCGCACAATCAGGTGATGTATCAAGAAATCCAGGCCCCCCCAGCGGCCGACGTGCGTCGTCGCCAGGAAGAACATGGCCATCATTTCCACGAACTCTTTGTTCACGACCAACGACCGGCCGACCGCCGGGTGCGGCGCCGGATACAAGCCCGGCCAGTCGGGCTGGGCCAGCACGATCGAGAGCAAAAACAACGCGCCCCCGAAGCTCGCCAGCCGGGTACACAGCCCGGCCATCAGGCAGGCGCCGATGGCCAGCACGCCGTAGGTCACCGTCAGGTCGATCGTTTCGAGCTTCGTAAGCGGCGAGGGGAGCAGGCCGCGGGCGTGCTGATCTTCGTCGAGCACGTCGTCGAGATCCTGCTGGAACTTGCGATACTTGCCGTCCAACGCGGCGAGCCAGGCTTTGGCCTGGGCTTGCAGCTCGACCTGCTTGTCCCAAATGCGCTTTTGCTCGAAGGGCGTATTCCGCGAGGGCGATTTCTTGGCTTCGTCGAGCCGCGTCAGATCGTGCAGGTATTTTTTGATGTCTTCGGCGTTTTCGTCGAGATAAGTCTCGATCTGCGACTTCCACCTCTCCGCCGCCTGTTTGGCCGCCTCCAACTGCTCCTTGCCGGGCTTGTAGAACTGCTCGAATCGCGTGAGATATCCGTCGATTCGGTCGGCGAAGCGTTTGCGACTTTCGGGGGCCGGATCGAGGGCTTTCCGGCCGTCCCCGTCGTCCAGCAGCAGTTCGCGATACTTATCCCCCAGCGGCCCCTTGGCCTGGCCCAGAAAGCCGACCGACGAAAAGCCCGGATCTTCGTACTTGGCCAGCCCCTGGTACAAAAAGTGCCAACCAATGGTGAGCCTCAGCAGGACCAGCATCGCCACGGCGGCGAAACCGAGTTGAAAAGGATGGCGCCTCAGGGCAGTTCTCCTCTTGGCAAGCGACGGACGGCCGCGCGGCGGCAGGGCAGACCCCGCGACGCCGCAAACACACTATTGTAATCTTTTCAGCCTCGGCGGCCACTGTTTTATTGCCGCCATGATTTATAACCATGAGGATTTATGCGGCCGGGCGTGTTCGCGCGGCGGAAGGCGGCGCCTGGCGCTTTTTCCGCGAGAAAACCAGCGATCTGCCGGCGGCTGGCGGCCTTCGGCAAGGCGAAAAACGGCCGGTTCACGATTAATATTCGGCCTTCATGGCACATAATGCGTTATACCCGACTGGCAACGGGCCTGGATTTACCGAGCTTTCGGCCGGCGAAGCTCGGTCGAATATCGATAAACCGAGCGAGGTTATAAATCCTGGAGTTTCGCCCGCTCGCCGGGGGGGCTTCGCTGGCCGACGCGCCGCTCGAAGCTAATCGCCCGGCGGCTGGCTTGCAACCGCACAACTCCTGTAGACGCGGCATCCTTGCCGCGGAGGGGGCATCCGCTACAACGAGGCGACGCGAAGGAAGCAACGCATGTCACGGCGCCTGCGGCCCAAAGTCGGGCAAATCATCGACCATCGGGGCAACCCGATCGACATCACGCAGATTCGGATCGATCAGACTCCGGCCGGCGAAACCGCTCCGGCATGGTGGGGCGGGGGATTTCACCTGACTTGGGGCGCCATCGTCCGTCCCGGCGTCTACCGCCTGGTTCTCAATGACGGCAAAAGCGGATTTGTCGTCGTCGACGAGCTCAAGAGCGTCGGCGACGGCAGCGAGTTCGCCCTGTTTCGCGGCGACGGGCCGCCGCCGTTCTGATGCGGCAAAATGTCCGGCTTCGCCGGGATTGGGAAGGATGGATGTCTGGTTTCTCGCGACCGCGACTTACGGGCGGTATGCACCCACTCCTACCGCAGCCGCAGCCGCCTTCAACCGGTCATCCAGCGTGGCCAGAGGCAGGCCCCGCCGCAGGGCCAGTTCCAGATACGCGGCGTCATAGACCGAGAGGCGGTGCGTCCGGGCCAGATGAATCGACTCCTGCCACGCCCGACCGGCCGTTTCATCATCCAGGGCGATCGGCAGGGCCTTGAGCAGGCCCAGGAACGTCGTCGCCTTGGCTTCCGTAGCACGCTTGCGGCGTTCACCCATCAGCAGTGCGTTCGCCACTTCCAGCGGCCAGAGTGCCGGCACGATCGCCGCGGCAGCCGGCAATGAATCCTCGACGGCCTGTGCATAGGCGTCCGTTTCGTCCTCGAAGAACCACGCCACGCTCAGCGAACAGTCCAGTACGAACGCCCGCGATTTCGCCTTGCCTTTTCTCTTCGCCATCGCCAGTCCCCTCCCCCTTCCGGCCGCGTCAGAAACGCCGGCCTTCCTCGATCAGATCACGGATCGTCACCCCTTTCCCAAGCGTGTTGCCGCGCCGCAGGGCCTTCATCTCCCCGATCACCTGTTTCACATCCTTGCGAGCCTCCTCGGGAGGCGGCGTCAGCAGCGCGGCCGGACGACCGCGGCGGGTAATCAGGATGCTCTTGCCCCGCGCCACCTGGTCGAGCAGTTCGGAGAAATGCGTCCGCGCTTCGTAATAGCTGATGGAAGTCATAAGCGCCTCATGCAAATAGACCTGCCTATTAGACCAGTCTAGCAGACCTCCGCCCTGCGTGCAAATCCGTGCGACCGAACGAAAAGGATGCGCGTCTGGATCTGCGGTTCGCCACCCGCGGCGTCCTTGGGCCATCTTACGCCGGCTGACTTTCCACGATCGCGCCTCTGCCTCGCGCTTTTTGAAGACGCCCGGCTCGCCTCGCGTTTCGCCCTTGCAAGCGACGCGGCTCAAGCCCGCCCATCGCCGCGACTCATAAACCAACCCATCGCTTGCCGACGCATCCAACCGCGGTAAAAATAGATGGATGTCTGGTTCCTCGTTCAAGGATTGACGATGCCAATTGCTCATCCCGATTTTCGCCAAACGTGGCTCTGGCAGCATGCCTTCGTAAAGCAGCGCCCCGACGCCACAATTGACGAGCAAGAGTTCTTTCGCGACCAATTCTTGCACATGCGCGAGAAGGTTGCCCACCTCGTCGCACGCATTCGCGCGGAGATTCCCGGACTCACAGTTCATGACCTTACCCATCTCGACGCCCTTTGGGAAACCGCTTCACTCGTCGCCGAAGGCTCTATCAGCCTTTCGCCGCCAGAGGGCTTCGTTCTCGGTGCAAGTATCCTACTTCACGACTCGGCCATGACCGTTGCAGCTTATTCCGGCGGGATCGAGGAAATCAAGCAGACTATAACTTGGAAGGACGCAATTGCTCGATGGTCTCAATCGCAACGAGAGAGTGATGGCGGAACTGATTTGCAACCAACCACCGAGGACATTGCAAAACAGATCCTTCCCGATGTACTACGGCAGCTCCATGCCCAGCAGGCAGCGGTCCTGGCTGAACAGGCATGGATCAATCACTCCGGTGAACAGCAGCACCTCATCGAAGATAGCGACCTTCGCTTCTTTTATGGAAAGACGATTGGAGACATCGCACATAGTCACTGGTGGAGCGTCCCAAAGGTCGAGCAGGACTTGTCTCAGGACTTGGGTGCATTTCCACAGAGAACCCGAAATCTTGTCGATCGTGTGAAAATCGCGTGCTTGCTAAGAGTTGCGGATGCACTACACCTCGACTCACTGCGCGCTCCGCGATTCCTAAGAACCATAAGTCAGCCGAGCGGCGTCTCAGAACTCCATTGGTCCTTTCAGGAAAAGCTAGCACGACCGCACATCGAATCCGACGCCGTAGTATTCACGACCGGACAGCCCTTTAATCGTGATGATGCGGAGGCATGGTGGCTCGCTTATGACACATTGTCCCTTGTTGACGCTGAGCTAAGGAACGTCGACTTATTGTTACAACCAAGACGGCAATCGCTAAAGGCTCGCCGCGTTAAAGGTGTCGGGTCACCAGAAGTTCTTGCCAAAACAGTTCAAACACGCGGCTGGCGGCCCGTTGATGCGCGTATTAAGGTCACGGATGTTCCTCGAATCGTTACGAGCCTTGGGGGAGCACAGCTCTATGGTAACGATCCTCTTGTTCCACTGCGCGAACTCATTCAGAACGCGACAGACGCTGTACAATCGCGTCGGCGCTTTCAAAGCCGCCCTGCAACTTGGGGAGAGATTAAAGTCTGGCTAACATATCGCGACGACGGCGAATGGCTTCTTGTAGAAGACAACGGTATTGGAATGTCCGAGCTAGTTTTGACTGGTCCGCTTTTGGACTTTGGAACGTCGTTTTGGCGATCGCCTCTTGTCATGGAGGAGTTCCCTGGCTTGGTAGCATCCGGGATGCAAGCGATTGGCCGCTTTGGGATCGGCTTTTTCTCCGTGTTCATGCTAGGGTAACCGTTCACGCGCCGGGGAGGAGCGAGGCGACGGGTTGACCGCGGAAGTGGGCTTCGACAGCGGCTGTCAGGTAGCTGAAGATCGAGCGGCCTTGCAGGCGGCACGTCTCGCTGACGGTCAG
>Ga0307374_10001443_pt1 | contig 44018 bp, 41 predicted proteins | sample OX3MG_FD_202532 | JGI IMG/M metagenome (GOLD analysis project Ga0307374, IMG submission 202532) | Soil microbial communities from Risofladan, Vaasa, Finland - OX-3 | ecosystem: Environmental > Terrestrial > Soil > Coastal area > Acid sulfate soil | place: Finland: Risofladan, Vaasa | collected...
CAGGCGCGAGAACTCGAGGGCGTAGACGTCGGACAGCAGCTTGAGGTATCCCGTCGTGAGTATCTTCCAGTGGATCGGCATGAAGGGCGCCCTCGTGGAGCTTGTGCTCGCGGCTGTGCCCGGCCTCGACTCTTCGATCTGGTCCCAGGGGCTCTTGTAGATGACGTCCATCGCCTCCTGCGCACCGCCATACTTGTCCTCCATCTCCTTCCGCATGTACTCGATGACGTCCTTCATCCCGCAGAGCGGGTCGCGGAGCTTCGGGAACGGCTCGAACAGGAGCGGCATCCTCCTCACGGAGGCGTCTCCGTGGGGCCTCTTCCTGACCACGCAGGTGTAGTCGCGCCTCACGGTCAGGTCGTCGGCGAGCTCCTTCCGCAGCTGGGGAGAGATCAGCTCCGCCATCTTCGCGGCGTCGGCCGGCCCCACCCTGAACGCGAATATGGGCCCGACGTTGCCGCAGATTGAGCTGTAGAGCTCCGGGCGTATCTGCTGTACGTTCTGGTTCACTATCCAGAGGTGCAGGCCGTACTTCCTGGACTCGGAGAGGATCGTGTCAAGCAGCTTCAGGTCGCCGATGTTCTGGAACTCGTCGATGGCAAGGACGATCGGCGTCCTCGCCGAGGGCGCCTCCCCTGCCTTCTCCAGCCTGGACGCCCTCTTCTCCACCTCGAAGTAGAACCTCATCACTATCGCGGCCGAGATGAGCCGCCGAAAGTCGTACGGCAGGGACTTTGTGAGCCTGAATATCGTGAGGCTCCCCGGCGCGGCCATCTCCTGAAAGTCGAGCCTGCTCGTCCTCGTGCAGAACGTCCGGGACGTCACCGAGAGGGAGGGGAGGACGAAGTTCGATATCCTGTTGACGACCGAGAGGAAGGCGTCCTTCTCCAGCTTGGCAATCGCGTCGATGGTGCACCTGACTATCTTGTCGTCCAGGATCACCGCCATGAGCATGGCCTCGACCTGATACCGCGGGAGCAGAATGAAGTCGCAGAGGATGCGGTAGAGGTCCTTGAACGTGGGGCTGTCGTGCGGGATGTAGTAGAGGTAGTACAGGGCCCCCTTGAATATCCACATCAGCCTGGGGGCGTTCGCCACGTCCGTGTTGAGGACGTCGGAAAGAAGCGCGGAGAGTTGCTCTATCTGCGTTTGGATGGTCTCGACCCGGTTGGGGCCCTGCGTGTCGGGGGGTAGCGCAAGGGGGTTGAGCCCGAAGGAGACGTGCTCGGGGTCGAGGATGGTTATCCTTCCTCTCTCGCTCTCGGGGACGGAGCGGACCAGGTCTATCGCGGCGTCGCCATGCGGGTCGACGAGGACCAGCGCGACGTCCCTCCTCTCCATGAAAAGACGGTGCATCCAGTAGAGCATCGCGTTCGTCTTCCCGGCTCCCGTCGCCCCGATGAAGAGGGAGTGGGAGACCATGTCATCCGGGGTTACTGCATTGATGGCCACACCATGAAGGGCGCAGGCGGCTTATAATGCGAGGTTGCGTCGCCACACCCTCACTCTGGGCTCAGCTTCGGCTCAATGCCTCGACCTCATTCTTGAGAGTAGAGGCGGTCTTGGTCGCATTTTCCAAAGACGGAGATCGTGGCGTACGCAATACCGCTCGGATGAGCTTCGGTGCGAACGATCCTTCGATAACTCGATAACTCGTATCTAGTGGCGTCTGAATGCCGGGCAATGTATGTCAGGATAGTGGAGTATCCGAACCGAGAGTGCTTTTTTGTGGTCATGGCAAGCGGAACTAACGAGATAAATGACCGATCCAAGTGGCGCTGAAAACCTAATCAAGCCGGCCCGATATAGCCGCCACCAATGTCATGCCCAAAAGGGGGCGTCCATCCGCCTCCGAGGGTGAGGCAGCGGTTGGGGTTTGGCACGGGACAAGGCCAATCATCGCCACCGCCGAAAGTACTCGTCTGTCCTTCATGACAATCTAGATAGATCGTTACTTTTTGGTTACTGGTGGTATCTGGACAGAAAGAGGAGTTATGCACCTGGGAGTGAGACGAAAAAGGTATTCAAAAACTGAAGGGACGATACAGAAGAATGTTGCCAAGAGTTGAAATACAGGAACACCTCTGAATTATTTCGTGCATAATCGTACTGCTGGCGCTTATCCATTGGCATTGGCAGTGGCATTGATAGTTGCTCTAAGTGCTTCTTTTTTCGCGGCTCAGGAGGCGCCAAGAGTTTCTAATGGTGCACCTGCCGGCCCAGGCGGACCAGCTGGAGCGTCGTATGGTGATAATGCACTTGCATGCACATTGCCGACGAACACTCCATCCTACCTAAGCTCCCTAGTGCCAAGGGTGGTCCAAACCCAGGCGTTCATAACCGCGACAAATGCTATTCCGTATGTCTTTGACCACACATCAAACTATAGCACTGGATGGATAACTATAGGTGGCAAGATCGTTCCTGGTCCTTTAGGGAACTTTTCAATAATTGGCGGTAATACCACTATCACTCCTCCTGGCACAGAGATTGTTTTCCTCAGCTATGGGCCGGGAACATCTTGTGAAGGGAACAACCTGAACGCGCCGATTGGCCAGATTGTGGTTGAAGTACCAATAGAAAACGGGGCGTATAACATGACGGGAATAGTTGTTCATCCGCTTGCTCCATACGTTCCCGGGCCTATCCCAGGAGGTTAGCTGGTTGATGCGTCATTCTAAGACATTCACTCTCGCAGGTTGCGCTGTTCTTGCATTCCTCCTTCTCAATAACATCAATTTACATTCTGCGATGGCCATTAGAGACGACCAGAATCCAAATTACCAAATCTCTTCTAGCAATACCAGCAATGACTATGGTTCTTGGGTCCGCTGGTCCGTCACTACAAACGAAGCCTTTCACGCCACTCCAAGTACCACCTTCGATTACTCATATCAAATGAACACCTTACTCAACAGCTGTAGCGCGTATCAAAGTGGATGCACGTGGTTCCTGCAAGGGATAGCGTACGCGCAAGTTCAGAGTGTAAGCCCCCATGGGGCTTATGTTAACATGGTTTTCGAAGAGGGGTTCGTGGGGTCCAATTCACAGAACTTTTGCCAGCCCGTCACCGAACCCAACATAAATGTGAATTCCAGCGGATATGTTGTTTTGCAGCAGACGACGCTCAATGCTTCGTCAGATGTGGTATATTTGGTATCCATTAGCCATGGTTCAACCAACGACTATTCATATTCGAAGCTCTGTGCGCTTCCGACCTTTCCGTACACATTTGGTGCGATGCACTACTTTGATCGGACAGAAGGCGTCGTAGTGGGTGATTCTGGCCTCCATGACGTCAGCTTCTCTCCACTTTCCTCAACGATTTTCTCCCCATTCTATCTTGACATGGTTAGTAACTACAATGACATGTCGAGTTACTATGTCTCAACAGGCGACACACTGACAGCCGAAACATCCAATCTTTATCAGAGCGTGGGACAATCCTATGGCGAATCCTACGGCTCAATGTACTTATACACGCAGATTGGTTCGGAAATCACCAAGACGGACTCGTGATATCAAGCTGTCCTGGAGTTGGCAGCATTAGAGGTGGGGGTGCTGACGAGGAAAGTTTTGGCAATCGTTATTGTAATGGCGATTATCATAGCCTTGGCTGTCGCGCTAACTGTCGCGCTAAAAATCCCGCCGTCTTCACGAACAACCGAATCTACCTTGGCCACGCAGCTCTCTCCGCCCGGATTAAGGCTTGCACTTCTAACCAACACAACAATCATTCGCTCCGCCCAAGCGATTGACGCCAAGGCAACAATTTACAACACTCTGACCCAAAATACCACGATTTACCCAAACAGCACAAAATATAGCAATGTTCTAGACTGGGACAGGTATTACTTGGCTCCTTGCTTTCCCGGATGGAACGCGTTTGCACTTAGCATCGCCATTTTTAGGGGACATTATACGGATGCAAACTTTAGTGCGACTGCCAATCCACTAATGTTGATTCCCCCGCAAAACTCTTCGTGTGCTGCCATGCCGACCCTGCAGTCGTTGCAATTCCAACCTCTTAACGACACTGCCGAAGGTCTCTTTGACACCGTCACAGGGCCGCAGCATATGGTAGTAACGTTGACCACGGAATTGGACTCCGCCTGTGCGACATCCAACAATCCCTGCACCTCCGCACCGGGAGTGAAGGGTTATTGGACAGGTTCTGCGAACCCGCTCGGCACAAACGCCGTCTTTCACTATTTCGAAGCTGGAAAGTATACTATAGTGGCGGCTGATTCATGGGGCCAAACGGTCTACCTGTATTTCGAAGTCGTTTGAAATCCGTAGAAGGGAATAACAGCCAGTGACAAGGTTCGAAGCGCTCGGACAAGAAATACTCGACTATCTGGTGGATGAATTTACGGTAGGGAACATAGCCGGCGCACATGGTTTCGTCCTGTCACGCCCCTTGTGCATCGAGGAATCCCATAGACACCTCCGAATTTGAAAGTTGGAGTGTACGTCCTCAGTAGTCAAGGTAGTCTTAAGGTTCCTATTGTGGTCGTGATTAGCTGAGACTTTTGATTTTGAGTGAATGTTTGCGGATGTCACTGAGGGCATTCTTGACCTCTTCGAGATAGAAGTATCGTTGCAACCCTCCAATGCTAAAACCCCTGAATTTATTTCCCCAACTGTCCCTGTCCCGGCGATAGTTCTGGGCGTCTTTAACCAATCTCCGCCCCCCGATTTGGGGAATGAACAACTGTTGCGCTTGTTAGAATTGGTCGTCGGTCGAGGATTTGAACCATCGAAAGTCTCATCAACTGCACAAGTGGTCTCAGCGACATGACGCTTTGAGATAGTCGTCATGGCGATTACCCAAAAGTCAGGGATTTGCCGTTCTGGGAATATATGTGCCCTGGGCAGGAATTGGACCGCCTATCATCTCCTTTGTCGCACCGTGAAACTACGATTCTCGGCAACCGTTGGAGAAAGGCAGGGCGGACTGCAGCCTCCTCGAGCTTGAGGTCTCCGTAGACTGAACTAAGCAGCCCCACGTACTGACCCGTCTCTTGGAGCGTTACGGCCGAGAGCACTATATCGGTCTTCCCACGGCAAAAGATTAGCTCGAAGGTCCTAAGGTTCGTCGAGGCGAGGTGCTCAAATGGCTGTACGGACTTATCCTCCAGCGCAGCTGCCATCTCAGGCACTGCAACCAGCCTTACGAGCCTTGACGGGACAGGCGCGCCTCCTCCTCCTTTCGGTCTCTCCTTGTCCGTCGTTCCCTGGTCGTAATTTCGCATCGAAGTCCCAGACTCGAAGGAGTGGAGCGACTTGATTACCTCCCCTGCAGGCAGATGGACGAACGACTGAAGCTCGGTCGGCGTCACGATGAAGGACGGAGGCTCGAGCCTGGACCTCGTGAAGCCCTGGAGGTAGCGCGACAGATCGAAGACCATCCTCCTGTCGACAAGCTCCAAGAGCATCCTCGGGTCCCTGTATTCGAAGACCGCGAGGCTGTCGTGCTCGTCGGAGCAGTGGTCGAAGGGAAGGTCCTTCAACCCTCTGGACTTTTGGTCGCACACCCACATCCCCTGGATGGCCAGGGCGATGGTCGGCTTCGTGACGATGTCGTCTATCTTCTTCATCCTCGCCTCCGCACGGGCGTAGAAGTCGCCGCCGAGCTCCCTCCGTTCCGACTCCTCGCCGGTTATCAGGTCGACCTTCGGCTGCTCGATCTCCTTCTTCGCCGCCCGGAGGGAGTTCTTCAGCCTGGTCAGGTCGCGGGCGAGGCTGCGCTGGACGAACAGGAACTGGACCCACGCAAACTCGGGGTTAGACGACTCGAGCGTATGGATGAGGCGGCCGATGAATGCCTGCTTCTCAGGGTAGGACGGAGTCGAAGCAATTACCCCGTTCCTGAGCGAGACGTTGAAGAATCGGATCCTCCTGGGCCTGTCCTTCTCCTCCTTCGAGTCCCTCCCGACTGCGGCGGTGCTCAAGCCTCTGCTCCCACGGGTTGAGCGTTGCCTCCCGGACTGGACTCCCGCTTGGGCTTCGGCGTCGAGTCGATCACTGCCAATGGTGTAAGTCTTGCGAGGTGCGACACCCTTGACCCAAGACGGGGATAGGCGAGGAAGTCCCTGCAGTACCTCCCGGACGGCGTGCCGACGTGCCGGACCGTCACGGCCGTCATGACGATTCCTCCGGCAGCCTGGATGAGCACTAAGAGATACCAGGTGGATGGAAGCAGATGGATTGTGCAAGCTGCGCTGAGCCCAAAGGATGCCGATGGAACCGCAAGGTAGAGGCCCAGGCCTCCGCTGCTGTGGCCCTTTCGCGTCGCGTGATGGTCGTCTAACAGTCCCAGTTGGTTCAGGACGGCACACCAGTTCCCTATGCTGCCGTCGTCCCTGACCGGGTGCCTCAGCCTCGAGAGGTCACGTCCGTAAAGGAACAGCACGAACGCGGCCCAGTAAGGAAAAGGAAGATAGAGAAAGACCGCCTCGAGGGGGTTCATACCCATGATTGGTTCTGTAGCTCTTAACAGGGGATTGGCAATCCTCTTGGCAAGGTCAGGCGCCAGGGTTGCCAAAATGAGGCCTAGGGTTGCCAAATCACCTTCCTAGGGTTGCCATCATCCCGGGATCCGTCCCGGAATTGGCAACCTTCCCGGCCCGCGTTAAATACCTAACGAGCCTTCGCAGGTGTATTCTACCTTCTCTCTCTGAATTCTGAACGAATCTGTTACCTCAGGCCTAGCGTAGGCCACGGATTCGTCGGCGTCTCGGGAGAGAACGGGATACGCGGTGACGGCTCATCAGACTCTTCGAAATGAAGATGAGCGCAGTCTTTGGTTGACCGTTCCCCATCCGGACGTAAGGATCCGGGCTCAACGGCCATCCTCTGGGCACACAGTTGCCACATCCACCCAGAAGGATGCGAAACAACTTCTCCCACATCGGCCTTTAGGAGAATGACGGAGGCGGACGCCTCACCCCTGTTCCTTGACCGGTCCGGGCCGCAGCCATATCCAAAGTTTCTACCCACCACTGGGCTGAAACGCGCTGCGACTGGAGGACCGGCTAGACAGAATGCATCGGGCAAATTATTATCCGCCCATGCGCTCCTGAACGGGGACCAAGTGAGGCCTCTGCGCTTCGCCGTTCATTCCTGAAATCATCCGCGGCATCGAGTACGAGAAGCTGGAGCGCCAGCGCTGGTCGTAGAACCACCGGAAGCGCACCAGGACTAGGGCAGGAGGAAGAAATCAATGCAAGGGGTTCAAGGATATCTGACTAGTGGAGCGGCAAGGCTGGCAGCATACGAGGACTACAGCGCTCTCGGGAAATGTCCCGAGTGCAGGGCGAGCCTCACAAGCGCCGGCGAGGAGGAAGGAGAGCGTGTCTGCTCGGCATGCGGGGTCGTCGCAGGAAGAGCGACCGGCACGCCGGAGGACGGAATGTCGGCACCATCAGTGAGCAAGAGGACGCCGCTGGGCTCCTACATCGTCGATGCCGGCACTGGCACTCCGTCCCTGAACGGCCCGGATTTCGGCTTGGGTAGGATCAAGCCGAACGTCATAGGGCGCGGTGGGCCGCTACTGACCTGCACTGGGCTGACGAAGAGGGTCGCTGAGAGGCTGGCACTCCCGAAGAGCGTCGTGGAGAACGCCGACATCACAGCTGGGAGGCTCCTCCCCAGCAGGAAGGCCTGCGGCGCAAGCATCTACGCGGTATCGGCCTACTCCCTGCTGCACGCGTGCAGGTCCGCCGGGATATCCCACATCAGCTACAGGGAGATCCTGAGGGCGTACGCGGATGCAGGCCATAGGATCGGCAGGGCGCAGCTGATGCGGATAGGCCTCGACTCCCCGGTGCGCCTTCCCCACGCCGACAAAGAGGAGCTCGTGAGGGCCGTGGTCGCGAGGCTCCAGTCCAGCGAACGGGTCGCGGCGCGCCTCAAGGAGGGAGACCTCGACCCGAAGGAGTACTTCACGACCCTCCTCGAACTCGCGAAGGAGATGGCCGCCGAGTGCACGGATCTTAGGGGCTTCAGCCCCAGGACGGTCGCCGCCGGCTCGGTCTACCTCGCGGCGCGGGTGGTTTCCAGGAAGACCTTCACGCAGCGGGAGGCCGGCGAAGCTCTGGGGATGGCGGAGTATACGGTGCGGGAGTTCGTCTGCAGGACGCAGAACGACGCGAAGGCGGAGGCGGAAAAGTGTCGGCCCGTTAAGAGCGGGCCGCCCCTGGGGAGGCCATGACAGACAGAGGGGCTGGGAAGCAGAGGCGAAGCAGAATGGAGACGCCATACTCGCGCATCACCGAGATCAAGGAGGCCACGACCCAGGAGGGGGCGAACGACCTGCTCAGGCAGGGCTTCATCCTCGTGAAGGTCATGGAGAGGTACACCAACGACCCCGACAAGCAGACCAGCAGCATCGTCTACATCCTCGGCAGGCAAAAGCCCAACGGCCAAACTCAGCCCCCACCTGAGCAGGACGGCCATCCTTCCAGCGGCCAGCCGACAGGGCAGAGCATCCACCCTGCCATCCTCGAGAGGCTCCCCTGGAAGGAGTACAGCAACGGAGGAGGGGAGTGGGCCTTCTACATGGACAGGGACGAGAAGCTGCTACCCGAGCTGGCGGGCGCACGCGAACTCGTCGAGAGGCTGAAGAAGGGGGAGGAGCTGACCGCGGGCGGCTACACCTACAGGATCAAGGACAAGTTCCTGAAGAGGTTCCAGGCCCGCGGGGCGCAGCAGTAGGCGGGGGTGATCTCTCGTGGCAGACAACGAAGCGCTAGCGCAAGCCGTCGAACTGGCGAACGCGGCAGTGGCGATGGCCTCACCCCAGGCCTCCTGGAGGGAGCGGGCGAACGCAGAACTCGAGAGGATAGTCGCACTCTTCTCCTCGAAGGAGCTGCCGGACCTATGCGCGAAGGCCCTCATCAATGCGCCCGAGAGGCCTTCCTCGAAGTGGTCCCTGGGAAACCAGCTCCTGATGCTCCTGGCCGGAACCTCTGATGCCAGGGGCTTTCGGCAGTGGAACGACGTGGGAAGGTGGGTTGCGCGGGACAAGAAGGCAGCCTGGATACTCGGGCCGGTCAGGAAGACGGTCAAGAAGGAACCGCCTGAGGAGGGCGAGCGAGTGGAGGAAGGGTCAAGGGAGGTCCTCATCGGCTTCAAGGCGATCCCCGTATTCAGGTACGAGGACACCTGCGGCCAGGAACTCCCCGTATACGAGCCGAGGAACCCTCCTCCCCTCCTGGAGGTCGCGGAGAGGTTCGGGGTGAAGGTCCATTACGCGAGACTGACCCCCGGCATGTATGGAGCCACCGACCACACAACCAAGACCATCGTCCTGGCCTCTGAAGACTGGGACGTCTTCTTCCACGAGCTCGGCCACGCAATCCACCGCACCTTCGAACCCAAGAGCGGCCACGGGCAGGAGTCGGAGGCCGAGACCATCGCACAGCTTGTGGCAGCCACGCTCGCGAGGCTCTACGGCAGGCCTGCGGACAGCTTCAGCTGGAGCTACATCTCCATGTACGCCCGGACCAACAGCCCCCAGATGGTCGGAAGGCTGTGCATGCGCGTACTCGACAGGACGAAGAAGGTACTCGACCTGATCTACCCGACCCCGACCGCGTAGAACCATAATTCCAATTGGCAGGGCCCCGCTAAGACGGGCCCTGCCTCCCCTTTTTTCCCCCCTTGCGGATATAATTTACTCCTTCCTCAAATTATTTTTTGGACCATTCCGGCGGTCCACTACCGAGTTCGCGCCTCCGAGTAGAAAGCTACGAATCCTTCGTCAGCCTGTCATTCTTCTCTGCGTCTGAAGCCAGACTCTTCTCGGAGTAGGCGTTCCACTCGTGATGCCAGAAATAGCCAGACTTCGTTCCGAAGCCTTATCCTACTCATCAGCCTAGTGAAACCTAATGACCTGAGTTCTATTCAAGTCATGTCGAAGGCGTGCGCGAATGCCCCCGTTCAAGCCTACCATAGTACCAAGATTTCGCGCGGCCATCCTTAGCGCGGCCGGCGTCTATCTGTGAGGCGCTCCACTTACCCGCCCAGATTATTCTGTTCTCAACAATCCAGTAATGCGATTGACATGAGAGGCTCCAATTTCCGATGGACGGGTCCAATGTCACTGCTTCTCCATCCCACATCAGAGTCCAGTCGGTGGGCCTGATGGGCGTCACCACGATCTCGCCGCACCCGCAGGCACACTTGTGAGTCGCAGTCGCGTACTGGACGGAGATGTACAGAACGCCGTCCTCAACCACCTCAGGTATGAAGCCAACAAACTCAGGTCTGATCGACTTTCGTTTCATTGAAGATTTCCTCGTTCGTTACTAGGTTCGTTGACACGCCGTAGACCGTGTTGTGCTCCTTCTCCAAATCGATGTAGAATCCCCATATCTTCTTCCACTTGATGACGGCAAGAGCAGCGTTTAGCGCATTCATGTCTGCGATTTGGATGTTGCGTGAGTATTCGTTGTCTTCGCCGTCGTCGAAAGGTATTCTTTTCGCCAAGTGGTCGTGGAAAGGGGGCGTGTAGGTCGTAACTCGAACGAGACCACCCAGCGCTCCGTCCTGAATGTTCAGCCCCATCCCGACGTCGATGAAGGGAATCCTGTTTTCGACGAGGTAGTCCACCATCACCCGCTTGGGTTCCCCCTTGTCAAGACAAAGGAACACGAAGTCCATCGGCTTCAATTCGGCGACGTTTGTCTTATCGATGTATTGGGAGTGCGGGACTATCTTCCTCCGCATCCGAGAGTAGGTTTCCGCGAACCATTCAACCTTGGTCGGCTTCTTTGCTAGGTCGCCGCACGATGGCGCTCCCGGACTGCGGAAGGCGTTGTGCTGGAGGAAACTGTCCCTATCGAACAGGTGAATCTCTCCGACCAAGGTTTTAGCAACAAGATCGAGAACGTACGCTCCAGTGCCACCCAATCCTACAATGGCAATTCGACCTCTCTTCAGCTTGTCATTGATGGCCGTGATTCCTGCACGGCTCGAGGCACTATCCAAGTAGCAGAAGACTGACTCGTCTTCAGTGAGTGGGACAAGAGGGGACGTCTTCGACGTCGCGCTCGGCTCGAGAACATGCGCTTCTCCCTCGAGCATCCGCATGTAGGTGGTCATCTTCTCGTAGTAGTCCGTGTAGCCTCCCACCGGCTTATGCGAGAAGGAGTGGGTGGCCACGAGTCCGTCCTGGATTTTTTCCTGCATGTTCGTGTTATTCACCAGCTTCACCAACTGTGAGCCCTTGGCATCACACGGATAATCTCCGACCCAGAATGCGACGTGATTGGTCGGCTTCACAGTGGAGTCGCCGGCGAGCTCCAGGGGTGAGACCAGCGTCCCATACGCTACCTGCCCTTTGGCGTTCACGTATGGAACATGACCGATTAGGAGGTACCCGTTGGAGACATCGACTTCGTAGCCCTCGTCTCGAAGTCGCCGAAGGTCGCCACTACGACTTATCAGTCCTGGTGACATCGAAGACCATACCGCTCTTGACCTTCACAGTCTGCCCTTCGACGAGCGTCCCCTGAGGATTCTCTCTTGGGCCGCGGCTGTACTGGACTGTGAAAATCTCGTTGGGGCCGTGCGGGGGAGGAAACGCTAGATTTACGACCTGCGAGTAGCTAATCGTATCCTCGTTCCACTGCTTCGGCCTGCCATTTACGATGATTTCGTATTTCTTGTGGTCTTCGGGCACTGTCTCTTTCTCCCCAGTGGGGCACTTGAATGGTCTAAGGCTATGGGCCGAAATAAGCTTTCCGTTGCAAATCCAGCTGAAGTATTCTGCCTTAGGGCTTGTCCCGCCACGTGATGACATTCTGTGCAGCGAAGAAATGCTCTCTGTCTAGATCTAATGGGCAAGGTTGTCTTTGTCATGCTGGTGCCTCCTACTCTGTCCCGATACAGATATGAACCAAGGCCTTTCTTAACACAAGGGCGATATTGTGCGCCTACTGTACATCGATGCTAGCGGAAACGGAGACTGGCCTCCCCCCGTAGGAAAGAGCCCTTCGAAGTATTATGTGCTGGTAGGTCTGGCCATCGAGCCTGACAAGTGGGACGTTGCCTATGCTGGCGTGACGCAGCTAATCGCCAAGTACTTCCCAAACCCAAACAAGAGGCCGGTGGAGCTGCACTACGCCGAGCTCATCGCGAGGAAGGGCGCCTATGGCCTCTTGTCGAGCGACCAGAGGCTAGCCCTCGCCAATGAAGTATTCGCGATCACAAAGAGCGTCTCGCCCACGATATTCGCGATAGTCGTCGACAAGCTGAAGCACTACCAGAGGTACAAGACTCCCGAGATGCCCAACCAGTTGTCTCTGAGATTCCTCGCGGCCCACTTTTCGAAGTTCCTCCAGCACCATGATGATCATGGCCTGATGATTTACGACGCGACGGAGGCGAGGAGTGACAGGTTCTTGAGAGGCTTCATCTCGAGGGCGCAGAAGGAAGGCCTCGTTCTTCAGACCTGGGAAGACCCCTTCAGAACGCAGAACAAGCTTGAGGGCATAATCGAGAGCGTATTTTTCATCGAGTCGGAGCTGAGCCCTGTGGTTCAGCTGGCTGACTTCTGCGCCTACGCTGTCTTCAGCAAGTACGAGCACGGGAAGGACGACAGGTTCAAGGAAATCGCGGGTCTAATTGACAGGAACGACGGCCAACTGTGGGGCCTCGTCGAATGGTCTAGATAGGCTAAGAACGGGAGGCGCAGCCCACAAGGAGCTACGCCAACGGGTCATCACGGACGACCCTCCCATTCCGTGATTCGTATTAGACCCGGCTGATATTTAAGGGCAGCGAAGACACCATTTCTGGTTCTGGGTAGCGGTGATAACTCTCGGGTCTTTTGGTGTTCAGGATGATTGTAAGCCCCCTGCTCTCTCTCTATGGTAATCTTGGCGGCCTCTGCGGGGGTCTTCCCTTCAAGGCCTTGGCGTTCTCTGATAATGGTATCCCTGTCTGAGGAAATGGTGAAAGCTCTTGAACGAGAGCGCAAATTAAGAAAATCGGAAACTATTCCAGAGGCGATAAGGTCGGTGTTGAGAGAATACTTCAGGAAAGAACTCAAGTAATCTTGTCCATGTCGAGTTGTTGCCAATCGTTGGTAACTCTTACCCGAAATCTGGCGCTCAAATAAGAGCCGTTTCGGGCGATAACGGTAAGCTCAGCAACGAACTCGCCTCTTCCAAAACCATCCTGCGCCCTAATGATCCCATTTGGAATCATGCGGATGCTATCAGGCGTGGCCACGAGCGCATACACAGGGTTCGCCTCATTCGGTTGGCGCTCGGTTATGAGGCGTGCATCAGAGAATATTACATTCAAAGTCGCGTGACCTGCAACAGCTGAAATGTCTTGGAGAGTATCTTGACTGGTTTCCCATAGCAATCCCTTGGGTTCGGCTGATGGTCTTCTGACCGCTGGCAAACTGGTTTCAGTTATCTTCAATTCTGCCGTGCATCGTTCAGCGGCTGCTGGTCCAGTATTTCTGACGACCACTCTGAGTGAGTGCCTTACGAGTCTGAATGGAGTCGGGGCGAGAGCGCCTATCACGCCAACGAGGACCGCCTTGTCGGCCTGCACAATCGGAGTGGTGGGGATCAGTTCCGTCTGAGAAACGTAAAGGTCGGGAGTTCCGCGTGGGTCATACTCAATGGAGAGATTAGGTATCTTAGCTTCGTCAGCCTCCTTGTGCATAAAAAAATGGTGAGTTCCACTAAAGAGAGTCCAATGAAGCCGAGTCCTTCCGCTGTGACTGTGAACACTGCTGCCGCATTCGTATGGGTGACGCTGGTTATCACCACGGAGACTATAATGCCAAGTATCGCCAAGTAGATTGTGGACTTCAGAAGGCCACGAGAAGTGAATTTTCGTTCGCTCGCCTCGTTGATTAGTTGATTGATTAAGGCCAGAGCAAATACTACTGATACCACGCCTGAGATGAACGCGACAACAACGATTGGACCACTAGAAGTACCAGAGAGATACACTCCAATCAGGAATGAAGCGCAGGCATCGAAGCCCAATAACTTCGAGAATGCCGAGGGTTTCACGTCGGATGGTGCCTGCCCGTTTCTTATGAAGTTGCGCTACGAGCCGACCCGTTAGCACTCAGAAGGGCGAGCTAGCAAAAGCCACCAGAACCCATTTCCGCCCTTTTCCCCTTCACTACTATGCGTGAGCATTTGTCGGACGTATGCAGAAAAGATCGGGAGCCAGAATGCTAGCAATCCTCTACAATCGAACAGAACCGTAGGGCAACCGCAACCTAAGCTTATATTGTAACGTACTCTCATAGCATATGAAGAGAATCACGTCTACCCAGGATCAAGCCAATTCTTCAATTGGCTTGCGCGGCACGAACAAGATTCATTGGACTAACCCTTCGGTCTTAGCTCTGGCTGGAAACTCCGATCCGATGGGTCGCATGATTTCAACAACACGCGAGCTTGTGCTCAAAGCCATGGACGATGGCTGGCAAGGGCCTCCATTCGATCCGTTTTGGCTAGCAGAATACTTGAAACTTCGAGTCACGGCAAGGGATGATGTCTTGGATGCCCGCGTTGTTGCTGATTCGGCAAAAGAACTCGGCATCGAGTATAATCCAACCCAGCCGCGCGGTCGTACAAGGTTCTCAATAGCGCACGAAATCGCCCATACTTTGTTTCCTGATTGTGCGGAAATGGTGAGGAACCGAACGACCGTCACGCATCGTCGACGAGACGAATGGCAACTGGAACTTCTTTGCAACCTTTCAGCCGCTGAGATCCTGATGCCAGTAAGCTCGGCCTCTCAAATTCTGGATTCTCCCATCACAATCGATGAGATTCTCAACCAGAGAAAGAACTTTGACGTCTCCGTTGAAGCAATCTTGTTGAGACTCGCAAAACTGACTACTCAACCGATCACAATTTTCGCAGCAGCCCGCGAACGTGACGAAGAGGGGGCCCCTTATCGCATTGACTATTCCGAGAGCTCATCAGTATCTTCTGTAATCATACCTGCAAGAACCATAGTGCCTGCGAAATCCGTGCTTTCGGAGTGTACTGCCATAGGCTATACCGCAAAGAGAAAGGAGCAGTGGACTTCAGGCCTCCCGGAACTCGAAGTCGAGTGCGTAGGCGTGGCTCCGTATCCTGGCAGCGCGTACCCTCGCGTAGTCGGATTGGTCCGTTCGGCGGCCAAGCAGGTTCCCGAAACGCAGCGCATCATGTACCTAGTCGGCGATGCCACTGAACCCCGAGGCCCAGATCCAAAGATCATCGCACAAGTCGTGAATGATAAAACGGCCAACTGGGGTGCTGGATTTGCAATCGCGGTCGCACGAAAATGGCCCGAAGTCCAGCGAGATTTCCAAGGGTGGGTTGCTAATGAGAAAGCAAATCTCTCGCTCGGAGAATCCCACATCGCTAAAGCTTCCGAGTCACTCAGCGTGTACAGCATGGTGGCTCAACACGGCTATGGCCCCTCCACCAAGCCACGAATTCGTTACAGCGCTTTGAGGAGTTGCTTGGGAAAACTCTTCCAAGTTGCCTCGCAAAACCGAGCTACGGTGCACATGCCGCGCATCGGAGCGGGCCAAGCGGGAGGGAATTGGGACGTGATTAGCGAAATCGTGTACGACACGCTCGTGAGTCAAGGAGTCGAGGTCACGGTCTACGACCTCCCCCTCCACGATGAGCGAAGAAAGCAGAATGCTTCGGTGCCAGAAAGCTTTGCTCAATCTGGGAATCGGGGAGAATAGCGGACGCCCAGATTCATCCTACTTTCTGGCCCCGTATCTTCAGGAAAGTCTGAACTCGCGGATAACCTAAAGGAGAATTTTGGCGCACGTATTATCAAAACGAGAGAGATACTGCAACAGCAACTCAAGGACTCGACCGGAAATCGCCTTCCGTTGCAGGAAGAAGGCGACCGGCTAGATCGGGAGACAAAAGGCCGATGGGTTCTTCAGGCACTCGATCGAGCTTTTCGGGAGTCACAACAAGATGCAATATTCGTAGTTGATGCAGTTAGAATCAGGGAACAGGTCGCTGCAATTCGTGATGCTTTTTCGCCTGTCACTCATGTGCACCTCACAGCCCCTCTAGGGGTCCTCGAAGGAAGATATCTCAGGAGACCTCATCCGAAAGGGAGCACTCCGCAACCCTATTCGAAGGTGAGAGAAAACCTCACCGAACGCAATGTCGACGAACTGAGGCACTTAGCTGATATTGTAATAGATACAAATCGTTGCAGGCCTGAGGATGTTCTAGTCCGCGCCGCTGGCAAGCTATCACTCTACGGAGAACGCGGAGGCGGTTTTGTTGACGTCATCGTTGGAGGAGAATTTGGAAGCGAAGGGAAGGGCCAGGTTGTAGCTTACCTATCGAGGGAGTACGACTTGCTGGTCAGAGTTGGAGGTCCAAACGCCGGACACAAGGTGCCTGAGAAGGATGGCCCGTTCACGCACCATCAGCTGCCTTCGGGTACACGACGGAGTCGTGCTCGCCTGCTTCTGGCTCCAGGCATGGTTGTAAACGTCGAAAAGCTCCTCAAAGAAATCGGAGAGTGTCGAGTCGACGCGCACCGGTTGAGCATAGACCCGCAGGTCATGATAATTTCAGAAGACGACGTCAAACGAGAGGAAGGGGTGAAGGAACGGATCGCGTCGACGGCTCAAGGGGTCGGAGAAGCGACGGCACGCAAGATTACGGACCGCGGCAAGAGAGGCGTGAAACTGGCGAGAGACGTAAAGGAATTGAAACCGTTCATCAGGACTGCTGAGAGCGTCCTCACCGACGCCTACGCCAAGAACCAAAGGGTATTGCTTGAAGGTACCCAAGGCACCGGCCTCAGCCTCTACCATGGTTACTATCCGTATGTTACCTCTCGCGACACGACCGTCGCGGGCTGCCTCGCTGAGGCAGGAATCCCACCGTCAAGGGTCCGAAAGGTCATCAGCGTCAGTCGGACTTATCCGATCAGGGTCGAGAGCCCTCAGCAAGGTACTTCCGGACCGATGTGGGCTGAAATCTCACTAGAAGAAATCAGCAGGCGGTCGCATATCGGATTGAAGGAATTGATGAGAGTCGAGCGAACGTCAACCACAGACCGAAAGAGACGCATCGGAGAGTTCGACTGGGTTCTCCTGCGGAAAGCGACTTTTCTAAACGGCCCTACGGACATAGCGCTCACTTTTACTGACTACCTGTCAAAGAGCAACCGAAAGGCAATGCGATTTGACCAGCTCACGAAGGAGACGATCAATTTCATTGAAGAAATGGAGCGTGTCTCGGGCGCGCCGGTGTCTCTCATTTCCACTGGCTTCAGCCTTCGCAGTGTAATCGACCGGCGTAAGTGGTGACTAACACGAGGACGGACGATTTAATCAGATTTTACCCACGAGTCTACCACATGGCCGAGGCAGGGAGTTGGCCGAGCATCCGTGAGAATGGCCTGTTGAGCACCACCGCGCTGCTTGACCTGTTTCAGATGAATGGGAGCGATCGATACAAGATAGAATCACAATGGAGACCGAAGAGCGTAACCATTACTCATCCGGATCGCGGGTCGGCTGTCATTCGGGATCAGAAGCCATTGCCGGAGGCTACTTTGCAGAAGCTCGTCGACGGAATGTCAGCCAGGGAATACTATGAGTTGCTCAATCGCAAGACTTTCTTTTGGGTGCGAAGAGAAAGGCTCGAAAGGCTTCTGAACGCAAGAGCATACAAGGGCAGGGCTCACACAGTCTTGACAGTCGACACTGAAGCCTTGCTGAGGAAGCACCAAGGTGATATCTCACTATCGCACATAAATTCGGGCGCCGCCATCTACGGAACGGGGAGAAGAGGGGCCGGAACTTTCGAACGAATTGCCGCTTATCCGTTTGAAGAATTGAAAAGGAAGAAACGAGAGGACGCCGTCGTAGAATTGGCTGTCGACTACTCGGTCAAAGACATCTCGGAACTTGCATTAAAGGTAGAAGAATGGATCGGGGGCATGCCATTGAAAGTCATCTGCGAGCGAGCAAATGTGAGGAGCACTTCGGCTTGACACATTTCAGGGGTTAAGGTTGCGCGTTCGAGCATCCAAACTCTGTTATGGGCGCGAGGTCAGATTGCGGCTGCCCTCAATCCTAATCTCTAAACCCGTCCCGTAATCACCGATGTCATTGAGAGTCACAGGAACGCTGGCATCGAGTCGTTCACATGCATCAAGAAGGGTGCCACCGAAGTGAACTTTTGTGGTGAACTGGCTTGAGGCTTCCACGAGAGAAGTCGCTCGGCGGCGCCCTTGGTAGGAACGACTAGTGTACTCCACCTACACCTGCCTAGGAGACCTCATGTACGTCGCAACCGGCCCAATCGATATCAGCAGAACGAGAACGGCAGCAGCCAGTTCGAGGCTTCTTCGCGTGCGGAAGTACGCCAGAAACCGTCCACCGTACGGTCGCGTACTCTTACCAGGACGTACGTGAGCCCCTTGCTCACGTTCTTTGGAGTTGCACGGTCCTGCTCTGCGTCCAGCTGAGACTGTTAAGGGTTGCAAGATTTCTCCTCGCGGATTCCTCGAGCGGCTCGTCTAGAGGGCATGGATGTCCTTCTTCACTTTCGCAGACAATCCAGCACTCTTGCGGAGGCTAATGTCTCTGTTCCTTCAATCCGCCGGAAAAAGTTACAATTCATTTCTGATTGTCTCCGGTGATCTAGCAAAATATCGTGACAAGGCCTTCGTCTACATTGATTCGAGGTTCGCTTCCGGTGGCCGACCTTATGATACCGCCGAGATATAGCTTCAGGAAGGCCGACCACTTTGCCCCAAATGGGTGCTCGAACAAAAGCCGCCGGTTCACGCCGCTCCCGGCGACATTGAAGCTGTACCATCGAGAGTACATCGAAACGGGTTCAAAGTAATTCTGAATTAGTCCATCGATATCGAACTCAAGGCTCAGGAATGCGAAGGTCTTCTTGACAAGCTTCGGACCCAGCTCTTTGCCAAATTCTTCCATCTCGCCCAACTCAATCTTGTCGAGTATCCCAACGAAGAGTGGTTTGTTCAAAGGAATTGCCTCAATATGCTCGATTATTCTGTCGAAAGAAGTATACTTGGCTAGGATTTGGCCAACCAACGAGTTCACGTTCGTGCGACGTCTCTTCGCTTCCATTTCAAGTGCGGCCTTGACTTCAGTTGGGATTCTGAAGCTGACATGGACGAACTTCTTGTTAGAGTCCATTTGCAGATAGGACATTCACACATATTTAAGGGGCAAGTTCATGCGAAATGGTAACTCTCAGCTTGCTGGGTGCGCAATCTTATTGCCCCCTGTACCGCCAGCGTTTACGCGGAGGAGTACGGTACTTTGTTGACGAAGCGAAATGATGAAATCGACTATGGTCCTCTTGACGGTTTCAATTTTTGGCGGTTGGGGATTGGGCAATATTTGCCGCTACAAGTCAAATATTCCACATTCCTTCCTTCTCGTTTCCAGGATTGGTTTCCAACTGACCGTCGAGCGGGGGTTTTCGACGCTTACCGGATGTGATGAAGGGAAAGGGTGCTAGATGATAACAATTCCTCCCCATTCGAAAGCTACGCGTCGACTTCTCGCATACTGGCGGTTCCGGCAAATCGTTTCGTGGTTGGCATCCAACGTGGATGCCTTCGGACCTTCGGCCATGCCTCACCTTGTATCCATCGAAAGGAAATCCCTATGATTTCGCCTAAGCGACGGTCACTTTGAACAGAACAATGTTCCTTGTCTATGAGTACTTGGTCACAAGTTCAACGGATAGTTTGGTAATAGAGCATCGATTGATGGGGGCTCGGCTTCAGCACAAACAGTTGTGAAGATATTCACATACAATAACTGCTCATCTGTAACAGCCACCAGCACGACAATATTGAACGCTGCCGGCCAAGAGGCTCATGACACAAATTCGGGCAGTAGCTCGATGTATGGCGCCGCTAATGAAAGCGTGATGTTTTCCAACCTCACAAGTCCCTCAAGCTGTGGAATCCAATGCTGCGTTGGGTAAACTGGCTAGGTTCTTCGAACTGTGATTGGGTTAAATGGCCCAGGTACCAATCCGTTCTTCTTTCAGGATGAAATTGTATAATGGGGGGCAGCCTTGGTGAACCCTCAAATTGTGGAGGAACCTACAGTCATACCTCGATATCCGCGATCAACTGTTGAAAGGTCTAGGAGCGAAAAACCCGTGAACCTCGTACTCGGTTCCAGTGGAGCTGGGGGTCCACCAACATCTTTGATTCTTCCATGATAAGGATGTTACAGATGTCCAAACACCATCTTGCATCATCTGTGGCATTCGTGCTTATGCCTGTATTGGTTTTAGTCTCCTGAAATGAACGGAGCCCCTGGTATTTTCGACGTCCGGTATGGACGGGCCGCTCCAGGTATCTGCGAACGAAGGCAGTTCGACATTCATCAGTGCCCCCGCGTTCTGTGATCGGGTTCAGTAGATGCGTACCTTATTCGTTCAACTTGTATATCGTTTACTGATCCTGTCTGGGCGTGTCGATATCAAACAGAGACGCAGGAGAAGACCTACTTCCCTGTCCACCTTCACGCTCCGCGCACTTTTTGGCGCCAAAGTTTAGCCAGCCGAGCGGAAGACATGCGCATTAGTGAACGCAGCTCGCAGTCAACTTAATCCGTACACTCCGAATTCCTTCACGATTGTTTTCGGCGAACGAACCTTCTCCATTTGGGAAGGCTCAGATTGCGGCCAAGACCTGAGTTGGGCGTAACCATATCGCGGGAAATCATTCTCCGGATTCCATTCCAGAGAAGAAACTTTCCGAGCCAAACCGACCTAAACGTTTCCATCCAAACTATTAGCGATGAAGCTGACAATGCGTTCCCCATGTTATAGGTTATCCCCACGATTTGGAGGGGTTGCGAGTTGCCAACAACGATTATTGCCGCGCTCAGAAGATCGAAGGCAAGAAATTCCCAATATCCACTCACAATTGGCGCCAAGGCTAAGAATGGCAGAATCATCAAGTTCATTTGTGGCGTGAACACATAGCTGCTAAAGAGTACCGCGAAGGTCGAGAGCCACGCCAATGTTAGTGGATTGGAGGGCCGCCTATATGACAGAATGAAAATCACTCCCAGCAAGGTTGCCGCCGAAAGAATAAAGACTGGATGCCTAAGAGGAGACCAAAGAGGGAGAAAGAACCGCATCCACGAGCCTTCGATGTACCAGTTGGACTGGTACAGCCAGTATGAGATCCAAAGCTGCGGATTGATTATCACGAACGGAGCATTCAGTGCCAAGAAGGTGACAAACGCGCTTCCGGCAAACTGGACGGCCTCTTTGGCGGTTCGAATGCCGAAGAGTAGTCCGATTGCAGGGGCGGCAGTGATCATATTCGAAGCAGCCGAGAGACCGAAGAATATGCCTGAGAACCCCTTCCTTCCTTGCAGGAACATTCGCAGACCAAGAAGCATGAAATAGACGCCAATCGAGTACCAGTTGACAAGTAGGAGGAAGACAAACGTCGGCGTGACGACTAAGTACTGCATGACTCGACGCTGATCTGCCCCCACCAATCTGCTTATCTTCATGGTCTCATCGACCAACAGAAGACTCGGAACTGCAAGGATTGCTACGGATGCTAGGTAATATCCGTTCAGGATTGAAATAGGTAGGGCGAGTCCAATAATCCCCATCATGTAGATGAACATGCTTACCAGGATGGGGTACTCGATGAAGACGTTGACATACGGAATAGGAATAGTCGTACAACTTGCGAGGCATTCTCTTAGTTGAAAGACCGTGGGTATGTCGCTGTAGATGTGTCCGCCTCCGTGTGGAAAATGGAACCATACGCCCACCACATAGAGGACAGCAGCCGCGATGAGCGTCACGCGTCTCGAAGAGAACCTAATACCCTCGGACGTTCTATCCTGAAGCGCGACCTTGACAAGTATCTGACCGAGAAAGGAGTTCACGCTGATCTGCGCCACTTCGTTTCCCTTTTCAGGGCCTGGTAGTCTTCTCGGAGACTCCCAAGGCTGAAGTAGATGAAACCCTGTTGATTCACGCCTCGATGTGGAACTGCCAGATATTTAGTCTCTTTGAAACGTAAAACGGGTAATTCGCACTTTAGACTAAATAGGACGCACTACATCGTGGCACTTGATAGCACAGGTGTTTAAGTTGAGGAGATGATGCTTCGGCTCTGCTGGAATATGACAAGAAAGTCGAGTTCCTATATGAAGCTCCTCGGTCTAGGCTGTGCGCTTCTCCTGGCACTCCTTCCTTCGATTGCGTCAGTTCACGCAGTGCCCGGATATACACCAATCGTGGTGTCCACCGGGAATGGAACGCCAAGCCCAATAACAGTGGCGCCCGAGGGACCAGGGGCAGCGAGGGTAGCGGCCCTAGTGCAACCTCTTACATATTATGCCGAGGTGATATGGCAGATTAACAGCAATCATACGGTAAAGTCCTCGACTAACGGTACTGCGTACGGGTGCGTTAACCTTAACCTAACGCCTTGCTTCAGTCTCCAGTTGACGACTTCGTACTATTCAGGGGGTAGCTATGGCGGCACCTATCAGTGGGTATTCTTCGTGGATCACGGGCAAAACATCATAGCTTGCGGCACAACTAACACGAGTTGCGACAGCACCAATGAATGCACCTTTGGTTCCAATTACCCTTCTGACGGCTTCTCCGCAGACACGTTCTACATAAAATTTACCAGTGCCACAGCCTACACTATGGAATTGGACAACAGCGCCCATGGGGCCAAGTCTTGCACTCCGGGTTCAATTAACCTGACCGGTTTGGTTAGTTGGGAGGTTAGCGCGGGAATCGGCTACATTTCTGGCGGTGGGACCAGTCTAGCCACTTGCGCGGTGTGGGCGACAGGTACCGATTGGTCCGTCGCGGGCTTCGCTCCTAGCGGCGTTACCATGGGCGCCGTGAACGATACCCCCCAAAAATGCGCGGTATCTGGAGGTTCGACCTACAATGGTGGAAATGCAATTTGGGTGGTCAGCGGCAAAACCCACGGCTCAACAGGCGAGGCCTGCAATCTTGAGACGTGGACATGGTCGTATACCTCGGCGCAGAATTTCGTGTATGACGTCTCCAATTGATTCGACCGAACCGACGGAGACCGAGGTCTGATCCTCTGGGGATTCCTCGATCGATGAACAAGGACTTGACGCGCAAAATTGGAACTGCAACGCTCGAACGTCTTCGCCGCTTCGTCAAGATGAACCGCAATGTAGCCCGTGATAACATCCTGAATTAGAGCTGGCCGACTTGTCTTTCTCTCAATTTAATTTTGGCGTGGTAGCATTTTGCATCGAGTCGAAGGTGCGGGTTCCCGACTCGATTCTGTTCTATCTATGGCTCTTGACAGGGGGAGCACGAAACGCTGGTTGAACAACACGGGTCCGAATTCATCGCCTTCTTGTCGGGTTATACAGTTCCCCGAGGTCGGAGAGAATTCATTGCGTCGAGTTCGTCAGGCTGATGATTCTGTAGAAAATGACGCCTGGGCCGACCGTGTAGCCTACACCTGGGATGCTGAATTGCGGGGTCCCCCCACTCAGCGTTATGCACAAGGCTCCCTCACTCGGGGGCACGTAGTTGGGGTGGCCGGTCCCTGCGACGAGGTCGCCGTTGGCCCCGCAACCCCGCGGATCGTCGGGTCCGAGCTGAAACCCTTGCAACGCTAGCTGATAGGTGCCGCTCGCCCCGGGCTTGGCCGTTATTGCGAATGCCAAAGTCGTGCCCTCGTTCGCGTTCGCGGGGCCTCCCAAGAGGAGCTGGTCCACGCTGGCGGCGACGGTGAAGTTTGCTTCGCCATCGATGGGCTGTCCTCCGCCTCCCGGCGTCGTCACGCAGCCTTCGCAGCCTTCTATCTGCAGGAGGCTCGTGGCGTTCAGTACGAATGGAGAAGTGGAGTTGAACCGGTAGACCTGGACGCAGATGATTGCCGGAGAGCTGGCTCCCGCCACCAGTGTCGCGGAAGAGTATCCGTGACTCTGGGAGGGCATGCAATCCGCGAGAAGCGCCGAGTCGCCAGAAGAGTTGACCGCGATGTAGTCCGTCGTGACACTGGTCGAGGTCGTCGTCTCGGTCGAGGTCGTCGTCTCGGTCGAGGTCGTCGTCTCGGTCGAGGTCGTCGTCTCTGGGGTGGTCGTGACACTGGTCGAGGTTATCGTCTCGGTCGAGGTAGTGGTCTGTGTGGTGGCAGTGAGGGACACCTCGGTGACGGTTGTCGGGGCGCGTGACAGAGGAACAATGGTCAGTGTGGCGGAAACGAGTATTCCTGCAAGCAATATCGCCGCGGCGCCGTAGGCAAGACCCCGCTTTCCAGTTTCCTGCAATGCCATGCCACCTGACATCGACGAAGGAGCGCCAACTTCGGTAAATACTTTTTGTCCGAACAGATGGCGCCGTCAAGTTAGCACCTCCTTTGTAATCAGCTGGATGAATCTGCGATACTCGGGGCCGTCGTCATACTCCATCGGTGCCCTGCCGATCTCGCCGTTGGTCCTCACGTGGTTGTGGAAGAACCTGAAGACCGATATCCAGTTGCGGACGTGCTCCCTGTCGCACCCCTCCTTGAGGCACGGGAACATGTCGTCGAAGTTCTCCAATCGGTCCTTCAGAGACTGGTTCATCCTCTCGATGAGGTTCTTCCACTCGGTCGGGTAGACGCGGTGCTCCAACCTCAACCACCTGCAAGCTTCAGGATAGAATGTCGCCTCGTCCGTCCAGATCGGCTTCCTGCCGTACCTCGAGCGGAGGTGCTCCAGGAACGTCTGAGCGTCGAGGATGGACCGATTGCATGATATGTGGAACGCCAAGAAGCACTCTCAGCCCGGGCTCGAACGCGACCCAGACCCACGCCTGCCTCCCCCTGATGCGGATCATCGTCTCATCGACGAAGATGACGCGGACGAGCCTCCTGTCCACGTCGAACCTCTCGCAGACGGGGGCCAACCGCTGGACCCATTGCCTGATGGCCTCGTGGCTCCTCTCCGTCAGGGGCTCAAGGATTTTAGATGCTCTCCTCAAACTGTTTGAGCAGAGATATACATACACCCCGTAGAGCATGAGAGCGAGGGGTGTCCTCCTGCGTATCGTGAACTGGGAAGAGTCCATGACGCGTGGGAGCACATCCCCCACATACCGCCAGGGAACAAGGAGCCTAGACCAATCGCTCAATCCTTAACTTGACAGAGCCCTGAACGGGTGGTTCTCAAATACGCGACCGCGGCGTCAAGCCGCGAAGACCTCCGAGACGTTGTTACCATAACGCATCCTTTAAGCGGCATAGCAATCCTTAAGTGTATATGGTTACAATCGCCCCATCATGCCTATTTTGGCCTTGAAGTTCATTCTGGACGAGACGGCAGAGGCAATGATGCACCCTGCACGGTTCCAAATTCTGCAGTACCTGCGACAGACGAAAGAACCTCAGTTCGTGGATCAGATCGCGAAAGCCAAGGGAATCCATCCAAGGATGGTTTCGCATCACCTCGACGTGCTAGAGGAGAAGGGACTGGTCGAGAGTAGGTTTGAGCTCGTGAAGGTCAACGGATCAAACCGAGGTGTAGCCGTGAGAATGTGCCGCGCTACTGATAAGGCCGAGAAGGTCCTCCTCGATATCGAAGAGAGCATGCAGGTAAAGTGAGTTTGAGGATGACCCGACTAACGCAACTCCGACAGGTGGCCGAATATGTCTACCTTACGTTCCCAATCAGGAGGCTGCTGCTATTCGCCCTGATCGTGTTGAGCGCTATTCCGGGAACGTTCTTTTCAGTCTTCTACTCGCTGCCTTCTAGCATCAGGATCGACTACGCGTACATCTACGCCAGCATGATTTGTGTAGTGGGATTCTGCATGTATGGCGCGTACAAGGGATCCGTCGCAATGGGAGTCGCGTCGCTGGTCTTCGGCCGAAAATACATGCCTCACAGGTACAGATCACCCAGCGTAAGGAAGCTTGCCAGGAAGATGGGCATCACGAAGAAGGTAGAGGTATACACGACCTCGAACCCATGGGTAAAGGGCCCGTACACCAACGGGTTCACCTCGAAGGTCTACATCCCTGTATCCTGGGTCAACAGGTTCCCCTCCAAGGAGATCCTGGCCACGATAGGGCACGAACTGGGGCACGTTAAGACTGGACGACGGTTTGGGCTCGAGATGGCGGGGATCGTAGCCTTCGTGGCGACATCTTCGTTCGCGCTCGGTCTACACACGGTGCCCATCATCGCGGAAGTCTTCGAGTTCGCGCAGCTGATGCTCTTGATGACGTGGCTCTCTTGGAGGAATGAAAGAAGGGCTGACCTGCTGAGCGCGGCCGCGATGGGTCCGGAAGGGCTCATTGCAGTGTTTGAACAGCTGAGGGCTGAATCCAAGCGAGACGATGGTTCTGAGACCCACCCTCCGCTTAAGGACAGGATTGCCAGACTTTCGAAGCTCTTGGATGGAGAGGAGTTGACAGATACATGAGCGACCTCTTTTATGCCGCTGCGGCGGTCACGACGCTCCTCGGTCTGGTCCTAATTATTGCCTACGCATCGAAACACTACGATGACATTACCCAAGCAATCGACAATCTGAGGGGAGCGATTTCCGCTAATAGCTTGAGAATTCTCGCTTGTTTTTTCCTGATCTCTCTTGCGGTGACTGGCCTAGCTGCGGCTGGCCTAATCTGAAAAGGAGCCCATCGGCGATTCGCCTCTGTTCCTAGGAGTTTAGCATCGGTGACGCCGTCGTCCACAGATTTATTGGCAACCGTGCCACTCTCTGTCACATGATTCGTTGGACGCTCGCCTCTCTGCTCGTGTTCATCCTCGCCATGGGGATCAATCCTGTGCAAGGCCAATCTGATAGCTTATCGAACACCTCCCCAATCTCGTTCAACCATTCTTTCGGCTCTCTATCAGGAAGTCTGCAGCAGACTTTCGCGGGCCTTAAGGTAGAAGTGAGCAGTCTCTCTCAATTGACGTTCACCCAGGATGTCTTGCTATTTTCGCAATCAGAACTCGGAAATGCCATTGCGGGTCAGTCAGGTACAGTGGAAATAGATGCCTCTAACGCACTTGCGATATTGCGATTGCAAAGCAATACGTCGCTGAGCTTCTCCTCAAATGGAACGCTCGGAATCCCCGGCACTAAGGTAAACGAGAATGTGCCTATTCAACTCACGGACTTGAGCTACGCGATATCGGATGACATGGGGACCGGTCAGAACATTACGATGGCTAATCAGCTGATTTACAGCGGTTCGCTTCCTGTTATCGGCGAATTCACAATGCTGGTTCGACCCGTTCTACAATGGCTTCCTGTGCTTTCAGGGTCCTTGGTTGTGACTGGTCCCGCGTCGCTGTCAGGAAGCCAATTGACCTGGACCACTGGAACCGAATCCTCTGACATATCATTCTCCGGGAGCGCGCCAGTAACCCTAAGTATGACGAACACTATGTTGTCATTGCAACAGCTTACGCTCAGCCTTGAGTTTCCACTAATTGTCGGACTGGTCCCGTTTACTCTTTGCTGCATACACGCCCTCTCCCTTGGCATCTATTCTATGTCGGGGAATACCGTCCCACTTTTGTTCTTGCAGCCAAACCTTGGTGCTGCTCAAGTTGCAGACGAGTTCACCGCACCTGTCATGGTGCTTCTGGCGGCGCTAATCGGAATCTCGATAATCCTATCCACAAGACGAGTTGATAGCACTCAAGAAAGTCATTGACTAAATTCAGGCTTCGCTCGTCTTATTCGAAGGGGTAGACTAACTCACCGGGGTTCAAGCCAAGAAAGACTTGAACCTCGCGGAAGATTCTACAAATAACACCGTTTCAACGTCTAGATTTGAACTCTAATAGAGACTAGGTCTTGCCGGGCCCGCTGATTGGTCGGAACCCTCTCTGAAGGCGGGTAGGGTGGTCATCAATGAGAAGAAGCCGACCCATCAGGAGCTCCTTACGAAGCAAAGTCAGCGACTCGGTCATTTCGCTATCCCATCCTTTACTATGAGCTCTGCCTGTGCAAGAACTGCTGACTATACCTGATTCATAATCTTAAAGAGATTCCAGCGCCCTGTTTTTCTTTTTGGAAAGGCCTTTTGGCCGCCTGAAGGCCATTCGATTCGAGGATCTGTTCCTAATCAAGTTCGGGGTATTCCCGGGTACGACTACAAGCTTGTGATGAAGAAGCCGCAATGGCGCCATCACTACACGACCAGCATCGGTATGCCCCCGAGATCTGAACTTTCAAGCCTTCCAATCTACATTCACCGCACCGAGGAGACCGAGCCCAAGCAATACACCACTTTGGCGCAGGGGTCGCTCAATCTTGAAGCCCTTGTTAGGGACATAATCCCGGACTCATGCCTCAGGTGCAGCAGGTGGACCTGACGAGCTCAGATTTCTTAGACCAAGAAATCATTCCCTTTGACATAGAGTTGCTTGAACTGTTCTCTCGGAAGGAGTTGCTCCTCAACAGGGATATGCTGTACAAGTTTCAACCAAAGCCAATTTCGCAGTTCAACGCCTCTCCCTTTGGAATTGGCATGCCCTATGGGGACAAAGGAGAACCGAGGATAATCATCAAGGCTGACACAACCGCCTACGCACTCAAGTTTCCAGCGCTTGAGACGATGGAGGGGAAGCTCGAGAAGGCGCTAGGCATAGAATTCCTTGCTAGCCCGGATGAAGCTCTGGAGGATTTAGAAGACGAAGATGACCGAGTTTGACGAAGATAAAGAGGAATAGACTTCTAGGTCTCAGAGTCGCTGCGATGCTAGAATACTGATTGTGCCGGCACGACCGGCTCGGCACGATGAAGATGCCTGACGAGTGCGCATGCCTTTCTCGCGGCTCTCAACCGGGCGGCCGCTATCTCCCTTCCTTTTGACAATCCGAATTTACCTCCCTCGACGGTCCCCATCGCACTCTGGTGCTGCGATTGAGGATCGATCTTAGAGATCTTCTTGAAGAGGTAAATCCTCTGGCTTGTCGCATCGTTGAACTCCTCGATAGCCCGTTCGAACTCCTCGAGGAACCGGATGCAGTGGCTTCCTGATCGCTTAGATTTGACTTCGTGCCACAACCATGCCACTTCGAACATTTCCTGAACTCGCATGAAATACTCGAAGGAAGCAGCAGCGTATCGTTCGTAAGTGGAGGTATCAAGCTTGTTCGCCAACCGTTGCGCCTTATGTAGCGTAACCAGCGGAGAATACATTCCTGTCCCTTGGAGTATTATCGGAAAGTCCATCATAGTGTTGGCAACTCTCATTCCGTTGAACTGCCTTGTCTTGAGGTAGGATTCGGGCTGGCGCTCTGGAGTGGGAGCGAGGAGCGAAATCGCTTCGGTGATGGTGTCAACCTCGTTCTTTGCCAGACTTTCCGGAGAGGTCAATGGTTCCTTCAGGATCAGATCTCGTTCAGCGTACCGTATTTGATACTCTCTAATTAGAGAGATTATCTTGTTGACAAGAATCGAGTAAGCCTTCAGGCCACTTTCAAGCGTGTGGATGGTCCTGTCGATTTCACCAATCGTCCTCCTTTGGTTGGCAATCTTGCGATCGTGATCGTTGGAGCCCTTCCGAACGTCCGCCTCAAGCCACTGGAGTGTCTGCGAGGCCTTGGTCCTTGCCTCTTTGAGTTTCGATATCTCAGTATCGAGGGTCTTTGGCGATACGAATCCAGGGGAAAAGAACGCCCGGCCGACATATAGGCCGATAAATATCGCGGGCCCAAATACGCTAGCCGAGTCTTCCAGGTATGAAAGTCCGGAGGCCATTGAAATAAGCACCGTTCCGCTAGCAGCCAAACCTAGAGGGGCGACGACCTCGAAACCGCCGAAGAGTTTGTCAAGCCTACCTGCCTCTATTTGCTTCAACATCCTACTCCAGGCGAAGGCAGAAACGGAGGACATGATGGATGCGTTCGTGAAGAATGCGATCGACCCAATTAGTTCAGGTATCTTGAAGATCGGCTCAGGTGGATTGGTCCAAGCAATTCCGACCAACGCCAATCCTGCGGCCGACATTGTTCCCGCCAGCTTGAATCCGCTAGTGAACCATCTCCTGAACTCTGGAATGCTCTCCGGAAGCGGGCGTCCACGTTCTGCTTGGCTCTTCAGCTCTTTGCCGATGTCATTCGGAATCAGCCATGACGTATAGAAGAACTCAATGAAGACTCCTGCGGAGATAGTCTCCTGAACCGACCCGATAGTAGGATACGCGAGGATTAGAAGGACAACAAGCGCTCCTTGGATTAGTAGCTCCTTTAGATGGTGACCAAGATAGAAGAAGGCCTTAAGGTAGGCGGGCGCCTCATTGTAAGTTTCAGGATTGAGATAAGGCTCAGACAAGCTCCCACCATCTCTCTGAATTGATGGCGTCTAATCAATCATCCCTGGGCGTTTTGAAGGTCGCATATCTTAATATTCGTCCAGCTTCCCCGAGCTTTCAACATGTCAATAGGATCAAGCATCCTCGGAAAACCAAGAGATTGGAAATTGGAATCGGCTGACGTCAGAATCGGCCTTCCCAAACCATTTGACCTACTCTCATTCACCCTCAAATTCAGCCGGAAGCACGGACGCACGCCAACCCCTGAGGAGATTAGCAAGGCCAAAGCCAAGCATCTCCTTAGGAAGAACTCCCCCCAGCGAAGGAAGACCAGGCAGATCATCCAGGTCGACAACAAGCAAGTCATCGTCCGCTAAGGATTACAGAGAAGAGAGAGGAGAGCACGCCCGAGCGCAGTAGCGCTCCTCATCCCGCTCCAAGGCGTGCCTCCCCATCCTGCGCGCGCGAGCACTCCGGGCTCTTTCGAGAATAAAAGCGAATGGAAATTATGCTTAAGTCCTCAGAGAGCAGTTTGTAGTAATTCAAGTTCATATACAACAGTGGGTAGTTCTTAGTTCAGTATGGGGCGCTACAACGACCTCTTCAAGGAGCTCCACAAGCGAGACTCCTCCTCATTTCCCAAGCCTTTCAACAAACTCATCAAGCCGGACAAGTCCTACAAACTCAAGATACTTGCAGAGCCAAGGGTCGTCGGCAGCCCCTACGGCAGAAAGCGTCCGCTAGTAGAGGTCGAGTACGAAGGAAAAGAATACACCTTGTATCTATCTCAAGTGGACATGTTCAACAGATTTGCAGTAGCTGAAAGGGAGGAGATCAAGAAGACGGGGGACAAGGACCTCTCCCTGGTTGGAAGGACGATCCTGCTCAAGCAGCTATCGCCCAGGCGCTATAGCGTTGCGCTCGTGCCAGAGCACAAGTTCTGATGCGGTTCTCGCTAAGCTGATTTCGGTCAGAGTCGCGACCTGCTGCTAACTTCCCGCGACCGGCTCGAGTTGCCTGACCGGTTACCTGGCCGCGAGAGACTGCCAAGAATATGTATGAAGAGATCAGTCCCGATGATTCCCGCACCAAAAATAACGTACCAGTACCCAGGATTTACGTACCCTAGCGGGAAGACACATACCACGCCCGAAGGACATAGGGTTGCCAAATACTGAAGAAGCCCGTAACCAAGCAAGACCGCTCCGCTGAGGACGAAAAGAACTTCAAACCATGTACTCCCTTGAGATGTCTGTTGCCTTCCCAACCGGCTCGAAACCTCGTGTCTGGGATAACTCATAGCGATTCAGGAGCTTCCTAAAATAAATAATATGCGGTAGACGCGCGCTACTTGGTCATACTTCCTGACTAAGTAGAAAGCCCGACGACAGCGAGCCTTGGCGAGCGTACCCGCTCCAAGGCGGGGCGAGGAGGGCCAGTCTTGGCTGAGTAGTCTGCTATCTGGACTAGGGGAACTCAAGAAGCGTTATCTAACGGACTCCGGGTTGTGAAGCCCGGAATTGTTTGATCTCGGAATGCTGCGGCGCATCCTTGGGCGCTCAAGCTGCGAGAGACTCCTCAAGTATGAATCCAGGAGAATAACATTCACAGGCCTGACCGCGGACACTGGAAATACCGCAACTTTTGGCCTCGGAAGCTTTGACACCGATGTCAAAACCCTCAGGCATGCATCTGAAACCGCGAAAATCCTAGACGACTATCAATATGTCATGTGCTTTCTCATGCGGGATGTCGACAAGAAAAGTAAGGAGTTCAGGGACATTTTCAAAGGCCGTATTGCCGCTATTACCATGATAACCGCCTTCAGGATGGCACTTGTCGCATCGAAAGACGATCCTGGTAAGTTCGAGAGTCAGATCAAGGACTTGATATCGAAAATGCAGGCGCTTGCCGACGAGGTGAAGCCGGAGAAAAAACCCGGGAAGATTATCATTGAGAGCTTCCAAGAGGTTGAAGTGGGGGAAGCCGACGAAGTTGTGGAATCTCCGAAACCCCTGGAACCAAAGGTACCTGAGTCAAAGGATTGGCTCCCGGAGCCGCAGCGCATGGATGCCGAAGCAATTGAGGGGGGCGAAGGAGTACTGTTTAGGAGGGGTTCTCTTGTAACAAAGAAAAGGGATCCAGTTGGTGACGCCCTCAGGTTTGTCGGCATCAAACCAAGTCAGATTAGCGCATTAATGAAGGAACACGCAGATGGCTAATTGCGAGGATAACTTTTGGATTTCGGCATCGTCCCCTTTCACACGACGCCCTTCCAGACCTTGTGCTTCAGTGTGCGTTCGACCACCAGGCCGAAATACTCCAAGTATCCGTGCTTGAGGCGCTCAAAGTCGGCCAGAACATCCTTGCTCGCGTCGCTCGGTCTTGGGACCTCGCGTCCCCTAACGTTCGGTATGTTGGGGACGTGGTAGCTGAGCTTGATGTACTCGGAATCCTTCAGGATATCCTCGATAAAGTCCAAAGCCAACCCTACCTAGAATGAAAGCGCGAACCTCAGCATGGTTAGGGATTCGTGCTGGAGCAGGCGGTGGATCACGTTCATGAACCTGCCCATCTCCTCCGGATTCATCCTGTCGTGCGGGGTGTCGATGCCATATCCTAGGAGGATCGGTGCCATGTGCCAGGCGAGGATCGGGCGCGGGTCTTTCAGTTTCTTTATGGGAGTCACGTGTTTGTCGATGTCGTCGGCAGCGTCCGCGATAAGGTCGGTGAACTTGTTCGTCGTCTTGTATTTCCCAGACTTTTCCTTGACGTAGCCTTTGCGGACCAGCGAGTCGAGGCAGGCAGCCACGACGTTCTCGGGGAGCCTGCTACTCGCCTCTGCGACGACCCTCCTTTCAAAGTCTGTCAGCCCCTCGTTTGGCCAGCTCATGTTCTCACCCTAATCGTCGTCGACGGTAGGCCATCGCCATCCCTCACCTCCGGTGAAGGGTCTGTAACATCCTTGTAAGGAGGCGGCCGCCTACACAAGCTCCCGCGACTGCCCCGGCGGCTCCCGCCCCCTAAAAGCAAAGTACACCGAGATAGCAGCCAGGATGGCCCCCCACTATGAAGTAGATGTGGGATTGCGTCGAGGAACTGCCCTGGAGGGGATCAGTAAAGACTGCAAGTGAGATTGCCCGCTCGTTGAGATGGCCAGTGGTCATGAACTCGTCCCAGAGCTTCTTGTCGCTAGTGTTAAGCCCATCGCGGATCTTTCGCAGGTCGGCGATAGTTTCGGATATCGCTTGGTTGAGGGTTGGTACGGTTCTGCCCGCGCATTCCTTATTCGTATAGTTATTTGTGCCTTGAGCTTGAAAATGAATCTCTGGAGAAAAATTGATAGAAAGACTCAGAGGAGGAGTGGACTTCCTCGCCCTGCTCGCCTACCGCGTAACCGCAGCACGTATGGTGTGCGCCCGCCTCAGGCACCGCAGCATAGGCCGTCATCGAGCTTCTTTCTGTTATCCGCTTCTCAAACCTCGATTGGCAGCCCATCTTTTGGTGAATCTTATCCCTGTGCCACTGGGGGACGACCCTGAATGGACAGAAGGGTATGACCTTGAGGTCTAGGGCGACGTAATGGATGCGGCACTGGGCGCATTCCCGTCCTTATTGTACCTGAGTTAGCTTTGCAAAATGAACCGCAGGTATGACGGCCTCGGTACGAAGATGCACAATTACTGGACTAGATTACCGCATACGCTACCCGGATTCCCTTCCATCCAGCAGTAAGAGTGAATTCCGTGGTTGTTCGAAACATAAACTGCCCCAACTCCAAGATAAGCGTACGTCGCTGAGCTAGCTTGTAGCATAATCTATCTTGGGTGGGTCTGACTGAGATTCGTAGTGTCCGGATGCTTTCCTTAGAATGACATGAACTTGTTGTACAGCATGACCTTCAGCGTCGCTTCTGCCTTCTGGGACAGGAAGGTCCTTGAGGTCAGAGTGTCTCCGAGGACCCTCTTGAACGCTGAGAACACGATCTCGACCATCCACCTCTTCCCGTACTCCTTCACGCTCTTCCATCCCTCGTATCCGAGCGCATCCATCATGATCGCCTCGCGCTGCCTGAGCACCGAGCCCATCCTCTTCAGGCTCGCGTTCTTCCTGAGCTTGATCGCCGGCTCCGCCCCTATCTCCTTCAGCAGGTTGAAGTTGCCCCTCGAGTCGTAGGCCGCGTCCGCATATGCTTTCACGACCTTCCTCTTCCTCGCGACCTCCTTGACCATCGGCACGAACTTCGCGTTGTCCCGCGTCTTCTCTCCCGTGACCCTGAACCCCACTATCTTGCCCGTCTTCTTGTCCGCGACGATGTGGAGCTTGACGAACTTCCTCTTCTCTTTCGTCCACATCTCCTCGATGTATGACCCCTTCTTCGTGGTCGACAATCCCGTGGAATCGACGATGATGGTGAGAGGATCGTCGTTGATGCTCTCGCCGATCTTGTCCACATATTCTGGCTTCTTCTTGCGTATCATCGCGAGCACCCTCCTCCTGATCTGAGTGAAATGTATCTCTTTGACGAATGCGAGGTATTCAGAGAGCGCCTCGGTCATCCCTTCAATAATTCGGTACGGAGCATTGAGACCGACCTTGAAGAATGAGAGAAACTCGATGTACGACTCGGGGAACTCGTATGGCCTCCCCTTCTTCTCCGCATTCATCGATTCGAGCTCGTTGTGCCAGTTCTCGGCGAATCCGAGGTCGAACAACACCCTTCCCCTCTCGACCAAGGACTCGTTGTAGTCGTGCCAGGACATCCCGCGAGGCATGCACAGAACAGAATCATACGTGCGTTATGGGGACCATGACAAAGGAGCTTAGACCTCAAGCTCAATCTATTATGCTACAAGCTATCGCTGAGCCCAAAGTCGAATAAGACAAGCTAGAACAAAGGCTTGAAGAGCCAAAACATGCATACTCGACAGAAATCGGCACGATGGGCATCAGGAGGAGGAAGAAGAGAATCCCCACCGCTAATCCCCCGCCCAAGACAAACTTAGTTGCTTGCTTCATAGTACTCGACGGCCAATTCGCCTAATAAACGACTTTGCCTGAAGCTAACCGACGCTTGACGCACGGAATCTCACAATCAGCCCGCATCCATAAAGCTGGTATTGCACGAGCATCTTCAGATTCCAGCTCCTATAGATGACAGAGTCAGAAGTCACAGTTGTTGTTATAGGTCTCGGTAAAGGCACCAACATTGTTGATGGTTGCGCCGACGTTTATGTTGTATATGTAAGTCCCGAGACTAGTGCAGTAATTGTGCATCTGGTCGTAGGATGTTTGGACATTAGCGTTACTGTACCAGACGCAACTGCTTAGGGCTGTGCCAGGGCAAAGTGTAGCGCCATCCATCCCAATAGCTGTTGAGAATGTTGGGACAGGACAACATCCATTCGATGGCGTCTCAATTATCGCCTGCCCATAGTAGGCAGCTGTACCAATAAGACCCGTCATCGGAGAATACCCCTAGGAAAAGCTGAATTTGTCGCCAAGTATTTGTCATCGCCGCGGATATGGGCCCTGCCGGGCTCGCCATCTATTCTTTGGTCAGCGTGCAAGCACCATGATGATTGCATTTGAGGAGACTTAATGATACGGAAGGCAAGTTAGTAGCCACGTACTACCAGCTACGCCCGCCGTACTGCCATTATGTCCGACGTGTGTCGGCCGTAGTCCTCCCTATGTCCTAATTTAGCGCCGCAATTCAAAGGCGTCTACCCCGTGCCTTTTGCAAGACCAAGTCCACGGCACTTGACTCGAAAATCGCGACAAATTTCCCTAGAGGCCAGATAGCGACCCATGCTACAGGAATTTGAAATCTGCCTCCTGCGGCGAAGGTTTCCGCTGAACACGATCTGGCTACCACGAACCCATTTTTCCGCGGGATTATGTGTACGCATAAGCCCGCTAAAGTGTTTATCACGAATATATCGCGACAATTAACGAATTACCGACATACCTTACCCGGAATCGCGAAACATAGGCTTAACCTATCTCGGCGAAGAGAGCCGACTGGGCTACGTCCTTGGTCCGGTTGAATAGCGTGGTCGATAAATACTCCCGCTGAAATTGGATTAATGATGAAATCTGCGCACAAGACAAGCAGGTTCCATCCGGATATCCGGATGAATCCCTTCCGGCCCACTTAAACTCTTAAGAGAATCCCTTATTAGAACGCCTCCCTGACACCCAGTCATGCCCGCCGGAAGCAAGTACAAGCACACCTGCTCGAAGACCAAGACGTTAGGAGATGGTATGAGAACCTCGAAGCCAAGTCGGTCATAACCGCAACGGTGTACCTCAGAACTCTAGGGCTTTACTGCAACCTCGAAAAGACAACCCCGAGACAGATACTAACACAAGCACCATCCAAGAAGTTCCGCGATGCCTTTACGGACTTCATCAGAAGGATGGAGAAAGACGGCAAGGCGGGCTCCTATATCGAGAGGTTCAAGAAGGTCGTTATCTCATGGACTTCCTACAACAACCTCGATGTCAAGCTGAAGGTGAACATCAAGGGAAGCTCAGACACCCCGACAATCGCCAACGAGAGGGTTCCGAGCAAGGACGAGCTCTCTAGAATCATCAGGATGGCGTCGCCGAGAGGACGTGTTTCCGTCGCATCGACAGCGTTCAGCGGTCTGAGGCCGGAGAGCCTTGGAGACTATCTCGGCACGGACGGCATAAGGCTAGGAGACTTCACGGAGGCGAAGATATCTGACAGCGGGGTTGAATTTGGGAAGGCTCCTGCGATCCTGCGCGTGAGGGCAGGCTTGAGCAAGGCAAGGCACCCGTACTTTACCTTCGTGGGCGAAGAAGCTATCACATACATCCAAGAACACCTTCAAGAAAGAGCAAAGTCAGGCGAAAAACTAGCGCCGCAGAGCCCCCTTCTGGCGTTCGACCCGAGGGGCGTGAGGAAGAACCAGTTCTTGAGAACGAATTTGGTGACGAGAGACATCAAGGAGGCCATTCTAAAGGCCGGGTTCTCGTGGAGGCCCTACGTCCTGAGGGCCTACTGCGACACCGGCATGATCATCGCCGAGTCAAAAGGGCTAATCTCGCACCCATACCTCCAGTTCCTGATGGGGCACAAAGGCGACATAGAGGCCAGGTACTCGACCAACAAGGGCAGGCTGCCTCCCTCGATGATAGAAGAGATGAGGGACACTTACAAGAAGTGCGAGCCCCTCCTTTCCACAAAGGCAGAGTCAGCAACCGAGGAGCAGATCAAGAAGACCTTCAACGAGCAGTTCCTCCTTGTGGCAGGCTTCCAGAAGGAGGACATCGAGAAGATGAGCCTTGACGAGATGAGCAGCGAGGAGCTTCAAAGCCTGGTAAGGCAAAAGCTGGCAGGGATGATGGCCAACAACGGCTCAAGGCAGAAGGTCATACCCGTCCGAGAGGTCAAGTCGTACATCGGGCAGGGATACGAATACGTCGCCTCATTACCGGACAGTGAGGCGATAGTCAAGGTTCCGTTCTGACCGGATGAAGGCTCGCCCATAGCAGCCGGCATCCTTCAGGCTCGGACTTCGCTCCGTGGCGAATTCACCCCCTCGCTTCGCTCGCCGTGTCCGTCGCTCCCTTCGGTCGCTCCTCACGGCCTTCCGCCCCTTCGGGGCTCCCTCCCCCCTCTTCGCCACTCCGCTCGTCCTTCGCCTTCACCCCGCTTTGAGGCGGGGCCGCTCATCTCGCTTCGCTCGATTCGCGGGGGTGTCGGCTGCTATGGGCTCGCGAGGAGGGGGAGAGAAAGGGGGAAGAATTGCGCTGATGTGGAGAAAAGGGGTTGATTTTGGCGTATACCGTTCAAAGGGGTGTCCCCACGATCTTGTCGGACTAAGACAAGATTTCCATTCTAAGAATAGCAATAAGCCGATTTGACATCAAGTGACAAGTTCACATGTAATGAGGACGCCATTCTGCTCCTGCAATTGCATAGAGTCCCCCCTTAAGGTCCTCAAGCGAAACTGCTTTTTCTAGTCCACTGAGGGCTTTCTTGCGTTTTAGTTCGCGAAGTATGAAATCCACACGGTGATCTTCATCAGTTTGACCTGGTTCCGTTTCAAAAGCTACTCCCATGGCATGAAGTATCACCGCGATTGAGATCGTAAACAATATCGGTCCGACCGTTTTCTTTGTGATTCCCCAATTCGCCAGCTCTTTGACAATTAGCTTCTTGACTTGCGTGGTCTTTTTTCTATCCGTTGATCTCATGAAGAACTGTACCAAGCCCGTGAGACTAGAACGCTTATATTCTCTTGCCACTTTTTGTCGTCTGGCGTTTGAGTCGTTAGAGAGACATCTCCGCGACGAAAGAAAGCCACTGAGGAAACGAAAGCTTGAATTTGGCTAATCAAGGCGACAAGGTGACGGTAAACAAAAAGACGCTCTACGTTATAGTTGCAATCGTCATTATCGCTGTCGGCGCCGTCTCAGGATACTTGTATTTGAAACAGTCAACGACCAATGATGTAGTCATAACCAGCTTCGACAAAGGTTCTGGCTCTGTAGGTGGGGCGGCGAACAATCAATACTTCATATATCCTTTCAATTTCACAATATCAAATCGGGGAAGCAACGACGTTAGCGGCCTCACACTCGTTGTTCAGGTACTTGGTAATGGAAATGTACTCGGGAGCTACACTACACAAGTAGGTACATTAAACGCTGGGAATCAGTATTCCTCTAGCACACTTGTAACCTTCAGCGGTAACGCGGCTCTCGGAGAGACACAAACCTACACTGCATTGTTGGAACAGAACGGTGTAGTCATAAATCAAATGAACCTTGGCTAGCTCGGCAAGGACTTCTCAAAGTAGGCTTGGGAGGAGTCAGCGGAGTCTGCGGGCCGAGCTCCTCGATGATAAGTACAGTCATCATTAGTACGATAACTAGCATAGTATCGTGATGAGTTCAACTGAATAATGTTCCCTAGGCGAACCCATAGCACAAGTAGCGAGTTCTCGGAAATACAGGGCGCTGTCTCATCAAGCTGAAGGATTCGCTTAATCAATTCATTAGAGTGGCCATCCGAAGATAGTTAACTGGAATTAACTTTATAAATGGGAGCTGAATCGCTATTTAGGGCAAGTTAAATGTCAATAGTTGAAGCTGCCACGAAAATTACCAAGGAGCATTCAGCACTTTCAAACATATATCGCACAATGACATTGGGATACCTTCTTGTAGAGAAAAAAGGAACTTGGTCAGACATAAAGAAATTTCTTGAGACTCATCTTGGACCCGTCAACCCGAATACTCTTCATTTCCATCTTAAAGCCCTAATTCAGAATGGTTTTGTCATTGCGGCAGGAAGCCGAGAAAAACCTGTTTATCAAATTGGCGACTTACCGCCTGAAATACGGCAGAGTGTTAACAGCGTGACAAAGCTAATCGAGAGTGCTTAGCTTGTATCTTCCTACCTCGTCTGTTAGGAACAAGGTCCTTGAGATTATCAGGACTTACAGGAATCTGTCAGTTCTGGGGACCGAGATCAAGATAGAAACTCTCAACAAATCTGGAGATGTCTACATGGTAAGAGGTGAATACAGCGACCGCGGATTCCTGCAATCATATGAGCAAGGAACATTCGAAATAACGTTGGATGCGAAGGATCTCAAACCAATAGCAGTCAAGATTTCTCCTGTGAAAAACCGATAGAAGGGAATGGCGTGGACGAACCGAGACTCACTCGCATCATCTTGTTGCTCGGTAGCTACGATAAGCAGACGAAGCCCGTTCTAGTTGGGGTCAAGGATAATCTGGAGCAGGCATTTGTTTCCCATCCTGAACAAGTTTCTGCTCTCTTGCTCGATGAAACTGAGCTTTACAGGTTTGATTTGGATGGTAGGGAGCTAACCATATTCATTGAGAAATACGAAGGAGGGCTGACACTATCTGTTCTCGATGCGCAGCAGACGATTGATACGGAGGATTTCTCGGGCAAAAACGACGAGAAAATCGACGAAATTATCATTCAATATCTCGCTGACCATTACCAGACGAAATCTTACGTAAAATTTACACTGCTTGAGAAACTCAGAGAACTTTCGCAATTCTCGTCGCTAGTATTCCTGATTAGAGACCAAGAACTAACAAGGGGCGGCGAGTACATCGAGCTCGGTTTTCTGCTCTCGCTCCCTACCGCAAGGCTCGAGCCCTCGAAGGTTCAGTTCTTCAAGAGGGAAGGAATGGATCTCTCTGAAATGGCGTGGGAAATACTTGACCTGTACAAAATCAATAAACATCCATACAAGGATCAAGAGTTTCTTCTTCGAGAAACCGTCAGAATCACTAGAAACGCTCTCGTGTAAGAGTTGTGGCAGAACAAGACCGGAATTCCGCGAGTCAATTTTGTGAGCCAGATTGTTGCTGTAAATTTCTCCCGATATTAACGGACTCACGTCTTGTTAATCTTTGATGCATCCAAATCAGGTGGAAAGAACTTATCAAGCGAGCCAGCCGAGATGGGATAAGTTGATGAAATGCCTCCAATGCGGGCAAGAGACAACACGTCTGTTGAGGCACGGAAAGTTAGGAGAGCCCAGATGCATTAACTGCCTCCTGAGCCACGAACCTTTCATACGCCGAACTGATAACATCTATAGCTACGACGACGGATATTGGACTAATTTCTTTAGGCGCAACATCTATGGTGGTGACGACGGATATACGGTTCATTTCTTTGGGCGTCCTGGCTTAACTCGTTCTCAACAGAAAGAATGGGAATCTCTTAAGGTAACTGGGAAGTATCTGTTCTTTTCGGAAGACAGAGATAGACTCCTCAAGATAGCAATTGAAGAATTGGAGGGAAACGGTTTCTACGAGGCGAAAATAAACGACGAAGGCAAGAATGTCGGCCCTGAATATGTTCTCTGCCTTTACTACAAGATGACAGTAGGAAACATGGGTTGGCTCGGAAGTACGAGAAGATGCCGGGGGGTAAAATACAGATATTGGAAAAGCGACTCAGACACTCGTGAAGGAAAATACTCAACTATGTTTCTGAGTAAACTCGAGCCTGCACAGAGAGAAGCATTTACGAAACCCGAATGAGTCGAGGAAGGAAAGGATTCGCTTAAATAATTAATTGCATTCCTTCCGGCCCACTGATACTTTGGTTCGTATCCCTGGTTCCGGCATTATACACAAAGAGAAGAACGTGGGCGGAAGAAAGAAGCTCTACACGAATATTGACGAGCTCGCCTCAAAAGAGGCTGTCAAGAGGCGGGTCGATGGCCTCAAAGCAGGTCACAGCAGGAGGCATGCGAGATACGCCCCTCTTCAGCGGCGTCTAGGGGTGCGAGGATGTTGGGCGTCAGTATGTTGGGCGTCAGCAAAAGGCTTAAGGACGCAATAGCGCATCAATTTGCCAAGTATGAAACGGACGGTAATCGCACTCCTTTTGCTGATTGCACTCATGATGGCCTTACCTCTAGCGCCTTCGGGGCGCGGGGACACCACACAACCTTCATTCACCCTCACGCACACCCAAACCCCAAAAAGCCTCTGGTTCCCCTTCGACTGGATAGGAACTGATTACGTGGTCGTGAAGAACACTGCGCCCACGCCCCAGTGGATAGGATTCACGGCGGCAGAGTCCGACCCGACAGGAAGGATCACAAACTTCCCCCTCAGTTATCATGTTTACACTCCTTTTCCGCAGCTCAACTTCATGTATCTGCAGCCCAACGAGAGCCAGATGATTAATTATCACACGATAGACTCCTCGCTTCTCGAAAATAATCCGCAGTTGACTGATGGGAACTATTCCGTTCAGTTCAAACTGAGCGTCTACTCGGTAACCTTTCCTCTGCCCCCTAGGCCGGACATGAGCAAGGCCACGAACATGACCATCACGTACCCGTTTCGTCTGACGAGCACGGCGAACCTGAGCAGGGTCTCGACTACGATGGTCTACGGACGCATCTACGACCGTGAAACGGGACTCCCTGTTCAACTTCAGTCCCAGCAGGGGCCCAACTATCCCCTCGACTCGGGGACGCTCGTCGTGAGGGAAGGGCTCCTCCTGAAGTGGGCACCAGGGAACAACGGCACGGGTTTCTACCAGATTCCGTTGTATCGGTACGGTTCGTACTCATTCACCCTCGATTTCAAGGGATACGAATCCTTCCATTCCATCCTGCAAATGAGCAGCACCTCCACCCAGCCAATCCGTATGGACGTCCCGCTCTCCCGGGCGAGCGAGACAGGCAATTACACCTCATTCAAGACATATAACGCAACCTATCCGCCGTTCGCTGCCTCCTGGTCACTTTCGAAAGGTGTCTTCTTGGTCCCGAACACCCCGGGATACCCCGTCAGCGACAGCTCCCAGTATCTACGGCTCATGGGCTTCAACGGTAGCCTTCTGATGAACGTGAAGACTAATGGGACCTGGGGAGTCGCAATCTCAGACGACGCGAAGCTGATGGCCGACGGCTCGCTTGATCAGCCATATCTTCAGGTCTTCGACAATTCCGGGCATCAGCTGTGGGAAAGACAGTTGACGGGACTGCTCGGCCTTACCTCGTCCTGGGCAGTCCGTTTCACCCACGACGACGTGTACCTTGCGGCTGGGACGCAAACTGGAGACCTGTACCTCTTCAACGCGCAGAACGGCGCGCAAGTCTGGCACGACAATGTCAGCCTCGGGACAATTAGAGGCATAACGGTAGGCGCCAACGACACCTACATCTACGCGCAGAGCGGCGACGGATGGCTCTACAAGGTATCCGTCGCAACTGGCCAGGTGCAGGACAGAGTATACACTGAGACATTTTCCTTTCCCCAAGCGTACGCAATGACCCCGGACCAACAGGTGTACGTCACCGTGAGCAAGCTGGGGAACCTGACATACGTAAATCAGTGGAAGGATCTCTGGACCGCCGACATGGCCGGCGGCGGCGAAGCGGTCGCGCTGTCAGACAACGGGCAGCACGTACTTGCAGCTTCTGGGACTTGGACGCGCCTCTATGATTCGAGCGGGAACGCTCTCTGGACGCTCGAAGGAAGCATGAAGTTCGGCGTATTCACTCCGGACCAGAAGCATGTTGCAATTGCGGGCAGCGGAGACACCGGGATATACGACCTCCGAGGCACGCCCATTTGGGCTACTTACAGTGCGGCCGAAGGTAGCTTCATCTTGATGTCGAGCGACCAAGGGACCATCGTGACCGCTGATGAGACGGGCGTCTTCACCTTCTTCCATGGGCGGATCACGCAGCTGGCCACTCCCGTCAACTATGCTGCGCAAGCCACGGTCAACGGGGGTCAGGCTACCGTGTCCGTGAGAAGCGATGCAAACATCAGCGGGATCTCAGCCAGCGGAACTGGCATCGGCTTCCACGCGGTCACCAACCCGACGATTGCGCCGTTCTTCAACGTGACATTGCCCAAGTCAGCCTTCTCGGGCCCCTTGCAGGTCTCGGTTGACGGGGAACCCGTAACTTCAACCACCTACCAGGATTCGAACAATTATAGAGTTGTGGCGTTGCTGAGTCCTGGCGCACACGACGTATCCATATCTCTCGCCGTGACCACAACCACGAACTCCACCAGCACGACTACGACGTCAACCAGCGGCACATCAACATCATCGACATCGACTACAACCACGCCAGTTCCTGAATTTCCAGGTATTGGTTTGGTGTTCACGTTCTTAG
>Ga0307374_10001445_pt1 | contig 43978 bp, 37 predicted proteins | sample OX3MG_FD_202532 | JGI IMG/M metagenome (GOLD analysis project Ga0307374, IMG submission 202532) | Soil microbial communities from Risofladan, Vaasa, Finland - OX-3 | ecosystem: Environmental > Terrestrial > Soil > Coastal area > Acid sulfate soil | place: Finland: Risofladan, Vaasa | collected...
CACCATGGGCCCCACCAGCACGCCGGCGCATACGGGCGACTCCAAGCAGACCATCGGATCGCTGCAGGGCGAGTATTCGTTCTACTTCGGCCGCGACTACCTGGGCGACGTTCGCAGCAGCGTGTCGTACAACCGCAACCAATCCAATCCCTACCTGCAGCTTCCCAACGGCCAGGTGCTGGTGTCGTCCGCCTTCCCCGGCGGCACCGGCGGGGTGAGCGCCCTCCAATTCGGCGGCAACAGCGCGCTGAACAGCGATACACGCAACCTCACCTGGGAGACGACCACCGACCTGCAGTTCTATCCGCAGGGCCTGGCGGCGCACCGCGTGAAGCTCGACGCCGACGCGCGCCTCGACACCTACTCGCAGGACATGTTGGGCAACCAACTCGGGGCGTTCGCGTACAATTCGCTCGCCGACCTGGCCGCCAACCGGCCGGCGTCGTTCTCGCGCACCCTCAACGCCCCCACCCGCACCGGCGGCGAGTGGAACGCCTTCGCCGCGCTCAGCGATCTCTGGCGCGTCAACCAGACGCTCCAGGTGATGTACGGCGCGCGTCTCGAGGGCAACGCCTTCACTGACGCGCCGGCCTACAACCCCGCCGTGGCCTCCGCATTCGGCGCCCGCACCGATCATGCGCCCAACAGCATCCACGTGAGTCCTCGCATCGGCTTCACCTGGATCCGCAGCGGACAGGCACGGAACATGATGATGGTGAACTCCTTCGGCCGGTTCCTGGGCGGCCCCAGCGGCGTGCTCCGCGGCGGATTCGGGGAGTTCCGCAACATGATCGCCCCGTCGCTGCTCTCCGCCGCCTCGGTGTCCACGGGACTGCCCGGCGGCGTGGAGCGGCTGTCGTGCATCGGCGCCGCCGTCCCCACGCCCGACTGGAGCGCGTACGACAACAATCCGGCCGCCATCCCGCAGCAGTGCGCCGGCAGCGCCGGTTCGTCGTTCGCCGACGCCGCGCCAAACGTGCAGCTCTTCGATCCGGCCTACACGGCCACGCGGAGCTGGCGCGGCAACCTCTCGTGGTCATCCACCTGGCACAAACTCACCTATTCGGTGGAAGGCATCTACTCGCTGAACCTGAATCAGCCCGGCACCGTCGACCTGAACTTCACGGGCGCGCCGCGGTTCGTGCTGCCGGGCGAAGGCCGGCCCATGTTCACCGATCCCGCCAGCATCGTCCCGTCCACCGGACTCGTCTCGCCCGTCGACGCCCGCGTCACCGACGCCTTCGGACACGTGGTGAGCAATCGCTCCGACCTGCGCTCAGTGAGCAAGCAGGCCACCATCACGCTCACCCCGGACCTCTCGGCGTTCCTCAGCCGCTGGTACTTCTCGTTCGGCTACACGCTGTCGTCCATTCGCGCCCAGCAGCGCGGATTCGACGGCTCCACGTTCAGCAACCCGAACGATCGCACCTGGGCCCGCGGCGACCTCGATGCGCGGCATCAGTTCGTATTGCAGTTGGGCTACGGCATGAAGGGCGTGAGCCTGTCGCTCATGGGACGGCTGCAGTCGGGCACGCCGTTCACGCCGATGATCGGCAGTGACGTCAATGGCGATGGGCTCGCCAACGACCGCGCGTTCATCTTCGATCCCAACACCGTGGCCGATACCGGCCTGGCGAATGGGTTGCGCCGCCTGGAAGGTTCGTCCGCCGCCAACGTCCGCGGCTGCCTCGCGTCACAGACCGGGAGCGCCGCGGGTCGTAACAGCTGCCAGGGACCCTGGACCACGGCCCTCAACGCGCGACTCGGCCTCACGGGCCAGTTGCTCCACCTCGGGCGGCGCGTGAACGTCGGCATCAACCTCGCCAATCCACTCGGCGGCCTCGACCAGCTCCTGCACGGCAGCAACAATCTTCACGGCTGGGGAACGCCGGCCATGCCCGATGCCGTGCTGTACACCGTGCGCGGCTACGACCCGGTTAGCAGCCAGTTCCGGTACCAGGTGAATCCGCGCTTCGGCAGCACCGACCCGGCGCTCAACACCGTGCGCGCGCCATTCCGCCTCACGCTCGACGTGAGCATCGACATCGGCCGCCCCATCGACGAGCAGCAACTCGACAAGTGGCTCAATCCCGGACGCGACGGACACCGGGGCCAGAAGCTCACCGCCAACGATCTCAAGCGGCGCTACGAGCGCGACGTGCCCGACCCCTATACCAGTGTGCTGCAGCAGAGCGACTCCCTGCTCCTCACCCGCGACCAGGTGGACGAACTGCGCGCCTCCCAGCTCAAGTACCGACAGCGCATGGATTCCCTGTGGACGAACCTCGCGCAATACCTGGCCGATCTTCCAGACCACTACGACGCCGCGCAGGCGCTCAAGCGCGCCAGCGATGCCACCGACGCCGCATGGGAGATCACGCGTCTCGACGTGCAGAAGACCTTCAAGGGCGTCCTCTCGCCAGTCCAACTGCAACTCCTTCCCGGCATGGCTTCGATGCTGTACAACGCCAAGGAGCCGCTGCACATCCGGATGTTCATCGCCACCGCCGGGGGGTAGCCGGATGCCGGCGGTCCCGGGTTTCGCAATCCGGCCGAACGCTTAGCTTCGAGGCATGCGCGGAGTGCCGCCGGACCCCGAAGCCGCTGGTGACGAGTTGTCGCGACTGCGCGACCGCATCGAGGCGCTCGATCGCGAGATCGTAGCCCTCGTGGCGCAACGCGTGCGCCTGGCCCGCGAGGTGGGAACCGTCAAGCGCGCCGCCGGTCTTCCGCCCCGCGACGCGGCGCGCGAACAGGCCGTTCTCGAGCGCACCGCCGAACTCGCGCGCGTCGAGGGGCTGCCGGAGGCCGAGATGCGCCGCCTGTTCACGCACCTCATCGAGATCTCCCGCCACGCGCAACAGGCGTCCGATTGAAGCGCGTCGGATGGGGATTGTTGCTGTGCCTCGCCGCCGTGCCCCTCGCCGCTCAGGCCCCGCGTTCACCACACGACGCGCAGCCCGAACGGCCCACCGTGGCCACCCACGCCGGCACCGTCGCCCCCGGATGGTTCGAACTCGAAACCGGGGTTGAGCGCGACCGTGTGGACGCGAGCGCCGTCTCGCTGGCCACGCCCACCACACTGAAATTCGGACTCACCGGCGACATGCAGTTGGGCGTCGTGCTCACCACCACCCGCCCCACCACGTCCGCGCCCACTGCGCTCGGCGATGCCGCCATGGACATCAAGTGGCGGCTCCTCGACGACGCGCCGCTGATCGGCGATTTCGCAGTTCAGCCCGGCATCAAGCTGCCCACCGGTTCGCCGGCTCGCGGTGCCGGCACCGGCACCACCGACTTCTCGTTGCTCGCGATCTCGAGCCATGAGCTTGGCCCGGTGTCGCTCGACATCAACGTCGGGTACACACGACGCACGCACGGTGCCGCGGCCGGCAACGCCGCGCTCTGGACCGTGTCCACCGGCACGTCGGTGGCCGGCCCATGGGCCTGGGACGCGGAGATCTTTGGCTATCCGGGATTCTCCGCCCTGCCCGCCGTGGGTTTTCTCACCGGCCCCACCTACACCGTGCACCCCTGGTTCGTGGCCGACGCCGGCATGATCGCCAACGTGTCGGGGACGCAGCCGCCCGCGCTGTACGCGGGGCTCACCTGGAACGTGGGACGCCTGTGGTAGCGGTTCAGGTGGACCGCATGTACTTGCAACCCGCTTCCTGAGCGCGCATCACGGCAAAGATCCCCGACGGCGCCAGTTCGAGCCCGGGAATCAGGTGTTGCCGCAGCTCGTCGAACACTGCGTCCGGCTTCTGGTTGGTGCGCTTGGCGAGAATCGACGCCATACCGCGCGCGGCAAGCGAACATCCGAGCAGCACCGTCCCGCGCTGCTGCAGCGCATCGAGCGTGTACGCGGCGTCTTGCGGATCTTTGGGGCTCGCCTTCCAGAACGGATTCCGCATGGCCCACCGCTCCGAGCCCTGCTCCTTCACCTTGGCGTATTCGCCCAGCGCGTAGGCCGCCCAGAATTCGTCATCCAGCGCCATCGGAATGGCCATGTGGCGCATGACGATGACCGCGCTCACGTCGGCATCCTGCAGCGTGTACATGTCCTTGAAGCCCTGCATGTACACGTAAGCGTTGAACACCGCCGTGCCGTCGTCGATCTCTGGCGAATCGAACACCGCCCTGTAACGACCGGTCAGTCGCGTGGTCCACGAGTCGTCAAATTGCAGCGGCGGCAGAGTCGGGACCGGCGCGAGCTTGGGCCCCGCCTCGGCGGGGGCGGCGCTCGCCGCGGCGGCGCCCAGCCCGCCGCTGGCGCATGCAGTGGCCGCGAACGCCGCGGCGACGGTGGCCAGCTGGCCAAGGAACTCCCGCCGCGGAGTGGCGGAGGTGGAAATCGAGGGCTCGGTCACGGAGGCTCCGGAAGGCGGATGGCGAGGACGACCGTTGCTGGCATCGTTGGGAGGACGCGAAGCGCACGGTCTGCGAAACTACGTGCTTCGCGCGAAGACGTCCATTCGGGGAAGTGCCGCGACTTACTGCCCGCATCGGGCCCGCCGGATCGGATGGCCATCGACCGCGACGCCCACAAACACGCCGGGCCGCGCGGTGTCCCCCGCGCGGCCCGGCTATGCTTCTCAACGATGTTCAGGGCCAGAGGCGCGGGCGGGAATCGAACCCGCGAATAGCGGTTTTGCAGACCGCTGCCTTACCACTTGGCTACCGCGCCAACGTGGGGAGAAGTTAGCCGCCACACACCCCCCACTCAAGCCAACCGCCTCGGCCCGCTCTACGGCGGGCTCGCCGCCGTCTTCTGCTCCCACCCCTCACGCGTTAGTCTCCGCTGGCCCATGTCCCCCAGCGCCCCTCCGCTCCCACCTCAGCCAGACCCGACGGCGCCGTCCCGCGACGCGTATGCGTCGCTCCGCTTCCCCAACTTCCGATGGTTCGTCGTCAGCACGTTCGCGATGACCGTCGCCACGCAGATCCAGGGCATCGTCGTCGGGTGGCAGATCTATACCATCACCCACGACCCGCTCTCGCTCGGCCTCATCGGGCTCGCCGAGGCCCTGCCCTTTCTCAGCGTCTCGCTGCCCGCCGGCCACACGGCCGACCGGCTCAACCGCCGCACCATCACGCTCGTGGCGCTGGCGGCGATGGTCCTCTGTTCTATCAGTTTTCTCATATTCAGCGTCAACCCCCGCGTCCTCGCCACGCCCGGCGTCTGGCCATTCTTTGCCGTGATCTTCGTGAGCGGCATCGCGCGGGCATTCTACAACCCGGCCCGCGCCGCCCTCCTCGCCGAGATCGTGCCCCGCGCGGCCTACGCCAACGCCTCGGCCTGGCGCAGCTCGGCGTGGCAGACCGCCGCCGTGGTCGGACCCGCCATCGGCGGGCTCCTCTATGGCTTCTCGTCGGCCACCGTCGCGTACGGCGCTGACACCACGCTCATGGTGATCTCGGTGGCGGCCTTCGCCGCCATCCGGTACACCCCGCAGCCCGCCGGCGCCGTGCGCGAGCCCCTTGTCCAGAGCCTGCGCGCCGGCATCCACTTCGTGTTTCATCAGCCCGCCATCCTCGGCGCGCTCACGCTCGACCTCTTCTCGGTGCTGCTCGGCGGCGCCGAGGCGCTACTGCCCGTGTTCGCGTCCGACATCCTCCACGTGGGGCCCGAGGGGCTGGGCATTCTCCGCGCCGCGCCGGCCGTGGGCGCCGTGGTGATGTCCATCTACATCGCGCACCGACGCCCGATGGAGCGCGCCGGCCGCACCATGCTGTTCGCCGTAGCCACCTTCGCCATCGCGATCATCGGCTTCGGGCTGTCGCGGAACGTGGTGCTCTCGTTCGGGCTGCTCGCCCTGAGCGGCATGGCCGACAACGTGAGCGTGGTGGTGCGGGCCACTCTGCTGCAGATCATGTCGCCGCCCGAGATGCTGGGCCGCGTGTCGGCGGTGAACGCCATCTTCATCGGCTCTTCTAATGAACTGGGGGCATTCGAGTCCGGGGTCACTGCCAGGCTGCTGGGTGCGGTTCCGGCGGTGATCCTGGGCGGACTGGCCTCGCTGGGCGTGGTCGGCGTGGTGGCCAGGACGGTCCCATCGCTCCGCGACCTCAAGCGGTTGGAGTAGTCGGCGGAGCGAGGCGCGAACCCGGCGAAATACCCGCGCGGTCGGATGTGCGCGATTTGCGCCCACCAGCGAAATTGGCGATTATGGTTGATATTCACAATGTATCAACCATGGATGCACTCGATCACAAAGCACTATCGCGCCTGCAGGAGTTCGGCCGAGACAGCTGGAAGAACCTCGGAGAGCTCCTTGGCATAACCGCGCAGGCCGCCGCCGACCGGGTTCATCGCCTGGAATCGCAGGGCGTGATCCAGGGCTACGCCGCGCTCATCGACCCCGACGCCGTTGGCCTCCACCTGGTCGCATTCGTCGCCGTATCGCTCGAGCGGCCGCGCTACCGCGAGGCGTTTCTGGAGCGGGTGATCTCGCTCTCTGAGGTCCAGGAGTGCCAGCACGTTTCAGGCGACGACGACTTCCTGCTCAAAATTCGCTGCCGGGGCACGTCCGACCTGGAACGCCTGCTCAACGACGAGATCAAGGCCATTGCCGGCGTGGCGCACACCCGGACCACGATCGTGCTGCGCACCATCAAGGAAACGGTGACCCTCCCCCTGGTGACGGGGCCGGTCCAGGGATGACCCCCACGGACGGCCACGCAAACAGACTGACGAAATGCGATTTCTGCGTCACTTGCAACAATTGATGGCAAAATGCTAGATTCAGCGATCAATTTTTGCATTGTGAATTGATAATTGTGCAGATTTTGCAGAATTCGACGTCCGCCGCTAACGCCGCCCACTCCTGACCCAGCCCTCGCCAATGTCCAGCTCCTCGTCATCAGGCCGCGCCGCTGCCCTTCGCGACGTCGTGAGCCGCACACCCCTGCTTCCCCGGTCGCCTTACCCCGCGCCCACGTCGTCGTACTTCGGCGTCAACACGTTCGGCGCCCGGCAGATGCGCGACAAGCTGCCCAAGGCCGTCTACGAGAAGCTCCTCGCGTCGGTCCGCCTGGGCCAGAAACTCGATCTCGAGATCGCGCCCACCGTGGCGCAGGTCATCAAGGATTGGGCGATCTCGCATGGCGTGACGCACTTCACGCACTGGTTCCAGCCGCAGACCGGCCTCACCGCCGAGAAGCACGACGCGTTCCTCACGTTCGATGACCACCGCCAGCCGGTGGAATCGTTCAGCGGCGCTCAGCTCATCCAGAGCGAGCCCGACGCCTCGAGCTTCCCCTCCGGCGGACTGCGCGCCACCTGGGAAGCGCGCGGCTACACGGCGTGGAATCCGGCGAGTCCGGTGTTCATCGTCGAGTCGGGCGGCGTGCGCACGCTGTGCGTGCCGTCGGTGTTCATCGGCTACAACGGCGAAGCGTTGGACGAGATGACCCCCCTGCTCCGCAGCTCCGATGTCCTGTCCGAGAAGGCGATGGAGTTGCTCTCGCTGCTTGGCGACAAGGGCGTGCAGCGCGTGTACACCACCCTCGGACCCGAGCAGGAGTACTTCCTCATCGACCGCGGGTTCTTCTCGCTCCGCCCCGATCTCGTGATGGCCGGCCGCACGCTCCTCGGCGCCCCGCCCTCGCGCGGGCAGCAGCTCGAGGACCACTACTTTGCCGGCATCCCCGAGCGCATCCAGGCCTGCATCGCCGAGGTCGAGCACGAACTGTACAAGCTCGGCGTGCCCATCGTCACGCGGCACAACGAGGTGGCGCCGTCGCAGTTCGAGATGGCGCCGATGTTCGAGGAGACCGACATCGCCGTGGACCACAACCAGCTGGTGATGGCCACGCTGCGCAAGGTCGCGCTCCGCCACGGGCTGCACGCCCTGCTGCACGAGAAGCCGTTCGCCGGCATCAACGGCTCGGGCAAGCACTGCAACTGGTCCATGTCCATCACGTCCGATCGCCCGGAACTGGACGGCTTCAACCTGCTCAAGCCCGGCGACACGCCGCACCAGAACGTGCGGTTCCTGCTCTTCCTCGCCGCGGTCCTCCAGGCGGTGCATCGCCATGCGGGCGTGCTCCGCGCCGGCATCGCGTCCTCGGGCAACGAACATCGCCTCGGCGCCAACGAGGCGCCTCCGGCGATCATCAGCGTGTTCATGGGCCGTACGCTCACGCAGGTCATCGAGAGCATCGCCAGCGGCAAGACCATGGGCAGCGCCGAACAGGCGATGATCACGCTGGGCGTGGCCAAGCTGCCCGACATCGCCAAAGACAACACCGACCGCAATCGGACGTCGCCGTTCGCGTTCACCGGCAACAAGTTCGAATTCCGCGCCGTCGGGTCGTCGGCCTCGATCGCATTCCCGGTCTGCCTGCTCAATGCGGCGGTCGCCGAGTCGATCGCCGAACTCTCGCAGGCGCTCCGCGCCGAACTCAAGAAGACCAAGAAGGTGGACGACGCGGTGCTCAAAGTGGTGAGCCCGGTGTTCCGCGCCACCAAGAACATCCGGTTCGAAGGCAACAACTACTCGGATGAATGGGTGACGGAGGCCGAACGTCGCGGACTGCTCAACCTGCGCCGCACGCCCGAGGCGTTGGCGCAGCTCACCACGCGCAAGTCGCGCGATCTGCTCACCGGCCTCGGCATCTTCACCAAGCAGGAACTCGATTCGCGCTTCCACGTGCGGCTCGAGCGTTACGTGAAGGACATGCTCATCGAGGCGCACACGATGCGCGAGATGGTGGACACGATGGTCCTTCCGGCGGGCCTCGCCTACTCGGGAATGCTGGCCAGCGCCGCTGCCAACGCCAAGGCCAGCGGCGTGTCCGCCGCGCCGCAGATCCACGCCGCCGGTGAGGTGTCCAAGATCCTCACCACGGTGCAACAGAAGCGGGCGGCGCTGGCCAAGGCTATCGACAAGGCGGAGTCGATGCACGACGCGCTCGAGGACCAGGCCAAGTTCCTCACCGGCACCTGCGCCGATGCCATGCAGGCGCTGCGCGAGGCGTGCGACGCGCTGGAACTGGCGGTGGGAGACCAGCAGTGGCCGCTGCCCAAGTACCGGGAGATGCTCTTCCCCGTGTAGGTCTCGTGCGTTTCGAACCAGACGGCCGGCCGGCGATCGATGAGATCGTCGGCCGGCCGTTTGACATTGCCCGAGCGGCGCCGGCTACCTGGCGCGCGGAATCTGCGCGAACACGCTCTGCGGATACCAGGCCGGTTTCGTGGGCCGGTCGGCTACGGCGCGCACGATGTCGAAGTACATCGCGTTGAATGCCGCCGCGGTCTGGAAGTTCACCGGTTGCTCCAGGTCGTCCGACGGCTTGTGATAGCGATTGGTCAGCCACTCGCTCACCACCTTCATCTCCGGCGAATCCTTCGTGTACCCCACCTTGAACGCCATCGCCGGGATCCCGCGCTTGATGAAGCTGTACTGGTCGCTGCGAATGAACCGCACCTGTTCGGGCTCCGGGTCCGCGAAGTTCTCCAGCCCGCGCGCCTTCAGCACCGGGAGCAGATCCTTGCCCAGATCGGACTCGTCCCACCCATAGGCGAACACTCCCTTGAACGGGATGATGGGCAGGAACATATCCGTGTTCAGATCGGCGACGATGTCCCCCACCGGAACCGTGGGATGCATGGCGAAATACGCGGAGCCGAGTTCGCCCTCTTCCTCACCGGTGATGGCGAGAAAGATGATCGACCGGCGCGGCCGCACATGGCCGTCCTTGAACGCGCGTGCCGTCTCGATCAGCGTCGCCACGCCCGACGCATTGTCCATCGCGCCGTTGTAGATGCTGTCGTCGTTCACCGGGCGCCCGACGCCCAGATGGTCGAGATGCGCGCTGACGATCAGATACTGATGCCGGAGCACCGGGTCGGTGCCGCGCAGCAGCCCGGCCACGTTCGGCGCATCCACCGATGTGCGCTCGACGCCGTCCCACGCATGCAGGATCGGCTCGAGCGGAACGGTGGGCAGCGGTCGGTGCGCGTCCGACAGGGCCACGAGCTCGGCGTAGGTATGGCCCGAGCCGGCGAACAGTCGCTCCGCCGCCTCGGCGCGAAGGTTGATGAGCAGGCCGCCCTCCGACGGATCGTCCGCCAGGCCCATCACGGCCCGTGGCCCGCCGCCGCCACCCCTTCCGCCCCGCCCTTCGCGTCCGGACACCGGCGCGTCCGCGATGGCGATGGCCGCCACCGCGCCCAGCCGGTGCAGTTCGAGCCACCGCGACGCCCGGCCGTGCGCGAACATCGTCGCGCTCAGGCCCGTGGGCATGCGATTCAGGTACACCGCCACCTTGCCGTGTAGATCCACATGCCCCACGTCGTCGTAGGCGCCGGGCAAGTGGAGTCCATAGCCCACGAAAACCAACGGCCCCTGCACGCTTGGCGCCGACGACGGATTGATCTGCAACGTGGCGTCGGTGCCGAGCGCCAGCGTGTCGTGCGCGGCCCCGCGTTCGAGCACGATGCCCGAACGTTCCGGTACGAGCGTCACCGTGGCGAGGTGCGCGGTCTGGAAGAAGCCATCGGTGCCGCCGGGCTCGAGGCCCGCGGCCGCGAACTGCGCCGCCACGTAGCGCGCCGCCTTCAGGTAGTCCTCCGTGCCCGTGCGGCGGCCGCGCATGCTGTCGGCGGCGAGCACGGTGATCTGGTGCCACCACGCGGCTGCCGCTCCCGTAGGCGGGGCCTGCGCGGCGAGCGACCGTGGATGGAGTCCCGTCGCGAGGGCGAGCGCCAGGCTCACCCCGATGAACGTTGTTCGTGATCCCGAAGTCCGTGACATGATCGGCCCTGCATGTTGAAGGTCTCGGCCTGCGCGAGCGGCCATCGCCTCAGTACTTGGCGAGGTATTCGTCGATCTCCCAGCGGCTCACCTGGGAGATGTAGGCGCGCCACTCCTCACGCTTGGCCGCCAGGAAGTGCTGTGTCACGTGCTCGCCCAGCGCTTCCGTCATCACCGTGTTCTTCTCCAGCTCGTCGCATGCTTCGTTGAGATCGTGGGGCAGGTCGTCGATGCGCAGCCGCCGCTTCTCGCGATGCGACATCTCCCAGATGTTCTCGTTCACCGGCTCGCGCCAGTCGGCCTTCGTCTCGATGCCGTCGAGTCCGGCGCCGAGCATCGCGGCCAGGGCCAGATAGGGATTCGCCGCCGGATCGGGCACCCGATGCTCCACCCGCGTGCCCAGTTCCCGCCGCTCCGGAATCCGCAGCATGGGCGAGCGATTGCGCATCGACCAGGCCACGTTCACCGGAGCCTCGTAGCCCGGCACCAGCCGCTTGTATGAATTCACCAGCGGGTTGGTGATGGCGCAGTAGCCGCGAGCATGCTTGAGCAGCCCGCCGATGTAGTGGAGCGCCGTCTCCGAGAGCTCCCACTGCGCCTTCGGATCCCAGAACGCGTTCTGCTTGCCGCGAAACAACGACTGGTGCGTGTGCATCCCGCTGCCGTTCTGTCCGAAGATCGGCTTGGGCATGAACGACGCGAACAGGCCGAACTGCTGCGCCACGTACTTCACCACGAATCGGAACGTCGCGATGTTGTCGGCCGTCGTGATCGCGTCGGCGTACCGGAAATCGATCTCGTGCTGCCCGTGCGCCACTTCGTGGTGCGCCGCCTCGACCTCGAAGCCCATGCGCTCCAGCGTGTCCACGATCGCGCGCCGGGCATCCTCGCCCAGGTCCACCGGTGCGAGGTCGAAATAGCCGCCCACGTCGTGCGTGCGCGTGGTGGCTTCGCCGTCGGGCCCGCGCTTGAACATGAAGAATTCCGCTTCCATCCCGGCCTTCATCGAGAAGCCCATCGACGCCGCGCGGGCCAGCTGCCGCTTGAGCACGCCGCGCGGATCGCCCGGAAACGGCGTGCCGTCGGGGCGATTGATGTCGCAGATCAGCCGGCACACACGACTCTCGGCGTCGCTCCACGGAAACACCACGAACGTCGACAGGTCCGGCGCCAGCAGCATGTCCGACTCCTCGATGCGCACGAACCCTTCGATGGACGAGCCGTCGAACATGATGTCGCCGGCCAGCGCCTTCTCGAACTGCGAGGCCGGGATCTCCACGTTCTTGTTCACGCCCAGGATATCCGTGAACTGAAGGCGCATGAAGCGCACGTTCAGCTGTTGGGTGAGCGTGAGGATGTCCTTGGCGGTTGCCGCGGAGACATCGGGCGCGAGAGACCGGGAAACGGGCATGGCGGACCGTGGGGAGACCAGAGGATGAAGCGGGGCCGGGGCCCGGGCGCTCCGGATGCGATGCAAGCTCCTCTCGATGCCGCCGAATGTCAAAGGGGCCGGCCCGGGCCTGTTGCCCCTCCCCGAGGCTTTATCTCGCGCTAGTTTTCGCCCCATGTCCGACACTTCCAAGCCGTCTCCCTGCCCCAGCTGCGGCGCGCCGGCGTCCGGCCGGTTCTGCTCCTCATGCGGCGGGCCCCTCGGCGCCGTGGCCTGCGGCGCCTGTCATGCCGAACTCACGCCGGGCGCAAAGTTCTGTCATCGCTGCGGCACTCCCGTGGGCACCCCGGGCAGCGCTCCGGTGGAGCCCGAACCGCAGCCGGGGAGAACGAGCGACGCGCTGCCGTGGGCCGTGGCGGCGATCGCGCTCCTGGCGCTGGTGGCCATGGTGGCCGGACAGCGGTTTGCGCGGTCGGGCCAGAGCGCGGCGCCCGACGCCTCCATCCAGGCCGACACCAGCCAGCCCTCCATGGGTCCGGCGCCGGACATCAGCCAGATGTCGCCCGACGAACGCGCCTCGCGCCTGTTCGACCTCATCATGGGCGCGTACGAGCGGGGACAGAAGGACACGGTGCAGATGTTCGCCCCCATGGGCACCGCCGCGTTCCAGATGCTCGATTCGCTCTCGCTCGATCAGCGGTACGACATGGGCAGAATCGCCGAGGTCTCGGGCAACGACGCCCTCGCGGCCGTCGAAGCCGACTCGATTCTCAAGAAGAACCCGAACCATCTGCTCGGCCTGATCCTCGCGGCCCAAGCCGCCAACTCCCGCAAGGACTCGGCGGCCGAGCGCAGGTATCTTGATCGCCTGCTCAAGGCCGAGCCCGGCGAGATGGCCAAGCAGCGGCCGGAGTATTCGCTCCACGAGAACGACATCAAGGCCGCGCTCGAGCTAGCCAGAAAGCGCTGAACGGCCCTTCATTCAAATTGAAATGACTCGCACCATTCACGTCGCGCACAGCCCCGACTCCGACGACGCGTTCATGTTCTATGCGCTCGCCGAAGGGAAGATCGACACCGAGGGTCTCACCTACGTCCACGAGCTGCAGGACATCGAGTCGCTCAACCAGCGCGCGCTCCGCGCCGAACTCGAAGTCACGGCCGTGTCCATCCACGCCTACGCGTACCTGTCGGATCGCTACGCGCTGCTCCCCCATGGGGCGTCCATCGGCGACCGCTATGGCCCGCGGCTGGTGGCCCGCACGCCGATGACCCGCGACGACCTTCGCGGCAAGCGAATTGCGATTCCCGGCTTCAAAACCACGGCGTATCTGGCGTTGCGACTCTATCAGCCCGAGTTCGAGCCGGTGGCCATTCCGTTCGATCAGATCGAGGATGCCGTACTCGATGGTCGGGCCGAAGTCGGGCTACTGATCCATGAGGGCCAGCTCACATTTGCCGATCGCGGACTTCATCTGGTACAGGACCTTGGCGAATGGTGGTACCAGGAGACCGGGCTGCCGCTTCCCCTTGGCGGAAACGTCGTCAGAAAGGACCTTGGAACAGCGCTAATCAAGCAAGTTTCGCGACACTTGAAGGCCAGTATCGTGTATGCATTGGACCATCGTGCAGGAGCGCTCGACCACGCGATGAAGTACGCCCGCGGGCTCGCACGGTCCAAGGCCGACACCTTCGTCGGGATGTACGTGAATGACTGGACGCTCGATTATGGGGACCGCGGCCGGCAGGCGGTGCGATTGCTGCTGGAACGCGGCGTTCAATCCGGGATCATCCCGGGCCCGGTCCGGGTGGAGTTCGTCGAGGACTGATGGGCAAGGGGCAGCAGCGCCGCACGTTCGGCGGCAAACTGTGAACTTCGGTGAAAATCCGCGGCGAGACGCTCCGAACGAGTCCACGAGTGCTTGACGGAACGAGCGCCGCATTGTACTAGGGAGTTGTCGCTGCGACGGTGCACGCGCGATGCCGAGCGAGGGGATGGCGACCAGGTTCTCTCGCCCACTCATTTCGACTCAACTCACTGCACAGACGCAGGACGCTGTAATACCAACACGAGGAGGCGGGCGATGCCGCGGGGCGACGAGCTGCACGACAAGTTCCGGTTTTCCGAACGGGAGGACGATTCGGAAGACGTGGGCTATGGCGGAGGAGCTTCATACGAAGAGGACGACGAGGAGGACGGCGGCTGGATGACACACAAAGACGACAGCGACGATCTCTGGGACAGCACCGAGGACGTCGAGGACGAGGAGGAGGAGGCGGAGGTCTTCGCGGAATCCGTTGATTCCGTTGACGAGGAGGAAGATCTGTTCGGCGGTCGGTCAGGGCCGGCGAGCCCACCCTCGGCACCGACCGGCGGAGCCGCGCACCCGTCCCCTGCGGCTCCCATGCCGTCGGCCGCCAAGAAGGCGCCGGTTCCCGCCGCCAAACCGGTGCAGAAGCCCGCACCGGCCAAGCCGGCGCTTGCCAAGGCCGCACCCGTCAAGCCTGCGAAGCCCGTCAAGGCTGCCAAGCCCGCCAAGGCTGCCAAGCCCGCCAAAAAGGCGCCGGCCAAGAAAGCGGTCAAGCCAAAGGTTGCGAAGAAGGCCGTGAAGAAGCCGGCCAAGAAACCGGCCAAGAAGTCTGCTAAGAAGGCGCCACCCAAGAAGGCAGCCAAGAAGCCAGCCAAGAAAGCCCCGGCCAAGAAGAAGGTGGCCCGGAAACCCACGAAGAAACCTGCGAAGAAGGGTCGCCGGTAGCTGCACGCCGGCTGCCCGGTCGTTGTCCGTGGAGCAGCGGGGACCGTCAGTCCCCGCTGCTCCATTTGCTTTTTCGGCCCCGGGCGCGCCTGCGATCTCACGCCCCGCCACCACGACCGTTATTGTTGTCGCATGTTCTGCCCCCCGCCCGACTGCGTCCCGATGCTCGCCCATGGCTGAGTCGCCGGTGGCCCTGCTGCGCGCGCACGCGCGCCACGCGCCATGGAACGCCCGCGGACTCGCGGCGCATGCCACGGCGCTCGTGGATGCGGCGGGTGTCCGCCCCACCAACGCTTCGGCGCGCGCCGCCCCGACGGCCCGCGCGATCCGGTTCTACGTGGCCAGCGGACTGCTCGATCATCCCCAGGGCGCCGGAACCGCCGCCACCTACGGCTACCGTCATTTGCTGCAGTTGCTCGCCATCAAGATCCGGCAGCGCGAGGGGGCCACGCTCGACACCATCAAGCAGGAGATGGGCGGCGTCACCGGCGACGCGCTGGAGCGTCGCGTGGCGGGGTCGCTCGCTCCTGCATTGGCGGTGGGCGCCGACACCGTCGCGCCCCCGGAGGGGGACGGCCCATCCGCTGCCTGGCACCGCATCGTCGTCGGCGACGGCATCGAGATCCATGTGCGTGATGACTCGCCGGCCGCAGGCGACGATGCCATGATCGCGATGCGCGAAGCGGTGCGAGCCGCGCTGGGACGCGAGGAATTGCGCTAGCATGCCCCCGCGCCTCGCGCTGATCACCGGCGTCGGTCGCGCGGGACAGGTGGGTGAGTCCGTCGCCCGGGCACTCGCGAGTCGTGGCGACCACGTGCTCCTCGTGGGCCACGGGCTCGACGAAGCTGGCCAGCGGGCGGCCGAGCTCGCGGCCGCCGGATGGCAGGCCACCGCGTACGCGTGCGACCTGGCAGATGAGGCCGCGGTGCGCGCCCTCGCCGCCCGCGTGCAGGCCGCCCACGGCGCAGTGCTCCACGCCCTGGTGAATCTGGCCGGCGGGTTCTCGCTTTCGGGCCCCGTGACTGAGAGCACGCTCGACGAATGGGAACACCTCACCCGGATCAACCTGCTCACGGCCTACCACACCACGCGGGCCTTCCTGCCCTCGCTGCGGGGGGCCCGCGGCTCCATCGTCTACTTCGCCTCCGAAGCCGCGCTGCCGGCCGCGCCCGTGGCCGGTCGTTGGGCCTACGCCGCCGCCAAGGGAGCCGTGGTGACGCTCATGCGGGCCGTGGCGCAGGAGGAGCGGGACGCCGGCGTGCGCGCCAATGCGCTGGCGCCCACGTCCATTCGCACGGAGTCCAACCTGGCAGCCATGGGGCCGGCCGCGCGCTACGTCGAACGGGACGACGTGGCGGCTGCCGCGGCCTTCCTCTGCTCGGACGCGGCGCGCGCCGTGACGGGACAGGTCATTCGGCTTGGCTGACGCCACCCGGGACTCCCGCGGCCGCCGGACGCCCGGGGCACGCTCGTGATGTCCACCGCGCACCGCCGGATCGCTTCTCGAAACGTCGTCCTCGATCGATCCCTCGAGCGGTTGCCGCTGTTCCGCCTGAGCGATTCCCCGGACGACCCCACGTCGCCGTTCACGACCGAGTCCGGTGGCCGGTGGCGGGTCCTGCCAGGCGCCGGAGGGCGGCTGCCGGGCACCTTCGACCAGGACGTTTATGTGGAGATCATGCGCCGGTACCACGACGCCGACGCCCCGGCCGACGGCGCGATCTCGTTCACGCTCCACGCCTTCCTACATTCGATGGGTCGACGGGTGGACGGGCGAACGTACGAGCAGCTGCGTGCCGCGCTGGTTCGACTCGAGCGCACGGTGCTCGAGTCGGCCGGCGCCTACTTCCTTGCCGCGCGTGAGGAGCATCTCGACGGGCAGTTCACCCTGTTGAGTGCCGTCTCCATCGAACGCCGGCGGGCGGCGGACCGCGTCCAATTCGCCCTGTTCGACACGACGACGGCGCCAGAGCCCGGCGAAGCCCGCGTGGTCCTGGCGGCGCCGATTCGCGAGAACATCGCCGCCCGTCACGTCGTGACGCTCGCCGTCACGCGCTACCTCGCGTTGGATTCCCCCGTGGCGCGCCGCCTGTACCGGCTGCTCGAGGTCGCGCGCGCCGACGGGCATGTCGCCTGGCGGATCTCGCTCGACCGCCTGAAGGAGTTGCTGCCGCTCGTCCAGCGCTATCCGTCCCATCTGTTGCGCGTGCTCCAGCCGGCCCACGACGCCCTGGTGCAAACAGGTGTCTTGCGGAGCGCCACGACCCGCCAGGAGCGCCGCCAGTGGTACGTGGACTACGTCCTGGGAAGCCGCACGCCGCCTCCGGGGGCACCTGGCGGGGAGCGGAACCACCCGGAGTGAACGCCGGGGCCGAATCGGAGTACAACATCACATGGCTACCAAACTGACTCACGAAATCCGTCGCGAAATCATCATCGACGATGAGCCGTTCACGGTCGTCATCTCCTCCGAGGGCTTGCGGTTGTCCCGCAAGCGGTTTCGTTCCGGGCGCCGGCTCGCGTGGCGCGAGCTCTGGCGCCTGGGAACTCCAGAAGATGGCGCCGACAATGGCGAACCCGGATCGCCGGTGTCAGGGGGCACCTCCGCGGTGTAGTTTTCGGGAGACTTTCTCTGGATTTGCTGTCCATGCGTCGTTCCCGAAAATTCGCCGCCGTCGCCGCCCTGATCATCCCGGTCTTCGTGGGGGGATTCTTCCTCCAATCCCACGATTCCGCCAAGGGCGCGCTGCTGCTCGATCAGGTCCTGTCGCTCGTGTCGGACCGCTACGTGGACACCCTCCCGCAGGGTGACATCTACGAGAAGGCGGCCCGCGGCCTGGTCCGCGAGCTCAACGATCCCTATAGCCAGCTGTTTTCGCCGGCGGAGCTGAAGGCCTTCAGCACCAACACCAACGGCCACTACGGCGGCATCGGGATGCAGATCGAGAGCCAGCAGGGCGTGGTCACGGTCAGCAAGGTCTTCCCCAACACGCCCGCCGAGGCGGCCGGCGTGCTGGAAGGCGACCAGATCCTCTACGTGGACACGCTCTCGACGCGCGGCTGGACGCTCAACCGCACGTCCGACTACCTCACCGGGACGCCGGGCACCAAGGTCAAGGTGAAGTTCGGCCGGCCCGGCGTGAGCCAGCCCATCGACGTGGAGTTCACCCGGGCGGTGATCCACATCCCCGCCGTGCCGTACGCGATCATGCTCGCCGGCAAGGTGGGCTACATCCCGCTGCTGCAATTCAACGAGACGGCGGCGCAGGATGTGGCCGATGCCGCCGAGTCGCTGGTCAAGCAGGGCGCCACCGGCCTCATCCTGGACGAGCGTGGGAATCCCGGCGGACTGGTGGACCAGAGCCTGGAGCTGAGCAACTTCTTCCTGAAGAGCGGGCAGGAGATCGTCTCCGTGCGCAGCCGCGTCGGCCCGCCCCAGGTGGATTACGCCAAGGGCACGCCGATCCTCGGCGCCGTCCCGCTGGTCGTGCTCACGGACGGTGGCACGGCATCGGCGGCCGAGATCGTGGCCGGCGCCCTGCAAGACCACGACCGCGCGCTGATCGTGGGACAGACCTCGTTCGGCAAGGGACTGGTGCAGACCCTGTATCCGCTCGACGACGGCTACGCGCTCAAGCTCACCACGGCCAAGTGGTACACGCCGAGTGGGCGGTCCATCCAGCGCGAGCGCAAGTTCGTGGACGGGCATTTCGTGGAGATGCCGCCCGATTCGGCGGAGAGCGACCAGTCCAAGAAGAAGCGCCCCGCGTTCAAGTCCGATGACGGTCGCGTGGTGTACGGCGGCGGCGGGATCACGCCCGATGTGATCGTGCCCGACGATACGCTGACCACGGCCGAGCAGCAGTTTGCCAAGGCCCTCGCGCCCAAGTCACAAGAGGTGTACCTCACGCTGTATGCGTTCGCGCTCGACCTCTCGCACCATCTGTCCCCGGGCTTCAAGTACCAGCCGGCGTGGCGCGACGAGTTCATGAAGCAGCTCGACGCCAAGGGCGTGAAGATCGACCCCACGCTGTTCGCGCACGCTTCACGGTACGTGGATCAGCTCATCGAAGATCGCGTGTCCCGGTTCGTCGAGGGTGACTCGACGGCCAAGCGCCGCGAACTGCCGTTCGACGCGCCCCTCGAGCGCGCCCTCCATCTGCTCGACCAGGCCAAGACCCAGCAGGATCTGTTCGCGCTCGCCGACGCCAAGCCGGCGACGCCCGTCAAGAAACCCTGAGGTCCGTCATGCGTGCTTCTCTGCTCGTCGCCGCCGCCCTCACGGCGGCGGCGGTTGCGTGCGCTGCTGGCCAATCCGTCGTGACCGTCGCCCCGTTCCCTGGCGAGCGACACCTGGCCAACATCCGGCAGCTCACGTTCGGCGGCGAGAACGCCGAAGCCTACTTCAGCGCCGATGGCCAGCGGCTGATCTTCCAGTCCACCCGCGACGGGCGCACCTGCGACCAGCAGTACGTGATGCACGTCGACGGATCGGACGTCCACCGCGTGTCCACGGGCGCGGGCAAGACCACCTGCGGATATTTCTTCGGCGGCGACAAGAAGATCTTCTTCGCCTCCACGCATGCCGTCGACACCGCCTGCGCGCCCAAGCCCGACCCGTCCAAGGGCTACGTGTGGCGGCTGGACCCGTACGACATCTACACCGCCAACGCCGACGGCACCGGCCTCACCCGCCTCACGCGCAACGGGGTCTACACGGCGGAGGGGACGCTCTCCCCCGATGGTCGGACGATCGTGTTCACGTCGCTCAAGAACGGCGATCTCGACATCTACACGATGAAGATCGACGGGACCGACGTGAAGCGCCTGACGAACACCCCGGGCTACGACGGCGGAGCGTTCTTCTCGCCCGACGGAAAGAAGATCGTCTACCGGGCATGGCACCCTGCCGACACGGCGCTCACCAACTATCAGGCGCTCCTCCGCGAGCGCCTGGTACGCCCCAATCGGATGGAGATCTGGGTGATGAACGCCGACGGCAGCGACCAGCATCAGGTGACGTCGTTGGGCGGAGCCAACTTCGCGCCCTACTTCACACCCGACGGCAACCGGATCATCTTCGCCTCGAACTACAAGAACCCGCACAGCCGCAACTTCGATCTCTATTTGGTGAACCTCGACGGCAGCGGGCTCGAGCAGGTGACCACGCATCCGGAGTTCGACGGATTCCCGATGTTCAGTCCCGACGGCCGGCAGCTGGTATGGGCGTCCGACCGCCACGGCGAGAAGCTCGGAGAGACCGACATCTTCATCGCCGACTGGGTTCCCTGATCCACGTTCTTCCCCGCGGGTGCAGACGTCGGAGCAAGTTATGGAACGGGACGACAAGATCTACGTGGCGGGCCACCGCGGACTCGTGGGCTCGGCGCTGGAACGAACGCTTCGCGGCCAGGGGTTCGACCGCCTGGTGCACCGCACGCGCGCCGAGCTGAACCTGATCGATCGAGCAGCGGTGCAGTCATTCTTCGCTGCCGAACGCCCGGACTTCGTGTTCCTCGCGGCGGCCCGTGTTGGAGGCATCCTGGCCAACAACACCTACCCTGCCGATTTCATCCGCGAGAACCTGGAAGTCGAGCTCAACGTCATCGAGGCGGCGCACCAGTACGGCGTTCGCAAGCTCATGTTCCTCGGTAGCGCGTGCATCTATCCCAAGCTCGCGCCGCAACCCATCCGGGAGGAATACCTGCTCACCGGGCCTCTCGAGCCGACCAATGCGCCGTACGCCATCGCCAAGATCGCCGGCATCTCGCTGTGCGAGTCGTACAACCGGCAGTACGGCACGAACTTCATCAGCGTGATGCCGACCAATCTGTATGGTCCCGGCGACAGCTTCGATCTCCAGAACAGCCATGTGCTGCCCGCGCTCATGAGACGGCTCGACGACGCGAAGCGGAACGCCGCGCCAAGCGTCACGATCTGGGGCACCGGCCGCCCGCGGCGCGAGTTCCTGCACGTGGACGACATGGCGAGCGCCTGCGTACACCTGATGCAGCACTACGACTCGTCCGAGATCATCAACGTGGGCTGCGGCGAGGATATCTCGATCCTCGATCTGGCGCACATGATCCAGTGGCTCGTGGGCTATGAGGGCACGATCGAGTTCGATACCACGAAGCCCGACGGCACGCCGCTACGCCGGCTGGATATCACGCGCCTGCTATCCACGGGCTGGGCACCAACTATCAGCCTGGAAGACGGCGTGCGAACCACCTACGCGTGGTATTGTGAGAACAGAGGCCGCCTGCGTGATAGTCACGGCTCGTAAGTCCGTACTGCTGGACGAATTGGGTGCCGGTGTACCGTTTCTTGACGTTGCCTATATTCTGGCCGCGCGTCAACTTGCTGGCGTCGATCTGACGCAGTGACTGTCCATCGACATGCTCGGCGCGACGGAGCGCTGAGAAACCTTGAATTGGTTCCTCCCGATGGTTCTGGCCATCAGTCTGCTCGCCGCAATCGTTGCGCTTCTGGCCACACGATGGCTGGTACGCATTGCGCCGGCACAGCGTGAGCCAAGTGTCGTCCCGATCACCTATCGCCCAGGCTCCGCGCCCCCGGTTCCCCGGGTAGGCGGGGTTGCGGTGTTTGTCGCCGTCATAGCGGCCATGGCCGCCGCGGCGTGGGTCGGCGCCCCGGGCATCAGCCACGTGCTGGACCAGGCCGGCCTCTACGGCGGTATCTTTGCCGGCGCCACCCTGCTCCTGGCAATCGGGCTGGCCGATGACTTCCTGGACCTCTCGCCTGCCGTAAAGCTGCTCGCGCAGGGGCTCGCCGCGATGCTCGCATGCTCGGGCGGGCTCTCCTTGCGGCTCGTGCAATTCGGCCCGCACCTGACGGTGTCGCTGGGCTGGGTGGGCGTCCCGCTCGCCGTGTTCTGGATCATCGCCGTCACCAACGCCTTCAATTTCATCGATGGACTCGACGGCCTGGCGTCGGGCGTGGGCATCGTCGGGTTCGGCGCGACCCTCGTATCGGCGCTCGTCCTGGGACGTTCGGACGTTGCGCTCGTCTCGCTCGTGCTTATCGGCGCGCTGTTCGGGTTCCTGCGATACAACTTCGCGCCGGCAAAGATCTACCTTGGCGATTCCGGCAGTCTGTTCATCGGGTATCTCCTCGCCACGCTGTCCCTGGTCGGGGCCACCTCGTCCACCACCGCGGCGCTGGTGTACGTGCCGGTGTTCGCGCTCGCGCTGCCCCTGCTCGACGGCGCCGTCGCGATCATGCGGCGCTGGCTGCGCCATATGCCGGTCTGGAAGGGCGATCACCGGCACATCCATCATCGCGTGCTGGCGATGGGGCTTTCCAAGCGACAGAGCGTCGCTCTCCTCGTGGTCACGGCCGGCATGCTGGCCGCCGCCGGCGTGCTCACGTCGTTCGCCACGCCGCTGCAGTTCACGACGATGGTCATGATCACCGCCGGCCTCTGTGTCGGCCTCGCGGGCATCGGGCTGAAACAGCTCGATTACTACGAGTTCACTGCCGTGCGCACCGCGCTGCGGTTGCGCCCAGTGGGATGGCGCCGGTTCGTGCGCGAGGAGATCCGCCTGCGTGACGCCGAGCGCGAGCTCGCTACGGCCCGCGATCTGAACGACCTCCGCACCGGCCTCGATCGCTGCGCGCTGGCGTTTGGGCTCGACCGCATGGAGATTTCCAGACAGCGGCCCCGCCTGCGGCGGTCGTGGCACGGGGAACACCTGGATGTACCCGTGGCGCCCACGAGTTCAGCGAACTCCGACGATTGGGTCCTCCGTGTCTGGTATGGTGAATACGATGCTCCCCGGCCGGAACTCGTCGCGCGCGTGGCCCGCGTGCTGGCGCGGGCCTGCGGCGCATGGCTCGACAACTACGGCCTGCTCGGGGCCGCGCCGTGGTCGGTGGCCGCTCGCGCACCGCACGAAGGCGCCACCCTGCCGCGTACCCGGCATCGACTCGCCAAGGCGTAGCGCGTGTTGCGGGGCCCGAGCGTGACCAACGCGCTCACGCTGGATTCGCGCGTGGTGTCGACTCCGAACCATCTTTCCAGCGATCTGGCCGGAGAGATCGTGATTCTGAGCCTGGCCGACGGCGTGTACTACGGGCTGGACGCGGTCGGCGCCCATATCTGGCAGTTCCTCGCGCAACCGCGCACCGTGCGCGACGTGGTGTCCGACGTGGCCGACGCGTACTCCGTGGACCGCGCGCGTTGCGAAAGGGACGTGCTGGCATTTCTCGGCGATCTCTGCGCCCACCAACTCGCCGCCGTGGTGACGAGCGGCGCGGAGTGAACCCGCTCGCGCAACGGGCCCGGCGAGCGTGAGCGGCTTCGTAGGCATCGCATGCCTCGACGGCTCCCCGGTGGACCGGGCGCTGCTGGATCGCCTCACCTCCTCCCTGGCCTACTTCGCGCCGGACGGCGCCGCCGCGTGGATGGATGGTCGCATCGGCCTCGGCTTCGCCGAACTGCGGCGCGTCCCCGGTCCGTCGAGCGTCGACGCCGCGAAGCCGCCGATGCCTGCCTCCCACGACGGCAGGGTCTGGCTCGTGGCCGACGCCGACCTCGACGATCGCGGGCGGCTGGCAGTCGAACTCTCCGCGGCAGGCGTGCACGTTGATCCCGACGCGCCCGCCCACGATCTGATCCTCCACGCATATCGAGCCTGGGGCGCGGAGTGCCCGCGCCATCTCCATGGAGATTTCTCGTTCGCGCTGTGGGATGGCCCGCGGCGGCGCCTGTTATTGGTTCGCGACCGGTTCGGCGTGCGCCCGCTGTACTACGCCCGCACCTGGACGGGCGTGGTGTTCTCCAATGCGCTCGACGTGGTCCGGGCGCATCCCGAGGTGGCCACCGATCTCGATCCGGCGGCGATCGGCGACTTCCTGCGCATGGGCATGAATACGGATCTGCGCACGACCGCGTTCGCGGCCGTGCGGTGCGTTCCTCCGGCGCACGGGCTGGTGATCGCGGACGACACGACCGTGGAGTCCCGATATTGGGACCTTCCCACCGATGGGGAGATTCGCCACCGCCGAGTGGAGGAGTACGCGGATCATTTTCGCGACGTCTTCGAGTCGGCCGTGGCCGACCGGCTGCGGGGGGCCGACGACGTGGTGGTGCTGCTCAGCGGCGGACGCGACTCCACCGCCGTGGCGGCGACGGCGCGCGCCATCGCCGATCGCGCGACGCGCCCCCGGCTCCACGCGGTGACCGCCGTGTACGACTACGCCTTGCCCGATGAGGAGCGCACCTACGCGGCGCTGGCCGCTGCGTCGCTGCGCATTCCAGTGGAGTTCCTGCCGCAGGACGAGTACGGCTGGTTCGAGGACTGGGAGCGCCCTGACCTCTGGCGCCCCGAACCCACCGAATCCCCGGTGCTGGCTGCCGAAGCCGCGATGGTGGCGCGCGCCGCCACCCACGCACGGCTCGGGCTCACCGGCGACGGGGGCGACGCCGTGCTCCGCGAGAGCGAATCCCGGATCGCCACGCTCCTCCTGTCCGGGCACTGGTGGACCGCGATGGTCGAAATCGGCACCTACATGCGCTGGCACCACCGGATCCCGAGGCCAGGCATCCGGCGCCTACGGCAGCGGAACGCCGGCACGTTGTCGCCCTATCCCCCCGTGCCGCCGTGGATTCGGCCCGAACTCATCCGCCGGGCCGGGTTGCGCGAGCGATGGGAAGCGCTCGAGCGCGACGACGCAGCCGTGTGGCGCCGCCATCCCAGGCGGCCCGAGGCGTATGTGAAGACCCGTTCCGCCTTCTGGACGCGGTGTTTCGAAGAGGACCACGCGGGCGCCACGGGCATTCCGCTCACATTGCGCCACCCGTTCTTCGACGAACGCGTGGTGGAGTTTCTGCTCGCCCTTCCGCCGGTCCAGTGGCTCAACGACAAGGGCATCCTCGTCGTCGCGATGAGGGGGCGGCTGCCGGACGAGGTGGTGTATCGCCAGAAGACTCCACTCGTGGGTGATTCGTACGAGGTTGCACTCCGCACCGGAGGTGTTGGCCGGCCGACCGCGGCAATGTTCGATGAAACATCGCGCCAATTCATCGATCCGGACGCCCTGTTCAGCGTGACTGCCAACATGCAGGAAGTGGATCGGTGGGATTGGGTGCGTGCCGTGAGTCTTTCACACTGGTTGCGGCGGTTCTCCAGCGGGCGCGCGTTTCCCGCGTTCCAGATGCCCTGGCACGTCGAGGCCTGACCCTGACACCTCGCAGGCAACCACGGTTGGCAAGCGGTCACCCTTCGACTTCACGAATTTTCGCCGGGACGAGATTCGGACATTTTGCCCTGATTGTGTGGCAACGGAGCACGTCGACCTAGACAGGTTGCCACCTGCGCCATACCTATTCGTCATGCATTCCCGAGTAGTGACACCTCCTATGCAGCCGGCGACGAGCCTGCAGCCCATCGCCCCTGCGACCGCTGGTGACGCTACCCGCGCCGCGGAGTACGGTGCGCCGCAGTTGACCGTATACGGTCGCCTGGTGGATGTGACGGCGAAGGTGGGGCCTCAAGGCAAGAAAGATCACTCGGGCAGCCGCCGCACGGGATACTAGCCGGGCCGCGCGCGTCCAGCGCCGTGGCATCTGCCAAGTCGAGTACCAGGCAGCGCTGTCGGGCGCGGAGCACGCGCGGTATCCTCCCAGGCATCATGGCCGAGTCTTTCTCGCGCGCGTTCGGGCTGATTCTCGAGTCCGAGGTCCCGATTCCAGGCCTGCTCGATTGGCCGGCGGCGGCGCCGGACGTGCGGATCCACGCCGGCTTCCTTCCCGAGTGGATGGATGCCGCCGACGCCACGGGGCGCGAGATCTGGAGCGCGGGCGGAGATCCGGACCACGAATCAGATGCCGTGTCGGTGCGCGCCGCGGGAAACGACCGGTTCTTGCTGCTCGCCTACGGCGACGGGACGCGCTTCGTGGTCAGCCGGTCGGGCGATGAGATATGGTGTGCGTGGCCGAGCAATTCGACCCTGGCCACCGCCGCCACCTACCTCCTCGGCCCTGTGATTGGCCTGGTGCTGCGGTTACGCGACATCACCTGCCTCCACGCGAGCGTGGTGGCGATCGGCGGCGATGCGATCGCCATCGTGGGTCCCGCCGGACTTGGCAAGTCCACCACGGCGGCGGCGTTCGCGCTGCGCGGGTATCGCGTGCTGGCCGACGACATCGCGGCCATCGGATCGGCCGATGCCGGCTGGCACGTCCACCCGGCGGTGCCTTCGATCCGGCTGTGGGAGGATTCGGTGGAACTGCTCCTGGGTGACGCTTCGGCGCTGCCGCGGATGGCGCCGGGCTGGGACAAACGACATTTGGACTTGCGAGCCGTCGGCGGTGGGTTCCTGGCGGATGCGGCGGCGCCGCTCGCCGCGATCTATATCCTCGCCGAACACGATGCGGCGGGCGGCGCCGCACTCCCGCGGCAGCTCTCGCCCCGGGACGCGTTGATGGCCCTCGTTTCCAACACCTACGCGAACGTCCTGCTGGACGGGGCGATGCGGGCGGCGGAGTTCGTGGCGCTCTCGCGGCTCGTGTCCGAGGTCCCGGTTTGGCAGATCGCCGCCGCACGCGACGCCGCCGCGCTGGACACGCTGTGCGCGACGCTGGTGGCAAACCATGCCGCGCGCCGTTGACGACATGGAATCGCGTGGAAGCTGATCCCGCGGCGAATCGTCCCGCGCAGTTCGAACTCCTGCGCGCCCTGGCCCGCGCCGAGCTCGACGCGCCGGCCATTGACCGGCTCGCAACCGCCGCGGCGGGGCCCATCGACTGGGGCGCCCTTCCAGAATTGCTCGCGCGGCACGGACTCACGGTGTTCGCGGCGCGCCATCTGTCGCGCGTTCGCGATCGCGTGCCGACGGCCGTCTGGGACGTGGTGCAGGCGCAGGCCCACGGGGTGCGAGGCACCGCGCTGGCGATGACGGCGGAGATGTTGCGCATTCTCGAAACATTCGATGCGCGCGGAATAGCCGTGCTTCCCTTCAAGGGACCGGTGTTGGCGTGGCGCGCGTATCAGGACCTGGGCGCGCGGCCGTTCACCGATCTCGACCTGCTCGTGCATCCACGCGACGTCAGCGCCGCGGGCGCGGCGCTCGTGGCGCTCGGCTATTTGCCGGAATACGAACTGTCGGGCGCGCGCGACGCCTGGTTCCGGCGCGTCGACGGCGACTATCCGTTCGTGCACCCGGCCACCGGGCATCTGGTCGAGTTGCACGCCCGCGTGGCCTCGCGTCGATTCGGCGGCGGTCCTGCGACCGACGCGTTGTGGGCGCGGCGGGAGACGCTGACCATCGCCGGACGGCCGATCGCGGTGCTCGGGGCCGACGACGCATTCCTCGTGCAGGCGCTGCACGGCGGCAAGCACCGATGGGAGCGTCTGGAGTGGGTGGCCGCAGTGGCTGAACTGCTCCGGCGGCGCGGCGGCGATGTGACATCCGTGATGGCGGGGGCCGGCGAGGCGGAGCGGGCCGTGCTCCTGGCATGCGCCGTAGCCGCCGACTGGCTGGGGGCACCGCTCGCCGAGCAGATCGATGCACGCCGGCGACGCGATCCGGTGGTAGCCGCGCTGGCCACCGCGGCGTGGCGCCACGTGCTGGGCGGCGCGACCGACGGCGGACCCGGCGAGACGTCGGCCAAGCTGCGGTTCAACTGGCGGCTCCAACGCGGCATCCTGGCCCGCACGCGCTTTGCCTACCGCTGGGCGATGTGGCCCTCGCCGGAGGACTGGGAAACGGTGCGGCTTCCCGACCGTTTCTTCTTTGCGTATCGGGCGGTTCGTCCGATGCGCTTGCTGGTCCGCTACGGCGGACAGTTGCTGGTGCCGGCTCGAGCGCGGCATGGGTGATACGACGGCGAACGCGCTCAGACTGGCGCGCGAGGTACTGGCCACGCGGCGGCGGCGCGTGCTGTGGGTGATGATGCTCACGCTGTTCAACGGCGTCGCGCAGGGCGCCACCGTACTGCTGCTGGTCCCGTTGCTGCGGGAAGCCGGCGTTCCGGTCGGCCCTGGCGGGGCGGTGGGAGGCATCGACCGGCTCGTCTCGGGTGCATTCGCGGCGCTGCGGTTGCCGGCCACGCTGCCGGTGGTGCTGCTGGCGTTCGTGGCGTTGGCGTGGGTCCAGGCCATGCTCCAGCGCCTCGAGCTGATCGAGAGCGCGCGCATCGAGCAGCGCGTGGTCTACGACCTGCGCGTGGCGCTGTACGCGGCGATGCTCGGTGCGCGGTGGAGCTTCTTCACGCGCCGGCGCGGCTCCGACCTGGCGCACGCGATCACGCGCGATGCCGACCGCGCCGGCGCCGCGGTGTCGTACCTGCTGCGGGCGGCCAGCCAGGGCGTGGCGGCCATCGTGTATCTCGGCTTCGCCGTCGCCATCTCGCCGCTGGCCTCGCTGGTGGCGCTGACCGGCGGGGCGCTGCTCACGCTGCTGCTCCGCGGCACGTTTCGCTCGGCGCACGAGACGGGCGAGGAGATGTCCGATGCCTCCACGGACACGCTGGCCGTGGTCACGCAGCACGTGGAGGGCATCAAACTCGTGAAGAGTTTCGGCACCGAACGGCCCGCGCTCGCGGCGTTCGACGCGCTCGCCGCGCGCTCGGCGCAGGCGAATGTCGGCGCCACGCGGGCGCATGCCGAGGCGCACGTGGCGACCGCGGCCGGCGCGGCCACGCTGCTCGCCGTTGCGCTCTACGTGGCACTGGACTGGCTCCGGGTGCCGGCGGCAGCCACGCTCGTGCTGGCGTTTCTCTTCTGGCGTCTCTTGCCGCGGCTGCTCGACGTGCAGCAGAGCCTGCGCGACGCCGTCCACGAGTTGCCGGGCTACGAGATCGCCCGTCGGTTGCGCGACGCGTGCGCCGCGGAGCGCGAGGCGGACGCGCCGCGACACGGCGCGCCGGCCCCGCGAATGGTCGTGCGCCACGCCATCCAACTCGAGCACGTCACGTTCGGGTACGACGGCGGCGCTCCGGTGCTGCGCGACGCGTCGTGCACGATCAGGGCGGGCACGATCACGGGCCTCGCCGGACCCTCCGGCGCCGGCAAGACGACGCTCGTGGATCTCGTCCTCGGGCTGCTCTCACCGTCGGCCGGCAGGATCACGATCGACGGCGAACCGCTCACCGGCGAGCAGGTGGCGCGCTGGCGGGACGTGGTGGCGTACGTACCGCAGGAACCGCTGTTGTTCCACGACACGGTGATCGCCAATCTCCGCTGGGCCCGTCCCGACGCGACGGAGGACGAGGTGCAGCGCGCACTGGCCCAGGCGGCGGCCACCGACTTCGTGGCCCGGCTTCCGCAGGGGTTGCACACGGTGGTGGGCGACCGGGGCGTGCGCCTGTCCGGCGGCGAGCGTCAGCGGCTGGCGCTGGCCCGGGCCCTGCTGCGGCGTCCGGTGATGCTGGTCCTCGACGAGATCACGAGCGCGCTCGACGCTGAGAGCGAGTCGCGCATCCTCGACGCGATCGTGGCGTTGCGGGGCACGGTCACGACCCTGCTCGTGAGCCATCGCGCGGCCCCGCTACGACAGGCCGACATCGTCTACGTGCTCGACGACGGAACGATTCGGGTTCAGGTATCCGACGCCGTGTAGCCGTAGCCGTAGTAATAGTCGCCGTAGCGCCCGTAGCGCGGGGTCCTGGCGTCGGGGTCGTTGAGCACGGCGCCGAGCATGCGGCCGCCGACATGGACGATCTGCTCCACCGCGTGGCGCGCCGCCTGTCGCTCCGATTTTCCGGCGCGCACGACGATGACCACCCCGTCCGCTTGCACGCCCATGAGGGCGGCGTCGGCCGTCACGAGCACCGGCGGCGTATCGATGAGCACGACGTCGAAGCGTTCGCGGAGCGTGACCAGGAGGTCGCGCATGCGTTCGCCGCCGAGGAATTCGAGGGGATTGGGGGGAAGCGTTCCCGCCGGCAGAATGCTCAACCCGGCGATGCCCGACGGCCGGATGCCCTGTTCGATCGTGGCGTTGCCCACGAGCACGTCGGTGAGGCCGGGCTCGATGCCCAGTCCGAACACGTCGTGGACCCGGGCGCGCCGGAGGTCGGCGTCGATGAGCACCACGCGGCGGCCCTGCTGCGCGAAGGCGACGGCCAGATTGCAGACGGTGGTCGTCTTGCCTTCGCCCGCCGAGGCGCTGGTCACCACGACCACCTTGAGCCCTGGCTGCGACGCGGAGTACATCAGGTTGGTCATCAGCTTCCGGTACGACTCGGCGCTGGATGATCGCACGTCGTTCACCATCACGAGTTCGCTGCCCACCTCGTCGGTCACGAGCCCGCGCTGCGGCACGAGGCTGGGAAGGAATCGGTGGGCGGTGTTCCGCACGCGGGAGTTCCAGGTGTCGCTGCCCTCGCCCGCGATCTGCGGGATCAGGGCGAGCCCGGGCACGTGCATGACCGTCTCCAGGTCCTCCCACCGGCGCACGCTGGCGTTGAGCCGGTCGGTGAGGACCGTGAGCCCGACGCCGAGCAGGAATCCGAGGAAGGCCCCATAGGTGAGCTTGCGGCGGCGGCCGGCGCCGATCGATCCCGCCGGGAACTGCGCCAGGTCGACGATCTCCACGTCCCCGGCCTCTACCGCCTCGGAGATCTTCGCGATCTGCAACTCGTCGTTGAGCTTGTCCGACATCTTCTGGATGTTGTCGGCGTCGCGAAGCAACCGTTGCTCGGTCTCTTCGGACGACGGGATCGCGGCGATCTGATCGGCGCGCCGGTTCTGTTGCGACCGCACCGCGGCGATCTGGCCGTCGAGCACGGCCAGCTGGTTCTGCACCGCCGTCTCGAGCTGTGGCACGGTGGATGAGATGCGCGCATCGACCTGTTCCACGGCCGGGTGCTTGTCGGTGTGGGCGAACGCTCCCGTGGTGAGTGAGTCACGCGCGTTCTCGTAACGCATGAGGTCGGTGTACAGGCTGTTGACCGACGCGTTCCCGGATGGGTCGACGACGAACGCCAGTGTGCGCAGCGCGTTCAGATCGCCGCGCTCGTTGCGCTGCAGCGCATCGAGCAGCGTCTGATACGCGGTGCGCTGCTCGCGCAGCGTCTCGGCCCGCACATTCAACGCCGCCAGATCCGTCTGTTCGGTGGCGTACTTGTCCTTGGCGCTGTAGGCGAGGGCACCGCGCCGGTAGTCGGCGATCCTGGACTGCGCGATGTCGAGCAGGGAATCGGTGACCTTCAACTGGCTCTCGATGAACACCCGCCGCCGGTGCGACTGCTGGCGCGACGACTGCGCATTCTCCGCCTTGTACACCTGGGCCACGGCGCTCGCGACCTCCCGGGCCACATAGGGATCGTCCGTCGTGTACGAGATGTCGATGACCGACGTCATGTCGCGCGGCTTGGCGTCGAGCCCGCCCAGCACCTGGTCCACGGCGTCATCCCGCTGAACGATTCCCAACTTCGCCGACACGAACCCCGGCGAGTGCGGCATCGTGAACGTGGCGCCGGAGATCGTCACCGGCTTGCCGTAGTCGGCGACGATCGTATCGCGGAAGTTGTACACCACGAAGTGCGACGGCGAGAAATGGAATTCGAGCGTGGATGGCGGCGCCGTGGGGGCCACATGCACGTCGGCGAAGAACCCCATATAGAAGCCGGGGGTCTGGCTCTGCATTTGGAGTCCGAGCGAGTCCACCACGCGCTCGGCGATGATGCGGCTCTTGATGACCTGGACCTGCGTCAGGATGGGATCGGTATACCCGCCGAACCCACTGCTGTAGTCGGGCACGAGATTGCCGCTCACCGACGGGCCCTGGTCCTCCAATCGCACCGCGCTGGCGGCGCGGAACATCGGGAGGTCGTCACGCGTCCGGTACCACTGGTAGCCGACGGCCGCCGCCGTGGTGAGCACGATGATCCACCAGTACCGCTGCACGATCGTGAGGTACTGCCGGATGGGATTCGCGCCGCCGAGCGGAGACGAATCGGGAGCGAACGACGGGGGGAAGCCACCCATCGGGGGATAGGGGATCGCCGGTAGCATTCCGCCCTGCGACGGGCGGTGCGTTTCCACGGGTCTATGCTCTGCCACGGCCCCTCCGTCGGGAGCGCGACCCCGTCCCGGCCAGTACGCGCGTGTACAGGGCAAGAGTGCGCTCGGTCATGCCCTCCAAGGTATAGCGTTCACCGACTCGCCGCCTCCCCGCTTCTCCCAACGCGCGGGCGCGGGCCGGTTGGTCGAGCAGGGCGTTGACCGCGTCGGCGAGCGCCCCCGGGTCCCCGGGCGCCACGGTGAGTCCGGTGAGTCCGTCCACCGACACGCCGGGGACACCGGAGGGGATCCGGGTGTTCACCACGGGGATGCCGCTTGCCATCGCCTCGAGCTGCACGATTCCGAACGCCTCGCTGCGGAGGTGCGAAGGGAGGACGAAGACGTCCGCCGCATGGTAATACGGCGCCGTGTCCGGCACGTGGCCCAGAAACGTCACCCGGCCGGCCACCCCGAGCGCCCGCGCCTCCAACTCCAGCGCATCGCGCATCGGCCCCTGGCCGACCACCAGCGCGTGCGCCCGGATGTCGGGCATCGCGCGCATGAGGAATTCCATGCCTTTGTAGTACACCAGGCGCCCCACGGTCAGGATCACGCGATCGCCGTACGCCTGGCGGATCGCGGCCACGGCCGCGGCATCGGCAACGGCGAACTGCTCGGGATCGATCGCCATCGGGATGACCACGCACCGGTCGGCGTATCGGCCGAGCATCGGGGAGCTGTCGAGATACTCCTGCGAACTCACGATGATCGCGTCGGCGCGCTGCAGCACGGCCCGCACGATCGGCTCGTAGATCATGTTGAGCAGGCGCTGCTGTACGACATCGCTGTGATACGTGACGATCAGACGCCCGCGATGGCCGCTGAGCAGATAGCTGAGGAACGCCGACGGATTGGGATGGTGCAGGTGCACGATGTCGGCCTGGCTGTCCCGGATGCGCCACCGCAGTTCCGGGCAGATCGGGGCACTGCGGATCGTGGCCAGCGTCCCCACGCGCGTGACCGGCACGCCGGCGATCACCTCGTGGACGGTGCGCCGGGTGCGCGACGCCACCAACACTTCGAGATCGGCATGCGCCCGCATGTGCCGGCAGAGCCCCTCGAGGTGCGTCTCCATACCGCCCTCGTCGGGCGGATAGAACTTGCCCACCTGCAACACGCGCAGTTCAGCCACCGGCCACCTCGGCGTAAATGGCGGCCATGCGCGCCGCGCAGCGCTCCCACGTGAAGCCGGCGGCCTGCGCCGTGGCGGCGGCGGTTCGACGCCGCCACGTGTCGAGCGACTTCTCCCGCTCGGTGAGCAGCGCGCATACGGCGTCCACCCACTCGCCCACGTTCCCCACGGCGGCATACGAAGCCGCCACCGCCCCCACCTCGCGCAACACGGGCAGGTCGCTCGCCACCACCGGCGTGCCGCACGCCATCGCTTCCGCTACCGGAAGCCCGAACCCCTCGCGCTCCGACGGCAGCAGGACCAGCGCCGCGCGCCGGTACAGGTCCGCGAGCGCGGCGTGCGAGACGAACGGCATCACCGTGATCGCGCCGTCCAGCCCGAGCGCGTGCGCCAACGCGGCCTGTTCCCCGGTGAACGCGCCCCCCACCCGGACCAGCCGCGCCGCCGGGAATTGCGCCCGCACGCCGGCGAATATCCGGAGCAGCACGTCGATGCGCTTTCGCGGGATCGTGCTCCCCACGTGGAGCAGCGTCACCTCCGTTCCAGCGTCGGCCGGCGCCGTGGTGGCCGGCGTGAACGCGGGGTGCACGCCGAGGGGCACCACGACCAGCCCTTCGGTGCGGAGCCCGTGCGCGACCAGCGCGTCCCGGGTCGCGGCGCTGTCGCAGGTCACGCGCGCGGCGCGCTGGAGTCCGTCCAGAACGCGCGCTGTCATCCGGCGGAACAAGCGCGATCGCGGCTCGCGTTCGGGCTCCACCAGCGCCCGGAAGGCGTCGATGTCGTGACAGGTCACGATCGTCCGCGTCGCGGGAAGCTCATGCACGAGATGCGCATAGGTATGGTCCACGACATGATACGCATCACAACCGGCGGCATGGCGGCGGATCCACCGCGGGTACCGCCAATGCCGGTCGAGGTACCGGTTGGCGTTCACCGCCGAGCGGAGCCGTAGGGCCCGCGCCACCTGCGTCGGCCATCGCGGCATGGTGGTCCTCAGGCGCACCGGATCCACGCGCGGCGACGCCACCAACGGCAGGGCGCGCAGCAGTTCGTCGGCCACGAGATCCATGCTCGGCCATCGCTCTTCGAGGAGGTCGCACACCAGGCCCACGCGCAACGGCGGGCGGCCGGTCATCGGGGCGAGCAGACGAACCACGCCTGGCTGGCGAACTCGGGACCGAGCCACGACACCGGCGAGAATCGCGTCTCGACCACGCGGAACGCCTCGCCGACCCGGCGCCGCATGGCGCGCCAATTGAATCCCTTGTGCCCGTGATACCGATTGGGAAGTCCCGGCGCGAATTCCGTCTCGTACACCGGCCGGTCCACGGAGGTCTGCTCATCGGCGATGAGCATGCGGACGAAGTCGCGCACAGAATACGTCTCGCGGTGCTGGTAGTCGCTGTGCACGCGGCGGGCGGCGATCGCGCGGGCCGCCTGCTTCACGGCGAGCGGCAATCCCGTCTCCACCGGCACGCTGATGATCACGCGTCCGTCCGGCGCCACCAGCCGCTGCATGCGCGCCAGGGCCACGTCGACGGCGTCCGTGGGGCAGTGTTCCAGCACTTCGGTGCACAACACCACACCGAAGCTCCCCGCGGGAAGTGCCTGTGCCTGGTCGGCCAGCAGGAACCGCAGTCCACCCAGGTGCCCCCACCGTTCCGTGCATGCGGTCACGAGTCCGGGGTCGACTTCCAGACCCACCGACTCCGGAAACTGTTCGTGGGCCAGCGCCAGAAATGTCCCGTCGCCGCACCCGTAGTCGAGCAGCGGCCGTCCGGCATAGGGCGCGGCCAGCGCCAGCGCCATGTCGAACCGCCGCCGGTGGCTCCAGGACAGCAGGGAGCACCCGCCGAACAGTTGCTTCTTGGCGTAAGTCCCTGCGGCAAGTTGCTGGTCGTCGGATCGCATCAGGTACCGAGCAGTTGGTTGAAGAACATGAGGTGCCGGTTCGCCACCACCGGCCACGCGAACTCGGCCTCGGCCCGCGCCCGCCCGCGCGCGCCCAGCGTGCGTCGGTCGGCGGCGTCGGTGAGCACCCGGCCGAGCACGGCCACCCACCCCGCCGCATCCCGCTCGCCCACCACCAGTCCCGCATCTCCAATGACGTGTGGGATCTCCCCACTGTCACTACCGATCACCGGCACGCCGCAGGCGAACGCTTCGACGATCATGCGGCCGAACTGCTCTCGCCAGCCGGCGGTGGTCTGGCTGGGCGCGCACAACACGTCCATGACGCGGAGGTAGCGCGGCACGGCGTCGTGCGACACCCCGGTGGCCACGTGCACGTGCGGCGCATGCTCGGCGGCGAACCCGCGGAGCTCGGGCTCGAGCGGTCCGCCGCCCACGAACAGCGCGCGCCACGCCACGCCGCAGCGGCGCAGATCGCGCAGGGCGTGGAGCAGCAGCGGCAGGCCCTTGGCTTCGACGAACCGGCCGAGGTATCCCACCACGGGTGTGTCGTCCGCGGCCCAGCGCAACTCATCCAACAGCGCGGCTCTCGACGCCGCGTCAGGCGAGAACCGGCCCAGATCCACGCCGAACGGGATCACCGCGTGCGGGCGCTCGTGGTAGCCGGCGCGCCCCTCGAGCGTGGCCTCGACGGAGCGACCGAATGCGATCCATCCGCGCGCCCGCCGCATGCTGAATCGCTCGATCGCGCCGAACGGCGGCGGGTAGCGCTTGGCGATGTTCTGGAACGTGGCGTACACCAGCGCCGCACGGCGCGGCGATCGCCGGGCGATCTGCGCCGCCGAGAGAACGTAAGGCTCCTCCCAGCAGTGGATCGCGTCCCACTCCTGCGCCAGCAGCGGGCGGAGCGCCCGTCCGTACGTCATGACGTGGATCCGGCGGGCCCGATGCACGGGGATCACGCGCAATGTGGTGCGCTCGTCCGCATCGGCACGCGTCACGATCGGTCCGAGGTCACCCGGAAAGGCGTCCGGCGCGGCCACGGTCACCTCCCACGCGCCGTTCCCCGCGCGGGCGATGGCGTCGGCCAGCTCGCGGTTGCGGCGCACGCAGTACGAGTGGCCGATCGTCAGCAGACGCTTGGGCGCGGTCATGCCGGGCCTCGATACACGGGAGCCTCGCGCGCGAGGCGGCGCCAGCGACGGATGGTGGCCCACCGGACGGGCTTGCGCTGGCGGAGTGCGGAGCCCAGGTCGCGGGCCAGCCATCGCAGGATCGCGACGAAGCCCCACGGATCGTGCACGCCCCAGCCCCTGCGCATGCGGAAGTAGGCAAGCAGGCGCGCCGGCACGCGGAGGCAGAGCATCGGGAACGGGTCGTCGTAGAGCGACGCCAGGACGCCGTTGCGAACCGTGAGGTGCAGATACCGCCGCACGTCGCGTCCCGTGGGGTCGGCCAGGTGCGCCACCCGTGCATCCGGCAGGTACACCACGGCGAGCCCTGCGTCGAGCGCGCGCAGGCACAGTTCGCGCTCCTCGCCATTGATGATGAGTTGCTCGCGAAACCCGCCAAGCGCCACGAATGCCTCGCGTCGCACCAGATGCGCGAATCCGATGAACGACGCCGTGTAGCACGGGTAGGCCACTTGGGCCGGCTGCGCGCCGGCCGGCCACGGTTCGCCGCTCGCGTCGGATTGGGCGAACGCCACGGCGAACACCCCGGCATCGGCTGCGATCGTGCGAACCGCCGCGTGCACGGCGTCCCGTGAGATCACGACGGCGTCGTCGTCCAGACTCAGCACCCACGGCGCATGAGCGCGCCGCACGCATTCGGAGCGGGCCGCGGCCAGTCCGCGGCCCGGTTCGAACCGGATCATCCGGAGCTTGCGCTGGGCCTCGGCGCTCAACTGCGCGCGCACGCGGGGCTCCAACGGATCCGGCGACCCGTCGTCCACCACGAGCACTTCATCGACCATGTCGTCGATGGTCGCCAGCGACGCGATGCAGCGGGCCAGCGAATCGGGGCGTCCGCGGCTCGCGATCCCCACAGCGATCCGTCCGGGGTCGCTCACGTCGGCCCCCGCCGCATGGCGCGCGCCGCGGTGTACGATGCGAGTGTTCGCTCCGCCGTGCGCGTCCACGTATGGGCCAGCGCCAGAGGAAATGCGGCGCTGGCGATGCGCGCGCGGAGCGCCGCGTCGTCGAGCAGGCGCCGCATGGCGGCCGCCAGGTCATCGGCCGATCGCGGCCGAACGAGCAGTCCCGTCTCGCCGTCGCGGATCAGCGCCGGCGCGCATCCCACGGGGGTCGAGATCACCGGCAACCGCTGGCTCATCGCCTCGAGCACCACCATGCCGAACCCCTCATAGGTGGACGGCAGCACCAGCGCGTCGTGGGTCCGGTACTGGCCCATCACCTCCTCTTCGCTCACCCGCTGCAGCACGGTGACCTGGGTCCTGGCCTCCGGAGAGAACCGCGCCAGAACCAGCGCCTCCGGCATGGCCGCGCCGACGATCGTGAGGCGCGCCTGCGGCATGATCGCCGCGAGCCTGGAAAAGCCGTCCGCCAGATACTGTACGCCCTTGACGTCGTCCCACGTCCCGCAGAAGAGCATGCCCCGGCCGCGTACGGCCCCCGGCGGCGGCGCACTCTCCAGGAATCGTGACGACACGCCATGGGGAATGACGTCGACGGCCGCTCGCGGCTTCCATCCGCGGGCTGCCGCGAATTCGGCGTCGCCGGCGTTGAGCACGATCATCCGGTCGGCCAATCGGGCCGCCAGGGCCACCTGCGACAGCCGCGCCACCGGATACCACCATCGGCGGTGCCACCGTTTGCGGACCAACCCCGCCGCATGGTCCTCGAGCAGCCGTTGATAGTTGCGGTGTTCCAAGCCGTGCGAGCGACTGACGATCGCGACGTCATCGCCGGGAGTCAGCGCTCGGCGAAGACCGAGCACCGACCCTTCGGCGCTCGCGACGTCGATCACGTCGTAGCGCTTCCCAGATCGCCCCACGGCGCGCGCGGCCAATGCGGGAGCAAGCGCCCACCGCACCTTGGCGGCACGGGGCCAACTCCCGATCTCCGGGGCGAGCATCACGTCGCAGTCGTGGCCCAGGCGGGTTAGCTCCTCGCGCAGCTTGTAATACACCTTCGTCGACCCGAGACGGGGATCGTCGGCATAATCGCCCATGAGGAGGATGCGCATCGGCCGCGTACTCACGGGCGACGCAACCCGTGCATGGCATATCGCGCCCGCGCCTTGGCCGCTCGAAGGAACTGCACCACCCGTCCGCGACCCACCCTGCTCGCGTCGAACACGCGGTCCCGCAACGCATCGACGGCACCCGCCCCGGCGTCCGCCGCGCCAAGCGCCATGAACTCGGCGTGAAACGTGGACCAGAGGGAGAAGTACGGCCGGTCCAACGCCGCGAGATACCATGTGTAGTCGTCGTACGGACTGTCGCGCCACGGCGACTCATGCCGCTCGTGCAACACCAGTCCCTCACGATCCACGAACGCGGCATCGGAGTGGGTGAGCAGAATCGCCGTGTACACGTTATCCCACACCGGTTCGCCGGCGATGTACGCGCGGAATCGATGGCGGTGCCGGCCCCACCACCGGACGTCGAACGCGAACGCATCGACGCCGTATCGCATCTGGCCGATCGAGGCGTGGGTCTCCGGATCGAGGTCGGTGCGCACGAACGCATACCCGTCGCGCGGCGCCTCGTCGATGAGCGCAATGGCCGGCGGCGTGATCTCGATGTCGGCGTTCGCGAACAGAAAGTGCGAGCAGCCGCGCGCCGAGGCGGCGTCCGCCAGGATGTCGAGCATGTCCGGGACGATCGGCTTGCGCCGGCCGTCGCGACCGGTCACCGTCCGCGCATCGCGGCGCAACGTGGCCAGCGTCTCGATGCCGGGGACGTCGAATCGGCCGTCCGGCCACTGAAGATTCACGCACGGCGTGCCGCGAAGCGCGCGCAGGGCCGCGATCGCGCGGTCCTGCCGGCGACCGGCATCGCCTTGCACCGCATAGAAGTTCATTCCTATGAGAACGCTCATGCGGCTCCGCTCCGTCGGGCCAGCAGAGTCGCGATGGTGTGCGCGATCGCGAACCGCTGCGCGTACACCACCTGGCCGGCGGTGGCGATCCGACGGCGCGCGTCCTCGTCGTCCAGCAGGACGGTAACGGCCTCGCGCAGCGTGGTGGAGGTCGCGTCCGGCGCGAGCCACACCCCGTCGCTCGAACTCCACACGTCCTCCGTGGCCGCCCCAGCATTGGTCACCACCGCCACGCCATTGGCCAGCGCGGCCATGAGGGTCGTCCGCCGCCCGCTTGCCCCGTCTGCGTACGGCTGCAGCATCACGTCGCACGCCTGCAGACACACCGAGACGTCCGCTGGTGCGAGCTGCCCGGTCGCGGTCACGCGCGCACCCCATGCCGGCGCGTCCCCCGTCAGCCGCGCGGCGAACGCTTCGCTCCCCGAACCGATCAGACACACCCGGACCTCGGCATCCGTGCGCAGCAGTTGCGCCAGCGCCGGCGCCAGCATCGGCGTGATGAGCGCGCCGTACGTGCCAAAGTGTCCCACCACACGGGGCGACGTCACGGGCGCGATGCGGCGCCTCCACTCGGTCACGCGATCGGCATCGTGGACCACGGGAATCGCGGCCGGGATGGGCAACCATTCGAAGGTCAGGGCGCGCGGTGCATAGCGCCGCAGCCGCCGCGCCCAGGCGGTCGTGGACACGTAGGCCGAACGGAGGTCCGACAGCAGCAACATGGCCATGAGACGGTTCGCCGCCGCCAATACGTTGCGATGCAGCGGCCAGAGCCCGAACGGATAGTAGGGCTCGTGGAACATCACCCGGACGTCGTCGCGCGAGTGCCTGGCGCGCTGCTGCACCCACCGGCAGAACGCCACGTTCATACCGCGCGACCCGAACGCGTGCGGAACGTACTGCACCAGCAGTGTGCGGGGATCCGGACATGCGTCGAGGCCCTGCGTGAGCAGGGCGAGCCCGCGTTTGCCGAACACGTCCGGCAGCCGGTGCACGCGGACGCGCCCGTCGACGTCTCCCCACGCAGCCGCCGCCGGTGGTGCCCACACGTGCACGTCACGCCCGGTATCCGCCAACGCGCGGGCCAGCGTGGCCGTGTAGTCGCTCACCCCGCCCTGCTGCGGTGGGTACTCCCCGGTGATCAGATGCCACGTGCCGTTCATGCCGCCGCCCCGCGCGCGCCCGCGTCGGCCAGCACGCGCTCCACGCCGGCCACGTGCCGGTCGAGCGACAGTTCCTCCGCCACTCGGCGCGCCCCCGTTCGCATCGTCTGCAGTTCCGCGGGCTGTCCTTGAATGGCCACGAGGCGATCGGCCAGCCCGCGCTCCCCGTGGCCCGCCGGCACCAACCACCCGTTCACGCCGTCGCGGAGCCACGCCCGGATGCCTCCCACATCGAACGCCAACGCCGGCGCGCCGTAGGCGCCGCCCTCGAGCCCGGTGAGGCCGAAGGGTTCCGGCCACAGGCTCGGCACCGCGACGACCGACGCCGCAGCATAGAGCGCCTGCCGCTCGCCGGCGTCCACCCACCCTGGAAACGCTGCCGACACCCCGAGCGACGCGCTCAGGGCCTGCCACGCCTCGCGGCTCGGCCCGTCGCCCGCCATCGTCAGCGCGATCGGCGCGCGCACCTGCGCGTTCGCGCGCGCCACGGCGCGGATGAGCACGTCCCCGCCCTTGAGCGCCGTCATGCGACCCAGGAAGACCACGCGGAATTCCGAGGGGGCCGGCGCCGGATGTGGCGGCACCTCGGCCGCGAACAGCGGATTCACCACGATGCGCGATGCCGTCATGCCGTTGCGCGCATATTCGTCACGCATGTGGTCACTGGCCACGAGCATCGCGGCATACCGCGCGAACAACGCGTGCTGCGCGCGCGTCCAGCCGTACTGCTCGGCCAGCTTCGTCACGCTCCACTGACCGCAGTGCCGCGGCAGGTAGAGCACCACGCAGGCGGGGCCGAATCGGCGCCCGCACGCCACACGCCCGGGAAAGCCGTGCATCTTCTGGCCGCCGATGCAGGTGCCGAAATATCCGTGCATCATCTTCGCCACCGGCCACCGCTCCACCAGCCGCTGCTCCACCGACAGCGCGCGCATGTTGTGCGAGAACACTACCGTCGGGCGCCACCGCGCTGCCGCCGCCAACGCCGCCTCTTCACCAAGCTGGGTGACGCAGAAATGTGCCGCATCGGGTCCCACCGGTGATTCATCCGCCCGGCGCAGCGCGTCCAGATGGAGCAGCGCCACATCGTGGCCTCGCGCGCGCAGGGCCCCCGACACGGCCGTCAGATAGCGCTGGACCCCGCCCGCGTCGCCCACGCCGTCGTTCACACACAGGATGCGCATTGGTCAGTCCCGAACCAGGCGCATGCATTCGCCGTCCAGCGCCCAGGGATCGGATACCTCGCGCAGCGGCACTGCGCGCAGGCCTTGCGTGGCCAGCTCGGCGAGCATGTCGTCCACCGACAGTCCCATCGTGCGCCACGCCGCCGGGTGCATCTCCACGAAGATGCCCGCGTCTCGGCCCATCGCGGCGATCGTGGCCCGCGCCCCACGGAGGACCGCCATCTCCGCACCTTCAACGTCGATCTTGATGAGCCGCGGCTGCAGCCCCTCCCGCCCGCAGATCTCGTCGATTGTCGTCGTCGGCACGCGGATCACCGCCGACGCCTTGCCGCCGGCGGCGTTTCCAAGATGATTCGTCCCCTGAACGCCTTCGCTCACGAACTCCGCTTCGCCGATCGCGTCCGACACCGCGACCTGCATCGGACGCACGCATGCCTCGAGTCCATTCAACACGATGTGCTGGCGCAGGCCCTCGAACGCCGCCGGCGCCGGCTCGAACGCTAGCACGCGCCCCCCCTCCCCTGTCCATTGCCCGAACAGGATCGCGTACGCCCCCACATTCGCGCCTACGTCCAGCGCCGCGTCCCCCGGCCGGAGCACGGATCGGAACGCTTCGTACTCCACGGGATTCCACGTCATGAACCGGAACGCGGGCGCGATGCGCACCACCTCGCCGTGCGGCAGCACGCTGCGCGGGCCACCGCCGGTCACCAGGCCGAGCGCGCGACGGTACCACCGCCGCACCACACGGCGCAGCGGGCCGTCGCCGATGAGCCGGCCGAGTCGCGTGCCCACGCGTTCCAGCCACGGCGGTCGGCCGTAGCGATCGCTGTGAGCGGCGGCGCGCCGCTCGTCGGTCATGCCGAGCCCGCCGCGGCGGTTGCTTTGACGTCGTGCACCAGTTGCACCAGACGCTCTGCGTACGCGTTCGGTGCGCACAGGCCCTCGATGCGATGGCGCGCCGCAGCTCCCATCGCCCGCCGCACGTCGGCGCGGTCGATCAGGTGTCGCAATGCCTCCGCCAGCGCCCGCACATCACCTACCGGTACGAGCATTCCAGTTTCGCCGGGCACCACCAGCTCGGGAATGGCATTGAGGTTCGTCCCGATGCTTGGCAGTCCCGCCGCCGCCGCTTCTTGAAAGACCATGCCGAACGCCTCGCCGGTCGTGGGTAGCACGAAGATGTCGGCCTCGCGCCACAACGCAAACCATTCCGGCGTGTACGACCGGATGCCAGAGCGCAGTTCCGCGCCCGGCGGGAGTCTGTCCGCGGTCAGCGGCCAGTCAGTCACCACGCGCAACTGCGCCACCTCACCGAGGTTGGCCGTGCGCCATGCATCCAGCAGATTCCACCCGCCCTTGCGCGGAAAGTCGCCGCCCATGAACAGCACGCGCGGCTGTCCCTGACGCGCCGCGCGCACCTGCCCCCAGGCGGCATCGAACCCATCCAGCGGCACCGGATACGGCATCACATGCACCCGGTCCGCACATTCGGGAAGCTCGCGCGCCAGATCCGCCACCGCCCAGCGCGATGTGGCCACGATCGCGCGCGCGGCGCGGAACACCGTGCGATCCCGGGCCGCGCATGCCGCGTACTGCCAACGCCTGAATCCCGCCGGTACTTCGACGCTCGCCAACCGCTGCGTGATGTCGATCGAGACAATCGACGGCGTTCGCCGCATGCGCCGCACAGACGCGAATGCCGTGGCCTGGGTGTGGAAGTGCAGCACGTCGGCGGCGCCGTGCGCGCGCTCGGCACGGGCGATCCGCCCCGCCGCCAGGTGTCCGGTGTACATCTCACGTCGCCAGCGGGCAAGCGTCAGACCGCTGACCATGCTCGCCGGCGTCGTGGGCCCCACACACATCACGCGTCTGACCACGCGCTCGCGCGTAGTCAGACCTTCGCTCAGGTTCAGCGGGACAGCGGTGAAGTCGGCGCGCGACGCCACCGCGCCGCCCACCACCCGCGCCACGGATGCATGGCCGAGAATTCCGCTGTTGACGAAGAACACGCGCATCGTCAGCCCGCGCCCGGCGCCGCGCGGCGGCCCCGCCCCATCTCGCGGACCATCGCGCCCATGGTGCCGGCAAAGGCCGCCGCGCTCAGCCGGCGGCGCCACGTCCCGCGGTGGCGGTCGTGCTCCCGGCGGATCGTCTCGTCCCACCGCTCGTGAAAGAGCAAGGCGTTGCGCAGCGCCGCCGCCTGACGTCGCTCCGACGGCGTGCGGTTGAGCGTCGTGCTCAACAGATGCTCGTACGCGCCATCCCGCTCGTATCCGTGCGTGGCGATCTTCCACCCGGCGCCCCGGATCCGATAGCACAGATCGGCCTCGTCCCATTCGGTCGGGCGAAACGCCTCGTCCAGCAGCCCCACCCGGTCCAGGCAGGCGCGCCGCACCACCCAGGGCCGCATCACCGCGTCCACTTCGTACAGTCGCAACCAGTTGAATGGCGCCGGTCCGATCGTGCTCTGCAGGCGCCGCCAGTCGATCGAATCCTCGAACGTCCGGACGGGCGCGTCGTACGGCAAGCAGCGCAGGCCGCGACTCAGGCTCAACAGCCCCAGCTCCGGATACGCCGCGAA
>Ga0307374_10001446_pt1 | contig 43965 bp, 34 predicted proteins | sample OX3MG_FD_202532 | JGI IMG/M metagenome (GOLD analysis project Ga0307374, IMG submission 202532) | Soil microbial communities from Risofladan, Vaasa, Finland - OX-3 | ecosystem: Environmental > Terrestrial > Soil > Coastal area > Acid sulfate soil | place: Finland: Risofladan, Vaasa | collected...
TCGGGACCAGGTCGGAAACCTATCAGGCCGCGCCGACCGGGCGCGGTCATCTGACGGTTGCTTCGTGGTACGGACCAGGGTTCGAGGGACGGCGCACCAGCGACGGCGAAGTCTTCCGGGAAAATCGCTTGACCGCAGCCTCGCGCAGCTTGCCGATGGGCTCGCGAGTGCGGGTAACGAACCTCAACAACGGGCGATCGGTGGTGGTGCGAATCAACGATCGTGGCCCGTACGTTCGCGGCCGCGGAATCGATCTTTCCAAAGGCGCCGCGCGGCAGATCGGCCTCACGCGCGAGGGCGTCGCGCGGGTCCGCTTGACCTCGCTCGACCAGCGCCGGCGGACGGTTCGAAGCGCCCCGCCCTTGTGGAGCGGGCGAGTCAGGCTCAGACGTCGCGCCGACGAGCGGGCGCGCCACCGGACGCGATACAGCTCCCGCTCGCGCCGTATAGTCGCCGATCCGGTGGGCAGCTGGCTGATGCAACTGATCTCCTAGCAGACGGCTGGCGCCAGGGTTTGATCAAATCAGCCGCTTCCGAGGCTCCCGCCGACCTACACGTTTCGGCGCGTAGTGTTGTAGACTTGCCGACCTGAGCGCGTCGAATAAGACTCCTGAGATCGACCCGCCGTCGAGGTGACTCCATGGAATACGGGATCAATTTCGCAACCTCAGCGCATCACTGGAAGGTGGTGAAGCGCGCCGAGGAGATGGGATTCACCCATGCCTGGTTTTACGATACGCAACTGCTGAATGCCGATGTCTTCGTGGCGTTAACCGCCGCCGCCATGCAGACCTCGAAAATCAAGCTCTGTACCGGAGTGCTGGTCCCTTCCAATCGCATCGCGCCGGTCACGGCCAGCGCCCTGGCCTCGCTCAACGCACTGGCGCCCGGCCGCGTCGTGTTCGGTGTTGGCACCGGCTTCACCGCTCGCCGGACGATGGGACTGCCCGCCATCACACTTGCCCGACTCGAAGAATATGTCCGGGTGGTGCAAGGATTGCTCAAGGGTGAGACGGTCGAATGGAGCGGCGAGGGCGTCACCCGCAAGATTCGTTTCCTCAATCCGGAGCTGAAGCTGGTCAATATCGACGATCCGATTCCGGTCCACATTTCAGCCTTCGGCGAGCGCGGCCGGGCTTTGACGGCCAGGCTCGGCACCGGCTGGATATATGGCGGCGGTCCGGAATCCGGCCTGGCGTTGGCTTCGATGAGAAAAGCCTGGGGCGGAGCCGGTCGCGAAGTTAAGAACCTCTACTCCAGCACCCTGGTTGCAGGCTGCGTGCTCGCCGAGGGTGAGCCCGCCGATAGCCCGCGGGCCCGGGCGCAGGCGGGTCCGTCCGCAACCATACTGTTTCACGAATGGGCGGAACGCGAGGAGCTTGGCACGCTGGGCTTCGGGGTCGTGCCGCAGCTCAAAGCGCAATACGAGGCTTATCGAAAGATCTACAACAGCTACCAGCCCCCGGACGCGCGTTACCTCACCAACCATCGCGGCCATCTGATGTTCCTGCGGCCTGAGGAGCATCAGCTCATCACGCCGGAGCTCATCCGGATGACGAGTCTCACCGGTACCCAGGCGGAAGTGATCGATTCGGTGCGCAAGATCAAGGCGGCCGGCTTCAGCCAGCTTTCCGTTCATCTGCGAATCGGCCACGAGATGGCGATGCTCGAAGATTGGGCCAGGGTCATCGAGAAGGTCTGACCGGCGCGGGGGATTCAAAGGGAGTTCGGCGGGCGCCCGATGACTACCGGCGATATTCGGAAGGCAGCGATTTCGAGCCGCGAGGGGTGACTGAATGTACGATGCCGTCATCGTCGGCTATGGTCCCACTGGTCAGGCCCTCGCTGCGATGCTGGGACATCGCGGCTACCGGGTAGCTGCCGCGGAGCGCTGGCCCACGCTCTATCCTTACCCGCGCGCGGGCCATGTCGACGATGAGATACTGCGCATCTTTCAGTCCCTGGGTATCGCCCAGGAGATCCATGAATCGTCATCGCGCTACCGGGCCTTCCAATACATAAGTCGCCGGGGCGAGGTTCTTAGAACAATCCCGTGTGAGGCCGGGCAACTCGGCTGGCACTCGCATTACTCGCTCTATCAGCCGTACATGGAGCAACTGCTTGACTCCGCGGTGCGGCGAAGCCCGCAGGTGGAGGTTTGCCAGGGCTGGCAGGCGGAAGCGGTCGGGCAGGGCGATGGCGCGGTCAGCGTGACGATCAGGCGTGGCGACGTACAGGCCGGATCGTGGACGCCGACCGCCGAGACTCGCGAACTCGAGGCGCGTTATCTTATCGGCGCGGATGGCGCCAACAGCGTGGTCAGGCGTGACTGCGGCGTGACGATGGTCGACCTGGGCTTCGAAGCGGATTGGCTGGTGGTCTTTGCCGAACGGCTGGACCCTGCCGTCGGCGCTGAGATGCCCGACGGCGCTCAACTCGTCGATCCGGCGCGCCCGACCACGTTGTTTCGTCAGTCCGGCAAACGTTTCGCCCGTTGGGAATTCATGCTGATGCCGGGCGAATCGCGCGAGGAAATGAGCGCGGCGCAGGTATGCTGGCAATTGATCGAACGATGGGGTTTCACTCCGTCAAATTCCCGGCTGGTGCGACATTCGGTCTTCACCTTCCGCTCGGCCGTCGCGGAAAACTGGCGGGCCGGCGCGGTCCTGCTGGCCGGCGACGCGGCGCATCTGATGCCGCCGTTCATGGGTCAGGGGATGTGCTCCGGTTTTCGTGACGCACTGAACCTGGCCTGGAAGCTCGACCTTATCCTGCGCGGCGATGCCGACGCCGGGTTGCTGGATAGCTACATGGTGGAGCGCCGTCCGCATGTCGAGGCGGCCATCGCCGGCTCGGTCGCCGTCGGCCAGTTAATCAGCGTGACGGACGAGAGCGAGGCCGAGCGCCGCGATGCGTTGTTGCGCGCCGGCGGCGGGTTGCCGGTTTGGCGAATGCCGGGCCTTGATTCCGGCATCCTCCATCGCCTGCCGGACGGCCAGGTCGCGCCGCCCGCCGGTCTGCTCTCGATCCAGGGACAGGTCCGGAAACAAGATCTTGAAGGGCTGTTCGACGATGTCGTCGGCAGAGGATGGGCGGTGATCGGGACGCAATGCGACCCGCATGAATTTCTCACCGCCGAGCAGCGCGCTTTTCTGTCGCGAATCGGGACCAGGGTCGTTCAACTCAAACCAGCGGGATCGGGCGCCGACGTGATAGACGCGCGCGGCGAATACGCTCGATGGTTCGACACGCTCGGAGTAGCGGCCTTAGTCGTGCGGCCCGACTTTTACCTCTTCGGGGGAGCGCGCGCGCCGCAGGAGCTCGGTCGATTGGTCGAGGATCTCAGACGACAACTCGCGATCATCGATCAGTGAGGCTGACCGACAGCGGTCGGTGCGTTTCGGGTCGCCATCGGATGTAACTGATGCCGCATCGATTGAACCGTCTCTTTCGACCCCGCAATGTCGCGGTGGTCGGTGCGAGCGAAAACCAGGCGCGATCGAACAGCTCGGTCAATGCGATGCTCGAGGCGGGCGTCCGCCTCCATCTGGTCAACCCCAATCGGCCGACCGCGTACGGACGTCCAACCTGTCCGAGTCTGAGCGCGATCGGCGAACCGCTCGATGCGGCACTGATCCTGACCGGCGCCGCAACCGCCGTCGACGTTACGCGGGAGGCGGCCAGCCTTGATGTTGGCGGGGTGGTCGTCATTGGCGCCGGATTTCGCGAGGCCGGGGCGGAAGGAGCTGCGCGCGAGCAAAGTCTGATCGATGCCGCCGCCGGCATGCCGCTCCTCGGTCCCAACTGCAACGGCTTCATCAATGTCGTCAACGGGGCGCGCCTTTCCGGAGCGCCGCGGATGCCTTTGGCGCGCGGCAGGCTCGGCTTCGTAACGCATAGCGGCGCTACTATCGGGCCGATGGGAATCGCCGGGGCCGAACGAGGCGTCGGTTTCTCCTTCCTGATTTCGACCGGCAACGAAGCCGTGGTCGAGATGTCCGAATGCATCGACTTTCTGGCACAGGACCAGGATACGCAAGCCATCTGCCTGCTGGTCGAGACCATCCGCCGCCCGTCGGCCTTTTTCGAAGCTGTGCGGCGGGCGCAGGAGGCCGGAAAACCGATCGTGGCGCTCAAGAACGGGCGCAGCCGGCGCGGCCGCGAAATTGCGACCTCGCACACCGGGGCAGTGACCGATGAGGCCTGGATTTACGAGGCCGCTTTCAAGCAGCATGGCATCGCCGTCGCCCGCGACCTCGTCGAACTGATGGATCGGGCGGTGCTCTTCGATCAAATTCCGCCGTCGCGATGGCCCGCGGCTCGTGGCCTCGCCGTCGTCTCCGGTTCCGGGGGATGGGCCGCGATGGCCGGTGATCTCTGCGAAGAGGAAAACCTCGCGCTGCCGGCGCTCTCCGCGCTGCGCGATCGCGTCGCCCGCGTGATTCCCGGTGTCGCCACGGTCAATCCGCTCGACTTGACCGGTGCGGCGATGACGAACCCACAAATCATGGAGTCGGTGCTGGAAGATTTCGCGGGCTGCCCCGAGGTCGACGCGATGATGGTGCTGTGGCCGGTGGTCGCGGAAACCCTGCGCGCCGGAAATGCGTTCGTCGAGCCGGCCCGCAAGACCGCGGCGCTGACCGATAAACTCGTCATCGTCAGTTCGATCGAGGGCGGTCAATTGGGGCCGTTCGCCGATCATCTGATCAAAGAAGGGATCGCTGTCGGGCGTGGCCTGAGAAGCACGCTGCGGGCGCTAAAGACCACCGGAGATTTCGTGCGACGTCGTGCGCGCAAGCGCGATGCTCCCGCTGAATGCGCGGCGCTCCCATATCCCGACGCATCGGCGATTGCTTCGTCAGCCGGCCCGATGCTGCCGTTTTCGGAGACCATGGCGATGTTGCATCGCGCCGGAATTCCGGTTGCACCCTTCCGGATCATACGAGCCGGCGAGCCGCTGACTGCCGACGGCCTCGAATTCAAGCCGCCGTTCGTCGTCAAACTCGCCGATGTTCCTCATCGCACCCAGATGGATGCTGTGCGCCTGCGGGTGCAGGCGGCCGAGCTGGTGCAGGTCGCCGCGGAACTCCGCATCCTGGCGGCGCGTCACAACGTCCCGCCGGATATCGTTGTCCAGCCGCAACTCGGCTTCGACGCCGAACTGTTCATGGGCGTGAAGGCCGACACCGCGCTCGGTCCCATCGCGGTCTGCGGGCTTGGTGGTATCCTGGTCGAATTGCTACGCAGTATCGGCGGCTTGCGCGCGCCGTTTACGCCAGGCGACGCGGAAGATTTGCTGGCGGAACTGGAGGACAACGGCATCTTTGCCGCGGCGCAGACCAGGCCGCGATGGGATCGCAGCGAGTTGGCGGACATCCTGGTCAAAGTCGGACGGCTGGGCGCCGGCGCGCAGGCTTGGATGTCCTCGCTCGATATTAATCCGCTCGGCTTCGGGACGCAGGGTTTCATCGCGGTCGACGGGCTCTGCATCCTTAAGGGTCAACTCACTAAATCGTCGACGTGAACCCGCACTGATCAGATTCGATTGCCGGAGGCTGGAAATTCATGAGCACAAGCGACGCAAGCAAGTTTGCTCACATCATCTACAAAGTTGACGGTCGGGTTGCGACGATTACGCTCAACCGCCCCGAACGGCTCAACGCCATGGACCATGGACCGGGGAGCATGCAGCGCGAGGTGATCGAGGCGCTCGAACTCGCCGACCTCGACGCCGACGTCGGCTGCGTGGTGGTGACCGGTGCGGGGCGCGCATTTTCATCGGGTGGCAATCTTGGCAACGCCGCGCTGCCGGTCAGCGCCATCGACTATTACTGGTTCCTGAGCCAGGAGGACGTCGACAACGAGCGCATCTTCGAGTTGCGCAAGCCGGTGATCGGCGCGATCAACGGTATCTGCTACGGCGCGGCCCTGATGATGGCGGCGCACTTCGACATCCTGATTGCTTCGGAGGACGCGACCTTCGGCCTGATCGAGGCTCGCATGGGCGGCACGGGTGTCGACGCGCTTTCCTACCTGATCGGCGCCCAGTGGGCCAAGTTCCTGGTTCTGAGCGGGGAGCTGATCAGCGCGTCGAAAGCGAAAGAGATCGGCCTGGTGCTGGAGGTGTTTCGCCCGGAGATTTTCGAACCGAAGGTCTACGACCTGGCGCGTCGCATCGCTTCGATGCCGCGCGACGCCGTGATCCTCAACCGCCGTCTGGTCAACGCTTCGCTGCGGGCGATGGGCTGGGGCACGCAGAAGCAGTTGGCCAGAGCGCTGAATTCCGTCACCAATTCGGTCGGCGAAGAAGCGGTCGCTGCCGATGGCCGGAAGTTCGCCGAGGTGAGGAAAGCCGGCTGGAAGGCCTTTAAGGAAGCGCGCGATGCCCCGTTCAAGAAACCATGGCTGGAAACCTGAGCCGCCGGCGATGATATGATGGTGCCGCCTGGGAGCCTGAGATTGGAGGTGCGAGCATGGCTATCCGACGTACCGGCCACGTTGCGCTAAGAGTGCGCGATCTGGAGGCCGCCCGCCATTTCTACAGCGATATTCTTGGCATGCGCATCGGAGAGGAGTGGCCCGGTCGAGCGATCTTCTTTCGCTTCAACGATTACCATCACGACATCGTGGTCTTCAAAGCTGACGATGATGCAGAACCCGCCAGCCAGCGGCACGCGGGCGCGGCACATATTGCGTTCCTGGCCGACGATTTCGAGACGGTGCGGAATATCTATCGCCGTCTGCGCGACAATGACGTGCGCGTGAGATGCACCGATCACGGCTTCACCAAGAGCGTTTATTTCAACGACCCTGACGGTATCGAGCTGGAAGTTTATGCCGAGGTTCCCGAGTTCGACTGGCGCAAGGAAGGTCTGGGGAAGCGCGAGCCCTTTGACATGGAGGAGCTCTCGAGGTCGCAACCGAAGACTGCACCCGGCCGATAGATTTGATGGACGCGGGCCGGCGCGCTCTATTGGAGGGGAGATCTTTCGCGAATGCCGGCTTCGTCAGCATCCCGTGGCCGCGCGAAAACAACGCCTGCCAAAAACGACTGCGCGGTCGCCTCACTTGAAAGACCCATGGTAAACATTCCGGCCGAGGTTCAAAGGTCGGTATTCGCCCGTTGCAGCATCTTCCGGGCGAAATCTGTGAAACGTAATCTGCATCGGCCGCTTTGCTGCGGCGCACCTGATTAAAGGGGAGCTTCGCCATGATGTGGTTGGTCCGTTTGGCGTTGCGCCGGCCCATCTCGGTGGCAGTGATGGCGCTGCTGATGCTGGTGCTGGGCGCGCTCTCGTTCGCGCTGATGAACGTGGACATCTTTCCGGCGATAAATCTGCCGGTGGTTATGGTGGTGTGGAATTATCCCGGCCTGTCGGCGCTGCAGGTCGAGCGCAACATGGTCTGGATCAGCGAGCGCGCCTATTCGACCACGGTCAACGACATCGAACATATCGATTCCGAATCGATCAACGGTCTCGGCATTCTCAAGGTCTACTTTCATCCCGATGCTGACCTGGGTTCCGCGATCGCGCAAATCAACGCTGTTTCCGAGACCCTCCTGCGGATTCTGCCGCGCGGCATTCAGCCGCCGCAGATCATCTCCTACGACGCCTCGAACGTGCCGGTCGCCCAACTGAACATCTACAGCGAGACCATGTCCCAGCAGCAGTTGTTCGACTACGGGCTCAATTTCGTCCGTATCCAGCTGTTCACGATCCCCGGCTTCTCCAGCCCGGCGCCGCTGGGCGGAGTGCAGCGTGCGGTGATGGTTAATCTGAATCCGACGGCGCTGTACGCCAACGGACTGTCGCCCGCCGACGTCGGCTCCGCGCTGGCCCAGACCAACGTGGTTATTCCATCGGGAACCGCGCGGATCGGCAACTATGAATACAATGTCGATATCAACATGATGCCGAGGACGGTGGGCGACTTTAACCAGCTGCCGCTCAAGGTCGTCAACGGGGTCCCGGTCCATGTCGGCGATCTCGCGCCGGTCTCCGATACCCATCAGCCGCAGACCAACATCGTGCGCATCGACGGGCGCGTCGGCACCTATCTGATGGTGATCAAGCACGCGGCCGCCTCGACGCTCGCGGTGGTGGACGCGGTGAAGGCCCGCATCCCGCAGATCCTCGCGGTCGCACCGAAAGGACTGAAGGTTGTTCTGACCTTTGACCAGTCGAAGTTCGTCCGCGCAGCGCTGTGGGACGTGGTGCGTGAATCGGCCATCGCAGCGGGACTGGTGGCGCTGATGGCGCTGGTCTTTCTGGGTTCGCCCCGCAGCATGCTGATCGTGATCATCTCGATCCCACTGTCGATTCTGACCGCGATCGTTGGCCTGAAGCTGGCGGGGCAGACCCTCAATATCATGACGCTCGGCGGCCTCGCCCTGGCGGTCGGCATGCTGGTCGACGACGCCACGGTCGAAATCGAGAACATCCACCGCAACCACGCGATGCATAAGCCGCTGGTGACGGCGATTCTCGACGGCGCCTCGCAGATCGCGACCCCTACCCTGGTCGGGACCCTTTCGATCTGCATTGTCTTTTTCCCGGTGGTGCTGCTGTCGGGCGTAGCGAAGTTTTTGTTCACGCCGCTTGCGATGGCGGTGGTGTTCGCGATGCTGACGTCGTATCTGCTGTCGCGCACGCTGGTCACGACCATGGCGCACCATCTGTTGCCCGCCATCCATGACGAACACCGCGGTGACGGATGGTGGGACCGCTTCGTCCGGGCCTTTGATGGCGGCTTCGATCGCTGCGCCGAAAGCTATCGCCGCGCGCTCGCGAGTTTCATCGAATGGCGACTGCTGACGCTGAGCGCCGTCGCCGTGATGATCGTGTTCTCGCTGTTCCTTATAAAGGTCGCCGGCGAGGACTTCTTCCCGCCGGTGGATGCCGGCATGATGCGGCTTCATGTGCGCGCGCCGACCGGCACCCGGCTGGAACGAACGGAGGCGATCGTCGATCGGATCGAGGGCTCGATTCGCACGCTGATCCCGCGCAACGAACTGCAGATAATCAGCGACAACATCGGCCTGCCGGTGTCCTACGACCTCGCCTTTTACCAAACCGACAGTACCGGGTCACAGGATGCGGACATCCTGGTCCAGCTGAAGCCCGAACACCATCCGACTGCATTGTATGAGGCGCGCATCCGAAAACTGCTGCGGCATCAGTATCCTGACGTCACCACGTATTTCCAGGCTGCCGATATCGTCAGCCAGGTGCTGAACTTCGGCCTGCCGGCGGCCCTCGACGTGCAGATAAGTGGCAACAATCTGCAGACCGATTACGCAATCGCCGCGCGGCTCCAGAACGAAGCCGAGCGGATTCCCGGAGTGGCCGACCTGCGGATTGCCGAGCCGTTGGATTATCCCGCCCTCAAGGTCGACGTGGACCGCGACCGCGCGCTGGAACTGGGCGCAACCCAGGAGCAGGTGGCCTCCGCCCTGCTCACCGCGTTGAGCGGCAACACGCTGATTGAGCCGAACTTCTGGCTCGACCCGAAGAGCGGCGTCAACTACGCAGTGATCTCGCAGATGCCCGTACATTACGTGGATTCGGTGCAGGCCCTTGAGCGCATTCCGATCCTCGGTTCCGCCGCCGCGGCGGCCACCGGCGTGGCCGACGGCAGCGGCTCCGGTTTCGTTCCGCCCAGCCAGATGCTCGGCAATGTCGCGACCATCACTCACGGCGTCGACCCCTCGGTGATCGATCATTACACCGTGCAACGGGTGATCGATCTCGACGCCGGCGTTGCCGGCCGCGATCTGGGCAGCACCTCCGCCGCGGTGCGTGAGGCGATCGCACGCCTCGGCAAGCTGCCGCCGGGAATCCAGATTACGATTCGAGGACAGAGCCAGGCGATGCAACAGTCGTTCGATACGCTCGGCCTCGGCATCATCCTCGCTATAATCCTGGTGTGCCTGTTGATGGCGGCGAATTTTCAGTCGTGGCTGGAGCCCTTCATCATCATACTCGCGGTGCCCGGCGCGCTTGCCGGAGTGCTGTGGATGCTGGTGCTTACCGGAACGACGATCAACGTCGAATCGTTGATGGGCACCATCATGGCGGTTGGAGTCGGAGTCGCAAACGGCAACCTGTTGATCACCTTCGCCAACGATCTGCGCGAGGAGGGACGTGATCCGGTCGAGGCCGCACTCATGGCCGGACGCATCAGGCTGCGACCGATTCTGATGACTGCGCTGGCGATGATTCTCGGCATGTTGCCGATGGCGATTGGCTTCGGGAGCGGCTCGGAACTCAATGCACCGTTGGGGCGCGCGGTGATCGGCGGACTGATCGCCGCCACCGCGATGACGCTGTTCGTGGTGCCGACGGTGTACTCGATGTTCAGCCGGCAGCTCAAGACCAAGCGCGAACGTGATGCTGAAATCGAAGCGGTTACTTTGCCGAGCGCATGACGAGCCGGATCGCATGGCCTATTAATCGGCGCCTGCCGCCGGGCGTCGCATGGAAGTTATCGGATTGAGCATGGATAGCGAGACCTCCCGCCCGGCCGCGATCAGGAGACACGGAGCGCGCTATGCCCTGGGATGGATAGTTGCTGCGCTGGTGGTTTTGGGCGTGGTGGCCGGTCTGGTTTACGCGCGTCAGGTAAGAATTAGCGATCAGACCACTCAACTCGAGGCGGGGCTCCAGCAGGGGCCGCGCGTACTGGTCCAACGCGCCGTTGCCGGCCCCGGCAGCCGCGATCTGGATCTGCCGGCGACGGTCCGCGGCTATATCGAAACTCCGGTTTACGCAAAAATCCCCGGCTATCTCAAATCGATCCGCGTAGACAAGGGCGATCGCGTTAAAGCGGGCGAAGTTCTGGCGGTGTTGGAGTCACCGGAAACCGACAAGCAGGTCGCCGATGCGCGCGCTAACTATTGGCTCCAGCGAATCACCGACCGACGCGACCGGGAATTGGTCAAGGCCAGCGTCATCGCGCAGCAGGCGGCCGACGATCAGCATTCTTTGATGCTTCAGGCCAAGGCTGCCTATCAACAGATCCTGGCAACGCAGGCTTACGAGATCATCAGGGCTCCGGTGAGCGGGCTGGTCACGGCGCGCTACGTCGATCCGGGCAAGTTGATTCCGCAAGTGACCGCCCCGACCACCGCCACTCCCATTGTCACGATTGCTACCTTGCAACCGGTCAGGATCTACGCCTACGTGCCACAGGATGTCGCGCCGCTCGTACACGACAGCGATCCGGCAACGGTGACCGTTCCCGCCTACCCGGGCCGCAAATTCGAGGGCCGCATCACCCGCCATCCCGAGGCGCTCGATCCCAACAATCTGACGATGCTGGTTGAAGTCGATCTGCCGAACCGCGACCAGGCCCTGTTCCCCGGCATGTACGCCAGACTTCAGATCCACGTCGCGATCCCACCGGGGGTGCCGATGGTGCCGGATGACACGCTGATTTTCCGCGACAATCGTGTTTACGTGCCGGTGGTGCGCAACGAAAGGCTCCATTTTGTCCCGGTCACGCTCGGCAATGACAATGGCTATACGGTCGAGGTTACCAAAGGCATCAAGGCCGGCGAGCTGGTGGCGCTCAATGTCGGTGGCTCAGCACGCGACGGCGAACGCGTACAGCCAATGCCTGCGAACGGCGGACAAAGCCCCGCGGCGCGGACCACGGTGACCACCAAGCGGGCCCACTAACGGTGTTAAGACCGTCTGCCCGTTACCAAAGTTGTCGACCTTTCTTCAGTGACGATGCTGCGGTGACATCCCCGCATGCTTATTCCGAACGGCTCCGACGAGCCGGCCGAACCGTTAGCACCGGGACGCGTGACTCGCGCACGATTCTTTCCGCCACACTTCCGAGCACCAGATGCTTGAGACCTCTTCTCCCGTGGGTGGCCATGACAATCAGGTCTGTGCCAAGCTTCGCCGCCGTGTCCAGGATCGAATCCCCTGGTTCGCCGACTTCGACCGTCACCGCCCGCTTCATTGCCGGAGCTATCGCAGTTAGCATCTGCTCGACTTGCTGTCGGGCGAATTTCAGTTGCGATTGATACAGTTCTCCCGCGCTTAAACCTTCAAGTGCGCCCTGATTGACTAGCGCATTGATTTCCACCACGTGCAATACATCCACCGTGCCCGCGTTACTCAAAGCGAGGGCCCCTGCTTCCCTCAGAGCCTCGGCGGAGCATTCGTCGAAATCGACAGGACACAGTATCCGCTTATAAGGGAAAGGCATGAGTGCATACTCCTTTTCATCGAGGCGCGGAAACCTTACTCGGTAGGGTATACAGCGCTCTCAGAAAGGACCGGGATGCAGGGGCGTATCGACCCGCCAGAGATGGCGCGAATGAGCGTCCACGCCATGCTGCATCAAGCCGTAGACCCAGATTTTCACCAGGTCGTTGAGAAGGAACCAAATCAGCGCGTAGCCCCAGATGGCCAGTGCGTAGGTCCATCCAATCGGCGCGACCCACCATCCATAAACCGCCGCCAGGGTTCCGAGCGCCTGTGTCGACTCGGTAGCGACGACCAGACGCCAGCTTGGCCACGGCCGATCCCAGATAAGGCCGACGTTGCGCGTCAGGTAGATAGTTAGATGGCCTGCCACCAACAACTTGAGAAAAATCACCGTCTGAACCGTTGCCAGCGGGAGACGAAGATATTGCTCCACGAACCAGAACAGGAGGAAGGATGAAATAACCCCGAGGATACCCAGCACGGTGCTGATGGTCAGGACCCGGTGCATATCCCAGCGCACCGGCTTTTCCGCGACCGGCGCGTTGTCGTAAGCGATAGTCATGATCGGAAAATCATTCAGCATCGCCAGCAGTACGATCATCACCGCGGTAACGGGATAAAAGTTGAACACCACGATCGATAAGGTCATGAAGAGCAGCACGCGAATCGTCTCGGCGATTCGAAACACGGCGTAGCTCGTCATTCGCTCGAATATCCTGCGCGCTTCCTCGACCGCGCGGGTGATGACCGAAAGACCGGGCGCGGTGAGCACCAGATCGGCTGCCGCGCGCGCCGCATCGGTCGCTCCGCTCACCGCGATCCCGCAATCTGCCTGCTTAAGCGCGGGTGCGTCATTAACCCCGTCACCCGTCATTCCGACGATATGCCCGTTGGCCTGCAGCTCGCGGACGATTTTGAACTTGTGCTCGGGAAAGACCTGGGCAAACCCCCGTGCCGATTCAACCGTCGAGATAGCTGGGCCGGCGCCGTCTTCGGCAAAGACCTGGCTAGCCACCACGATGTTGGGGCTTAGGTGCAGCCTGCGGGCCGTCTCTTTCGCAATCGCAACATGGTCGCCCGTAACCATCCTCACGTCGAGGCCCATCTTGCGCGCAGTGTCGATGGTCGTCGCCGAATCATCGCGCGGCGGGTCGAACAACGGCAGCAGGCCGAGCAATCTCCATCCATCCATCGCGTCGCTGCGCGCGACCCCCAGCGTGCGATAGCCGCGGCTGGCCAGAGCTTCGACCGCGGCCTCGGCCCGCCGTCGAACTTCCTGATCCGGCCGGGCCAGGTCGAGAATGACTTGCGGCGCACCCTTGGCGACCCTGAAAACCGATCCGTCGGCGCCGGCGACCTCGACCTCGGTCCGTTTTCGAACCGGATCGAATGGCTCGAACCTGCGAATCGCGAAGTCTTTCAGACGAGTGTCGCGGTCGAGCGCTCCTGCTATCGCCCGGTCGATCGAGTCGCCGCCGTCCCCGCGTGACGCTAGCGCGGCGCTCAGCAGCAGCTCATCGCGGTCGCGTGCTTCGAGAAGCACCGCATCGCCAAGTACCAGCTCATTCTTGGTTAGCGTTCCGGTCTTGTCGCAACAGAGCACATCCATCCCGGCCAGTTCCTCGATCGACACGAGACGGGAAACTATCGCCCGCATCCCCGCCAGTTCGGAGGCGCCTACCGCCATCGTGACGGAAAGAACCGCCGGCAGTGCGACCGGAATCGCCGCGACGGTCAGAATCAATGCAAACAGTAGCGTGTGGATCAGCGGGTCATGGCGGAACAGCGCGACCACGAGGATCAGAGCGACGAGACCGATGGTCGTCAGGATCAGGAAGTTGCCGATTTTTAGCACCGCGTCCTGGAAATGAGACCTGCTCTGTGCGCTTTGCACGAGTCGAGCGGTGCGACCGAAGTAGGTGTTCATGCCGGTTGAGACAACTGCGCCGCGCATCTCGCCCATACGCACGATGGAGCCTGAATACGCGAGGTCGCCAGCCTGCTTGTCTGTCGGCAGAGATTCGCCGGTCAGCGCCGACTGATCCACCGCCAGGTATTCGCCGCTGACCAACGTGCAGTCGGCCGGCACGATATTGCCGAGCCTCAATTCGACCAGGTCACCGGGCACCAGTTCTGCGGCCGCAAGCTCTGTCCAGCGGCCGTCGCGCAGCACGCGCGCGCGCAAGGCGAGATGCTGCTTGAGCGCCGCGATGGCCGTGTCGGCCTTGAATTCCTCCCAGAAGCCCACGACGGCATTGATCAACAGCATCAGGGCTATGATGATGAAGTCGTCCCAATGGCGGACCACGGCCGACAGAATCCCGGCGATCTCGATCATCCACGGGATCGGCCCCCAGAAAAATACCAGCAGCCTTCGTAACGGAGCGACGTGCTCCTCTTTGATGTCATTCGCGCCGTATTGCTCGAGGCGCTGTCGCGCTTGCGCGCTGGTGAGTCCGCGCTCAGCGTCGGTCTCGAGCTCGCCTGCGGCCCCCTCACGCGCGATGGTTTCGGCAGGCGCCTGCGGGATGCCCGGATGTTCGGCGCGGTTCACCTGCCCGGGCCGGAGCGGCCGCCGCTGCGGCTGCGTTCAGCGGTTCGAATGGTCATCACCGGACAGGTTGCTTCCCGCACCACACGCTCTGCCACGCTACCGATGAGAACATGCGCCAGGCCGGTTCTACCGTGGGTGGACATGATGATGAGGTTGGCCTTGATGCGTTTTGCGGTCGCGAGAATTTCCGCATGGGCCACGCCGAACCGCAGCAGCGTGATGCACTCGATCCCGCGCTTTGCGATCTGTTCCGCCAGCCGAGCGAGTTTCTTTTCGGCGGCCGTTTTTTCTCTCTCGCCCAGCGCGGTGCCATCGACCAGCAACGGTGAAGCCGAAGAGCCTCCCTCGACCACGTAGAGGATCGTCAGCCGAGCCTCGTAGGGTCGGCTGAACTCGACAGCATCGTCGAGCACCGCCAGCGATGGCTCAGAAAAATCAATGGGAACCAGGATTCGCTCGATATCCATCATGTGAGATTTGCGAGCCCTTTCGCTTCAAGCAGCAGGTTGGAGGCGCGTGCGCCCATGGTTAATCGACAAGTGCACCTCCAACACCAGGTTTCTCAGTTCGTCATTTATCCCGCCGCGAAGCGCCCGCGCGGCTTCGCACGCCAGGTCGTCGAGCGACAACAGCCCGACCAGCGCTCCGTCCCGATCGATCACCGGAAGGCGACGGGTACGATGCTGCTTCATCAGACCGGCCGCGGCTGCGAGATCATCCTCGGCCACGCAGGACACCACCTTGCGGGCCATAGTCGTCTCAACCCGCAACTCATGCAGCGGCTTGCCCTGGGTGTAGGCGGCCATGCAGACGTCGCGGTCCGTCAGAAAGCCGATCGGCCTGCCGTGATCGTCGACCACCGGAACGGCTCCGCAAGGCTCGTCCCACATTATTTTGGCCGCCCGGTTCAGCGAGTCTTGCGGGCGGCAGACTTTGACATTTCGATTCATGATCCGCTCGACCTTCATGGGCGCCTCCATGCTCGCACGTCCTGACTAAGTGCCGACGGCTTTCAACCGCTGCTCGGATTCGGCCGCCGCCACGTGCTGCTTCACCCGCATGAAGCTGTCAGGGCTGACCGAGATCGAATCGATTCCAGCGTGCACCAGGAAACGGGCGAACTCGGGATGGTCGCTCGGCGCCTGGCCGCATAAGCCGACCTTGCGATCGAGCTTGTGCGCCGACGGGATGACGCTGGCGATTAGCGTGGTGACGGCCTCGTCCTGTTCGTTGAAGAGCGGGGCGAGTTGCTCCGAATCGCGGTCGACGCCAAGCGTCAACTGGGTCAGGTCGTTGCTGCCGATCGAAAAGCCATCGAAACGCTCGGCGAACTTTTCGGCCAGAATCACGTTCGACGGAATTTCACACATCACGTAAACCTGCAGGCCATTTTCGCCCCGGTGCAGTCCGTTTTCCGCCATCGCCTGCAAAGTCTTGTCCGCTTCCGCAATCGTCCGGCAAAACGGGATCATCACCACCACGTTGCGCAGTCCGATTTCCTCCCGCACCTTGCGGATCGCGCGACATTCCAGCGCGAAACCTTCACGATAGCCTGCACTATAATAGCGGCTCGCGCCGCGCCATCCGAGCATCGGGTTTTCTTCATGCGGCTCGAACTGCCGCCCGCCGACGAGTTGGGCGTATTCGTTGGTTTTGAAATCGCTCATTCGAACGATCACCGGGTCGGGATAACGCGAGACCGCGATCCTGGCGATGCCGAAGGCCAGCGTGTCGACGAAATACTGCGCCTTGTCTGCGAACCCGCGCGTCAATTGCAGAATCCGCCGCTGCGCCGCAACATCCTTCAATTCCTCAAACTTCAGCAGCGCCATCGGATGGATTTTGATGATGTTGTTGATGATGAACTCCATCCGCGCCAGGCCAATACCGTTGGCGGGCAGCCGCCACCAGCGCATCGCGGCCGCCGGGTTGGCCATGTTCAGCATGACCCCGGTCCTGGTTCGCGCGATGCCTTCGAGGGCGAGGTCGCGCACTTCGAATTCGCCAATCCCCTCGTAAACGTAGCCCATGTCGCCCTCGGCGCATGACACCGTGACCTCGCGTCCGCTGGCAAGCACGGTCGTCGCCTTGCCGGCGCCGACGATTGCCGGCAGCCCCAATTCGCGACTGACGATCGCCGCGTGCGAGGTGCGCCCGCCATGGTCGGTGATGATGGCGGCGGCGCGCTTCATGATCGGCATCCAGTCCGGGTCGGTGGTTTCAGTGACCAGGATCGCGCCGTCCTTGAATTTGGCGATCTCGGCGGGGCTCTTGAGCCGGCAGACGGTTCCGGCGGCAATCTCATCGCCGATCGCGAGGCCGCTCAGCAGACGCGCGCCCTTTTGTTTGAGGGTATAGGTCTTCAGCGAGGCCGCTTCCCGGCGCGACTGAACGGTCTCCGGGCGCGCCTGAACGATGAAAAGCTCGCCGCTCTCGCCGTCACGCGCCCATTCGATATCCATCGGATGGCCGTAGTGCGATTCGATCGCGACTGCCCACCGCGCCAGCTTCAGGATGTCATCATCGCCAAGCACAAAGGCTTCTCGCTCCTCGGTTGAGGTGCGGATGGTGCGCGTCGGCTTCCGGCCATCGCCGTAAACGATCTTCTTCTCCTTTTTGCCGAGCGTCTTCTCGACGATGGGGATGAGTCGCGGTTCATTGAGCAGTGGCTTGAACACCACGTACTCGTCGGGCTCGACCATCCCCTGGACCACGGCCTCGCCCAGACCCCAGGCCGCGTTGATGAGGACCGTGTTCGGAAAGCCGGTTTCCGTATCGATGGAAAACATCACCCCGGCGCTGCCTCGGTCCGAATGGACCATGCGTTGAACGCCGACCGACAGCGCGACCTTCATGTGATCGAAGCCGTGATTGTCGCGATACACGATAGCGCGATCGGTGAACAATGACGCAAAGCAGCGGCGCACCGCATCGAGCAGTTTCTTCTCACCGCGGATGTTGAGAAAGCTTTCCTGCTGGCCGGCGAAACTCGCCTCGGGCAGATCCTCCGCGGTGGCGCTGCTTCGCACGGCGACATCGAGCTCTTCCTGGTGCGCCGATTCCGAAAGCCTGCGATAGGCCGCCGCGATCGCCTGCGCCAACGCCGCAGGAAATCGTGCGCGTCCGATCATCTGTCGTATCCGCTTGGCGCCGGCCGCGAGCGAAAGCTGTTGTTCCCTGATAGCCCGCAGCTCAGCGCCTATCGGCGGTCTTAGCTCGTTGGCATCCAGAAACGCCCAGTAGGACGCGGCCGTGATCGCAAAACCTTCAGGCACCGGAATGCCCTGCTCATGCATCGTTCGCGTCATCTCGCCGAGCGAGGCGTTTTTGCCGCCGAGTTGCCCGACCTCGGATGAGCCCTCATCGGAAAACCAGATAATCTGCTTCAATTGGTCCATTGTGATGTCGTCCATTTGTGTTACTCGGAACCTTCGCCCGCGCCGCCGTTTTTGCGGCGCACCCTGATATCTCGCCTTGAACGGTCAAGCGCCGATCGAAACCGCTCGCCCGAAGCACAGAATCCAGCTGCTAATTAAGCACCAAATGTGCCGTGTTCGCGGCAGAAAACCCCAGCGAGTACGTAAGATTGTCTGGTGCCAAATGGACCAACCAACTGCGCATGCTTCCATAAGAAACAGCTCGCCACAGGCCAACGAAGCTGATCGTAGCCCTCAACCTGCCGCCGGCTTTGGCATGGATGATGCGTCCAGCCCCGATTGACTAGGTCATTGCGCTCGACGGCGCTGCGAAAGCGCTGCCATCAGTCCTGACCTGCATGCCTTGCGGGACACAGCGCCTCCGCCGGTCGATGAAAACCGCAATCGCGGCTGATAACATTTTCATGTGAGCAACACCGACACCGGCGGCTTCATCGCGTTCATCGAACGGCATAAGGGCGGCGTTGCGCTGACGCTGGCGCTACTCCTTTATCTCGCGAGTTGGCCGCTTGCGATCGTGGAACCTGCCGCCGCGAGCCTGCTCCGCGCTGCCGGCGAGGCTTCGTTGGTGGGCGGTCTTTGCGACTACATTGCGCTCAACATGCTCTTCGAACAGCACTGGTATCTGCCGAAATCCGGGGTACTGCCGCGCAACCGCGAGAGATTGATCGAAGGGATCGCCCAGACCATCGAGCGCGAATGGCTGACGTCGGAGATGGTCGGGCAAAAGATCCACGACTTGAAACCGCTCGACCGGCTCGGCGAATACCTGCAAACCGCCACGCTCAGAACCATGGTTCGCCCCGCGCAGCTCGAGCGCATCTGCAGCGAGACGGCGCGCCATCTCGAACCCGAGGTGGCTATCGATCTGATTCGGCGGCTGACCAGCGGAGCCAGTAATGTCGGACTGATCGATCGGCTGCGCGCCGCGATTTTGACTGCGTTGATCAACAAGGAATGCGCTCGGCTGCGCGACTTGATTCGCGACCTGCCGCATAACGATGAGATGCTCAGCGCGGCTGATGAACATATCCATGAGGCCGGCGCGCGGCTGCGAGACCCCGGCAGCACGATTCGGAAAACCGCCGACCATTGGATGGCCGCGATGGTGCGCGAAGTGGTGACCGCCAGCCGCGGCGAGATCGCGCGGATGGTAAAGGAGAACCTGAGCAGCCTGCCGCCCGAAAAGATTCGCGATCGAATTCAGACTCAAACCCGCACCCATCTTGATTGGATTCGGGTCAACGGCGCCGTGTTCGGCGCGATCCTGGGCTGCGCTTTTTCGCTCCTGAACCGAGTGCGTCTCGATCTTCTGACGCATCACCTGGCGATGCTTCCCGCACTTGGCATCTGGTGAGGTGTAAATTCGCGGCCGCATCCGCGTCGCGACATCTCCCGCTGGCGAACCGTTTGTAACTTAGTGTGGTCGCCGTGCCCAGCTGTACCCAGGGGCAATTAAAATTGTCCCGCGTCATACACTTTTAGGCTTTGCTATTCCCGCTTCGTACTTCTCCGGTTTTTGCTCAAATTGATATTGAGTCATCGCTGCCTGCCTGCACATATTCACTTTGCTCGAAATAATAAGTTGGTTTCGAGCTGCGGATTGGGAAGGAGGATGCGGTGATGTTTGTAACTCACATTGTTCGCTGTCGCGAATTCCCGACCAGTCAAGGAATGTGTGCACGACGGGGGACCCTCTGCTGGCGGTCGGGGGCCCTCACACTAAAAATTCCAAGCAAGGGAGTATCTTTATGTTGAAAGGAACTGTAACGCTGGCTGTCGTGGTCCTGTCCGCATCGATGGCATTCGCCCAGGTGCCCGGGAACCCGTACGGAATTCCGTCGGCGACCGCCCGGAACGCCGTCGCATCGCATGGCAACCATTCGAAGCCATTGAGCGGCTTCACCGCCGTCGGAACCGGTAACTCCAACTTCGTCATGGCACTGACGCCGTGCCAAGGGCTGACTTGTCCCGGCACCGATACCTGCACATGCCTGACAATCAGCGGTGTAAACCTCAAGGCCACTGGATTAGGCCACTCCACGCTGGACGCCAGCATCAATGTAGACACCTCTACCCTGACGCCCAATGGCGCCGGCGACGGCTTCTGCGATCTCGCGTCCGGACCTGCTACCGTCACGGCCGCCAATGGGAGCACGGCCGCGCTCGACCTTACCGGTTCATTCTGCGTTGGTAACAGTTTTGTGAACTACGTGCTCAACGGCGGCTTCACGGTCGTCGGAGGAACCGGCCATCTGGCGAATGCGGGGGGAACTGGAAATTACGCAATCAGCGCACCGGAGGCTTTTGGAGATTCGCCGGCCGCGGTCGTAATGAACGGCGCGATGAGCAAATAGCAGTAACTACTAATCGAAAAGCTACAGCGATCAGCGCTCCCCGGACCGGATTTCCGGTTGGGGGAGCGCTGCGCGGCGAGCGCGAAGGGTCCGTCATCAGTTCCGCTTCCTGAATGATGCTGAGGGCTCTACCCTTCCAGCACCGCTGGTCGAAGGCCGCGTTGACCGTCGGCCGCGAATAGCACCTTGTAGTCGAGCATCGTCGCGTCGTGCGCAATGGCGCCGCAGCAGATATCGGTGGCGACGCCCATGATGATCACGATGCGCCCCGATCCCCCTGATGCATCACCTGACGATGGTTCCCGCACTGGGCATTTGGTAAGCGCGAACCCGTAGCCGCATCCGCTCGGCGGCGCTCACCACGACTCGGTGGCAGCGCGAAACAGACAGGAGAAGGACACAATAAACCCTTCTTGTTTTATTTTCGCCAAAATATCTTGAAGCGGCCGTTTATAATTAGAAATACCTTCTGATGTCTAACGTTGCGTTTTAGTACTCTCAGCTAGCAGTCGCCCCCTTTTTTCGCCAAACATATTGAGAAATCGCGGCTTACATGTGCATACTAGCCGCGGCTCGTAATAAATTGCTCCGAGATGCTGAATCGGAAGGAGGAAAGCGGAAATGTCTGCTACTAGGGGAAAATTCGGGTTTCAAATTCTCGCCGCAGGGCTGCTGGGACTGGGGCTCACTGTCGCCGGGGTTGCCACCCAAGCGGGAGCTCAATCGAATCCCGGCATGGCTAAAAACGGACAGCCGGTGGTGGCTCACCAGGCCGGCAAGAAGGATTTTGGTGGCTTCGTCAGCTCATTCGAGTTTGGAGGCAGCGGAACTTTGACCAGTTCGGTGTTTGACGCCGCGTGTGAGGGCCAGACCTGCACGACATCTCAGGGCGCCAACGCGATATGTGGGTGTCTAACATATTCGGGCACTGGGAACGGGACCAAAATCGGTCCGGTATCCTGGACTTTCAATCAGACCACCAACGACGACGACGTCGTCTTGACCGGTCTGAACGGCGACCGTTGCTATCCGACCGAAGGTGACGGTGTGCTGACCGCCTGGAATGGAGACACGCTCAATTTTAGCGCTAGCGGATGGGGTTGCGAATACGGCGGTCAAGCCCTGTTCAATATCAACAATACCATCACCCTGGGCTCGGGCACCGGTCGATTCGCCAATGCCGCCGGTACGGCTAATATGGCCGGAAGCGTGGACTTCAGCACGTCGAATACGGTTCTGTCGATTGACGGCGTGCTTCAGGGCGTCTCGCTTTTCGACGGGCGCAAACACAAAGGAAGATAGACCTGACGCGAGTGATCAGCGCTCCCGGACCGGTCTCCGGTTGGGGAGCGCTGATCCGCGAGCCCGGAGGGTCGGCTCAGGCCGACGCGGCGAGCACTGGGACTTTGTTCAGTTCGCCGACCAGCTCGTCGGTCGTACAGACCATCGCGAAGCAGGCTCGCAGCGTCATCAGTTCCGCCTCCTGAATGATACTGGGCGCCTTGCTCCCCATCACCGACTGGTCGAAGGCGGCGTTCCCGTCGGCAGCGAATATCACCTTGTAGTCGAGCATCATAGCGTCGCGCGCCGTGGTGCCGCAGCAGATATTGGTGGCGACGCCCATGATGATCACGGTGTCGCGGCCGTGGTAGCGCAGCAGCCGGTCGAGATTCGACGAGCCTGAAATAAACGCGCTGTAGCGGGTTTTCGGTACGATCAGATCCTTATCGTGATCGACGTCGAGGTCCGGGATTAGCTGCGCGCCCCATCCATCCTCGGTGTAAGCGGCAGGATGGCCGACCATGATCGGATAGAGATCGCGCTCGTAGCCGATGTCGAGGCCATCGCGGCGATTCGCATGGCGGACCACCCAGTTGACCAGAATCCCGCGCTCGCGGCATAGCCCCACGACCTGGTTGATCTTCGGCACCAGGGTGGTGGCGGCGGGAACATAGAACAGCCCCTTCTCGTGGACGAAGGCGTTCTGCATGTCGATGACAACCAGCGCGGTCTTGTCCGGGACGATGTCCCAGATGATGGTTTCGGTGAAAGGATCGCGGCGCATCTCGCGCGGTTTGACCCCGTTGATTGCCATACATCCTCCCGCCGCGTTCGCCGTGTGAGCGAGCGCGAGTCGCAAAGCGTCGCACGAGTCCGGATCGGCGGTCAAGAAACGCTGTAAGGCGAACGCCGCCCCGGCGCGAATCAGTTGCTCTCGACGATCACTTCGGGTTCGAGCCGCACCGGCGTCGCGAGCGAGGCCGACACCAGGCAGGCGCGCTCGCTCTTCTCGAGCAGCCGCAGCATCCGCTCGCGGTCGCCGCCGGCAGCTATCACGACTCGCGGCCGCAGCACGATTTCGACGAAGCGGGTCACGCCGTCCTTATGATCGACGGTGCCGGCGCCGCTCAGTTCCAGCGACTTGAATTCAATCTTGGAAGCGCGTGCGACCGCGCGCAGCGTGAACAGGAAGCAGGTTTCGACCGCCGCCATCAGCATCAGTTCCGGGCTCCAGGCGTCACCCGGTCCGTCGAAGTCGGCCGGCGGTGCGGAGCGGATATCCGGCACGCCGGCGGCCGACAGGATAGCGTAGCCATCCGGCCCGCCGCTCAGACGGGTCTCGTATTGATGGGGCAGTGGCTTCATCGTTTGATCCTCAGTTGGTGGCGGCGTCGGCGTGCTTGTTGCCGAGCAGCGCGGCGAGCTCGAGCTGTTTCTGCTGCATGATCTTCATCAGGTTCGCGAAGCCCTGGTCATTGATGACGCGGTTGAACTGATTGCGGTAGTTCGCGATGACGCTGATGTTTTCGACCGTCATATCGTAGACCTTCCAGTGGCCGTCGACCTGGTGGCTCATGAAGGCGACCGGGATCGGCTGTGCGCCATTGGTCATCAGCACCTGTCCCTGCACCTGCACGTAGCCGGGCTGGATCGGAACTTCGCGGGTGAATTCCATGCGCTGCCCCGAGTACTCCTGGATCTTGCTGAGCGCCGCGTCTTCCATGAAGGCGGTGAACAGCGCGACGAACTGCCGGCGCTGATCGGGCGTGAGATTGCGCCAATGGTAGCCCAGCGTCGAGCGCGCCATCCCTTCGAAATCGAAATGCGGCTCCGCCATCGCGCGCAGTTCGCGGCGCTCCTCGGTCAGCGTCAGGTGGGGATTCTGCAGGATCGCGATCGCCTGCTCGACCAGGCCGCGCGCCTGCTCCATCGGATCTTGCGGCCCGAGCGCGGCGCGCGAGAAATTGGCCTGCCCGGCGATCATCCCGATCGCCAGCAGGGCGCAGGCGGCGCCTCTCAGCAGCAGCCGCGCCGACTTGCCTCGCCGATCAACGACACTTGAGCGGTTCAACCCGGCGCCCAACGCAAACATCATGGCGCACTCCCTTCTCGCTCCAGAGATAATTCAACCCGTCCGGGATAACTCAGATACGCGGCAGTTCCATCGATGATTGTAGCCGGATTGGCGGATGAGGTTAAGTTCCGCCGGGTGGTCGTAAGGTCAGCCGGTCATCGCTCGACCGTCAACGCGACCGCGCCCGTGAGCAGCCAGATCGACAGCGTCAGCATCGCAAAGAAGGCCGAAAACGGCGTCCAATCGGGCATAAAATAGCCCAGCGTCCCAAGCACGGTCAGCAGCACGACGGCCGATTTGAGGGTCGCCAGCAGCATCCGGCGCTTTGAAAACCTGGCGCCGCGTCGCGGCATAATGGCCTCGAGCAACAGCCCGGCGCCGATCCCGACCATCATCGCGATGGAGGTGGCCCATATCGCCCGCAGCGCGCGCGCCAGCACGAACATCCGCCAGCCGGTCGACAGCCGCTGGTTGAGAATCGCCAGCAGCAGCAGGATCACGATCGCGCCGGCCAGTGCGCGCCAGAACGCGACGGCAAAACTTTGCGGTCTGATTCCGTAAGCCATGGTTGGCCGGCCGATCGCTCGCCCGTGCGAACTCTTTACCCGAAGCCGGCGCCGAAGGTAAGGGTAGGCGCTCGCGCCGGTTTGGCGCGCGCACATAAATATCTAATAATGAGAGGCAGACGGCGCCCGCGCCCGACCCGATCAAGGAGCCAGGAATATGAATCCGCAGGTAGTCAATCCCGCCATGATGCCCATGCTGTTTCGCAAGGAGTTCCAGCTCTGCAACGTGCGCAAGGGCGAAACCATCGCGCTGCTTACCGATCTCACGTCGCGGCGCGATTACGTCGCGGCGGCGTTCGCGGCGGCCAAGGACCTCGGCGCCGACGCTTACGAGATGTGCGTCAACTCGGTGCCGACCTGGACCAAGGTGGGCGTCGCGACGGTCGGCCAATGCAAGGGCACGCTGGACGCGCTCAAGAGCGCCGACATGCTGGTCTGCATGCATGTGCCGCTGTTCACCAAGTGGCTCAAGGACGTGCGCGACGCCGGCACGCGGGTGCTGATGATTATCGACGCGCCCGACGATCTGAACGATCTGATGTCGCCGCCGGGACTCAAGGAAGCGACCGTCTACTCGGGCAAGCGCCTCGAGCGCGCCAAGAAGATGCGGGTCACGAACGACGCCGGCACCGATTTCACGGTCCAGCTTGGCGAATATCCAACCATGATCCAGTACGGCTTTTCCGAATCGCCCGGACGTTTCGACCATTGGGGCGGCGGCCACGTCCATACTTTTCCCAATGAGGGCTCGGCCAACGGCACGGTCGTGATTCAGCGTGGCGATATCGTAATCCTGCCTTACTGCCGCTACGTCCAGGACGAGATCCGCCTCGAGGTGCGCGAGGGCTTCATCCGGCGCATCGAGGGCGGACTCGACGCCAAGTTGCTGAGCAACTGGCTCGAGGACAACCGGCGCTTCCCCGAGGATATGGACGGCCACGCGATCTCGCATCTCGGCTGGGGTCTCAATCCGCAGGCGCGCTGGGATTCGATCGCGCTCTACGGCGACGATCCTGAGCGCTCGCGCGCGGCAGCCCGCACTTTTCCGGGCAACTTCCTGTTCTCCACCGGCCCCAACACCCTGGGCGGCGGAACCCGCAACACGCTCGGCCATTACGACGTGCCGATGCGCGAGTGCACGGTGACGCTCGACGATGAAGTGATTATCGATCGCGGCAAGTTCGTCGACGAGAAGATGATCGTCGAGCCGGAAAGCCGCTAGAGCTCGCAGCCGGCGGTCGTCATGCGCACGGTAGTTTTCCGCACCTTTCCGAAGGAAGATAACCGCGCCGAGTATTACGCGACCGCCGCGCAACTGTTCGAAATCGCCGCCGCGATGCCCGGGTTCGTGGCCGCCAAGAGCTTCGCCGCGTCCGACGGCGAGGAGCTTACGCTGGTCGAGTTCGAGTCGGACGAAGCGCTGAATGCGTGGCGCGCGCACGCCGAACATCTGGCGGCGCAGAAATCGAGCGGCAGGTTTTTCGCGGGTTATCGAATCACCGTGTTCGGCGATCCGGTGCGGGATTACGGCATCAAGGACCAACAGCCGTATCGCAAGTAGCCCGCACCGGAAATCGGCAACAGTTGCGGCACGGCCGCGGGCGCCATCAGGCCGACTGGAGTCAACCGCGCACGGGCTGCCAGCGTGTTCCACAGGCTGCCGGGGTCGGCGCTGAAGACGATACCGGCGTCAGCCGTCACCGTGTACCACGCCCCTTTCATTATTTCGCTGTGGAGCTGATCGGGAGTCCATTGCGAACGCCCGAGGATCAGCCGGAAGTCATGGACCCGCTTGGGATCCTGCGCGAGCGCGGCGGCGAGGTCGGGATCGAGGGTCACGTAAACATCGCCGGCGATGTGGGTGCTTTTGTCGATCGGCCGGTCGGCGCGAAACACGATCGCCGGAGCTTCGATATCGACCGGGCCGCCGAGGAATGCGGTGTCGGATCGATTCTTGAGCGCCGCGCTACCGGGAAAAAGCTTGTGCAACGGCACTTCGCGAATCGGTTTGTTGACGATCAGCCCGGCCACCAGCGGAAAATCTCCGGACCGCGGCAACATCAGGATTACCGACTGCGCGAACAGCGGATCGGGCATATCCGGGCGCGCCACCAGGAATACCGTGGTAGCGGAGGTGGCCGCGCGCGCACCGGCGGCCGACGTCAACGCCGACACCAGCACGACGGCCGTGGCAGCCAACGCAAGGAAGCTTCTGCGCCTCATCGATTCGCATACCTCCTGACCCGTGCGTCGGCGACCGCCCTAGCCACGTCCCACTTCATCGGTCGCGGTTTCGTCCCAGTGGATGATCATACAACGAGTCGGCCGTCGATGCTCTGGCCGGACTGGCGGGATACACGATGAATCAGGTGAGATCGGAGACTCCCGATAAGTGCTTGCCCGGCGGCTCGTGGATCACCGAGCCGATACCGCGAGCCTTTTCCGACCAACGGTCAGGCATATAATTGCGCGATGAACGTTGACCAGGAGGCAGCACGAGTTGCAACGCCGGCGCCCGGCGTCACGCCGGAGCGCAAGGAACTGTCGGCGCGCAGCCTGGCCGCGCTCTGCGTTGGCGCTCTCGGAGTCGTCTACGGCGACATCGGGACCAGCCCGCTATACGCGCTGCGCCAGTGCTTCTATGAGGATTCGCGGATTACCCCGAGCACTGCCAATGTGCTGGGGCTGCTGTCGCTGATCTTCTGGGCGCTGATCGTCGTCATTTCGATCAAATACCTTACCGTGGTAGTGCGAGCCGACAACCGCGGCGACGGCGGCATCATCGCCCTGGTCGCCTTGTTGAGCCCGCGGCGGGAAAACTTCAGGCGGCCCTTTCTAATCGGGCTTGGCCTGTTTGGCGCGGCGTTGCTCTATGGCGATGGGCTCATCACGCCGGCCATTTCGGTGCTGAGCGCAATCGAAGGGTTGGAGACCGCGAATCCGCAGCTTCATCCTTACGTCGTGCCGATAGCCTGTCTCATACTGGTGGTACTATTTGGCTTTCAAAAACGCGGCACCGGCAGGGTAGGGGCGACTTTCGGTCCGTTGATGCTGCTATGGTTCGCAACCATCGCGATTCTCGGTATCGCCGCGATTATCCGCCGCCCGATCGTTTTCGCCGCCGTCAACCCGTGGTATGCGGTCGAATTCTTCCGCGCCGGCGGCGTCCTCGGATTTCGCGTGCTGGGCGCGGTGTTTCTGGTGGTGACGGGCGGCGAGGCGCTGTACGCGGACATGGGCCACTTCGGCATCCGCCCGATCCGGATGGCGTGGTGGTCGATTGTGTTGCCGGCGCTGCTGCTCAATTACTTTGGGCAAGGCGCGTTGATCTTGCGCGAGGGCAGCAACCTCACTCATCCGTTTTTCGATCTGGCGCCGGCCTGGGCTCTTTATCCGATGGTCATCCTCGCCGCTTGCGCCACGGTGATCGCATCCCAGGCGGTGATTTCCGGCGCCTTCTCGCTGACCCGGCAAGCGATAAATCTCGGCCAGTGGCCGCGCATGACCATCATGCAGACTTCGTCGGAGGAAGCCGGACAGGTCTACATACCGGGTATCAACTCCCTGTTTCTGCTGGGCGCGGTCGGACTGGTGATCGGATTCGGCAGCTCGGCCCGCCTCGCCGGCGCTTACGGGGTAGCGGTGTCGAGCACGATGGCGATCACGACGGTGCTGCTGTTTTTCGTCGCCGTCGAGCGATGGCGGTGGCGGGCGGCGGTGGCGGCCCTGGTTTGCGCGCCATTCCTGCTGATCGATCTTGCGTTTTTCGGGGCCAACGCCTTCAAAATTCCTGAGGGCGGCTGGTTTCCGCTGACGGTCGGATTACTCGGCTATGTGATGATGTCGACCTGGAAGCGCGGGCGCGAATTGCTCCGGCAGCGGCTGTCGCGCGAGGTCGAACCGATCGAGGCGTTCCTTGGCCGGCTTCGCGAACAGCCGATCGTGCGCGTACCGGGCACTGCGATCTTCCTGTGCGGACGCTCCGCGGGAACGCCGCCGATGCTGCTGCATCACATCGAGCGCAACCAGGTGTTGCACGCGCAGGTGGTGCTGCTGCACGTTTCGATCGGGGACGCGCCACGCGTGCCGGCCTCCGAACGATTGAGCCTCAAAACCTTGGACCAGGGGTTCTTCCAGATCGACGTGCACTACGGCTTTATGCAGAGCCCGAACCTGCCGGCGGCGTTGCGACTGTGCGAGAAGTTCGGTCTGAAATTCAACCTCGATGAGGCGACCTATTATCTCGGTCGCGAAACGCTGATCGCCAGCGATAAAGTCCCCGGGATGGCGCGGTGGCGCGAACGGCTGTTCGCCTTCATGTCGCGCAATGCGGCGGGCGCCACCGACTTTTTCAACATCCCGCCGGAGAACGTGGTCGAGCTCGGAATCCAGGTGGAGTTATAACGTGGAGTTATAACGGCAGCAGCCGGCGCAGGTTCGACAGGCGTTTCGGCGCGGCAGGCGTTATTCCTGCCCGGCAACCTTGGGCTTCCCGTCCTGCCCCGGCGCGAGCTGCGGGCGCGGCCCCAGGATGCGGTTCAGTTCCTCGGCGTCGACGGTTTCCTCGCGCAGCAGCGCCTCGACCAGTTGATCCAGCTTGGGCCGGTTGTCGGTCAGACGGCGACGGACTCCCTGGTGCGCTTCCTCGATCAGCCGCAGGACCTCCTGATCGATGCGCGCCGCGGTCGCCTCGCTGTAGTCGCGGCCCTGGGAGATTTCGTAGCCCAGGAACGGCTGCTGCTCATTCCCCTTGAAGGCCACCAGCCCGAGCTTCCCCATCCCCCACCGCGTTACCATCCGGCGCGCGAGGCGGGTCGCCTCGACCAGGTCGTTTTCCGCACCCGTGGTTACCTCGCCGAAGACGATTTCCTCGGCGGTGCGCCCGCCCATCATCACGTCCAGCCGCGCCTTGAGATAGGAGAGGCTCAGGTTGTGCCGCTCCCAGCCGGGGATCTGCTCGGTCAGGCCCAGCGACTGGCCGTGCGGCACGATCGTGACCTTGTGGACGGGATCCGCCGCCGGCGTCAGCCACGCGACCAGCGCATGGCCGGACTCGTGATAGGCGACGATGCGGCGCTCGCCGGGATCAATCAGTTGCGGCTGCGCGGCGCCCAGGCGAATCTGGTCCTGCGCCTCCTCGAAATCCGCCATCGTGACGGTTTCGTGATTGTGCCGGGCGGCGGTCAGCGCCGCTTCGTTGCATAGATTGGCGAGGTCGGCGCCGCTCATCCCGATCGAGCCGCTGGCCAGAATTTCAAAATCGATCTTCGAGTCGAGGCGCAGCTTGCGGGTGTGGATGCGCAGGATGCCCTCGCGGCCCCGGCGGTCGGGCAGTCCCACCACTACCTGGCGATCGAAGCGCCCCGGGCGCAACAGCGCCGGATCGAGCACGTCGGGGCGATTGGTCGCCGCCAGGATGATGACCTCGAAGCGCTCGTCGAAACCGTCGAGCTCGCCCAGCAACTGATTGAGCGTCTGCTCGCGCTCGTCGTTGACCGTGCCAACACCTGCGCCACGCCGCCGTCCCACGGCGTCGAGCTCGTCGATGAAGACGATGGCCGGCGCGGCTTCCTTGGCCTGTCGAAAGAGATCGCGCACGCGGCTCGCGCCAACCCCGACGAACATCTCGACGAACTCCGAGGCGTTGAGGCTGAAGAACGGGACTCCCGCCTCACCGGCGACCGCCCGTGCCAGCAGCGTCTTGCCGGTGCCGGGGGCGCCGACCAGCAGCACCCCTTTCGGGATGCGCGCGCCCAGGTCGTGGTACTTCTTCGGCTGCTTGAGGAAATCCACCTCCTCCTGCAACTCCATCTTGGCCTCATCGGCGCCAGCCACATCGTTGAACGTGATCGCCGGCCGATCGCTCGAATAACGCCGCGCCTTCATCCGCCCGATACCGAAGATGCCGGACTGGCCCGCGCCGCTGGCGCGCGCGCTCATCCACCAGAAAAACCCGATCAGCAGCAGCCACGGCGCCCAATCCATGATCGCCTGGAGCAGCCAGGGGGTGGTGGTGGACGATACCTCGACCAGCACGTGATGCGACTCGAGCAGCGCCATCAGGCCGGGATCGCCGACCGTGGCCGGAAAGGTGGTTTGGAACTTGGCGAAGCGCGGCGGCGGCTTGGCCTTCTCCGTGGCCTTGGCCTTGGCGGTCGGCGACGCTTGCGACTCGGGCTTCGACGCGGTCGCCGGCTTCGGGGCGGGCCACACAATCGGCTTGGCGAAAGTGCCGGTAATGGCGGCGCCTTCGATGCGGACGCGGGTGATGTTGTCGGCGCGCAGCTGGGCCAGAAACGTCGAGTACGGGAGGTTGGCTTCGGGATGCGATCGCGGCCAGAAAAGTATCAGGTCCCAGACCAGCAGCGCGACCAGGATTGGCCACCACGACCACGGTCGCTGCGGGACCTGGGGCCGTCGCCCCGGCGGCCCTCCGCCGGGTGTCTGCTGTTGCGCCGCCATCCGCCTTAATTCCTTCGTCGTCAGCAGGTAATGGTTGGTTAGTATCACGCGCGGTGTCAAAACGCGCGACTTCGAACAGCCGCTCCGCTAATCCGCGCCCTTACCCAAGCCGGGGTAATCCGCGCTGACGCATCGCAGCCCGCAAGGTATGGTTGGCAAGGCCGATGTAGCACCGCCGCTCCGACCACCCGCGCGAAGCGCGGGTGTCAGCGGATGCTGGGAGGCAAAGGGGGAGCCCGGGGCGAAGCGCCCGCCGTTCAGGCCGCGGACGTCGGATTTCCGGGTTCAGCCGGCGAGTGGCTATCGTTGAGCGAATCGCGCAACTGCTTGCCGGCCCGGAACTTGGCCGAGCGGCTCGCTGAGATCGCGATCGGCTCGCCGGTTTTCGGATTACGTCCGGTTCGAGCCTGGCGGACGGAAACCGAGAAAGTCCCGAAGCCCGAGATATTGACCCGCTCGCCCTGCTGGAGGGCGGCGATGATGTCCTCGAGGACGATATTGATGGCTTTCTCGGCGTCGGCCTTGTTAAGCACCCCAGGGAGCTTGTTGGCCAGTCCCTCGATCAGTTCGGCCTTGGTCATGTTCGATTATTCCCCGCCCAGCTAGTTAGGCAGCATCCTTTGCGCTGTCAAGAGCCGGCCGAGGCCGGATTTCTGTTTCCCCGCCAGGCAACGCCGGTCAGGACAGGCTCGGCGCGATGGTCGAGTCGTCTTCATCCTCGTCGACCAGCGGCTTTTCGAGCTGATCGGTGAAGACCTCGTCGGCCGCCGTCTGCTTGAAAAACGCCTCGGGGTTGGGCAACACCAGCGCCTGCCGCAGCACCTGGTCCATATGCTCGACCGGGACCAGCGTGACGTTCTTGAGGATCTGCGGCGAAATTTCCTCGATATCCTTCTCGTTTTCCTTAGGAATCAGCACCGTCCTGATGCCGCCACGATGGGCCGCCAGCACCTTCTCCTTGAGTCCGCCGATCGGCAGGACCCGCCCGCGCAGCGTGATCTCGCCGGTCATCGCGACGTCGTTGCGCACCGACACCCGGCATAGCGCCGACACTAGCGCGGTCGCCAGCGTGATACCCGCCGAGGGGCCGTCCTTCGGGATCGAGCCCTCGGGGATGTGCAGATGGATGTCGATCTTCTGGTAAAAGTCGGGCTTCAGTCCGAGCGTGGAGGCTCGCGAGCGGACGTACGAGAGCGCCGCCTGCGCGCTTTCCTGCATCACATCGCCCAATTGGCCGGTGACCGTCAGCTTGCCGCGTCCGGGCAGGATGGTGACCTCGACCGACAGCAGCTCGCCGCCGAGCTCGGTCCACGCCAGTCCGGTGGCGACGCCGACCTGCGGCTCGATTTCCGCGATGCCGTAGCGATGGCGCGGCGGGCCGAGATACTTGGCGAGGCTGGAGCTGGAAACCTTGACGCTCGCGTTGCGATCGTTCTTGACCACCTCGACCGCGACCTTGCGGCATACCGACGCGATTTCGCGCTCGAGATTACGCACTCCGGCCTCGCGCGTGTAGCGGCGGATGATGCCGAGCAGGGCGGGGTCGGAGAAATCGATGTTCTCGGTCTTGAGCCCGTTGGCCTCGCGCTGCTTGCGGACCAGGTAGCGGCGCGCGATGTTAAGCTTCTCGGTCTCGGTGTAGCCGGGAATCCGGATGATCTCCATCCGGTCCTGTAACGGCCGCGGGATGCGATCGAGGGTGTTGGCGGTGGTGATGAACATCACCTTCGACAGGTCGTAATCGCAATCGAGATAGTGATCGTTGAAGGTGTAGTTCTGCTCGGGATCGAGCACTTCGAGCAGCGCCGACGATGGATCGCCCCGGAAATCGGTCGACATCTTGTCGACCTCGTCGAACAACAGCACCGGATTGCCCGAGCCCGCCCGGCGCATCGACTGGATGACCTTGCCCGGCAGCGCGCCGATATAGGTGCGGCGATGACCGCGGATTTCGGCCTCGTCGCGCACCCCGCCGAGCGAGACGCGCACGAACTTGCGACCGGTGGAGCGCGCTATCGATTTACCGAGCGAGGTCTTGCCGACTCCCGGCGGCCCGACCAGGCACAGGATCGGACCCTTGAGCTGCCCGACCAGGGTCTGCACGGCGAGGTATTCGAGGATGCGCTGTTTGACCTTGTCGAGGCCGTAATGGTCCTCCTCGAGGATGCGCTCGGCTTCCTTGATGTCGAGCTTGTCCTCGGTGTACTCGAACCAGGGCAGGGCCAGGAACCAGTCGAGGTAGTTGCGGACCACGGTCGCCTCGGCCGACATCGGCGACATCATCTTGAGCTTCTTGATTTCGCGCTCGCACTTCTCGCGCGCCTCGGCCGGCATCTTCTTCTGCCGCAGCTTCTCCTCGAGCTCCTGGATCTCGTTCTTGAACTCGTCCTTTTCGCCGAGCTCCTTCTGGATCGCGCGCATCTGCTCGTTGAGGTAGTACTCCTTCTGGGTCTTCTCCATCTGCTTCTTGACCCGCGAGCGGATGCGTTTTTCGACCTCCAGGATTTCCAGTTCCGAGCGCATGTAGCCGAGAATCTTCTCCAGCCGCTCGGCCGGATTGAGACATTCGAGCAGCGCCTGCTTGTCCTCGAGCTTGATGCCGAGATGGCCCACCAGCTTGTCGGCCAGGTAGGCGGGATCGTCGACCGCCGCGATCGAGGTCACCATCTCGGGCGGAATCTTCTTGTTGAGCCGCACGTAGTTGTCGAAGGTCGAGTTGACGGTGCGAATCAGGGCCTCGACTTCCGGGGTGCGCTCGCAGACTTCCTCGATCTCTTCGGCCTCGACCTGGAAGTACTCCTCGTCGGCGATGTACTTGAGGATACGGGCGCGCTTCTTGCCTTCGAGCAGCGCCTTGACGGTACCGTCCGGCAGCCGCAGAAGCTGCACCACCACGCCCAGCGTGCCAATCGGGTAGATGTCCGAGGGCGCCGGGTCGGCGACCCGCGCGTCCTTCTGGGCCACCAGCAGGATCGGCTTCTTGCTGGCCTCGGCCGCTTCCAGCGCCTTTATCGACTTCTGGCGGCCGACGAAGATCGGGTAGACCTCGTGCGGGAAGACGATCAGTTCGCGCAACGGCAGCAGCGGCACCAGCTCGCCCGAGGAGCCATCGCGACTATCCTTCTTGTCATTGCGAAACAGCATCTGCTTGTTACGAACCTGTCCCTTTAGGCGGTCTCAGCGGTTTTCTGATAGACGAGCAGCGGCTGCTCCTTCTGCGTGACCACCTCTTCCGAGATCAACACTTCTTTGATATTGGGCTGCGACGGAATTTCGTACATCAGGTCGACCATGATGGCTTCCATTATAGCACGTAGCCCGCGTGCCCCCGACTTGCGCTTGAGCGCCTCGCGCGAGATCGCTTTGAGCGAGCCCTGGGTGAACTTCAGGTGCACGTTCTCCATGTCGAACAGCTTCTGGTACTGACGCACCAGCGCGTTCTTGGGCTCGGTGAGAATCCGCACCAGCGAGTCCTCGTCGAGCTCGCCGAGCGTGGCGATTACCGGCAGGCGGCCGACGAACTCCGGAATCAGCCCGAACTTCAGGAGATCCTCGGGCTGCACCTCGTTGAGCAGCTCCGAGACGGTCTTGGGATCGCGATGGGTCAGGTCGGCGCGAAAGCCCATGGTCTTGCCCGCGATGCGCCGGCGGATGATGTCGTCGAGGCCGACGAACGCGCCGCCGCAGATGAACAGGATATTGGTCGTATCGACCTGCAGGAATTCCTGCTGCGGATGCTTGCGGCCGCCCTTGGGCGGCACGCTGGCCATGGTGCCCTCGATAATCTTCAGCAGCGCCTGCTGCACCCCCTCGCCCGAGACGTCGCGGGTGATCGAGGGGTTGTCGCCCTTGCGCGCGATCTTGTCGATCTCGTCGATATAGACGATCCCGCGCTGGCAGCGCTCGATGTCGTAGTCGGCGTTCTGCAGCAGCGACAGGATGATGTTCTCGACGTCCTCGCCGACGTAGCCCGCCTCGGTCAGCGAGGTGGCGTCGGCGATGGTGAACGGCACCTGCAGGAAGCGGGCGAGAGTCTGGGCCAGCAGGGTCTTGCCCACCCCGGTCGGCCCGATCAGCAGGATGTTGGATTTCTGCAGCTCGACGTCCCCGGTCACCATCTGCGAGTCGATGCGCTTGTAATGATTGTGGACCGCGACCGAGAGAATCTTCTTGGCCCGCTCCTGGCCGATCACGTACTGGTCCAGCACCCGCTTGATCTCGGCCGGCTTGGGCACCGCCGAGGTCTGGCTGAAGGCCTCATCGCCGTCGGTCTCCTCGGCGATGATATCGTTACAAAGATCGATGCATTCGTCACAAATGTAGACCGTCGGACCGGCGATCAGCTTGCGCACTTCGTCCTGGCTCTTGCCGCAGAACGAGCACACCAGGTTGCCCGACCGGTCATCATGCTTGGCCATACTGCCTCCCGCGCGTCACTTGGCGGACCCCCGGCTAACGATTACCTCATCAATCAAACCGTATTCAACCGCTAACGTGGGGGTCATGAACAGGTCGCGATCGGTGTCCTTCTCGATTTTGCGCAGGCTCTGCCCGCTATGCAGGGCGATGATGTTGTTGAGTTCCTCGCGGACCCGCAGAATCTCGCGCGCCTGGATGTCGATGTCGGTCGCCTGCCCCTGCGCGCCGCCGAGCGGCTGATGAATCATGATCCGCGAATGGGGCAGGGCGTAGCGCCGGCCCTTGGCGCCCGCGGCCAGCAGTACCGCCGCCATGCTGGCGGCCTGACCCAGGCACAGGGTCGAGATCGGCGGCTTGACGAACTGCATCGTATCGTACACCGCCAGGCCGGCCGTCACCGCGCCGCCCGGGCTGTTGATGTACAAGCCGATTTCCTTTTCAGGGTCCTCTGACTCCAGGAACAGAAACTGCGCGATGACCAGGTTGGCAACATCGTCGTCTATCTCGGTACCCAGGATCACGATCCGGTCCTTGAGCAGGCGCGAGTAGATGTCGTAGGCGCGCTCACCCCGGCCGGTCTGCTCGATTACAATCGGTACCAGCCCACTCATAAAACTCCGCCGCCGGCGTCCGGAACAAGCCCGCCAGCCGCAGCCTCATAGTTGGAATTGTAACGGCTGCGAAAAAGGTCGGCAACTCAAATTAATTGTTCTTTATCCGCCCGACGGTTCGGCGTCGGCTGCGGCCGCCGGCTGCTCCTCGATCTGTGCGCGCGTCATCACCAGGTCGATAGCTTTCTCGCGGCGCAGGGAATCGCGCAATATCGCACGGTTATTCTCGTCGGCGTAGAACTGCGCGACGCGCTCACGCTCGCGGCCCGCGTCGCGCACCATCAGCGCCACTCGCTCGGCAACTTCTTCATCGCCGACCGCGACGTTCTCCTGGTTGGCGATAGCGTCGACCAGCAGCATCGTGCGCGCCCGCTTCTCAGCCCGCGAATGAAGCTCTGGGGCGTTCTCGTGGGCGCGGGCGTGAGCCTGCTCATGCGGCACGCCGCCGGCCTCGAGCGCGTTCGCCAACTCGCTTTCGAGCGCGAGCTGTTCGCGATCGATCAATGATTCCGGCACCTCGAACGGGTTGCGTTCGACGATCAGCTCGAGCAATCCCTGGCGCACCCGGTTCTCCGCTTCGCGCCCGGCCTGCTCGAGGAGCTGCTCCTTGAGCTTGGCGCGCAACTCGGCGAGGCTCTGGTGGCCCTGGTCCTTGGCGAACTCGTCGTCGAGCGTCGGCAGGTCGCGGCGGAAGATCTCCTTGACAGTCGCCTGCCATTCGACGCTCTTGCCGGCGATCTCCTGCTCCGCGTAATCGGCCGGATAGTTGCGCGTATGCTTTACCGCCTGGCCGACCTTGGCTCCGGTCAGCACCTCGTCGATACCGTGGGCGAGGGTCTTGGGCGAGACCTCGAACAGCCGGTCCTCGGCCTTGAGCCCGGGAATCGCTTTCCCGTCGGCCTGCCCGTCGAGGGCGGCCAGCACGAAGTCGCCGGTCGCGACCAGCTCGCGATCTTCGACCTTCTTGAGCGTCGCGTGACGCTCGCGAATCCGCTCCAGGGCGGCTTCGACATCCTGCTCGGAGATCTCGACCGTGGCGCGCGGGATCTTGAGCCCCTCGTAGTCCTTGACCACCAGCTCGGGCCGCACGTCGAACACCGCGCTGAAGCGCAGCGCCTTGGAGAGGTCGGTCTCCTCGGTGATTATCTCGGGCGCCACCATCGGCTTGAGGTTCTGCTCTTCGAGCGCCTTGTCGGTGTACTCCCGGACCAGGCGCTGGATAACGTCGGTGCGCACCTGGTCGCCGAAAAAGCGCTCCAGCAATCGCTGCGGCACGTGTCCGGGACGAAAGCCCTTGAGTTGCACGCTGCGGCGTAGTTCGCCGTAGGCGCGGTCGAGTTCGCGTTTGATCTCGACGGGTTCCACTTCGACGGTCAGCTTGCGCCGTAGCGCGGAGGTGTTCTCAAGATTGACGTTCATATTGGTTCAACCTGTTAACTAAACACATCGGCTCGCCGGCGATCAATCATGCGCAGCGCCTCGGCCTGATTGCCCGCCGCCCGGGCCTGCTCGACGGCGCGGGCCGCCAGCGGCATTTATCGCGCCGGGTTACTGGACAATTGCCTGCCCAAAAACTAGACTCTGCAAGTTAATTTTAGTGGTTTATGCCGGTCGTTGCGATTGCCGCCGATAGGAGTGCGATCGTTAACCCCCGAAATCTGTCAGGAGACCGAACTTAGATGAGCGAAGCCAAAATCGTACTACCCGCGCTGACCAGCCTCCAGCTGGCGATCTTGTGGGGAGTCTTGATCTCGGCGGTCTTGGCCCTGGGTTATGGGCTGTTGCTGGTCAGGATCGTCCTGCGGGCCGACCCCGGCCCCAAGTCGATGACCGACGTGGCCGACGCGGTTTACGAAGGCGCGATGGCTTACCTGCGCCGCCAGATCAAAACCATGATCTGGTTCGTAATCGGAATCGCGATCGCGCTGTTCTTGATGTATCGCCACCTTTACACCGGGCTCGAGCTGCCGATCGGTATCGCGGTGGCCTTCGTGATGGGCGTCAGCGCCTCGTACTTCGCCGGCTTCGTCGGGATGTGGCTGGCGGTCAAGGGCAACGTGCGCAGCGCCAACGCCGCGATCACCTCCTTCAAAGACGCGATGGAGCTGGCGTTCAAGGCCGGCGGCGTCTCCGGGATGTTCACCGTCGGCATGGGACTGCTCGGCGCCACCATCATCTTCTTGTACTTCCAGCAGGATGCGATGAAGGTGCTGGTCGGCTTCGGCTTCGGCGGCTCGCTGGCGGCGCTCTTCATGCGCGTCGGCGGCGGCATCTTCACCAAGGCGGCTGACGTCGGCGGCGACCTGGTCGGCAAGATCGAGGCCGGTATCCCCGAGGACGATCCGCGCAACGCCGCGACCATCGCCGATAACGTCGGCGACAATGTCGGCGATTGCGCCGGGATGGCAGCCGACGTGTTCGAGTCCTACGAGGTCACGTTGGTGGCCGCGATCATCCTGGCCGCCTACGCCGTCAACGAGCCCGACTTCATCAAGGTTTACGGCGCGATGGCCGGGGCCTTCGCGATGAAGATGATTATCTTCGCGCTGATCCTGCGCGGGGTCGGCGTGTTCTCGTCGATCCTCGGGATCATGGCGGTGCGGGTCCCCGCCGGCAGCAAGATGCTCGACCCGATGCGCCCGATCAACATCGGCTACATGACCTCGGCGGCCGCCTCGGTCGTCGGCTTCTTCATCGTCAACTACTTCTACATGACCGACCCGCGCACCGGCGCGCCCGACTGGCGCTTCGCGTTTGCCGCCACGCTCGGCATCGTGCTGGCGGTGCTGACGCTGTGGCTCACCAACTATTTCACCCATCCCGACCGCGGCCCGGTTATCGAGACCGCCAACGCCGCCCGCACCGGTCCGGCCACGCTGATTCTGTCGGGGATGGCTGAGGGGCTCGAGTCGTCGGTGTGGGCGCTGATGATGATCGCGCTGGTGATTTTAGGCGCGATGGTTATCTTCCGCGGCTCCCTGGCGCTGCAATTCTATGGTATCGCGCTGACCGGCCTGGGGCTGCTGACCACCACCGGCTTCATCCTGGCGATGGATACCTACGGCCCGATCACCGACAACGCCCACGGGATTTTCGAGATGGGCGGAATCCATCAGGAAGAAGCCTCGCGCACGCTGTCGTGGATGGACGCGATTGGCAACACCACCAAGGCGCTGACCAAGGGGCTGGCGATCGCGACCGCGGTCATCGCGGCGATTGCGCTGTTCCGCTCGTTTATCGACGAGGCTCATCTGGGTCTGATGGGCGTGCAGGTCAATGCGCCGACGGTCTTCGTCGGCCTGCTGATCGGCGGCGCGGTGCCGTTCCTGTTCAGCTCGTTCGCGATCAAGGCCGTCAGCCGCGCCGCCTACCAGGTGGTCTTCGAGGTGCGCCGCCAGTTCCGCGAGCATCCGGGAATCATGGAAGGTACGGAGCTGCCCGACTACGGCCGCTGCGTCGATATCGTCACCGCCACCGCCCAGAAGGAGCTGCTGAGCCCGGCGATCCTGGCGGTCTTCGCGCCGCTGATGGTCGGTTTCGCGCTCGGCGCCGGGGCGCTCGGCGGCTTCCTCGCCGGCACCATCCTGACCGGCCAGCTGCTCGCGGTCTTCATGGCCAACGCGGGCGCCAACTGGGACAACGCCAAGAAGAAGGTCGAGGACGGCTACCTCGGCGGCAAGGGCACCGAGATCCACAAGGCGACCGTGGTCGGCGACACGGTCGGCGATCCGTTCAAGGATACTGCCGGTCCGGCGCTCAATCCGATGATCAAGGTGATGAACTTGGTGGGTATTCTGGCCGCGCCGTTCACCACCGTCGAGATTGGCAACCTCACCGCCGGGCGCGCTGGCGTAGCCATCCTGTCGGTCGTGATGCTCGCGATCGCCGTGATCCTCTCCAAGCGCGGCTCGATCGCCGAAGATCAGGGCGGCGCCGGCGCCGAGAAACAGGCCGCCTGAGAGCGCTTCAATCGTTCGCTCCGAACCGGGCGTCCGATCGCGGACGCCCGGTTTTTTTATCCAGCAAACGGCTGCGAACGGTGTCGATTTCTGGCCCCCTGAAAGTTTTTGCGGAGGCTTGAGCTGAAGGCCGCGAGTTTCTGACTCTGACTCCCTCCCCCCATTGTCTTGGGGGAGGGGGGTGGGGGTCGAGCGAGCAAGTGCCGGATGTCTGATGCTGCGGCGCTTGCTCGTTCTGATCCTTTCGCAGCGAGGGCGCACACAGCGGCTCAGGGGAAGGGACTTAAATTGGAGTTGGCCCGAACTGTCTGACACCGGGAGTTTGAACCGCGCCGATGCGCGAGTAGATTAGGCATCGGTCTTCGTAACCATCATGCAACGCCTAAACCCTGGACCCTTCGAGCCGCTGGTCTATGTCGTTCAGTCGCCCGGTTTTTTCCGCGCCGTCGGACTGGGCGGCTTCGCCCTCTTCACACTCCTGTCGCTGGCGATCGCGGCCGCGCACGGCTTCATCTATTTCGCCGCGGGACTGATCCTGTTTGTCGCCAACTGGTACGACCAGAGCGTCAGTATCTGCCGCCGCTGCCGCTTTTACGGCACCTGGCATTGCCTCGGGCAAGGGATGCTGGTGTCGCGGATGTTCCCGCGTCTCGACCCGCCGATCGGCGACTTCCGGATGCGAGCGCATTTCACGCTGACCGCGCTGTTCCTGCTCTACAGCCTGTTCTGGCTGTGGCACTCGATTTCCCTGGGCCTTTTGTTCACCCTCTGGCTGCCGATCGCGGCTCTCAGCGCGAGCCGCCCCGGCGGGTTCTCATGGCGGGTGCGTCCGAGCCCGAGCTGAGCGATTCGTTGATCGCGCCGGCGCGGCGGTTCAAAAACGCTGCCGTGGCGCGCTATGCTCTGCGCTCAACGCGGTCTCGGCTGACCGAGTCGCCGATCGTATCGCGGGCGCAAAACCGGGCTGAGCAACTTAAGCGATAAGCGAGGGTTTCGATGGCAACCGATCATCTGCTGGTCGAGCGGCGCGACGCGGTGCTCTATCTCACCATGAACCGGCCCGAGAAGCTCAACGCGCTGAGCGAGGCGATGACCGAGGCGCTGGTCGCCGAGCTGGGTGCGGCGGCTGCGGACCCGGACATCGGCGCGGTGGTGCTGACCGGCGCCGGGCGTGGCTTTTGCGCCGGCGGCGATATCGGCGCGATGCGCTCGCGCAATGAGGCGGCCGAGGGACCGCCGCCGACCGTCGAGGCGCGGGCCGCGCGGCTGCGCCGGATGGAGGAGGCGGCGCTGTTGCTCCACGAGATGCCCAAGGTGACGATCGCCGCGGTCAACGGACCGGCGGCCGGCGCTGGGCTGGGGCTGGCGCTGGCCTGCGACTTGAGAATCGCCTCCGACCAGGCGCGCTTCGGCACCGCCTTCGCCAAGCTCGGATTTGCCGGCGATTTCGGCGGCACCTATACGCTGACGCAACTGGTCGGACCGGCCAAGGCGCGCGAGCTGTACCTGATGGCCGAGGTAATCACGGCCGAAGAGGCGCTCCGGCTCGGAATCGTGAACTGGATGGTTCCGGCGGCCGAGTTGCGCGGCGAGACCGAATCGATCGCCCGGCGAATCGCCAACGGACCGCGTATCGCCTACGCCTACATGAAGGCGAACCTGAACCTGGCGATTTCTTCCGACCTGCGCACGATTCTGGATCGCGAAGCGCTGACCCAGACCCTCTCGGGCCGCACCGAGGACCATCGCGAGGCCGTCAAGGCGTTCCTCGAGAAGCGCGAGCCGAAGTTCCAGGGCCGCTAACCGGCGCGCGACAGGAGGTTATCGCCGATGTTCAAGACCCGTATCTGTGACCTGTTCGGTATCGAGTCGCCGATCTTCTGCGCCGCGATGGGCGGGGTGGCGGGCGGCGAATTGGCCGCCGCCGTCTCGGAGGTGGGCGGCTTCGGCGCGCTCTCCTCGGCCGGTTTCGGAGTCAGCGGCGTACGCCATGAAATTGCCGAAGCCCAGCGCCTGACGCGCAAACCCTTCGCGGTCGGACTGCTGATGCCGCTGTTGCCCGAGGGGGTGTTCGAGGCGGTGATCGAGGCCAAGGTGCCGGCGATTATCTTTTTCTGGGGCGACGCCGCTCCCTTCGTGCCCCGATGCAGGGCGGCGGGGGTCAAGGTAATCGTCCAGGTCGGTTCGGTGGCCGAGGCGGTTCAGGCCAGGCAGGCCGGCGCCGATGCGATTATCGCCCAGGGTTTCGAGGCCGGCGGCCACGTGCGCGGCAGCGTCACCAGCTTCGTTTTGATTCCGGCGGTGCGTGACGCGATCGGCGACCTGCCGCTGATTGCGGCCGGCGGTATCGCCGACGGTCGCGGGCTCGCTGCGGCGCTCGCGCTGGGCGCCGACGGCGCGATGTTCGGCACCCGCTTTATCGCGACTCAGGAATCCGCCGCCCATCCGATCTACAAGCGCCGGGTGATGGAGGGGCGCGAAGATCAGACCGTCTACACGACGCTGTTCGATATCGGCTGGCCGGGCGCGCCCCATCGCGTGCTCTCCAACCGGACGATCGAGGATTGGGAACGGGCCGGGCGTCCCGAACCGGGCCAGCGTCCGGGCGAGGGCGAGATGATCGGCCGCAGTCGGCGCGGCGACCTCGAGATGCCGCTGGTGCGCTACGGCGTGCACAACCCGTCGGGCTTTATCGAGGGGGATGTCGAGGGGATGGCGCTCTATGCCGGCCAATCGGTCGGACTGGTCAACGATCTGCTGACCGCCGCCGAAGTCGTACATCGAATCGAGGCCGAGACGCGCGCCACGATCGCTAATCGGCTGGCCCCGCTGACGCGCTAGGCTCGCGCGGCGCATGGCTTTCGGCTGCCCGAGCGCTCTGAAATAATCGTCGCGATGGCGCGTGAGGTTTCAACCGACGAAGTGATGGCGGCGCTCAGCCGCGTCAATTACCCCGACTATCCCACCGATATCGTAAGTCTCGGCATCGTCGAGCAGGTTGCCGCCGGCGAGCACGGCGGGATTGTGCTGACCCTGCGACAGGCGACGGCGCGCGAGGAAGTGATGCGTCAGATCGCCAGCGAGGTCCATCGCGTGCTGACCCACGAACTCGGCGTCCAGGCCGAGTTCCGCGTCCATCCGATCGCAGCCGAGCTCGGCGAGACCACCGGCCGGGTGCGGATGGCGGGGACCGATCACGTGGTGGCGGTCGCCAGCGGCAAGGGCGGGGTGGGTAAATCGACCGTGGCCGCCAACCTCGCGGTGGCGCTCGTGCGGCTCGGGTTCAAGGTCGGGCTGCTCGACGCCGATATCTACGGGCCATCGGTGCCGATGATGTTCGGGGTCGGCGGGGAGCGTCCCCAGTCGGCCGGCGACAAGAGCTTCTACCCGATCGAAAAACACGGTGTGAAGCTGATTTCCGTGGGCTTCTTCGTCACCGACAAGACCCCGGTTATCTGGCGCGGGCCGATGGTGATGAGCGCGGTTCGCCAGTTCCTGAACGATACCGTCTGGGGCACCAACGATTTCCTGGTCGTCGACCTGCCGCCCGGCACCGGCGACGCGCAGCTGACCCTCGCCCAATTGGTCTCGATCGACGGCGTGGTGATCGTGACGACGCCCCAGGAAGTCGCGACGCTCGATGCCGAGCGGGCGGTGCGGATGTTCCGGCAGGTCAACTGCCCGATCCTGGGTGTGGTCGAGAACATGAGCTACTTCGTCTGCCCGGATTGCGGCGAGCGCGACGACCTGTTCGGCTCGGGCGGCGGCGCCAAGATGGCGAAGAAAGAGGGCGTCCCGCTGCTGGCCGAAATTCCGCTGTTCGCCGAGCTGCGCGAGGCTGCGGATCGCGGGAGGCCGCTGACGCTGGCCCAACCGGAGCATCCCGCCAGCGTTGCGTTTATCGAGCTCGCCCGCCGCGTCGCGGCTGCGATGCCCGAGTGAGGCCTGCCCGATGTCGACGCTGATCACCGAGGAATGCATCAATTGCGGCGCCTGCGCGCGCGAATGTCCCAATACCGCG
>Ga0307374_10001449_pt1 | contig 43918 bp, 10 predicted proteins | sample OX3MG_FD_202532 | JGI IMG/M metagenome (GOLD analysis project Ga0307374, IMG submission 202532) | Soil microbial communities from Risofladan, Vaasa, Finland - OX-3 | ecosystem: Environmental > Terrestrial > Soil > Coastal area > Acid sulfate soil | place: Finland: Risofladan, Vaasa | collected...
AGGCACATGGCCGGCCGTGTTGGGCGAATAGACCACGTCGCCGCTGTTGGCCACGATCGAGATCAGCATCGGCGCGCCGCTCAGCATGGCCCGCTCTTCGAAGCGTTCCACAAAGGCGCGGCGCTTCAAGGCCTTCTCAGCCGAGCGGCGGGTGGCTTTCTTGCGTCGAGAGCCGTTGCGGCCACGGCCGTGGTCAGTATCCGCGGAACTAAAAGGGTGGAGCGAGCGCCACATCCCCATGGAACGTTTCTCCTAGAACAAATCGATTCTCACCGGGCGTCGAGGCAAACAGAAAGCGAGACTCAATTGTCTATTCAGCCCATTCTGTTCGCAATACGCAAACTGTCTTAACCGCCTATTTTGCCTGGCCCGTGACGTATGGAATATGCGCCGCTGAAACGACAACCAAGCACCATGAACTGGTGCCTTGCTTGCCCTTGGTTGCCGATCAGCCCGCACTGGATTTGACCTGCCAAGGCAGGGAAAGCTAAGTTCCATTAAAACTCGCACTTCGGGCAAGTCAACAAAAAAGCGATCTGGCGTCGGGCCGGAAGCTGTGTGTCGGGTGGGATGATGCCAGCTCATGTGAACCAGATCCTTACAGCGGGGTGGTGCGGTTCATGGTGCCGAACTGCGGCAACGGCGGCGATTGCTGGTACTCCGGCGAGTCGATGATCTCGTCCTGAATGTCGGCTTGCGTCTTGCCTCCCCGCAGTTGGGCGACGTAGGTCGACAGCTCCGAGGCGGTCGGCGCCCGGTTCAGGTACTGCTGGAAGAATCCGGTCACGTCGTTGGAGTAGGCCTCGACGCTGGTCTCGAAGCCGAGCACGACTTCGGGCGGGGTCATGGCGCCGCTGTCGAGATTGCTGGTCCAGAATTGCAGGCCGGCCGGGTCGGGTTCGCGGTTGAGCAGCCGTTCGTAGAGGGTCGTGACCCAGGCCGCGTGGGGCGACAGTGTGGGGTGGGCGGCCGCCGACTGGTTCATGAACTCGGGCGAGCTGATCATGCCGGCCACCACGGTCTCCGGCCCGCCCGTCTGCTGCCAGATGCCGATCCAGTAGCTCAGCCCGCCCGCATCGGGCGTCCGCAGCAAGAACTGCTCGTAGTACCGGGAGACGATCGGCGCCAAGCGTTCGTAGCTCAAGAAGATGCCGGAGGCAATGACGCTGTAGGGCTGTCCCTGGGCGATCAGCGTGGTCCAGTATTGCAGGCCCGCCAGGTCGGCCGGCCGATCGAGCACCTGGTGATACAGCTTGTCGACCACCGCCGCCTGCTGCGACAACAGCGTGACCGTGGTCGCCGGACCTGAGCTGCCGCCGGCCACGTCCTGGTACGTGAACTGGTCGTAGCCCTCGAAGCCGGCGTTGGGCGTAAAGGTGAACGAGCCGTCGGAGTTGAGGACGACCGTGCCGTGCGAAGGCAGACTCACGAGTTGTGCCGTGGTTCCGGCGGTGACGATGTCATTCGAGAGCACGCCGGTGGCCGCCGACGCGGTGCTGCTGACGCTGTCGCTGATGATATACGTGTCGGCGACGGCCACCGGGACGGAGCTGACGTCGATGGTGAACGTCTGTGGCGGCGACTGCAGCTTGTTGCCCGGATCGAGCAGCGCCACGCTGATGGTCGCCGGGCCACTGGCCCCGGCCGCCGGCGTGAACGTCAGGTTGCCGGTGGCGGCATCGATGGCCGGTCCGTTGCTGAAGAGCGACGCGTCGCTGTCGCTGATGACGACAAACTCGAGCGGCTGGCCGCTGGGAGTCGATCCGGCCAAGATGTTGGTGGCCCAAGCGGGAATCGTTTGCGGGCCCGCATTGACCGCGACTTGCACATTGGCACCGGCCTTGAAGCTGGGGATTTGGCCGGGCGAAACGACGTTCAGGCTGACGGTCGCCGGCATCGAAGTCTCGGGCGTGCTGCCGCCGGTCACGGTGAAGTTGAAGCTGTCGCTGCCTGTGATATCCTGCGACGGCACATAAATGACTTCGTCGTTCAAGACGGAAGTGTTGACGGCGGTGATGGCGCTGCCCAACGTCTTGCCGTCGGACGTGAGATAGAGCGTGCCGTTGGCGGGCAGCGAGGTGATCGTGGCCGTGAGCATATAGCTGGCGCCCGTGGGCGGAGTGCCGCCCAACGTGATCAACTGCTGGACGTTTTCGGCCACGGTCACGCTCTGCGGCGTCGCCGTCGGCATGACGTTCGCGACCGTGATGACAAAGGTCTCGCTGACCGTGTTGACGCCGCCGTTGGCGGTGCCGCCGTTGTCGGTGACCGTCACGGTGATGGTCGCGGTGCCGGCGACGCCGGCCGCGGGCGTATAGAACAGCGTGCCGGTGCTGTTGGGATTGGTGTAGCTGACGGTCGGGTTGGGCACCAGCGAGGGATTGCTGGAAACCGCCGTGACGCTGAGGATCTGCGATTCATCGAGACCGGCTGAAATGCCCGTCAAGCCGATCGAACGCTCGACGCCGTCGTCGCCGGCTTGCTGAGCGGCAATCGGGTCGAGGGTGGGCGGATCGTTGATTCCGGTCACCACGATGTTGGCGGTCAGCGGCGCGGAGGTGTTGTTTCCGCTGCCGCTGTTGACGGCGGTGACCGTCAGCGTGGCCACGCCGAACTGGTCCGGCGCCAGGGTGAAGTGCAGCGTGCCCGTCGTGGCGTTCGGATCGAGCGAGATCGAAACCTCCGGCTTCCCGGTGATGGGATCCGTAGCGAACAGTGCCGGGTTGTTGACGGTGACGTTGAAGCTCACGCTCTCGCCCGCCAGTCCGGGCGACACGGAGAACACGAAATTCGGCACGGAGATCGGCAGGTTGTTGCGGCCGTGCTGGCCGCCGCTGGCCGCAACCGTGTTGTCTTCCCAAGTGCTATAGCTGGACGACATGGCAAAGGAGGGCGGCTGGTTGAGCTCGCCTACGGCGACGGTGGCCAGGGCGGGCGAGCTCAACAAACTGTAAGCCGTGTTGCCGCCGGTCTTGCCGGTTGCCGAAAGGTTCACGCGTTGCCCCGAGGCGGCGCCGTCGGTCTGGTCCCAGGCAAGAACATCGAGGCTGGGGGGATTCTTGGGGTCGCTGATGTAGTTCTGGGCCGGCTGGAAGCGGACCAGGGCGCCGTTGGCGCCGCCGGGCAGCACCAGCGCGTTGCTGGCCGAGGCGGAGAGGATGGAGATCCAGGTGCTGCCGCCGTCCAGCGAGTATTGCCAGATGCCGCCGTTCTGGGTGTTCAACCCGATGATGGCAATGCCTTCCTTGGCGCTGGCATCGACGTCGAGGTCGAGGAAGGGCGCGGGCTGAGGCACGGTGTTCACCGGCGGCTTGCCGTCCTGGTAGATGCTGTTGGCGCCCAGGCTGATCAGCAGGTTGTGGACGCTGGTGCCGCCGTTGGTGGCTGCCGAGGCATTCTCGGCCACGGCCGTGAACTGCAAATTGCCGGTCACCGGCGCCACTCCGTCGCCCGTCGGGTAGAGCACCGGCGCCTGGTGGACCGCGGTGACGTTGATCGAGCCGGTGACCGTGGCCGACGTCTGGGCCCCTCCCAGGCCGCCGTTGCCCAGGTCGTTGGCAAACACGCTGACCAGCAGCGGGCCGGCGAAATCGGTAACCGGCGTAAACATCAACGCGCCCAGGGCGCTGTTCACGTCGCTCAGAGGCCCTTGCAGCGTAAGTTGCCCGGCCACCGCGCCCACCACGGCCACATTGGCATCGCTGAACGATGGGCTGAGTGAGAGAGCGCCCTTGGTGGAATCCGACAAGGTGACCGTGACCAAAATATTGCCGTTGTTCGGGCCGCTACCTTCCTTGATATCGAAGTCGTTGACCAAAATGCCCGTCAAGGTGACGGCGGTGTCTTCCTTGGTGGTAAAGCTGGTATTGCTCATCGTGACCGTGGGTTGGTCGTTGACGGCGACCACGGTCAGGCTGGCGGTCGCCGAGGCCGTGCTGAACGGCGTGCTGCCGCCGGTGCCGACGCCCATGGCGGTGAGATCGGCGAAGCCGCCCGGTGCGAGACTCAGCAAGACGTTCGTATTGGGATTGAGCGCGGCGGTCTGGTCCCAGGCGTTGAAGGTGATCTGGGGCGTGCCAAACGAGCTGTTGAAGTTGGCGGCGGGCAAGAACCGCACCAGGTCGCCAAACGTGGTCTGGCCGTTCCCGCCGTCGAGCAGCAGGGCGTGCTGCGGCGAGAGGCCGCTCATGGCGAGCCATGTGTTGCCGCCGTCGAGCGAATACTGCCAGGTTCCACCGGGCGCCCCGGCCGGCGCGTTGATCACGGTGGCGCCGGTGATGGCGATGCCGAACTTGGCCCCGCCCGCAATGTCGGCAAGGGTTTCCGCGGGCGTGTTGCCGCCCGGCGGGTTGCTCGCGAGGATCTGATAAACCGTGTTGCCGACGTTCGGCGCCGGCACCGGCGGGGTCGGCGGATTGGCCGGCGTTTCGTTGATCGCGGTGAGCGTCAACGGCCCGGTGGTGGCCAGGGTGGGAGCATCGAACATGTCGAAGATCGCCAGACGCACGTCTTCTTCTTGCGAAAACAGCGCCACGGTCGGCGAGAAGACCGGCGGGGGGCCGACGCCGATGTTGCCGTGGTCGTTGGTGAAGAAGGCGATTTGCACCGGGCCGACGTATTCGTCGCTGGGAATGAACAGCAGTCCGTCGAGCGCCTGGTTGATGGCGTCGAGCGTGCCCTGGAAATCGAGCGTCGTCTGGTTGTTGGTGCTGGCCCCCAGGAAGGTGATGCCGCTGGTATTCGTCACCTGCAGCACTCCGCTGCCCGAACGCACCGTGACGATCTCCTCATATTGCAAGGCGGAGTTGCTGGCGTTCGTTCCCGTGATGTCGGGATCGGTCACGACCACGCCGGTGCCGGCCTGCGGGCTGAAGGTGTAGTTGGCGTCTTCGTTGCTGGGCGAAGCGACAAAGGCGAGGTTGCCTGCCAGCGTGACGCTGTTGGACGGCGAGGCGGTGCTGCCGCTGCCCACCGTTCCGCCGATGACTTTCACCACGTCTTGGGCGATCTGCGCGGCGCTGTCGGTGGCCAGGAACCGCACCGGATCATAGACATCCATCAGCAGGCCCGAGGGAGCCGCGCTCGTGGCGCCCACGGCGGGCGCGGAGCGGAACAACAGCGCGTTGCCGTTGGTCACCACCAGTCCCGGCGTGTTGAAGTCGGCGTTGATGGCGGCGGCGGCCGCGGCGGCGAGCTGCACCGGTCCGTCGCTGGAATTCACGTCGATGGCGATGTTGCCGGCCGTCGGCAAGCCGGTATTGGTCGCCGACAACAGCTCGCCGGACGGAACCGTAACGGTGGTCGTCACGCTAAGCTGCGGCTTCAGGATGACGAAGTCGCCGCTCGAAGTGGCCAGCGTGGCACTGTTGAAGCCGGCGGCGCCGTCGATGGCCGCGGCGATGTCGGCGGCGATCTGCGCGGGACCATCCGTGTCGCTGACGGTCACCGGGACGTTGCCCGTGGCCGCTCCGCCCGAAGTGGCGGTAATGATCTCGAAGGTCTTGGTTGTCGTCCCTGTTGCCGTGCTGATTGCGACGGTCAACGTCTGGTGCGCGATCGTGGCGCCGGTGGCGTTGCTGGCCAGTTGGATCTGCCAGCCGGGCACGACGAACTCGAAGGTCGTCGGCGTGCCGGCCGGATTCAGCGTGATGGTCTGATGGTCGATCATGGCGCCGGTGGCGACGCTCGCCAGATCGACCTCGTAATTGCTGTCCGACAGCGTGAGCAGGCTCCCGCTCACCGAGGTCGGCGCCTTGATGAGCAGCTCAGGGACGTTCACGACGGCGGCGGCCAGGCCCGACGAAGCGAATCCGTTGACGCCGCTGATGACGGCGGCCGTCGTGCTGGCGAGGGTCGTCGCCGAGTCGTTGCTGTTGACGCGGATGGCGACATGGCCCGAGGCCACCGTGCCGTTGAGCGTGTATTCGAACGTCTTCGTGACGCCCGCGACGGTCACCGTGATGGTCTGTCCCACCACGCTGCCGCCGGTGGCGGCGCCGCCGATCAGCACTTCCCAGCCGGCGCCGAGCTTGTAATTGGTGGTCGTGGCGGGCGTGGTCGAGCTATCGACGACCTGGAACGTCAGCCCGTTCGTCGCGGCGCTGGCCGCGGGAAAATCCATGTTCGGCGTCGTGGGCGTGGGGCTCGTCGCCCCCGAGGTGCTCGCCGGCCAGGCATCGGCGGGCGGATTATTCACCGGAATCACCGTCACGGGAATCGTGACGGTGGTGATCTTGGCCGGCGGCGGCGTGTTGCCCAGGTCGTCGGCCACGATGGTGATCGTGGCGGTGCCGTTGAAGTAATAGGCGCTTTTGTCGGCCGTGTTGTTCAACTCGTAGACCAGGTCGGCCAGGGCCGTGTTGATGCCCGGATTCAGGAAGGCGCCGGTCGTGGGGTCGGTGGTCAAGTCGCCCAGCGGCCCGCGGATGACCAGCGGGCTGGCGGCCGTGCCCAGGCCGGAGAAAGTGACGCCGGCAATGGTGCCCGGCACCAACGGCAGGCCGGTCGTCGGGTCGATCAGGGCCAGCTCGCCGACCGACGCCGTCAGGCTCGCCTGCTCGATGCCGCCGTTGGCGTCGACGTCGAAGATGGTGATGCCGTTGGGGAGCCGGTGCAGCACCGCCGGATCGGTGGTCGAGGGCGTCAGCGGGCTGAAGGCCAGCGTGGTGTGCTCATACATCTGCTGCGCCTCGGTGGGCACCACCACGGCCGGCGGGTCGTTGAAGGAGTCCTCCAGCGTGATCGTGAAGCTGGTGTAGCCGGTGGGGAAGTCGGCCTGCAACGAGTTGCCGGCCAAATCGGTGATGCCGTTGTCTCCGGTGGCCGGGCTGCCGCCGTTCAGATGGGGATCGAACTTCGTGCCGTTGTCGAGATAGACGTCGTAGACGTTGCCGTTCTGCCAGATGCCGCTGGCGGCGATCAGCCGGACGATGTGATTGTTGTTGTCGTAGACGAACGAGTAATCGACGCCGTCGGTCAGCAGCACGCCGTTGCGATAGATGTGGACGCGGTTGGTCGTGACGGTGGTATCGTCGACGCCGGAGCCGATGCCGTCGCTGATCAGCAGGTCGAACTCGCCGAAGATCTGTCCGATCGGCGTGACGCTGTTGGGCGTGGAGCTTTGATTGGAGGCGCTGCTCGGCGAGGGCTGCAACAGCGAGGCGAGGGGTCCCGTGTCGTCGATGTGCTGCTCGGCGCCGCGGTCGATGAAGCTACTGCCACCCTGGCCGCCGCCGGTGGGATCGGGTCCGCGCAATTGGCCGTTGATGTCGTAGGCCGGAGCCAGGATCGGCGAGGGCGGTATGCCGATGGTGCTGGTCACGTTGGTCATCTGCTGCCGATCATCCACCGAGCCGATGGAGCTGCTGATGGCCGGTGAGAAAGGCGCCAAATAAAAGTTGTTGGCCGCGGCGTTGACGAACAGCGGCTGTCCGTTGGCGCTGAGATTGCTGCTGGTGCCGACGGCGGCCTTCGGGTCGTTCGTGGTGGTGCCGTCGTTCTGATAGAGGTTCGCGTCGAACTGCGGCGGGCTGGCAAGCTGCTGCGAGCTGTTGTCGACCGAGATCCCCGTCTTGGTGTTGGCCACGATGTTGTTGATGATCGTGGGGCTGGCATTGTTCTGCACCAAAATGCCGGTGCCTCCCGCCACGGCGCCGCCGTAGATCGTGTTGTTCATGATCCGGCCGAAGGGGACGGCCGCCGACGGCTGGCCCGAGTTGTCGCCGTCGAACTCGATGCCGGCATTGTTGAACCCGGCCACGACGTTGTTGAACATCACGGCGCCGGGCACGAGCTGGGCATTGTTCAGCGACGGCAGATTGCGCACGGAACCGGGGTGCGGCAGGCTCTGGTTGATTTGGCCGGGCAGGCTTTCGCGCGGCGAGGCGGTGGCCAGAATACCGTCGTTCGCCGAGTCGCTGATCGTATTGCTCTCGATGATCATCTCGCCTTGCGGAGTGGTCGGTTGCGTGTCGCCCTGCATGTCGTACTTGATCGCGCGGACGGTCGTGTCTTGGACGCCGAACGACGGATCCGACGAGTTGGCATCCGGTGCGCCGTAGATCAGCGAGCCGGTCGAGACGTTGTTGTCGGCCGGCACCTCGCTGTCGTCGTTCAGATAGGCGTTCTTGAAGCCGTAGAGGCCGCCGGGGAAGTACGGGTCGCCCTGGGGCAAATTGGTGCCCCGCAGGTCGACGTGGCCCACGCTCATCGAGATTTGGTAATAGCCGGTGCTGCCCGGAGAGAGCCCGCTGCTGTTGGTGGTCGGATCGTAGCTGGAATTTCCCTGGCCGCTGATGCCCACGTAGAAATCGCCGGTGACAAAGGCGGTGCTGAATTGCGGCGAGTCGAGCTGCACGCCCACGTCGGTGAACGACGTGGTGTTGCCGCCGGCGACTTCGGCCACCAGTTTCTCCTGGCCCGAGATCGTGCCGCGGTAAATCGCATAACCCGTGGCGCCGGTGACGGGCAGCCAGGAGAGCATGAACGCGCTGGTGGGAGAACCGGCAATCACCGACTGCTCGTTGCTTTGGACGCCGTGACTGGTGGCGTCGATCGGCACGATGTAGTAGTAGTAAGTCGTGCCGGGGAAGAATCCGCCCGTCCCGTTCTGTTGAATGGGATTCAACGGGTCCGTGACAAACGCGGTTGGATTTGGTTCGAACAATTGCCGCGGCCAATCGAGCGTGTTGTCGAAACTGCCCGGCACGGTGATCGTTTGCGACAACGGAGCGCCCAGGTCGGTATAGGTGACGCTGCCGCCGCCGGCGAGCGCCGCCACAAACGATTCCTGGCCGGGCACGCTGCCGCGATAGATCACGTAGCCCGCGGCGCCGGCCACCGGGTTCCAGTTGAGCACCGCCTCGAGGCTGGCCGTGGCCGTGAACAGCAGTTGGTTGCCGGCGATCGTCTGGCCGCTGGAGTTGTAGGCCGTGACCTCGTAGTAATAGGTCGCGCCGAACGTGAGCTGGCCCGAGCCCGTGCCGGGCGTGATGCTGGTGAGCTTCGGCGGCGCCAGCACCGGCACGAACGTGTAATAGAGATCCGACGTGTCACCAGGCTGTCCGGGCGCGGGCGACAGGTACGTGTTATTGCCCGCGGTGAACACGTTGCTGGTGTCGAACTGCCGCAGGCCGAGAGGGCCGCTGTTGAGCGACCCGAACGGGACCTGCCCTGAGTCCTGGAAATTGGACGTGACGTCGTTGCCGCTGGCGTCGAAGATGCGCACCACCGGCTTGAGCGGCGAGAGGATGCTGCCGGTGCTGAGCTGCACCGTCAGCGCATCGCCGGCGTGCAGATGGACCTTCGTCAGGTCGACTTGCGTGGAGGTGCCGACGCCGGCCGCATTGCCGATGACGCCATATCCGTTGAATACGGTGGTGGTGGCCGCCGGCGTGGCCGGTCCGACGAGCGGCAAGGCGCCTTGATCGGAGAAGGCCGGAGAGGCAACGGTGGCCAGCAGGGTCTCCTGCCCGGAAGCGGTGGCCCAGTAGACGTTGTAAGCCACGGCGCCCGGCACCGCGGACCACGTCAGGTTGAGCGTCATTTGCGTGACGCTGGTCTTCGCCGACACTTCGCTGCTGGGCAGTGTTTCGCCGGCCGCGTCGACGGCAGTGACCTCGTAGTAATACGTCGTGTTCGGCGTCAGCGAGCCGCCGCTGGCCGGCGCGAGGGCCAGGCCGTTGGGCGCGCCGATGCCGCCGGAGGTGTCGGTCGGCGGCGTGCTGGTCGCGCCACGATCGAGGAAACCGATGGTCCTGGGCGGCATCGCTGCCGAACCGCTACCCGCGTCGACAAGGCTTGTACTGCCGGCACTAGCTGTGCCGACCAGTACATTCTCGCCTCCCACAACGGTACCGCGGTAGATATTGTAGCCGGTAGCGCCGGGCACGGCGTTCCAGTTGACAGTTACTTCGCCGGTAGGTCCGATGACTTTGACCGATTCCTCGTTGCTGACCGTTGTCTCGCTTGTCCCGAAAAGTGCTGTGACTACATAGTAATACGTGCCCGTGACCAGCGTGCCGCCACTTGCAGCGGCGACGGGCGCGGTTTGTTGGGGAGGGACAAGAATGTCCGTCACCACGCCCACGAGCAGGTTTTCGGCGCCCAACGCCGTACCGCGGTAAACGTCGTAACTTACGGCACCGGGCATAGGATCCCAATTGACCTGCAGTTCCTCATTGCCCGTGCTGGTGGTGAACGATTGCTCGGCGCTGCGATAAACCTTACCCGCCGCATCGACCGCCGAGACCACATAGTCATAGGTGGTCGAAGGCGAAAACGAGCCGCCGGTCGGATTGGCGAGCACGATCGGGTGCAGCAGTGGGTCGCTGCCGGAATCGAGCCCGGTGTCCAGCGCGGTGCCGATCGTGCTGTGCGGCGTGGACTGCGTGGTGTTGACCGTGGGCGGAGTTCCCGCCGAGCCGGCCCCCGTATCGAGAAAGCTCGTGGCGGCGGCACTGGCCGTGCCGACCAGCACGTTTTCGCCGCCGGCCGACGCATCGCTGGCGAAAGGGCCCCCGCGGTAGATTTTGTAGCCGGCCGCGCCGGCCACCGCATCCCAATTGACCGTTACTTCACCGCCGGGCCCGGTGACCGAAACGGATTCTTCGTTGCTGGCCGTGGTCTCGCCGCCGGTCGCGCTCAGCGCCGTGACCACATAGTAATAGGTGCCGGTCGCCAACGTCCCACCGCTGCTGGCGGCCATCGGCGCAATCTGCGGCGGCGGCGAGAGGATGCCCTCGATGTTGACCTGCGCCGGCCCCACTTCGACCCAGGCCGCATTGAACAGGTTCACCTGATCGCTGGTGTCGCCCTGAAGGTCGGAGGGGTTGCCGTGGTTGGTGGCCGACGGACTGACGTTGTTGTTGCTGGCGTCGCTGGTGGCGGCGTACACGTTCCAGCCCGGACCGTTGATGGCCGCGATCATGTCTTGGGCGATTTGCGCGGCCGTGTCGCTGGGCTTGAAGGTGACGGGAATGTCCGTGGTATTGTCGAGTTGGTTGTTGTCGTCGAACTCGAAGGTGCGCGTGATCGTTCCGTTGCTGATCGTGAACGTCTGCCCGTCGAGCAGACCGGCGGCGCCATAGTCGAGCGTGGCACTGAGCCTGGTGATGCCCTGAATGCGGTCGCCGGTGGCCGAGTTGACCACGGGCGGATTCTGGGCCGTGCCGACGCTGCCGTCGTCCAGAAACAGGTACGTCGTCGTGCCCGGATCGACGGGCGCGGCGGCGGTGGAGGCGTAGTAGACGGTCCCGATCAGGACGTTCTCATTACCGGTCAGCGTGCCGCGGTAGATATTGTAGGACGTGGCGCCGGGCACGCCCGACCAGGTCAGGTCGACGGCCAGGAAGGAGTCGGTCGTGGTGGCCGACAGTTCCGTGCTGCCCAGCGATTCGCCGGCCGCGTCGAGCGCGGTGACGACGTAATCGTAGGTGGTGGCGGGCGCCAGCGCGCCGCCGGCCGCCAGACCGGCCAGCGGTTGCCCCGGCGGCGGCAGAAACGCCGAGTTGTTCGCCGGCGCGGTTTGCGCGGCGGTCGTTTCCGTGCCGTCGTCGGTAAAGTTGGTGGTCGCGGCATTGGCGATCGTGGCGATCAGCGTGTCCTGCAAGCCGGCGGTCGTCCCCCGGTAGACGCGGTACCCCGTCGCACCGGTCACCGGTATCCAGGTGATCGAGAGCGCCTGGCCCGCCAAGGCGGTCGCCGAGACGACCGTGCTGGCGTTGGTCTCGCCCTGACCCTCCAGGGCCGTGACCACGTAGTAATAGGTGCCGATCAGCGTGCTGTTGCCGTCCGCGATCGGCGTTACCGGTAGCACGGTCGGCGCCGGCAGTACGGCGCTGTTTGTCGCGGGCGGCGTGGCGTTGGATGTCGATTCCGTGCCATCGTCGGTCCAGGTGGTGGTCGCCGGATTGTTGATCCTGGCGACGAGCAGGTTTTCGCCGCCGGCCGAAGTGCCGCGATAAATTTTGTAGCCGCTGGCGCCGAAGACCTCGCTCCAAGCCAGTGCCAGCGCCTGCGGTCCGGCACCCGGCACGGCCACGGTCGTACCCGAGTTCTCAATGGTGCCGGTTGTCTCGCCTTGGGCGTTGACGGCGGTCACCACGTAGTAATAGGTCCCCGCCGGCAGCGTGCTGGTGGCGTCGGAGAGCGCCTTCACGGCCACTTGGCCCGGTTGCGGCACGCCGCTGCCGTTGGTGGCCGGGGGCGCCTGGAACATCGTCTCGTTGCCGTCGTCGGTAAACGAGGGGTTGGCGCCGGCCGCGATCGAGGCCACGAGCACGTTTTCGGCGCCGGTGGCGGTGCCGCGGTAGATGTTGTACCCCGTGGCCCCATTGACCGCCGTCCAGGTCAGGTTCAACGCATGTCCCGCCGTCAGCACGTGCGAGCCTTCGCCGCTGGCGGTCGTCTCGCCCTGCGCGTCGGTGGCGGTGACCACGTAGTAATACGTTCCGGCGGCCAAGGTGCTGGCGCCGTCGGAGACGGAATTGACGGTCGGCGCCGCGGGGACCGCCAGCGCGGTCGTGTCGCTGGTGGGCGCGAAGGTGAGACCGTCGGGCGTGAAGCTGCCGTCGTCGGTGAAGGTGGTCGTGCCGCCGCCGCTGACGGTGATCGTCGCGCCGCCGCCGCCGGTGGGCAGCAGCAGCGTTTCGGCGCCGCTGGCGACTCCTTGGTAGATGTCGTAACCCGTCGCGCCGGCCACCTGGCCCCAGGAGAGCACGAGCGCCTGGTTGGCGCCGGCCGTGGCCGAAGCCTCGACGCTGGGCAGACTCTGGCCGAGCGCGTCGATCGCCGTGACCACATAGAAATAGGTGCCTGGCAGGAGCAGGCTGGTGTTGTCGGCGGCCGGCTTGATCGACGGCGCGGCCGGCGGAATCAAGGCGGTGCTGTCGCTGGTCGGCGGCGTGCGCGACTTGCCCGCCGTCACCTGCTGCGGCACCGGCTCGACGCTGGTGTGACCCAGGTCGAGGTACTGCGTGGAGGTGCCTCCGGCAATCGCCGCCACCAGCACGTTTTCCTGCCCTTGCACGGTGCCGCGGTAGATCTTGTAACCGGTGGCGAAGGGCACGGCGTTCCACGACACGAGAACGCCCCGGCCGGTGGCCGCGCCGGGCCCGCCCGGTCCGGCGGCCAGAGTTACCGGCGCGAACGCAGGCGAGGCGTCCGATGTGGGGAGCGATTCGCCCTCGGCGTCCGTGGCCGTCACGACATAGTAATACGTGTCGGCGGGCAAGGTGCTGGCCGCGTTGGCCACCGCCGTGACGCGGACCGCGAACGTCGACGAGGTGGGCGCGGGGGGCGACAGCATTGTGCCGTTCGCGGCCGGCGGCGCCGCCGGAGTTGCCGGACCTTCGTCGTCGAAGGTGGTGATGTTCCCGCTGGTAATGCTGGCGACCAGCGTGTTTTCGCCGCCCCTCACCGTGCCTCGGTAGATGTTGTAGCCGATGGCGCCGCGCACCGGCCGCCAGGTGATCTGCGCGCTGTGATTCGTGCCCGACATATACGCCGAGAGCTCGTTGCTCTGCAGCGTTTCACCGTTGGGATTCAGCGCGGTGACGGTGTAGTAATAGGTCGTGCCCAAGAGACCGCCCGGTTGCGACGTGGCGACGTCCGACACCGGCGCGCCGATGCCGGTGGTGTTGGTGAACGGCGGGAAGGTGTTGATGTCCCAAAACCCGGTGTTGTCCAATGGCCCGTTATTGTTATTCTCGGTGAACGAATTTGTGAATGAGGTCCCCACCAGCAGGTTTTCTTGGCCCGGCTGGATGCCGCGGTAGATGCGGTAGCTGGTGGCCCCCGGCGAGGCCGTCCAGTTCAAGGTCGCTCCGTTGTTGTTATTGGCGAAGGTGAAGAGAATTCCCAATTCATTGCTGGTGATCGTTTCGCCCAGAGCATTGACGGCGGTGACCACGTAGTAGTATTGTCCGGCCGGCACGCCCAAGCCGCCGTTCGTCACCGTCAACAACGCCGGCGGAACGACCACGGTCGTGTTCGACGCAGGCGCATTGCGTTGGATCGCCGATTCGTTTCCATCGTCGGTGAACGACGTATTCAGGCCCCCGCTGATCGTGGCGATCAGCGTGTTCTCGTTGCCGCTGGCGGTGCCGCGATAGACGTTGTACCCCGTGGCGGTGGCCACAGGGTTCCAAGCAAGCACCAGCGCCTGCTGTCCCGCGGCCGCCACGGTGCCGGGCGCTTCCTTGCTGGGCGTGTTTTCACCCAGCGCGTCGGTCGCCGTGACTTTGTAGTAGTAGATGGCGCCGGGCGTCAGCGTGCTGTTGGCGCTGGGGGCGGCCGTCACCGTGGGCGTCGACGCCACCGCCAATCCGCCCGACGTATCCGAGCTGGGCGGGTTCGACAGCGTCAGGCCGCCCACGTCGGTGAACGTGCTGGCGGTGGCGGGGACGACGCCCGCGAGGACGTTCTCCTGTCCCGGCGCCGTCCCCCGATAGATGCGATAGCCGATCAGTAGCCCCGCCGTCTGCACCGGAGTCTTCCAACTGATCGGAAACGAGAGGTTGGTGGGCGTGGTCGTCGCGGACTGCTCGTTGCTCGCCAGCGTCTCGCCGTTGGCGTTCGCGGCGGTGACGACGTAGTAATACTTCGTGTTTGGCGTCAGGCCGCCTCCGGCCAGCGGCGCCCCGATCGGCTCCTCGATCGGGGCGGGCATGCCCGTCGTGTTCGCCGTCGGGGGCACGTCGAAGGTGGGCCCGCCGATGTCCTTGAACTGGGTGGCATTCGCCCCCATGATGGCAATCAGCGTGTTTTCGCCGAACCCTCCGCCGCCGAATACGGCTCCCGACGACGTTCCGCGATAGATTCGGTAGCCGGTGGCGCCGGGCACCGTCGCCCATTGCAGCAGCACCGCGTTGAACCCCGTGGCCGAGCCGATGGCCGTGACCACCTGCTCGCTGGTGAAGTCGGGCGGCGTCTCGCCCTGCGCGTCGGTGGCCGTGACGACGTAGTAGTACGCTCCGCTCGACGATGGCTGAAGCTGGCCGCCGGTCTCGGGAATGGCACTTGCAAGCTGGGGCGAGGGAATGACCGTGCCGTCGGCCGACGGCGGGATGGCGGGGCCGGCGTCGGAAAAGACGATCTGGCCGCTGGCGTTGGTGACTGCGCCGTTCATCGTGGCAATCAGCGTTTCCGTGCCGGGAGTCGTGCTGCGATAAACGCGGTACCCCGTCGCTCCGGGCACGGGATTCCAGGTCAGGCTCAGCGTTTGTAGGGTGGCGGTCGTGTCTGCAAAGACCTCCGCGCTGGCGAGAGTTTCGCCCGACGCGCTCAAGGCTGTGATCCGGTAAAAGTAATTGCTGGAGCTCGGGTTGCTGGGATTCGGCAGGGGCGCCAGGTTTCCGCCGAGCAGCTTGGTAATCTTGACGTTGCTCGGTGGCGCAAGGCCGCCCGAGGTATCGGCGATCGGCAGGGGCAAGGCGCCGGGATCGGTCAGGCTGGTGGTGAACGGGTCGACCACACCCACGAGCGTGTTTTCCGCGGTCGGCGCGCTGCCGCGGTAGATGCGGTATCCGGTGGCGCCGGCCAACGGCTCCCAATTCACCTCCAAGGTCTGGTTGGTCGAGGTGACGGTCGCGGAATGCTCGCCGCTGGGCAGCGACTCGCCGTTGGCATCGACGGCGGTCACTTCGTAGTAGTAAGTGGAGTCGATCGGCAGGTTGCCGCCCGGTCGTGACGTCACGGAGACGAGCACGGGCGCGCCCGTCAGCGCAACGACGCTGGTGGTGGGCGTCAGGGTGACGTGGATCGATCCGTCGCCGGCCGCCTTGAGCGCCGCCAACTGGGCCTGCGTCAGTTGAATCGCGGCCGAGGTGAACGGTTGGCCTTGCAGGCCCTTGTCCTGCTGGGTGAAGAACACGTTCTGCTTGAGTTGGGCCTCCAACTGCGTCCACTGCGGATTGTTCTGCGGCTTTCCGGTAACCGGGTTGGTCAACAGGTCGGGGAAATCGGCCACCATGTACTGGTCGCTGCCCGACAACGGCCCCACGCCGCTGATCACCAAGCTGCCGGCGCCCGTCGGATCGGGAACGTTGGCGTAGGTGATGGTGTAGGTCGGCTCCGACGCGCCGGGAGCGATCGGGCCGGGTGTGATCGTGACCGACTGGTTATAGTGCGTGTCGGGCGCCACCAGCGAGTAGCCCGACGTCTGCCGGCTGGTTTCGTTGAGTTGGTTGGGATACAGGATGATCGAGTCCAAGCTCGGACTGATCGACTGCCCGGTCTGCGTGCCCGTGCGGACGTCGAGCTGGTAGGGGCCCGTCAGGTCCTGCGTCGGCACGCCGGTGGTGGCCGGATTCTGCGGGGTGGTGAAGAAGCTGGTCTGGTTGGAGGGCGCGCCCGTCACCATTTCGCCGCGGCCGGCCAGGCCCACGATGATGTCGTCGATGTACCAGCCCTCGTGCTCGTTGTTCATGGCCGGGCCGTCGTTGGCCTGGTTCGAGACGACGTCGTTGGCCAGACTCGACGGGGTCAAATAGCCCCACTGGTCGCCCGGCATCGGATTGCCGTCCAGCGTGGGATCGTTGGGATTGTGGGGAATCTGCCCCTTGTAAGCGAAGTTGCCGTAGGGATAGGCGTTGTAACTCCCTTGGCCGATCGAGCCCGAGGTGCTGAAATCGAAGCGCAACTGCACGTTCGGATCGCCCGCGTAGTTGCTCAGGTCGATCCGCGCCTGCCGCCAGTTGCCCGTGCTGTCGAAGAGTTGCTGCGTCTGTTGCCGCGGATCGACGGCCGGCTGCCCGTTGAGCGTGGTGGCCGGCACGTTGGATTCGGCGGTGGCGAATTCGGGCAATTCGCTGTCGAGGTTGGTGCTGCTGGTTGAGAGTGCGCTGCTGGTATTCGGTGGCTGAATTTGGTCGTACTGCCGGCTGCTCAGGCTGCCGGTCAGCGGATCGCGGCTGGGGTCGTAGGTGGTGTGATCGGGGTTGTTGGTGGCGACTTCGTCCCAGGTTTTTCCGCCGTCGGTGGAGGCGAATACGCGGGCGCTCGACTTCCAGCCCGTCTGGCTGAACAGCGCGGCGCGGCTGTTGACGCCCTCGGCGTCCGAGTTAGTCACGCCGGAGTTGAGGAAATAGTTGAAGTAGAGCGTGGGCAGGTCGGCCGACGAATAGCCCGACAGGCTGAAGGAATTGGTGATCAGCGAGCCGTAGTCGCCGCCCGGCGCGTTGTAGCTGTTGGAAATGGAAGGATTGCTCAGCAGGTCGGCCTGCAGCAGGTTGGCCAGTCCGGGCGTGGCGTTATTCTCGCCGTACTGCGCGATGTTCGCGCCCCCCAAGATGCTCCCGCCCGGCGCGTAGGACAGGCTGTTTCCGTCGATGCCGAAGTAATAGCTGGCGTTGCCGGCGGTCTGCGATTGCGTCTCGGTGTGCGTCGAGCCGTCGGCGCTCACCCAAGTGACGCTCTGGTTCAGGCCGGTTCCGGAGGCAGCGCTGTTGGAGATGGTGCTGAGGCGGCTGTAATCGGGCGCGTCGTTGATGCCGTGGCCGGGATCGACGGACGATTGGTTGGTGAAATTGCCGTTGTAGTCGGTGGCCGGCGCGGCCTCGCCGCGATTGAGGGTCGGGTGCCAAAGATTGAAGTCGACCGGCGACAGCGCGATGCCAGTCACGAAGGGGTAAGGCTGGCCCGTGGAGGTCTGGATCTCCACGTGGTCGGTGTAGCCGCCGGTGGAGTAGCGGTTGCCGGCGGTGTCGGTCTGGTAGGCGTCGAAGATCGACACCGGCGCGCCGGCCTGGACGGTGGTGGGGCTGAAGATGTTCGCCCCGAAGAGCGTGTAAGGCGAGATGGCCGTGACACCGGAATGTTCTACGCCATTCGCATCGGTCCAGTTGTACGACGCCAGCACGACATTGGCCAGGTCGCCCGGCGTGCCGTCGCCGTTCCAATCGAGGTTTTGCGGGCCGATCGTCAGGCCGGTGAAGTGCCAGCCCCGCTCGGTGAACACGGCCGAGCCGGGCAAATAGGTCAATCTGGCTGGATCCAGGCCAAAGGGGTTACTGAGGTAAACGCCGCCGTTGGAGCTGACATCGATTACATCACCCGTCTGCAGGTCGTAGGCCATGCCGGTGACGTAGCCGCCCGGACCGGCGCCGCCGCCGTTGGCGCCGAAGGCCACGGCCACCCCGCTGCCAGGCTGGACGTTGAAATTCGTCGACTGCGCGTTATCCACCGTCAGAAAGTCCTGTTGCGGATTGGCAACTTTTCCGTTGATGAGCTGGATATTGTCGATACCCACAGGCTCTTGGATTCCCTGGGGAGGAGGATTCGTCTGCTCAAACTGCAGGAAGGCCAGGGTAATCGCGTTGGCGATGTTGGCAGTCAGAATCGGGCTGGTGTCGGTGTAATGGAAATAGATCGTCTCGGTGGTTCCCGCGAACGTGTCGTTTTGCTGCACGTTCGGCGGCAATTCCACCAATTTGAAGGTCAGCGTGCGGCCGGCCATATCGGTGATGGTAAACGAACCGAAACCGACGGGATTCTGCACCGCCAGGCCGCCGAAGCTCGTGTCGAGCCAGGGACTTGGGTTGCTTGGTGTCGCGATCGCCGCATTCTTGGCGAATTCGCCGCCGCTGACCGGTGTGAAACCGGCCCCGGTTATCATGGGGCCGAAGTCGAAGCCGTAGGGAGTCGCCGAAGTGCTGACCAGGTCGACGCCGTCGCCATTCGTATTCGAATGCAGCAGATCGGAGTACTGGCTGCCGGCCGGATGGGCCGCCAAAAACGGCTCGTATTCTCCTGGATCGATGGTGTCTGATCTCACGAAGAGCATGGAGTCGGCAATCGTATCACCCCATTTGGTCCCGGCGTTGTCGCCCTCCGTCGCGCCCGGCAACACGGCGAGGGTCCCCGGCAGCGTACCTGCCAAGCCATCGGTTTGCTCACCGCCCGTGTTGATCAAGAACACGTCGCCCGCATCGCCGTCGGCGTTCCCTTCTTGCATGTAGCCGTACAAGTGCCCCGCGGTGGTCATGGCGATGTTCACCATGGCGAGGGGCTGGCCGGCGTTGAGATACGGGCCGACCGTCGACTCCAGAACGCCGTTGGCCGGATCGGCGGTGACCAGCCCGATCGGCGTGTTGACGTACATCACCACGTCGTTGAGCGTGAACGGCGCCACGTTTTGCTGCAAGTCGGCGACCGTCTTGACCGGCAAGATGGGAGCGCTTTGCGGGTTGATCTGGGACTGCGCGCCCAACTGCGACGTGCCGTCGCCGCTGATGTAGCCGGTCGAGCCGATGTGGTCTTCGACGATCCGCTGATAACCATCGACCGGCTCCAGGCGCACCTGCCAGTTTTGACTGCCGGCGCTGAACGTGCCGTCCATGGCCGTCGGCAAGGTGGCATCGGAGCTGACCGCCAGGTAGTACGTGTAGCTGTCGGGCCCGTTGTAGTTGTTGCTCCCCTGCGGCTGCGGCGGAAGCGTGGTGGGCTGCACGCCGCCCGTGTAGCCGGTGGGAAGCTGCGTCGAGCCGATGTAGGGGTCGCCCGTGCCGAACGAGCCGTGACTCAGGTTCGAGTTGTTCGCGTTCTGCGTCGGATCGGGTTGCGAGTCGGACACGTTCGAGCCGCGGCCGCTGTAAACGAGTTGCCCCAGGCTGTCGTACACCGAGAGCGTGGTGTTGGGCCGGCCGCCCAGACCGTCGGCATAGGCGATTTGCAACACGGTGGGCCAGGTCTTATCGCCCGAGTTCACCCCCTGGATGGCCTGCGCCAGGTTGTAGTTCAGCTCGAACTTGTACCAGTCGACCTGGCCGGGCGCGCTGAGATTGCCCGCCGTCGTCAGCGAGCTGGTGCTGGTGGTGAGCAAGTTGCCCAGGTCTTGCGCGCCGGCGGTGCCGTTGCCCTGCGTGGGCGTGTACTGCGGCTCGTTGACGCCGGCCTTCCCGCTGGTCACGGTGACCGTGGTGCTGCTGGTTCCGTTGGAGGCCGAATCGCCGACCAGCGGCGACGTGACCGGCTGGCCCAACACCGTGATGCCGTTGGTCGCATACTTGATGTCGGCGTAGCGGACCACCGAACCGGGCGTGACGGGGAGTTCTTGCAGCCGGATTTGCAGTTGGTAGGGACCGGTGCTGATGCCGGTCGACAGGCCCTGCGACGAGACCGAATAGGTCTGCGCGTTGGGCGAGCCGTCGGCGTTGGTGGCGCCCTTGCTGTAGATGCGCACGTAATAGGTGGTGGTCGCTTGTCCCGAGTTGTCGCTGGGCAACACCACGCGCATGCCCGGATCGAAAGCGTTCGAGCTGCCGTAGTTGCGCTGCTCGTCGCTGGGATAGATGCCGTGCGTGAAGGTATCGCCCTGCAAGGGCAGAGCGTCGTTGTGGGCCAGTCCGTAGCCGGCGCCGGTGGGGCCGAGATCGGGGCCGGCGGCCAGCGGATCGCCGGCCTGAATGGCGCTTTCCTCCTCGAGCACCGCGCTGTCGCTGCGGGCCAGCACGTTGCCGTTGCGGTCCAACAGCTCGATCACCGAGTCGAGGCCGTGCAGGGTGTTGCCGACGTCGATCCAGGCGGTGGTTCCCGGCGTGCCGGTGAAGCTGTAGACGTTCACGTCGGACGGGTTGTTGATCGAGCCGTTCACCACGAAGCCCAGCCGATTGTTGTCGTCGCCGCTTTGCAAATTGGGAGCCAGCGCGCCCAGCGCCTGGGCGGTGCCGGGCGTGTCGATCGTGTCGCTGCCGCCGGTAGTCCCCGTCTGGTTGAAGACGGCCACGTTGTTGTTGTTGGCGTACTCGGTGAACTCGACGGTGTTCCAGTCGCCCGGCCGGGCCTTGGCGGCGCCGCCCCCGCTCACCGTCACGTCGGCGGTATAGAGGTCGAATACGTTGTTCACCCCGCCGGGGTTGTTGCCGGTGCTGTTGGAATCGTCGGCCCAGCCCGCCCAGAGCTGGCCGTTGTTGAAGGCCATGTCGTTGTAGTCGCCAAAGTCGAACCCGTTGCCGTCGTTGGCCGCCACGGCGTTGCTGCTGCCCTTGCTGATCGGGAAGTTGGAGCTCCAGGTCTGGCCGCCGTTGTTGCTGACGCTGCCGAACACCTGCACCGATTCGTCGGCGGGACCGGAGTTGCGGGCATCGTACCAGGTCACCCCGATGGCGCCCGTGGTTTGGTCGATGGCCATGGAGGGCATGATTTCGCTGCGGCCGTCGCCGAACGCCTCGTCGCTGACCTCGATCGGCGCGCTCCAGGTTGCTCCTTCATTGTCCGAATAGCGGATATAGACCCTGCTTTCGACGCTGTTCGGATCGGAGCGGTCCAGATAGGAGACGTAAATGCGGCCATTGTTCGGGCCGCCGCTGTCATCCACCGCCACGTAGGGCAGGGCATGGGTGCCGCGGACCGGCTGCGGCGGCAGATTGAAAACCCGCGCGCCGACGTTCGTGTTGGTGACAAACTGCTGGGTACCGAACTGGCCGTTCAGCCCGTTGGGATCGACGCTGACATAGAGCGTTTGCGGGCCGTTGAGAATGGGGTTCTGCTCGTAGGTGGAGTAGACCTGGCCCTGGGGCCCGACGGCGATGGTCCCGTAGCTGAAGCCCGCGGGCGAAACGATCATCTTCGCGCCGAACGCGCCCACCTGGTCGAGACCCGTCACCGGCGCGCCGAACGCCACCACCTCGGGCCCGGCGCTGTCGTCGGTGGTTTGAACCCACACGCTTCCCGGCGCCGCTGAACCGCCCGGCCCGACCGCGATCACCATGTAGTCGGTAGCGCCGGTCAGCAGCGTCCGTACGTCCTTGAACGTCTTTCCGCCATCGCTGCTGCGTGCGAAGATCGTCGGAAAGGCCGGTGCAAAGGGATTGCCGCCAGAAGACGCCCCAAACTCGGTAAGGAACAGGTTGCCGAACTTGTCGAACACCGCGTGAACGTCGCCGCCGCTCGCTCCGCCGAGGGCGGTTGTGATGGCGCTGAGGTCGCTGTTGAACCAGGTCTTGCCGCCGTCGAGGCTGTAGCGGGCCTCGGGCGTCCCGGAAGCGGTGCTGTTCGTGTCGTCGACAAACAGGTTGAGCGGGTTGGCCGGGTTGACGGCGATCGTCGTCTCTTGGCTGCTGACCAGCGACTGCGTGGCGTTGATGTTCGCTCCCACGAAGACGGAAGCGGCGGTCCCCGTCGAACTGACGTTGTCGGGCGCGTCGCTGGGCGTGAGGCCGGCGCCGACGGTGGAGTCGTTGAGCGAAGTCAAAACGACCGGGTGGCCGGGTTGGCCCAGAATCTGCAACGTGCCGCCGGTGCGATCGGTGATGTCGCTGGGCGTGCCGCCCGCCGTGAGACCGCCGCCTTGCATTTTGACCACCAGGCTCGCGGTGGGAGTGCTTTGCAGCCGCAGCGTGAGATTGTTCGGCACGGTAATCGGGACGTTGGAATTGCCGGGCGTAGGCGCCAACACGTGTACGATGTCGGAGTCGTCCCAGACCGAATTCGTGGTCAGCGTGCCGCCCCGAATGAGCATGCCGTTGATGTTGTTGCTGCCCAGCTTGTTTCCGCTGATGAAGGGGCCGTAATTGGTACCGCTCAGCGCATCGAGCGGACCGGTGCTGCGTCCCCAGTCTGCAACCACATTGGCGGTGAGCGAGTCGGCGTTGATGCTGATGGCCGAACCGGAATTGTTCTCGATCACGTTATCGGCGATCACCGGCTGCGCGCCGAGCACGTAGATCACCGCCGAATCGTTCTCTCCATAGCCGCCGGGCCGGCCGCCCGGAGTGGAATCGTAGCCGTCGGCGTTGTTCGCCAGCGTGCTATTGGTGATGCGGACCTGGGCCTGGTGGATTTCGATGACGTTGAACTTGTCGAAGCTGCCGCCGACCGGCACGGAGCCGCCGCCGTAGGAGAGCCTGGCGTAGTCCAGGCTGCCCTGCGAGGTGGGCCAGAAGTAGATGCCGCCCCAGTCGCCGGGCGACGCCTGGGCCGTCTGGTTGCTCCCCTTGGCGTTGAACGTGCCGCCCGAACCGACCGTGTCGTCCAACAGCGAGGTGAAGGTGACCGGCTGGTTCTGGTTGCCTTCGGCAACCAGGCTGGCGCCCATCCCGACCTCGATCTCGGAGTTCAAGAGCTTGACGATCACTCCGGGCTCGACTCGCAGACTGGCCGATTCGCGTCCGACCGTGCCCGACGGCCCTCCCGGCTCGCCCGTGATGTCCAGGTTGGCGGTCAGGATGTAGGTGATGTCGGTGCTGTGGAAGACCGCGGCAACATCGAGCGTTTGCAGCGCTTGGCCGGCGTTGGTGCTGATCCGCACCAGCAGCCCGTTGTCTTTGTTCTCCAGCACGGTCTGGGCCGCGACCAGCGCCGGCTGCGTAACCGGCGGCGTGACGACGGCGTCCTCCGGCCCCAGTGTGCCGCCCGACTGCGGAGAGGGAAAGATCTGCACCGGCACGGCATTGATCGGCACCGTGAGCTGCGTGGTGCCCAGTGAGCCCGAATAGTTGAAGCTGGGCAGCGGATTGACCAGCAAGATCACTTCGCCGGAGCCCGCCGGGCCGAGCTGGGCCTGCACGTCGAAGCCCGGCTGCCCGCTGGCCGGATTGCTGGCGGCGTTGATCGCCGCGGCCAGGTCCTGAGCAAGCTGGTCGAGCGTCGCTCCGCTGACGAAATTCACGGGCAGAAAGCCGGCCGCGGTGCTGTTGTTGTCGGTGAATTCGAAACCGACGTTGCCGATCACGAGCTGCTGCCCGCTTACGATCAAACTGGCCGACGTGATGGTGATGGTCTGCGGCTGGTGGACGGCCAGCACGTTGCCATGCACGTCGACGCCCAGCCGGTTGTAATCGGACGAGTAGAAGTTGTTTTGCAGGCCGACCGGCAAGGCCACGGTGCCGAAGCTGAACACGTGGGCGTTGTTCGGATTGGCGTACAGCGTGCCGGGCGTGGGCACCAGCGAGTCGACGTTCTGAAAGGTGAGCGTCGTACTGCCGCCGCCGCCATAGAGCGCCTCGACGCCGATATTGGCGCCGGTCACGGCAGTGCCCATGACTTGTGCCATTTGCGAGGCCGAAAAATTGCCGGCGAAGGGCACCGAAATGCCCCCGTGCAGCGTTTGGCCGCTGGTCAGTTCGGGCGCCAGCGTGGCCACGACGGTGGGCACGAAATTGCCGACGCCGATGATCCGCACCTGCCCGTAGCCGAGCAAGTTGCCGTAACTGGCGCTGGCCTCGGTGACGGCCTTAATGTTGCTCAGGGTGCCCGGCCCGCTCCCGCCCGTCACCGTGCTATTGACGGCATTGGCGATCTTGGCCGCGACCTGGTCGGGCGTGTCGGTCGAGTTGACGAAAATCTGTATCTGATTCGACTGCTTCGGCGGCGGATTGTTGGGATCGCCATTCAGCACGAACACGAACTGCACCGTGTTCGAGCCGTCGTTGACCGTGAACGAATCGCCGTTCACGATCGGGTTGCCGGGCTGCTGCGGGCCGGCCACGCCGCCCGGCCGCGGCACGGTCAGCGTGGTGCCCTGGTCGAACTCGAAAAGCTGTCCGTTGACCGTGAAACCGGCGCCGTCCGACGAAGGGTTGCTGGACGTGAGCGGACTGGACAACTGGCTTAGTTGGGCCGCGCTCTTGGCGGTGATCGTCAGCGGCGTCAGCAGCGAGAGCGACAGGGGGGCGGTGGTCGAGGCCGCCAGGTTCACCTGCGAGTTGTTCATCAAATCGACGCGCGGGCCGCCCGCGCCGTTGACGGCCTCGGCATACACCAGCGCGCCCGTGCCGCCGTCGATCTGCGCGCCGTCGATCGCGGCCGCGATGGCCTGCGCCATCTGCATGGAGGTAAAGCTGGGCTGGTAGTAAACGGCGATGTCGTTGGCGGCGATCGGCGCGGCCCCTGCCGTTGCGGCCATCAGCTTCAGTCCTTGGCTGCTCGTGGTCAGCGTCGCGCCGGTGTTGATGCTCACCAGCCCCTTGTGGTACGTGTCGCTGCCGATGATGGCCGAGTCCAACCCGCTGTACGAGGCCACCGGCACCAGACCGCCGAAGGCGCCGTTGATGGCCGCCACGATCTTTTGCCCCATCGTGTCGGTCGAGTCGGAAGACGTGTAGAACACCGGCACGTTGCCGTCGGGCAGCTTGCCGCCGATCAACTGACTGGGCAAGACGCGGTTGTTCAGCACGAATTCGAACGTGTGACTCGTCGCGCCTTGCGTAACGGTAAACGTGCCCTGGTCCTGAATGCTGTTGGCGGTGTTCGGCGTGCCGTCGTCGTTCAGCGGTCCGGTGACTTCCAGCACATTTCCATTGAAGAACTGGAACACCTGACTCTTGACGCTGAACGTCTGTCCCGACAGGTTGGCCTGCGTACCCGCGAACGCCACGTTCATGGCCACCGCCGAGTCGATGGCCACGCCGGTGATCGTGACTTGGTCTCCGGTGACCGCGGCCTGGACGAGCGGCGCCGTCAACTGCGCCCCATTGATTGCCCTCGCGACGTCCTCGGCCACTTGCGCGGCGCTATCGACCGGCTGGGGACTGGGATCGTTGACCGGAGTGCCGTAGTAGGGCACGGCGATATTGCCGGGCAGCACGCCCAGCGTGGCCGGCGAATTGAGGTTTTCGAACTGGAACTGCTGGCCGTGAATGCTGAACGTCTCGCCGTTGGCGATCGCGCCGCCGGCCGACATGGTGAGCATGATGTCCTGGCCGAAGTACGTCTCTTGGAAGCTGTTGGGGTCGGCCGACATCGGCGCGCCGCTGGAGTCGACGATCACGTTGTTGGAGATCGTGGGCCGGTTGGTCTCGATGTCGATGGGGTCGTAGTTTTGCAGTTGGCCGGTGACGGTGGTCACCTGGCCGCCGCCGTAGCGCAAAGTGGCTTCGTTGACGTCATTCAAAAAGATGCCCAACGGCTCCAGACCGGAATCGGTGCGGAACACGATGCCGCCCCAGTCGCCGGCGCTGGGCGCCGTGAGGGGCGTTTCGAGTGTGCCGCCGACGGTGTTGTCGTTGAACGAGGTGAAAATCGCCTGGTTGCCGGGGATGCCCAGCACCTGCAACGCGGCCTGGCTGCGGTTGATGTTCTGGTTGGCGCTGCCCACGTCGATGATCGACTGCCGCATCTTGAACTCGACGCCCGGATCCATCATCACCGTCACGTTTCGGGGCACGTTGAAGGTGGCGCCGTCGGCCAAGGGCGCGTTCTGATTGGCGGCGTTGTTGGTGCCCACCTGGTAGGCCACGTCGGTGTACAGCGGCGGTGCGGTGACGTTGGTCAGCGGCGCATTGAACGGCGTGGTCTGCACATTGACCGCCAGGCGGAACTGCCCCTCGGCCAGTTTCACGTACCAGTAGTGCGAGTCGCTGACGGGAGCCAAAACCGTCGGCGGAGTGACGCCCGCCGGCACTTGCACCAGCGGCGAAGCCTGGATGGCCGCCGCGACGTTCTGGGCCATCTGCTGGACGGAAGTGCCGGCAACGGTCGGATGGAATTCGATCAGCCCCGCGCCGCTCACGGCGGGCGAAACCGTCGCGCCGGCGCCGAGTTGTACCAGCGCGCCGGCGGCGCCCGCCACGCTGAACGAAGTACTCGAGCTGCTGCCCAGCGTCACCACGGGATAGGCATGGCCATTGTCTTCGACCGCGGCACTGTAGGCCGCGGTGAAAGGAACCGTGCCCGTTCCGAAGGCGCCGCCGCTGATGGCCGCGTTGATGGCCGCGGCGGTCTCGGAGGCCAGCGTGGCGGCCGAATCGATGTCGCCGCGGCCCGAAAGGTTGCCGATGTCGGTGACGTTGGAGAGATCGGTGAAGGGCACGGGCCAGTTGCCGTCGGTCACGACGCGGCCGTTCGGAAATGCTGCAGAGATCGCCGCGAATTCGAACGTGACGGTGTTGTTGCCCTGAGTGACGCTGAAGGTGCTTCCGTCGAGCCCGGGAGCCGCGCCGCCCGATTTGACCTCGATGGCCGCGCCGGGCAACGCGTACGGCGCGCCGGTGCCGCCGCGCCGCAACAGCAGGCTGCTGGTGCTGATGCTGTAGCTGGTGTTCGCGTTGCCGACGAGGGCCACCACGGCGTTGCCGTCGGCCGCCGTGCCGCTGTTGGAGGCGCTGATGGGGGGCGCCGCGCCGAACTTGCCCGCCGTGACCGCGCCGTTGATGGCGGCGACGATCTCGGTGGCCAGCGTGGCCTTGGAATCATTGGCGCCGTTCAGATTGTAGTTGATCGGCGTGTTCGTGTCGGTCAGGGCGTGGCCGCCCCTGGAGAACTCGAACGTCACCGTCTTGTTGACCTGGTTGCTGCCTTGGATGATCGCTTGGGTGATCGAGAACGTGGTGCCGTCGGCAATCGCGTTGCCGTTGGCCGCCGCCACTTCGATCACGTCGCCGCCGAGTTGAAAGAACTCGAAGTTGGCGCTGGCCGAGCCGGCGCTGATGGCGAACGTCTGTCCGCCGACCACGTTCGCGCCGGCTTGCGACTGGTCGATCGGCACCCCCAGAGAGGCGCCGCCGTTGGCTTCGACGCGAATGTTGCTGACCGGGGTGCCATTGACGGCGACCGTCGACGCGCCGGTCGAATCGGCGGCCAGCGCGGCTTGCAGCGACATGCTGGCGGTGGACGACCCGTCGACCGTCACGGTCACATTCCCGCCGCTCACGGTGGCCGAAGCCGGCTGCACCAACGACGCTCCGTTCTGTTTGATGTAGACGCTCGGGTCGACGTAAACCGTTGGGCCCACGTTCATCCAGAAATCGTAGACGCCCCCCGGCGTGCCGTCGGCGTTTCCGTCGAGCGGCTGCGGCGAATCCTGGCCGAGCACGTTCAGACCCGTGCCCGCCGGCGCCACCGCGCTGACCAGGCTGTTGTAGGTCGAGGGGTCGGCCTGGAAATTGAGCCGCAGCTCATACATGCCGTCCGTCTTGCCGCCCCAGCCGCTGTCGTGAACGTTGGGATCGAACTGGCTGTTGCCGCTGGCGCTGACGGCCACGTAGTACACGCCCGGCTGCAGCTCCAGGTTGATAAAGGAGTCGTTGCCGAAGTAATTGTCGTTGCGCGAAATGAGATTGTGCTGGATCGAGCTGGTGAATTCCGGCACGTTGCTCAGGTTCAGCGTCAGCGAGCCCTGCAACTGCACCTGGGTCAGTTCGGCCGTGGCGGAAACATTGAGTACGCCCACGTCTTTCGCCGTGGCCGAGGCCGTCACGGAACCGTTGACGAAGTTGAACAGCACCTGGGGCGTCGTCCCGCTCGTATCGGCCGTGGCACTGCCGGCGCCAAAGGCGGCGTTGACCGCGGCGGCAATCTCTTGAGCCACCTTTTGCGGCGAGTCGCCGGCGCTGAACTTGACCGAAATGACGCCTGGAATCGACGAGACGCCGCTCGTGTCGAGCTCGAACGTTTTCGAGACCGTCCCGTTGTCGACCGTGAACTGGTCGGTTCCGCTGACCGGCGTGTTCAACACATTGAGCACCGGGCTGTTGATCGCGCTGGCGATGGCGACGGCCAGTTGGTGCTGCGAATCGGCCGGGGCATAGCGCACCATCACGGCGCCCGGCGTGGTGAGCGAAATCGACCCGGTCAACACCAGCGGGCCGGTCTGCGCGCTGAATGCGGTGCCGGCATCGCCCCCGATGTTGATCACCGCGTTGGTGCCGGAGGCGTCGATGCCGCTGTAGGTGGCCGAAATCGGCGGCTGTCCGCCGGAGAGTCCCAGGTTCTTGACGGCGTAATTGATGGCCTGCACGACGTCGCCGGCCACGGTGCTGATCAGGTCGGTGGTGTTGAAGGTAATGGGCGTGTTGCCGTCGGTCAGGATTCGACCGTCGGCGGCGAACTCGAAGGTGACGGTGTTGTTTCCCTCGGTCAGCGAGAAGGTCTCGCCGTCGAGGCTGGAGGGACTGGTGCTCAGCGGCAAATCGAGCGAGTAACCGCTGTTGAACTCGAAGGTCCGAGTCACCGTTTGTCCGGCCGGCGCCGTCGCGCTCACGTTGAAGGTCTGCCCTTCGAGGCCCTGCCCGGTCGCCGAGGTTGCCTGGCCGCCGGCCACCGGCACGCCCAGCAGCGTCAGCTCGTTGTAAATCGAGAGCAGGGTGTCGAGGTTGCTGGTGGGCGTGAGTCGTTGGGCGAACGTTTCCGCATTGATGGTGCCCGACTGCGTGACGTTCAGCTTGTAGATGTTGACGTCGCTGGAGTCGGTGGCGTAGAGGAATTGCAGGTTGTTGACGTCCGGATTGCCCGGAAACACCTGGCTGGTGTCGGCCGTGGGAGCGGGCTGGGTGGCGTCTTCGAAGCCGGCGGGTCCCATGATGCTGCCGGGCTGGTCGTAGTTGTTGCCCAGGCCCAGCGCCTTGCCGATTTCGTCCATGGCGACGCGGAAGAAGTTGCCGCCGTACTGGTTCTGTCCCCAGTTGACGTTGCCGTTGACCACCACCACGGGCGCGCCGTTGGAGGTCTTGCTGGGACCTTCGGCGCCGTTGATGTTGGTGGGCGGCGCGGTGGGGCTGACGGCCCGCACGTCGCCCACGGCCACCGTGATGCCGGAGTGGGCCGTCTGCACGAAGTTGGCCCCCGTGTAATACGAGAACAACCCAAAGATTTCGCGGACAAGCTGTTCTTGCGCCGGGTTGCCGATGATGGCGTTGTGCAATAGGTTGTTGCTGGGGTCGGTGCCGTAGATGTCCTGGAAGTTATAGGCGATGGTCACCACGCCGCCGGGCGAATTCGAGCTGCCGTCGATGATGTGGTTGTTGATGCCTTCCGACTGCACCCAGGCGGCCAGCGAGCTGAGCGCGCCGCTGGCCAGCTTCAAGCTGCTGGCCGTGATGGGGTTGGGCAGGTTCTGCACGCCGGGCACGTTGTCGCCGCCCGAAGGGGCCAGCCCCGGATTGACCGGCAGCGGCTGGATCGCCGAGTTGTAGATGTTGGTCTGACCGTTGGCCAAGGTGCCCGTGCTCATGGCCGAGGTGTAGGTGTCGCCCGGACCGGTGCCGTTGGGCGTGCTCGGACCGTTGGGCGAGGCGGGCACCTGCACCACCGTGGGCGGCGCCTGGAGCTGGTCGTTGTTGCCGATGCGCAAGCGCAGCGACTCGTTGGTCATGCCGTCCTGGGTGGCGAATTGGTTGAGCGTCGTGATCGGGCCGGCGATCGGCGTGTAGCCCGTCGGCGCGCTGACGACGTGGTCGGCGGTAAAAATCAGGCGGACCTCGTCGTTGGCCGCCACGTAGACGGCGCTGGTCGGCGTGTCCACGACGTCGTCGGCCGTGGTCGACGTGTTCTTGCTGCGGACGAGCTGGTAGAGCGCCGGGTTGCTGGCCGACGTGGCATCGAGCGGCCCGTTGAAGTAGACGTCGATCTCGTTGTCGACTTGCGTCCGCACGTTCGAGGCGTTGGGCTGCGAGATGGGCTGCGGCACCACGCCCACCACCTGCGGCGCCAGGTCCAGGCGGAAGTCCAGGTTGTAGTTGACGCCGCCGTTGAACGCCTGGCCCTTGCTGTTCTCCAAAGCGTTGGGGCCGGAACCGACGAGGGTCACCTCATACAGGTCGGCCGGCAACGGCGTGCTGAAGCGCATCACCACTTCGTTCGTGGTCGTGCCGATGTTGAGATAACCGGGATCGATCGTGACGTCGTTGCTGTTGCCGAACACGCCGTCGCCGCCGCTGCGCACCAGCTCGATGCCGCCCGTCAGCGTGGTGGGATTGATCACCTGGCTCTGGTCGAAGCGGAACGTGAGCTGGGTGGGGGCCACGTTCAGGGTTTCGCCGGGCAGCAGCACCCCGCCGTTGTCGGGGATGATGGAGATCAACTGCGGTCCGGAGGTGAGCAGGCACCGGTCTTCCAATCGCTGCAGTTGCATGTCCCTTTGCTTCTGCCCGCCCTGGCCGCCGAGGCGGCGGCGACGCGCGGGCCGCTCGCGCCGGCCGGACGCGGAATCTCGGAAGCGATGAAACGGATGCCAAATCCCCATGGAAAGAAATCTCCTTGATTGCCTCGAAAAGGCCTCGAACAAAGTTGCCGTGGACGCGCCGGTTCCGCGCCCATCGAGTGAGTTAATTGGTTAAGAAATAAGATTGGACCGAAAGTGATTTTGTTTAATCATCAAGTGCGACGCAAGTGGGCCCTACTTGGCGGCCAGAATCGCGGCCTGCACGCCCTCCTGAGTGGCCCCGGAATCGAACAGCGTCAAGGCCGCGCCGAGTTCCGCGGCGCTCGGCGCGCGGCCGTCGTAAAGCCGGTACCACTGTTGGATCAGGTTGGTGCGGTATTCGCTGCTCTGCTGGAAGGCGACGGCGATATCGGCCCGCGCCTGCATGGCCCCCCGCGTCGACATGGCGAGCTGGGAAACCCAGTAATCGATTTCGTCCTGCGCCGGCGTGCGGCCCAGGAAGGCCCGGTACAGCGCCGTGACGTACGACTGCGAAGTGCCGCCGCTGTTGGCGTAGTATTCCTGGGAGGCGATGATCTCTCCCACGAACACTTCGTCGGTCATTCCCGCGGCGAATTCCGCCTGCCAGAAGAACATGCCCGCCGGATCGGCCGCACGGCCCAGATACGCCTCGTAAGCATCGTTGATGACGAACGTTCGCGCCTCCGGCGAGTCGAGGATGATCGTGGCGATTTGCGCGTTCGACAGTCCCGCGGCCCGCTCCATGGACCAAAAGCCGAGATCGGCGGCCGCGGCCCCACGGTGCAACACCGACTGATACACACCGGCCACAAAACCCACGAAGCCGGTCTGGTTGGTCGTCTCGTAGCTCAGGTAGTTGCCGTTGCTGGCCGACATCGTGGCCGCCACCTGCGGCAGCGATTCGCCCGCCGCCAGGTCGGCCTCGATCGCGGCCAGATTGGTGGGCGTGGGTCCGCCCCCGGCCGGCACCACGTTGGCGTAGGCGTCTTGGATCTCGACAGCCTGGCCCGTGGGCGACAGCAACAGGTTCAGCGCCAGCGCGTACCGCGTGGCCGCGGTATTCCCGTTGTTCAGCACGGCCACGTCGGCCGTCAGCACGGGGTCGGGCGGCAGTTGCCCGGTGACCGACTGCCAAAGAAAACGGACCCACATGGTCGCGGTGGGCAAAGACTGCTGCAACTCGTCCGACGCCAGAAGCTGGGCCTGCATTGACTGCACGCTTAAGCCCTGTTGCCCTTGGCTCACCCAGTAATCGATCTCCGGCGCGCTGACCAGCGACACACCTTCCTGCAGCAACCCGGTGGCGCCGCCCGTGCTCGACTTGACCGGCTGTCCGAAGACGCCGCCGCCGCCGCGATCGATCAGGAAGTCGTTGTAGGCCCGGCCCACGAACGCGGCGTAGGTGGCGAACTGCGAGGTCAGGTTGGCGTTTGCGCCAAATTCCAACAGCGCCGCCTCGTTGGGGGCGAACTGGCCCTTGGTAATCCCCATCGCCTCTTCCAGCGCGGTCAAGGCGTCCGTGACCATGTAGAGCGGCGCCGTGACGTTGCCCGGCGGCACGGTGGGATAGGAGATCGTTTGACCGCTGGTGGTCGCGCCGCCGGCGCCGCCGTAAGCCAGGTTGCCCGTGTCGAGATCGCCCAGCCCGGAAACGCTCAGCCCCGGATCGACGGCGCCCGTCACGACGATCTGGTTGCCGCCCACGCCCGTCAACGTCGAAGTCGTGTCGCCCGCGGACGAATTGAGCAATTGATCGTAGATGTTTCCGAACTGGTCCTGATGGGGGAAAAAATAGGTGGTGGTGGGCTTGATCGCCGTGCTCACGGTCTTGCTGATCAACGTATCCTGACCGCCGCCCCCCAGGAACATGTCGCTGCCGTTCCCGCCCGTCAGCGTGTCGTTGCCGGGGCCGCCGATCAACAGTGCGGGCACGGGCAGGATTCCCTGGGCCGGGATGCCTGCCGAGGTGTTCGTGAGCGTGTTGTTGCCGCCCTCGCCGTAAATCACGACGGCCGTAATCTGCGACATATCGACCGTGTCTTTGCCGGCCGTGGCCCCGGCAATGTCGCCCACCGTGATCGTATCGGCCCCCGCCGTCAACGGCCCCGGATCGTTGCCCAACACGCGCAGCAAGTCGGTGCCGACGGTGGTGAACGGCGGCTGCGTGTTCGCGAGCACCGGCGGCAGCACGCCGCCATACACATTCAATGTGGCGGGCAGCGTCTGGCTTGTGTACGGCGCATAGAGCACCGGCGGCACCTGCACGGTGAAGGTGTTGTTGCCGCCGTTGCCCGCCACTTGAAGCTCCTTCAACGAGCTGGGCGTGTAGCTCAAGTCGGCGCCGAGGTGCGTGAAGGCCGTGTTGTACTGCGGCTTGGTGCCGGCCGCCGCATAAACGACCGATCCGGCATCCACGTAGAAATCGTTGTTGCCGCCCAGCGCACCCACGATGTCGAGCGTGCCGGCTGCGGTGCCCGTCAACCCAAGCACGTGTACCGGATAGGCCAGCGGCTGGTTATAGTTCACGACGGTCGTTTCGGCGACCACATTGCTGCTCGTGGTGTTGGCGGCCACCGAGTTGATCGTCAGCAGGTCGCCGGCGGTGACGTTGTTGAACTGCAAGTTGGCGAAATTGGCGTAGGTGATGTCGCCCACCGTGCCGGGCAGCGGCGCAGGCGTGGGCGGCACCGTCGGCGCCGGCGGGAACTGCGGACCGGCGATCGTGCCGCCGTTGAGCGTCCAGTCGCTGGGCACGGCTTTTCCGGCCGTCGCCGGATCGTTGATAATCAGTTTGTCGTTGCCGCTCTGGCCATCGACGCCGTTCAGCGTCAAGTTGCCGCTCACGCCCGAATAATCGACGTTCAGGATGTTCTGTTGGTTCAACTGGTTCGGCGGCTGGCTGAGCGTGAGCACGCCCATGTTCTGGATGGCGCTGTCGGGCGTGACGTTAAAGGTGTCGGCCACTCCGGCCTGACCGAGAATGGTCAGGCTGCTGCTGGGCTGGGAGGCCGTGCTGCCGGTGTAGGTGAACAGCGGCGTGAGGGCCGGAAAGGTGGCGGGGGCCTCGAAGAACGCGCCGTCCTTGTTGTCGATGATGAAGTTGGAATCGATCGTCGTGTTGGCTTCGATCTGAATCGACGCGTTGATGGTGGCCAGGTTGGCCCCGGTGCTGGCGAAGTTGCCGCTGTTGTTGCCGTCGAGCAGGATGTCGCCGGTGCTGGGGTCGACTTTCAGCACGCCGGTGTCGCTGCTCAGGCCGACGCCCTGGATGGTCAAGGCGCCGGTGGAATTGACAAACGTGGCCACCCAGGTCAGAAGCTGTCGTTCTTCCAAGAATTCGAGATGTGCCCGGCGGCCCGGCCGGCCGTGGCCCCTGGAAGGCGTCTTCTTTTTGGCGCGGCCGCGCAGACCGTGACCCAAGTTGCGGAGAGGCGAAATGAGACTCATGTTGGCGAAATCCCTTCGTCGGCAATGGAGGTGTACGGCGCCGCCTCAGGGCGAGCGATCACCACGAAAACGCGGATTCTGGCAAGGAACGACGGACCAACCCGACGCGGCGACGGAACCGCGACGGTTTTTGATCTGCTCGTTTTTCCCAGACTGGCTCGCAACGACTGAACTCGCCGGTCCCCCTGATGACCGACGACGCCCTCTTGGCAATCTCAGAAAGCCTCTGTTCCCACTGAGCGGCGACCGACTGAGCGGTCCACCGCCGAACATGCCTGCTGCGACAAGGTGAACGAGCTTAAAACTCCATTAAATCTCGTTGTGCGGCCAAGTCAAGGAAAAAGAGTCCTGCCGGCCGTCCCTTCCGGGCGGTTTCTCTTTTTTCCCGTGGCGTTTCGGCCCAGCGTCAATTATGCTGATCGTGGCCGGCGATCGTGGCGCCGGACCGCAAGGGCGTTCGCCTGCACGTCGACCGGCTTGCAGAAAGCCACGTCCACGAGTTGCATCTCGACGGCCCGCGCAGCGAGCAAGGGCTGCCACTGCTGCACAAAGAGGCGTAGTACGCGCTGAATTAGCTGCGGCAATGGGGCATCCCTTATGCCAACAACACCCGTCAGCCTGCTGGTTCGACTGCGTCGGTCTGACGCCCGACGGCCTGCTCGTGTCCGGCGGTTACGAGAACCTGCTCTACTTCTGGGACGGCCGGCCCGTCGGGGCCGCAGGCCGACCGTAGCTGACTTCGTGAGAAGTCAGGCCGCACCACCCACGCGGAACCTTGCCGCCGTTGTCGCCCAAGGCCCCGCTAACGTAGAATAATAATTCACGTGCCAATCGGAGACCCTCGCATGGCGCCTACGGCACGCTCGACGCGGGCAGGGTCACCTGGACCACCGCTCCGGAGACACTCCGCACCACGGCCATCGCCGCCAGTCTCTTGGCCAGCACGCCCGACGCCAACACGACCGACCCCTACGTGCAGGAAGAAGCAGCCCAGCTCAACTACGACCCGACGCAGATCCACAGCTTCCTGCAAACGCAGATCGGCTAAAACTCCTACGTCGGCAGCTTGGCGTCGGCCGGAAATTGCGCGCAAGGTTTCGGCCGCTCGGCTCGTACTTGTCTATGGCCAGCCGAAAACCCCAAGCTCAAAAATCCGCCGAGAGGTCATTCATGTTCCCTACCAACGGCTGGCAGCGGCCCCAGAGCGCCGCCGTTTCCCGCACCCGAAAAGTCTTACGCGCCGGCGCGTATCGCGGCATCGCCGGCGCCCCGACATTTCCTTGCAAATGCCGCGCGACCTATTTACGATCCAGCGGTGCTCGAAGTTTGAGCGCGTCACCGGTTTTCGACGATCGGCGATCGCGGGCCAACTTGCCGGCGCCGCGACACCACACGGAGAGCTGCGTCATGACGCGCTTCATTTGCAGCCCACGGGGCAAGTTGACATCCAGATCACGGGGGTGGAGCTTCGCGTCGGTCGGCTACCGAGGCGAGGCCACCGGCCAAGCCAATGGCATTTTGTGGAACAGAAGCGGCATCGCTTGTAGCAACCAGCGTGAGATTCCTCCGGGCAAGCCGGAGGCATCAATCCAGAATCGAAAATCCAAAATCCAAAATTGACTGAGGACGCCATGACGCGCGGCAATCGAAGTCGTGGGGGCATTTCTCGTTTTCTGAATCGCAGCGGCCTGCTCGGGCGGCGGGCGAAGAGCGCTCGACGCCGAAACTCGCTCGGCCAGGAGCTTCGCTTTTCGATCTTTCAGCCGCTGGAGGAGCGGGTGATGCTCGATATCGGCGGAGCGAACAGCCTGCCGCCGACGATCGTCGTGGGCCGCTGCTCGACGCCCAGCGGGCCCTGCGCACCGTTCGCGCCAATGCCAAGGACTGGTCCGTCGATCCGGCGCGCATCGGCATCATGGGTTTTTCGGCGGGCGGCCATCTCGCGTCCACGGCGGGAACTCACTTCGACGACGGCGACCCGGCGGCGGCCGACGCCATCGACCGCGTCAGTTGCCGGCCCGATTTTATGATCCTCGTATATCCTGTGATCGTGATGGGCGAAAAGACACACCAGGGTTCCAAAAACAATCTCTTGGGCAAAGACCCGTCTGCGAAGCTCGTCGAGTTGTTCTCCAACGAGAAGCAGGTCACTGCGCGCACTCCGCCGACGTTCTTGGCGCATGCTTTGGACGATAAACCGGTGCCGCCCGAAAACAGCAAAGCGTTTTACGAGGCGCTTGTGGCGCACCGGGTTCCGGCGCGGTATCTCGAACTGCCGTCTGGCGGTCACGGCCTGAACGGTTACAAGGGGCCCATGTGGGACCGTTGGCAAGAGCAATCGCTGGCCTGGCTGGCAGAAATGAAGTTTATTCCAGCGGACGACGCGTCGCGAAAATAATGCCTGCCACGCTAATCCGGCAACTTCTTGCCCGCCACGGCCACGTACTCGACGACCGTGAGTGCTCCGACAATCCCGTAGGGCTCGAAGAACGAATGCTCGCTCCACCGTTGCCAACGCTCCCGCGGCGGGGTGCAAACCGCGGCGTGCCCGCCCCCTTCCACGACCCAAATTCGGCGGGCGCCGCACCGCGCGGCTTGGGCTGCCGAGATGAAGTCGTGCGGGGTGAGTGCCGCGGCGCCGTCGAAGTGCGGGAGCGGGCGGCCTGAATCGAGCAACTGGCACCCGGCCCCGCCCAGTTCATAACGCATCGGCAAGTAAAAGTACGGCGAGCAGACGACCACCGGCTCGCGCGGCCCGCGTCGCGCGACGATCGACTCCGCGGCGGCCCGCAAGCCGCCCGAATTCTCCGCCCTTAAACCTCCCAGAAAGTCGTAGTCGATCAGCAGGAAACTGCCCAGCACCACGACCGCGATGATCCACTTCTCCGGCCGGCCAGGCACGCGGCCGGCCAGTCGCGCCACCGCCGCCAGCAGAAAAAGCTCCGCGAAGACGAAGTACCGCGGATAAAAGATGGGGGTGTCCCAGGCACTGACGGCGGCCGCCATGCCGATGGGAACGGCCGCGGACAGGAAGAACAGCCCGTCGGCCGCAACCGGGCGAAACATGAGCGCGATCAGAACCACCGCGCAGGCCCCGGCCCAGACCCAGCCTTGGCCGTCGTCCATCGCCGTTTCCATCGGGTCGACGAACAGCGCGTACGCGGCTTTCGGAACCGACGCGCGCGTCAGCGGCCCAATCCAGAAACTCTGCCGCACTTGCTCGTGCTGCGCCGAGAGCACCGTGAGCCAAGGGGCATACGCCGCCGCCACTGCCACAGCGGCCAGCAGCGGACCGGCCCAACGTCTTTTGCCCGCAACGAGGGCGGCGGCGCGGTCCGCCGTTTGGCAACCGGCCCGAGAGAGATAGCCGAGCGCATACAACCCCTGAGCCAGCAGCGAGAACAAGGCGAACGTGTGCGTGTAGGCGAAGGCCAGCGCGGACGCCGCGTAGGCCAGCCAGCGCGACGGCGCTTGAGGGGCGTGCAATGCCCGCAGCAACAGCCAGCTCGACAGCGCGGCCAGCAGCGCGCCGAGCGAATACATCCGCGCCTCCCACGACCAACGGATTTGCAGCACGCTCGTCGCCACCAGCGCGGCGGCCACCAGCGCCGTCCAACGGGCCTGGTCCGGCGGCACAAATCGTCGGCCACCGTCGGCCCGGTAAGCCTCGCGAACAAACAGATATGTCGCCAGGCACACGGCCGTGCCCGCCAACGCGCTCAGTGACCGCATCGCGCCCCGGCTTGCGCCAAAGCACGTCGTCCACAGCTTGAGCAGCAGGTAATAGAGCGGCGGGTTATTGTCGAGCGCCGCGCGGCGGACCATCTCGCCCCAGTCGAACGTCGTCAGCCGCCAAGAAAAGGCTTCGTCGAACCAGAGTCCGCGGTCGTTCAGCCGCCACGCGCGCAGTCCGACCGCCAACGCGACGATCGCGGTCAAGGCCAGCAGGTCGACGCGGCGCCCGGCAAGGCTCGCCCCAGGCTCGTCGGACGTGGGCGGTTTACTCTTCACGTCGCCACGCCCCCTGCCCGCTTCTGCTCGCCAGGATGCCTAGCCCGGATTATTCGCCGGCCCCACGAATTCCAGCGCAGACTGCGCGCACACCAACCCGAAGCGCAAGCGAGGTAAGTTGGTTGTGCGGCCTCGCTTGCGCTTCGGGTTAGTGTGGGCCGGTGAATAATCCGGGCTAGAAGTGCCAGCATAGCGGTCAACGCCAGCCCGGCCAGACTGGCCCCGGCGCCGACGTAAAACGATTGCGGCCGATACTCGAACACGACGCGATGCCGCCCGGCGGCCACGCTCACCGCGCGAAACACCCCGTGGGCGCGGCGTATTTCGGCCGGTATGCCGTCGACCTCGCAGGTCCAACCCGGAAACCAAGTATCGGCCACGACCAGCGTCCCCTCGGCGGGCGCGTCGACGCGCGCCTCGAGCCGCCGCGGTTGGTCGCAGACCACCCTCGTGCGCGCGTCATAGCAGCCCTCGCGTCGGGCACGGTCCTCCGTGGATGCGCCGGCCGTGTGTTCCGCCACGTCGTTTGCCTGCGTCCGGAGATCCTCGTCCGAGAGATCCTCGATCGGCACGTCGCAAAGGGCGGCGGCCCTGCCGATGGCAAAACGCACGCGCGGCAGGGCATCGGGCAAGCGCCGCCAACGTCCGCCGCGCTGCGTCACGTAACTGCACGCCCCGATGGCCAAAGCGCGGTCCGGCGCGCGCTGGACCGCGGACCAATAGCGGGTCACCGCCGCCGGCAAGATCCCTCCGTCGTCGGTCCCGACCATCGACCGGTGGTTGCCCACCGCGACGGCCGCCATGGAGGCGAACTCCGCATGGCGCAGCGCGCCGAAGACGCACGCGATGCACGCCACCCCGGAGGAGAGCATCAATGCCGGCCCGGCCGTGTGCCGGGCGGCTTCGCCGACCAGCACGAAGATGCTCGGATCGATGATGGCCCCCACTCCCATCGCCGTCAGCGCTACGGGACCGAGCGCGCGACGCAGGCGGTCCTCGCCGGCCATTTCGTGGACCAAGTTGTCGAGCGATTTTCTGGCGAATATTTGACTCGGCATGAGGGGTATGGTAGCAGCGGTGGCCGGCCCGCGGTAGACGGTGGAACGCAACGAAGCGGCGGGCTGGGGCAGAGCCTGGGCCGGTGAAAAGTTGGGCTTCTGCATGGGCTGACGGTATTTCGCTTAAATGGTTTTTGTTCCGGTGAAGCGTAAGGTGGGGCAAGCGAGCTTGCGAGCGCCGGCCCACCGTGATGGACGTCAGTTTCCGCGCATGCTCGTTCGTCCTCTTCCGCGCTGAAGGCAATACCGGCGGCACGGGCCAAGAATTCCCACAAATCCGGCCGCGATTCGGCCACCGCGCTGGTGCTTGGGCCAAGCGGATTCCACAGTAACTGCGGTCCACGGCGATTTCTGCCGACTCAGGGGCGAGCACGGCATTCCTACCGATGGCTCGCGCTTGGGGCCGTCCTTCCATGCTCGTGTGGTCGAAGCTTACGACGCGCGGCAGCAATGCACCGCGACCGCCCGTTGGGACCAGAGCGACGTCCTGCGCTGCTGACGAGCTCGAACTCGTGGTCGACGCATTTAGCCAGCTCGGCGGAGCCTACAGCCGCCTGCAGCGGGTGCATGTCAGCTTTTGCAAGTTTCCGCTGTCACTTTAGATGATTTGGGCCGACGAGTGAAAGGGCAGCCGGGGCGGCTGTCGAGGTGGCGGACGAGTCGGTCGTCGTCGCTCAAGGCTGCGGCACGGACCTGCAGGATCGCCTCGCCTCCTTCAGGATCGTTCCAGAACATCTCCGTGCCTTTCGCGCGATAGTTGACCTCTTTCACCAACGATTCCATCCACGCGGTCGTCACCGGAAGTCCTTGCCGGCGGTATTCTGGATAGTTCATTCGCGTGCGATTGTTCTCCAAGTAGCCAGCGGTTCGCACAATGATCTGGCGCGGGTCGCTGTCCGGCGTCGTCGCTTCCGGCTCGCCCAGTTTGCTCCGCCAGCGACGGAGTTCTTCCAGCACTTGGTGTACCTCGCCTTTCCAACAACCGCGCATCCAAGCCAGATACTGATCCCATGCGTCTTGTGGCTGAGCATGCACTGCCTTCGCCGCCGCAAACAAGTAGCTCAGCGGGTGGATGAAATCGAGGATCGGCGTGAACGTCCGAAAGTGCTTCTTCCAAATGGACCAGTTCCACGGCAGGCCGTCGCCCAAGAAAGCCCTGGCCGCCGCCTCGCCGAACCGCCGGCGCTTCGCCTCGCGGGCCATCTGCTTGCCGAACACCGCCGCGACGGCCAGGCTGCTCAGCACCGTCCGCACCAGACATTTGGGACGCCAGTCGGCCGGCTCCACAGGCGCGTCGTCCCGCTCTTCGTCTTTCTCCCCAGGCATCCGCGGTTCGAGTGCCGCCACCGAAAGGGCTTCCGTCTCCGCGATTTTCGCCACATGTTGGGGGTCGCAAAAACAGTCGCGCGGCTCTGGCTGCGGATCCTCCTCGAACGTTTGCCGCTTCGCTCGAATCAAGCAGGCGTTCTTGTCTTCTCGCCAACCGGTGCCGTCCCAATGGACGCCCCGCCCATGTCCTGGTTGACGGCAACGGATGCGGCCGCCATCGCACTCGACCACGGCCAACTCCGGGGGCTCTTCAGGACGCTGTGCCAAGGCCTCGTTTCGATTCGGGGCCGCATCTCGTCGTTCGGCCAACTCGCGTCCCACGTCATGCACGACGCGTTGGACTGTTTTGGCGGAGACCTCAACGTCGGCCTCGCGCAAGGCAATCACACATCGCTTGAACGAACGCGTCTCCGCCGCCAGAACGGTGATCTTTCGCACCACCTTGGGCGTCATCTCGCGGGCGTCAAATCCGAGGGTTTCCCGCAGAGGGAAAAAAAGCCCTGCGGCAGCAGGTGCAATCGCCAATCAACTCGATGAGCTCGACCGGGCCATCGCCCGAAGTGACCGTTCGTTTTTTCAGTTCTAACGTATGCCGCCCACCGCACTGCGGACACTTGCCTGATAAAGGCTGCTGGGCGACCAGTTCCGTCATGTGGATCTGCTGCACCAGACGGCTGACCTCGCGTCCCAGCTCGTGGGCCGTGTTTTCAATGACGGAGTAATGGGGGACCCCTTTGACTTTGCCCTCGGCACGATCCAAAGCGACTTTCGCCTCCGCTGCTTCGCCTATGAGTTTTGCAACTTTTTCCCGCAGCGCGCTGTTTCGTTCATCCATGACTTGATCCTCCTGAGGCTACCGCGGCTTTCCTCGCCGCTGGCATTTGCCCTACCTTAACGCCGCCGGGCCAAATTCTCCTATTGATCTTTTTTGCACCCGGCCAACCAGCGCAAAAGCTGACATGCACCCCCGAGCACGAAGACGAATCGCTGCACGATTGACGGCCCCCAGATGACGGGTCTATAATGCGGTGCTCGTTGCCAAGCGTTGGCGGCTGAGGCGATGTGCCTGCTTTCCGGGAACCGGCACCTGTGCAGCGTTTGCGTTGTGGCGTGCGCCGACATTTTAGGATTGGCTAATATGGGATTTTTGCGGGCGCTCAACGGCAGCGACCCAGGTCGCATCTATCGGCTCGACCGCGAGACGGCGGTCATGGGCCGCCATCCCGACTGCGACATCATTCTCGACCAGGGCGCCGTCAGCCGGCAACACGCCCGCATCTCGGCGGCCAATAACGAGTTCTTCGTCGAAGACCTCGGCAGCCGCAACGGCACCGTGGTCAACGGCCAGGCCGTGAGCGGCCGCCGACGCCTCTACAACAACGACCAGGTCAAAATCTGCGACCTGCTGTTCTCCTTCCACGACGGCGATCCCACGTCGACGGCGATCGCCAAAGACGACGAAGGGCCGGTGACGCTGTTCGACGAGGTGGACGCGAACACCCGGTCGACCATCATGTCGACGCTGGAAGTCAAATCGTCGCGCAGCGGACTGCGGCTGAGCGCCGTCAATCCCGAGACCAAGCTCAAGGCCCTGCTGGAAATCTCGCGCAATCTCGGTTCGGCCATCGCCTTGGAGCAGGTGCTGCCGAAGATTCTCGACAGCTTGTTCAAGATTTTTCTGCAGGCCGATCGGGGTTTTATTGTCTTGCAGGGCCCGGAGCCGGGCATTCTGGTGCCCAAAGCCATGAAGCTCCGCCGCGGCGAGTCGGAAGACACGATCCGCATCAGCCGCACCATCGTCCGCAAGGCGATGGACGGCAAGGAGGCGATCCTCTCGGCCGACGCCGCCACCGATGCGCGGTTCGACAGCAGCCAGAGCATCGCCGATTTCCGCATTCGCTCGATGATGTGCGCCCCGCTGCTGGGCACGGAAGGCGCGGCGATGGGCGTGATCCAGATCGATACGCTCGACCAGCGCACGCCGTTCTCGCAGGACGATCTCGATCTGCTGGCCAGCGTCGCCAGCCAGGCCTCGTTCGCCGTGGAGAACGCCCAACTGCACGAGGCGGCCCTGCGGCAAAAGGCGCTGGAGCGCGATTTGGAGCTGGCCCATACGGTGCAGCAGGGCTTCTTGCCCCACAGGTCTCCGGACATCGCCGGCTACGAGTTTTTCGACTTCTACGAGCCGGCCAATCAGGTCGGCGGCGACTACTTCGACTATATCGTGCTGCCCAGGAACCGTCTGGCGATCATTGTGGCCGACGTGTCGGGCAAAGGCATGCCCGCCGCGCTGTTGATGGCCAAGCTCTCGGCCGAGGCCAAATATGCCCTGGTCAGCGAGGCGGGGCCGACGGGCGCCTTGCTGCAGCTCAACGCGCAGTTCGCCCAAGCGAGCTGGGCCGACCGCTTCGTGACGATGGCCATCGTCGTGCTCGACTTGGAGCGGCACGAAGTGCAGATCGCCAATGCCGGGCACCTGCCTCCCTATGTGCGGCGCCGCGAGGGCGGCGTCGAGGCGGTGGGCGTCGATCAAATCTCCGTGCCCTTGGGCGTGATCGACGAGCTGTATTGCGAGCAACTGAGCCTGCCGCTTTCGCCGGGCGACATGGTGGTGATGTTCACCGACGGCATCAGCGAAGCGATGAACATGAACAACGACCTCTATGGTCTGGCCCGAATCACCGAGCAGGTGGGCGGCATGGCCGGCAGCGTGAATCAGCTCGGCGACCAGATTCTGCAGGACGTCAAGCGCTTCGTGGGCAAACGTTCCCAGAGCGACGACATGTGCCTGCTGTGTTTCGGACGGAAGGCATGATCGCCATCAAGAATGCGACACGGCGGGCAACGGGGGCAGGACGACTGGATCGCCGTATTTGCGCTGCCATTCAATCAGCTCGCCGCGCAGCTCGGCGATCGTCGTTTGCAGCTCCGGCTTCGTCGAGAGGTCATCGAGTTCATCCGGGTCGTTGGCGAGGTCGAACAACTGCCAGCGGCCGACCTTGGGGTAGACAATCAACTTCCATCGTTCGGTGCGGACCATCCGCTGCGCGTCGCGAAAATAGCCGACGGTGAACGGATAGACCTCCCGCACTTTGCCGCGCAGGAGCGGCACTAGCCCATGTTTGACAAGTCTCGACGTAAGTCCTTGCGGCGCAAGGACCGGATTTCTGGATTGTCACTACATCGCCGTTTCTTTACCCGCTGGAGGGGTTGGTGGTTGAAGGTCGGTCAGCCGCAA
>Ga0307374_10001462_pt1 | contig 43657 bp, 45 predicted proteins | sample OX3MG_FD_202532 | JGI IMG/M metagenome (GOLD analysis project Ga0307374, IMG submission 202532) | Soil microbial communities from Risofladan, Vaasa, Finland - OX-3 | ecosystem: Environmental > Terrestrial > Soil > Coastal area > Acid sulfate soil | place: Finland: Risofladan, Vaasa | collected...
CATACCGGATGGCCGTCGTCGGCGTGCAGCACAACCCGATCCTGCGCGCCCACTACGCGCGCAAGCGGGCTGCGGGCAAGTCAGCGATGAACGCCCTCGGGCACTGCATGAGCAAGGCGCTGGCCATCGTCTGGGGCGTCTGGCGCGGCGGCAAAGACTTCGATCCGTCGCATGCATGCGCCGGACCTGCTTGACCAGAACCTATGGGATCTAGTTCCATATTTTGATCGGTCATCGAGGCAGCCATGTGTTTCCACTTGACAAGATGTTGTAGTTAGACAACAATACGGTCCATGTCTGTGACGGAAGATGATGGAGCTCGATCATCTGACGCGCCGCAGCGCCTCTACAACCGCCTCGCCGCGCTCCGTGCCGATCGGGGCATGTCGCGGCAGGCACTGGCGGACGCCGTGGCTGTGAACTACCAGACCATCGGCTACCTGGAGCGCGGGGACTACAACCCAAGCCTCGAGCTCGCGTTCCGGCTCAGCGAGGTCTTCGGAGTGCCGATCGAGGCCATCTTCTCCAGGCGGCCGATGCGTCCGATGAGTCAGGAGCTGTATGGCGGGCAACCGCCTGCTGAGGCGGTGGGATGAACGGCGTTCTCACCCCGACACGGGTCGTCGCGGGCATCCTGTTTGCCTTCATGGCGATCAGCCTCGCGCTGCCGGGATCGGCGTCGACCTACGGGGTGCTTGCGTACCTCGCCTTCGTCGGAATCACGATGGTGGTCGTCAGCGGAATCCGCAAGGAGCCGGGCTCCTGGCTCGGCCGGCGCAGCGTGCGTCGATGCCTGGTCGCACTCATCGTCGCGGTGTGCATCGGCCTGATCGCAACGCCACCGCCCACGTACAACTCCACAAGCGGCGAGTCGAGCACCGGGCCACTCCTCGCGCTCTTCATGTTCATGGTCCTGTTCAACATTGCCCTCGGTCGCGCGACGCAGCGGGTGGTGAGCGCGCCTGAGACGGTGGTCGACGAACGCGAGGAGGCGCTCCGCAACCGGGCGTGCCGGCTCGCATACGTCATCCTTCTGGTCACGGTCGGTGGGGTTCTGCTCGTGGCAGACCTCGCCGGCGAGCAGAGCAGGGCATGGCTCGGCGCTACGGTGAGCTGGAGCGGCTGGCTGGTCTTCGGCGAGCTCCTCTTCATCCTGCCGACGATGGTCCTCGCGTTCATCGAACCGGACCGCGTCACACCCGAACCCGGCGAAATCCGCGGCGGGTCAACAGCGCGCCAGCGGGCGGCGGCAGCGTTGCTCGTGGTGTCATTCGGGATACCGGTCGTCCTGTCGGTCGCACTCGCGGTGCTTCCGCCAACGGTCAGCACGTCATCGAACGGCAGCATCGTCATGACGACCTCTGCGTCGGGCGTGACGCCCGTGACAGATTGCCGCCACTTCCAGGCCGATGTGATCGTCGGTCACGGCATCCAGGCGGATATCCCCGTGAATGCGATGGCGTGCTGGAACGGCACGAGAGCGGCCGAGTCCTACGGTATGGGCAAATCCGACTGCAATCAAGGCGACTCCGTCGCGGCGAATGTGAGGACGCTTGCCTGCACATCGGCCACGCTCCCCGACGGGACGCTGACGTTCAGGTACCGGGCGTTCGTCTCGTCGTCGCTGCTGCCATTCCTGGGGCGAACCGTCACCGTCGAGGTGATCATCGACAAGAACGGTCACGTGCTGGCGTTCCCATGATCTCGAGCTCGCGGCGTTCTCTTGATCTGGCCGGCGACCGCCGACGCCGGCGCGCACTTGTGACGATCATCCTGATCGCCACTGGGGTTCTTGCGTCGGCGCTGCCGCCCTCACTGGGGGGATACGGCATCATTCCCGTTCTCCTGCTGACGACGCTTGATCTGGTGCTGATCCGTTCCACCCGAGGTCTTGCATTCGCTCGTGGCAAATCGCTTGACGAACGAGAGCGCTCACTTCGCGACCACGCATATCGAGTTGGATTCCGATGGTTGGGGCTCGCGGTGGCGATCCTGCTCATCGTCACCATCGTCAGCACGATCATCGCGGCGTGGCTCTTCCCGATGGTTGGTGCACCGTCCTTTCCGAGTGACCTCAACATCGGGATCGCGGGTAGAGGGCTGTTCGCGGTTCTCGAGATTCTGTGCATGGTGCCCACCATGGTCATCGCCTGGAACCAGCCCGATGGTGCCGAGCAGCCGGACCAGGCGCACGATGCACCTCGCCAACGCGGGAAGGCGCTCAGGCTGATGTGGCTCACTCTGCCTCTGGTTCTCGTCCTCTGGGTGCTCGACGTCACCGTCGTGCCAGTGCAAGCAGCGTCACGCAATCCGAACTTCAGCTCAAGCACGAGGCAGACGGGAGCGAAATGTCAGGACTTCGTCTCCGGGCGTGTCGTCGGTGGCCCATTTGGAGCCACCGTGGGGCTTGACGCAACGGTGTGCTGGAACGGTACGGACGCATCCCTTGTCAATGATCCGAGTCTGAGGATCTGTGGCGGTAATTCCAACGATGACTTCGCAAGCGTCACAGAAACATGCACGACGCACACCGACAGTGGCGGGACTCTCCAGTACGTGGTGCAGGCTCGTGTCTCACCACTCCCCTTCTCCATCGGCTCCCGGGACGTGACGCTGACCCTCGTCGTGTCGCGCAACGGAATCGTGATCACGCAGCCCTGAGGCGGCAGCGGCGCAACCATGCGGCGTTCTGAATCCGGACTCGTGGTGGCACGACCGCGGAGCTTGGTGGGCGGCTCCTGAAGCGAAGCCTCAGGTGGCAGGCGATTGCTCCGGTTCGCGTCGCACCTGGAAGTACAGCCAGAACAGGACCGAGGCCACACCGAACGCAAGGAACAGCCCGAGCGTCGTCCAGAACGGCTCGCTCCGCTCATTCACAAGCTCGTGGCTGAAGGCACGCTCCCCGATGCGTACGCGACCGACAACGGCGCGGGGCTCGTCTACCACGGGACTGAGCTCTACGAGGCGATCACCGAGACGGCTGGTGCACTCGCCTACGAGATCCGCAGGGAGGGCGACTCGGGACGCGAGACACCACTGCCCACCCGCGTCCTCTGACCACGCGCGGCTGTACCGCGTATCACTGACGTTGCGCGACCGCTGCGCCGACGCTGACGAGCAGGTCCCAGGAGTTCCGCAGTGACAGCACGACCAGGAAGATGGCGACGATCACGAGCGCGTTCAACGCACTCCGATAGTCGCCGGCGAGGAGGAACCCTCCCGCGGCGCTGACGCCTGCGAAGTTCAGCGCGAGGAGCCCGAACCGCAACAGGAGCCGCAGAAACGTGATGGCGCGCTCCTCGGTTCGCGCGCCGGAGACGAGACTGCGGATGATGAGCAGCACGCCGACGATGCCGAGGATGAGCAGCTCAATGCCCGTGTTGGCCGGTGCTGTCTCGGGGATCACCATGAACAGCGATGCGACGAGTGTCAATCCGAAGCTGGTCAGCGTCATGCGCGCGAGAGCACGCACCTCGGGGTGGGTGATCACCACGCGCAGGTGCAGCGACAGCCCGACGAACAGCAGCCCGACGAGGCTCGCTGCGGCCGTCGCCAGGATCGCGTAGAACTCGTGCCAGCTTTCGAGCGTTGCCTGGTAGCTCATGGGGAAGGAGTCTGACGCCCCGGGGAGTCAGCCACCAACCTTGCGATCTCATCATGGCTCGCGAACCAGACACCCCCGGCCGCGGTGATGTGCTCGAGCAGCAGCTCCAGCACGACGATCCGGGACCGATGACCGATGAGGTGCGGATGCATCGTGAGCTGGAAGAGCCCGTTGTGTCGACGCGCCTCGTCGAACTCGTCGATCCATATCTGCAGGAGCTGGCGCGGTGCCGTGTACGGGCGGACGCCGGTGTAGCGGTCCATCGTCAGATACGGGGCGTCGTCGCGGATCCACTCCACCGGGATCTCGACGATGCCCGTCGCCTCCCCCGCGGCGAGCAGCTCATAGGGTTCGTCGTCAGCCATCAGCGACGAGTCATACGTGAGCCGCGCTTCGCGAATGAGATCGAGCGTGTGCTCGCTGAAATCCCACGACGGCGTGCGAATGCCGGACGGCCGTGAGCCGCTGACCCGCTCGAGGACGTCGATGCTGCGGAACAGCAGGTCGCGCTCCGTGGCACGGTCGAGCGCGGTGTTCCACTCGTGGATCCAGCCGTGCAACGCGATCTCGTGGCCGGCCGCGACGCATGCGGGGATCTCCTCCGGGTGGAGCAGCGCCGACACCGCTGGAACGAAGAACGTCGCCGGCACTCGATGATGGTCGAGGAGCCGGAGGACCCGTGGAACGCCGACGCGAGCACCGTACTCCCCCTGCGAGAGCTTGCCCGGATGCGTCTCGGCGTTGCGGAGCGGAATCGTCTCGTGGTCCGAGTCGAACGAGAGCGCGACCGCGACCTCGGCGCCGTCGGGCCAGACTGTCGGTTCCAACCGCCTGCCGGCGCGGACCCGGTCCACGGACCCGCGCCAGCGCGCCTCGTCCCAGGTCCAGGGCTGGTCCGCCGAGTCCTCGAGGCGGCCGATCTCGGTCATCGCCGCCACCATAGCCAACCTTCACTCCGCGCCGACGCCAGATCGGGGACCCTGACCCTGCCGACCTAGAATCGGCGCGGTGATCTCGGACACTGGGCTCGACGCCGCGTGGTCGGTTGCGCGGACCGCCGCCGCGCGAGCCGGCGTCGAGGTCCACGAGTTGCGGAGCAGCGAGATCGAGATCGCCCAGGAGGTGATCGGCGCCGTCTGGGGTCCGCAGCAGATCCCCCAGTCGAACCTGCTGCGCGCGTTCGCGCACGCCGGCAGCACGTTGCTCGGCGCGATGGCCGGCGAGCAACCGGTCGGCACGACGCTGGGGTTCGTCGGCTGGAAGGGCGGGATGCATCTCCACTCGCACATGACCGCTGTGATCCCGAGCCGCATTTCGACCGGAGTCGGCTATGCGCTCAAACTGTGGCAGCGCGCCGTCTGCCTTCGCGAGGGAGTCGGCGAGGTTCGCTGGACCTACGACCCACTGGTGGCACGGAATGCGCAATTCAACCTGGTCAAGCTCGGCGCCGTCGTGATGGCGATGCACCCGAACTTCTACGGCGCGATGGACGACATCGTGAACGCCGGAGAGGAGAGCGATCGCTTCGAGGTGTCGTGGCAGCTGGATTCGCCGCGCGTGCTCGCCGCGCTGGCCGGGCAACCGCTCCGACCGGTCGATGTTGTGCGGTCCCACCCGATCCCGCCGGACTACACGACGCTCTCGCGAACCGACCCCGTCGCCGCGCGCACCACGCGCATCGCCACGCGCGACGCGGTGCTCGCCGCCGAGCGTGACGGTCTCGCCATCGAATGGGAGAGCGGCGCCTATCGGTTCACCCGACCGGGACCGGGCCACGGCGATGGCTGATCCGACGCAAGCGGAGATGGTCAGCGTGCTCGAGCGACTGGTGACCGCGGAGACGCCGAGCAACGACCTCCACCTCATCGACATCGGTATGCGCCTCGCGGCGCAGATCATCGAGGAGATCACCGGAGCCGTTCCCGAGTTCCTCGACGTTGGTGGCAGGCCATTGCTCCGGGTCCGCGGTGCTGACGGCGGCGTGCTGGTGCTGTGTCACCTCGACACGGTCTGGCCCGCCGGCACCATCGCCCGCTGGCCGTTCGCCGTCAGCGACGGGCGCGCGACCGGTCCGGGGGCGTTCGACATGAAGGCGGGGCTCGTCCAGGCGCTTTTCGCGATGCGCGAGCTTGCGGACACTTCGGGGGTCACGCTCCTGGTGACCGCTGACGAGGAGATCGGCTCTCCGTCGTCGCAGGCCTTCATCGAGGACGAGGCGCGCCGGGCACGGTGCGTTCTGGTGCTGGAACCGGGCCTCGGGGAACGGGTCAAGGTGGCGCGCAAGGGCATCTCGATGTACAAGCTGAGCATCACCGGGCGCGCCGCGCATGCCGGACTCGAGCCCGAACGCGGGATCAACGCGCTGGTCGAGCTCGCGGCGCAGATCCCGCTCATCGCCGCGATCAGCGACACCGCGGTCGGCACGACGGTGACTCCGACCCGCTCGCAGGCCGGCACCGTCATCAACACCGTCCCTGCGGCAGCGGAGGTCGATATCGACGTGCGGGCGTGGAGCATCGCCGAGCAGGAACGGGTCGACGAGGCGATCCGCGGCCTCACCCCCACGCTGCCCGGTGCATTGCTCGCGATCAGCGGAGGCATCAACCGCCCGCCGCTGGAGGAGCGGCGGGCGGTGGCGCTCGTGCAACTCGCCGAGGAGTGCGCGGCGGAGCTCGGTGGCCCGCCACTCGGCACCGCCCGCGTCGGCGGCGCCTCGGACGGCAACTTCACCGGCGCGATCGGCGTCCCGACACTGGACGGGCTCGGCGCCGTGGGCGACGGGGCGCACGCGGAGGGCGAGTACGTCGAGGTCGCGATGATGCCCCCGCGTGCAGCGCTGCTCCGAGCGCTGATCACCCGCATCGTCGGCGGCGCGGAGGTCGACGGGTGAAGATCCAGGCCATCGAGCTGCGCAGAATCGGCGTGCCACTGGTGCGGCCCTTCCGGACGTCGTTCGGCACCCAGACCGATCGCGACGTGCTGCTGGTCACCGTCATGACAGATGCCGGCACCGGGATCGGCGAGTGCGTGGCGCTGGCCGACCCCGTGTACAGCAGCGAGTACGTCGCCGCCGCGCAGGTGGTCATCACCGACCACCTCGCGCCCCGCCTGTTCGCGCTCGATGACGTGTCCGGCCGTGGCGTCCAGCCCGCGCTTGGCGGGGTGATCGGCCATCGCATGGCCAAGGCCGCCGTCGAGGCGGCTGTGCTCGACGCCGAACTGCGCGCCTACGGCGTGTCGCTGGCGCGCTATCTGGGAGCCGTGCGCGACCGGGTCGAATGCGGGGTATCGGTCGGCATCGCCGCGACACTGGATGCACTGCTCGAAGAGGTCGGCGGCTACCTCGAGCAGGGGTACCGGCGCATCAAGCTGAAGATCGAACCCGGCTGGGACTGGGAGCCGGTGCACGCGGTCCGTGAGGCGTTCGGCGACGATCTCCTCCTCCAGGTCGACGCGAACACCGCCTACGACGCCGCGAGCGCTCCGCGGTTGCGCCGTCTCGACGAGTTCAACCTGCTGCTCATCGAACAGCCCTTCGTCGAGGAGGACATCGCCGGTCACGCGGCGCTCGCCGCGACGATGTCGACCCCGATCTGTCTCGACGAGTCCGTCGTCTCCGCGGCGGTCGCCGCCGACGCAATCAATCGCGGCGCCTGCAGCATCGTCAACATCAAAGCCGGTCGCGTCGGTGGCTACATCGAGGCGGTCCGGATCCACGATGTGTGCGCAGCGCTCGGCGCGCCGGTGTGGTGCGGCGGCATGCTCGAGACCGGCGTCGGACGTGCCGCCAATCTCGCGCTCGCAGCACTGCCCAACTTCAAGCTCCCCGGCGACACGTCGGCGTCCGACCGCTACTTCGCGGAGGACATCACCGAGCCGTTCGTGCTCGAGGACGGATGCCTCCCGGTGCCACAGGGTCCGGGGATCGGTGTCGACGTGCGGCGCGATCTGGTCGAGCGGCTCACGACTGGTGTGGTCCTGCTGCGCCCCTGACCGGCTGCTGTTGGACCGCACACAAACGCACACCGCTGTCGCTATAGTCCCCAACCAAAGTTCTGATGGCGTTGTCTAGTGGGGTGAAAGATGAATGACCCAGTAGGCGTGGGCGGCGTCCCGAGCACTGCAATCGGCGGCCATCAGGGAGGGTTGGAGCGGTCGGTCGGATTCATCGGCCATATCGCTCTCGTGCTGTCGGACATCACGCCGACCGCGTCGCTGCTCGTCATCGGGCCCGTCGTCATCCTCACCGCCGGAACGGGGTCGGTGCTCGCGTACGTGCTCGGTGGATTCATCGCCGTGTGCATTGCGCTCTGCATGGGCGAGCTGGGGTCGATGTACCCCACCGCCGGCGGCCTGTACTCCATCGTGACCAATGTCCTCGGCAAGGAGCTCGGCTTTCTCGCGATGCTCGACTACATGGGGCAGGCGATCTTCCTGCCGGCAAGCGTCGCGTTCGGCGTGGGGACGTACGTCACCTCGCTGAATCCGAACATCCCGACGAACTTGACCGCGGCCGCCATCATGGTGGCCGTCACCATCCTTGCGCTGCTCCAGATCCGCTTCAACGCAGTGCTGACCGGCGTCTTTCTGCTCATCGAACTGCTCGTCGTCACCGCCTTGCTCGTGTCCGGACTGGCGCACATTCATCAGCCACTCTCGATCCTCACCCAGGGCGTCGTCGCCTCCGGGAACGGCCTCGGTCCGGTGACGGCGTCGATCGTCATCGCGGCGCTTGCAGTCGCACTGTTCTCGGTGAACGGCTATGACAGCGCGATCAACTTCGCCGAGGAAACCACGGGCGGCGCCGCGCGAGTCGGCAGGGCGGTGGTGACCGCCGCGCTCATCGGCATCGTCTTCGAGGTGATCCCGTTCGTCGCCGTCGTGTTCGGCGCGCAGAATCTCAGCGCCTTCCTGCACTCCACGACGCCGCTCACCGATGTGGCACGTGACTCGTTCGGCAGCACCTTCGTGACGATCATCATCTGGGGCGGCATCCTGGCGATCTTCAACGCGTCGCTCGCGATCACGCTGCAGTTCGCGCGGATCGTCTGGGCGGGCGGCAGGGATCGCGCGTGGCCGGAGCCGGTGAGCTCGTGGCTGGGAAAGGTCTCCGTGACCCGCAAGTCGCCGTGGGTTGCGACGCTGGTCGTCGGCGGCCTGGCGACGATCCTCTGCCTGCAGTCATCGCTCGTCACCGTCGTCACGTTCACGGCCGTGCTCCTCATCGTCCTCTACTCGCTCATCGCGATCTCGTCCCTGGTGAGCCGGTTCAGTCATCGCGACGCGGAACGCCCGTCGAAGATGCCGCTCTGGCCCGTGCCACCGATCATCGCGCTCGTCGGCTGCGGGCTCGCGATCACACAGCAGAAGGGCAGCGACCTGCTCGTGGTGCTCGGCATCTTCGTCGCCGGCACCATCTACTACTACGCATTCCTTCGACCGCGCCGCACCCGCTACTGGATCCACGACTCGTCACCGAAGAGCTAGAGGTTGATGGCTGAGCTCGACGTCGTCCGATCCATCGTTCCACGCCCCGACCAGTACGCATGGACATTCGGGGGCGTGAACCCCGTCTGGCGGGTGCGCCCCGGCGAGGTGCTGCGTCTGTACACCGAGGATTGCTTCGCGGGCAACATCCGCGGTGTCGACGACCTCCCCAGCAAGTGCATCGAGTACCCGTTCATCAACCCGCAGACCGGCCCGTTCTACGTCGAGGGCGCGGAGCCCGGGGACACGCTGGCGATCCATCTCATCGATGTGCAACCGGCGCGCGACTGGGCGGTCAGCACGACGGTGTCGCTGTTCGGCTCGCTCACCAGCACCAGGTTCACGGCGACATTGCAGCCACCGCTGCCCGAGCGCACGTGGCTGTATCACGTCGACACCGCCACATCCGAGGTGCTGTATCACGCGCTCGACTCCGACTGCGAGATCCGGCTGCCGCTGCAGCCCTTCCACGGCACGATCGGCGTTGCGCCCGCCGCGTTCGAGGCCCGCAACGTTCTCGTGCCCGAGGCATTCGGCGGCAACATGGACACGCCCGAGGCGTGCGCGGGGGCCACGCTCTACCTCGGCGTCAATGTCCCCGGTGCGCTCTTCTCGCTCGGAGATGGGCACTACACCATGGGTGAGGGCGAGGTGTGTGGCGCTGCGGTCGAGGGCGCCATGATCACAACGCTCACCGTCGATGTGATCAAGGGCGTCTTCTGCGAGTGGCCGCGGCTCGAGAGCGACGACGCGATCATGGTTGCGGGCTCGTACCGCCCGCTCGAGGATGCGTTCCGGATCGCGCACACGCAACTCGTGCACTGGATCGCCGGAGCGACCGGCCTCAGCGTGATGGACGCATACCAGTTGCTGTCGCAGGCGTCGCGCTCGCGCATCGCCAACGTCGTGGACGCCAACTACACGATCGTCGCAAAAGCACCGAAGCGCTACCTGCCGCGCGACATCCCCTGGATGGACGGCACGCACGAGCGGCTGCGTGAGCGGGGACGGGCAGCGCTCAGCGCGCTCGCCGGCGGGCAGGTGCGCATCGAGGAAGGGTGACGAGCGCAGGACCACCGCCCGGCCGCGGCCGTGTGCGCGACCACGGGATCATGATCGGAGCGCTGCCGACCGGGCGCATGAACGGGCTCACCGACGTCTCAGGGGTGCGCGTGGGTCATACCACCGTCTGGCGCGGGGACGCGGGAATTGACGAGCCGGTGGCACGCACGGGCGTGACCGCGATCTGGCCGCACGACGGCGATCCGTTTCGCGAGCGTGTCTACGCCGGGAGCACGGCGCTCAACGGCTACGGCGTCTCGACAGGTGAGCTCGTCATCGCGGAGTGGGGCCTGCTCGCGTCACCGATCGTGCTCAGCGATACGCGGCACATCGGCGTGGCGTACGACGCCGGGGTGACCTACGCAACAGCGCACGACCCTGATGTCGGCACACTCGATGTCGCGATCCCCGTCGTGCTCGAATGCGACGCGGGATTCCTCAGTGACAACCGCTCGCAGACGATCACCGAGGCGGACGTGCATCGCGCGCTGGACGACGCCGGCACCGGTCCGATCGCCGAGGGTTGCGTCGGCGCGGGGACGGGGACGCAGCAGTTCGATTTCAAAGGTGGTATCGGGACGTCGTCGCGCGTCGTCGAGATCGGCGGCCGGAGCCACACCGTCGGTGTGCTCCTGCAGACCAACTACGGGAGCAGGCGTCAGCTGTCCATTCTCGGAAAGCCGATCGGGCGGCAGATCACCGACCTGATGCCCGGCCATCATCAGGAGGGTTCGTGCGTCGGGGTCATCGCGACCGATATCCCGCTCAACCCCCTGCAACTGCAGCGGCTGACGCGTCGCATCGGCGTCGGCCTCGCGCGCACCGGGTCCGTGGGCAATGACGGGAGCGGCGAGATCTTCGTGGCGTTCTCCACCGCGAATCGCGTGCCACGCTCGTCGCCGACGCAGACGACGACCGTGGAAACGATGATCGAGGGTCAGTTCTGGACTCAGGGATCGCCGTTCGACGTCATCTTCGAAGCAGTCGCCGAGGCCACGGAGGAGGCGGCGCTCAACGCGCTGTTTCAGGCCGGAACCGTCATCGGACGCGACGGGAACGTGCTCCACGGGGCGCCGATCGACAGGATCCTCGCGCTCCTGTAGCGATCGCGCCAGGACGGCCCCGTCGCGACGAGACCGTCCTGGGTTCTCGCAGACGGGCGGAGATTCAGCTTGCCGGGCGCTGGAACCGCAACGGCGTGAACCGGATGTACGCGGCCGGTGCGGTGTTGGCGACCGGTCCCAGCGATGTCGCGACGGCGTTGAGCGCAGACGGGCCGAGGTGCCCCCAGTGCCCGGTGTTCACTCGGTGGATCAGCGCCTTGAACGCCGCGATGGTCTCGGCCGGCGTGAAGGTGCAGTGCCCCGCACGGCTGACGAACACCTGACGCAGCAGGTATCCCTTGCCGGCGGCGTCCACGGTCTTCTTGTACTGCGCCTCGTCCTCGTTGACGACGAGGCCGTCACCGGTCGTGTGCAGCGTGAGCACCGGCATGCTGATGTCGCCGTTGAAAACGATGTAGTGCTTCACGTAGGCGACGGCGCTCGGATCGGAAGTGATCCTGGGCGCGGCTGTGAGCGTCGCGATGTCAGCACTCAGGCTGAGGCCCGCGGCGTGGTACAGCGCCTTGACCTCCTTGTAGTCCGGCGACTCCTGCAACTGCTGCCAGAAGTTCACGCCGCCGGTCCATGAGAAGTTGCCGCCCGCGCGCGCCTCGAGCTCGGCACGCAGCGCGAACGCGAACGGCCCGTCGACCTCCGTGGCCCAGAGGAACTGGTTCGCTTCCTGCGTGGCGTAATCGGTCGGCGCCGGCTCGGGGCTCGCCGGGTTGAACCACCCTGGGATGTCGCCGAGGGCCGCCGCGAGTGCGATGCGTGCCTGCCCCTGCGGCGTCGCCTGCGCGCCGGCGTAGAGCCCCTCCGCGATCGTCAGGTTGCCGGTCGGATCGGCGATGTTGACGATCTGGAGACCGGACGTGGGCCCGAGCAGCTGCTGCACCGCGAGCGCCGAGTCGAGCGCGAGGTTCCAGGTCTGCACGCCGCCCGCGACGACTCCGCACATGGGCAGCGCGGCGGTGAAGTCCCGCGGGGCGACCTGGACGAGCCCCGCGGTGATCATGCCGCCGAGTGAGTGACCCCAGGCGATCGTGCGGTGCGGCTTGCCGACGAGATGATCGAAGGTCTTCAGAGTCGCCAGCTGGTCGGGGATCGCCTGCTGGACGGCCCAGCCGGTGGTGGCGTACGACGAGCCGGCAAGCGCGTAGTGGTTGTTCAAAAGCCACTGGCCGGTGATGGGATCGCCGGCATCGGTTGCCGGGTTCGGACTCCCTGGAGTGACGTAGCCGTGGCTGTACAGGACCAGCGTGCCGTTCCAGTGAGCCGGGACCTGGATGAGGTAGGTCGCCCCGTCGCCGAAGGTTCCGGTCAGCGTTTGCGGACCGCTCGCGAGCACCTGGGCCGGTCCGACCCCAAGCGCGGCGAATCCGGCGCCAAGTGCGACAGCCGCGAGTTTCGCGACCACGTTTCGACTGCGTTTTGCCACTCGTCGTGGAAGCATGTCCACCCCCTTCGTGTGAGGCACCGACGGCTGCCGAGGCCGACGACGCTACCTCCGCGGGACGTCCTCCGTCAAGGCGGTCCCAGACCCGCCGTGAACTCCGTCACCATCGCGTTGAAGCGCTCCGTCTCCTCGATGAACGGCACGTGGCTCGAGTGCTCGAACAGCTCGAAGCGCGCGCCCGGGATCTGGCTCGCGATGTACTCGCCCGCCTCGGGTGGTGTGAGCTTCGGGTCCTTGCCGAACGCGACGAGCGTGGGACACGAGATCTCGCGGAGGAACGGACGGTAGTCACGCAGCGTCTGGTTGACGAGGATCGTCGACGCCACGGCGGCGGGTACTCGCATGATCTCCTCCACCATCCACGCGCTCGTCTCGGGCGTCGGTTCGTGCTGCATCAGTCCGGCGAACTCCTCGGCAACCGCGCGCTGATCGAGCTGCAGCCCCTCGACCATCTCCGCCAGCGCCTCGACGGTGAGCACACCGAACGGATAGCCCTCCCACGCGTAGTCCGACGGTGGCTGGTCGACGATCACCACACCCGAGACCGAGTTCGACCCGAACGCCTTCAGGTACTCGTACACAACCATGGCCCCCATCGACCATCCCACGAGCAGCGGCCGCTCGATCGACCGCGCCGCAAACAGCAGGTGCAGGTCCTGCGCGTAGTTGCCGACGGTATGTCCGGACAGCACCTTCTCGGACCGGCCGTGGCCGCGCAGGTCCGGGACGACGACACGATGCGAGCCGCGCAGGCCACTGACCTGGTGCTGGAAGAACCGCCCGCTCATCATCACGCCGTGCACGAAGACGATCGGCGGCCCGTCGCCCTCATCGACAACATGCAGTGTCACGTCGTTCGACAGTCGCTGTTCCATGACGAAATCTCCTCTCAGGCGCCCGCGCTCAAGCCGCCGTCGACCACCATCGCGGTCCCATTCACGTAGCGGCTCTCGTCGCTGGCGAGAAACACGGCCATGTACGCCATCTCCTCCGGCTCGCCGCCACGGCCCGCGGGAATCCACTCCGGCAGCGAGGCCCGGACCTTGTCGATGCCCCCGAGGCGGTTGTAGTGCGGCACGTTGATCGGCGTGTCGACGAACCCGGGACACAGGCAATTGCAGCGGATGCCCTCAGCGGCGTAGTCGAGCGCGATGCTCTTCGTGAGCATCAACACCGCGCCCTTGCTGGTCGTGTACGCGCACAGCGCGTGCTCCGCCAGAAAGCTGTTCACCGAGCCGGTGTTGATGATGCTCCCACCACCGGCACGTCGCAGCGCGGGAATCGCGCATCTGGCACCGAGGAAGGGCCCGCGCACGTTCACCGCGAAGATGCGTTCGAGGTCGTCGACGCTCGTCTCCTCGAGCGTCCCCGCCATCGAGATGCCCGCATTCGAGCACCACGTGGTGAGCTTTCCCCACGTCGACTCCGCACGATCGACAAGATCCTGCACCTGCGCCTCGTTCGAGACATCCGCTACCGCCGTCTGCAGTGAACCCGATGCGGTGGTCGCGGCCGCCCGCACGCGACGCAGGGTCTCCTCCAGGCCCTGCGCGTCGCGATCTGCCGCCAGCACCTGCGCGCCTTCGGCGGCAAAGACCGAGGCGATCCCCCGGCCGATGCCACTGCCGGCGCCCGTCACGACGGCGACCTTGCCGTCGAGCCGACCCACGTCAGCCGGGGACCACACCCGGAATCGCCACCGGTGGTGGCGTCTCGCCGCCGAGCGTCTCATCATCGCCGAGCGTGTTGCCCATCGCGATGACGCGATCGGGATGCGCCTGCCAGTGATAGATGACCACCACGATTCCGATCACGTAGAGCGCGATCACCACCGGGCCCGCGTAGCTGATCGGAGGTGTGAGCGGGGCGATGAACGACACCACCGCCAATCCGAGGCCTGCGAGGAACGGGAACACGAAGGCCGCCACACCGAGGATCGGGATGACCACGTGCTTGATCACGTTGAAGTCCTTGCGCGCGAAGCGCCAGTAGTACCCGAAGCTCGCGACGTTCAGGATCATGTAGATCGGAATCACCAGGCCGACGACCATCGTGCCGAGCAGCCCGTAGGCAACCGTCGGCGTGTACGCCTCACCGAGCCAGAGCGTGAGGATGACCGCGAGGACGAAGATCCCGATCGTCGCGACGCGCGGCGTCCCGAGCCGCGGGTGCGTGTCCGAGAGGGCCTTCGGCAGGATCCGCGCACGTCCGAGCGCCCAGAACACGCGCGTCGACGCGTTCGCGATGCCGTTGGTGTTCGCCACGGCCGAGTTGAGCAACGCGAGCAGGATGATCAGCCAGCCGATGCCCCAGACATCCTTGGCGAGCAGGATCCATGGGTCGCTCGAGTTCAGCGTTCCGAAGGATGAGAAACCCCGCGGCCCGAGGTACGCCTCTGCGCCATACATCGCGAACAGGTAGTAGATGCCGACCATGAGCGCCGAGCCGATGACCGCGAACTTCACCGCGCGCTTCGGATTCTTCGCCTCCTCACCGAGTGGCGCCGACGCATCGAATCCGATGAACGCGAGGATCGCGTAGACCGATCCGGCGAACACGCCCGATATCCCGACGAATCCGGGGACATTCGCGTACTTCGTGCTGAGGTTGTCGAGGCCGTTGTGCTTGCCGACGACGATGAGCGTGATGGCCAGGGCGGTGAAGGCGGCGATCTCGAATGCACCCAGAATCACGCCGACACGGGTGTTCTCCTTGATGCCGCCGTAGTTGATCACGAAGCTGATGGCGAGCCCGAGCATCGCGCACGCGACCCACGACACGCCAAAGTCCCATCCGAACTGGGTGACCAGGATGCCCGCGGGGAAGAACCCCATGAGCAGCGCGAGGAATGGCAGCGCGAGGAGATAGGTGAAGCTGTAGCCCCAGGCGACGATCGCGCCGATGATCGGATGCAGGCCCCGGGCGGCGTATGCCGCCGGGCCACCCGCCGACGGCAGATGCTGGGCAAGCTGGCCGATGCTGAACGCGACCAGCAGGCACGCGACGAGGGCGATGACGACCGAGAGGGTCAACCCGCCGCCGGCGAACCCGGCGCCGACGCCGATGGAGAAGGCGAGCCCGACGCCGGGACCCATCGTGGTGACCGACTGGAACAGGACCCCCCGGGTGGTTACCGCATCGCGAACGAGCGCGTGACCGGGATCGTTAGTGCTCATCCTCGTTCTCCCCTGCATGTGAGCCAAAGACCCGGAACGGCATCCGTCGTCGGGCGTGCAACAACCTCGTGCGGTGGACTCATTCCCCAGGCGTCGGCGCGATCGCTCGCAGTATGCAGACTTCCCTGGGCCTTGCCAAGGGGCAGGGTCACCGAATTGCGGCCGCCGCGCCCCCCTGGCTACGCTTGTGCCTGCAACGACATCCGCGCGTCAGCCCCGCACGAGCCCCGCATTGATAAGAGGAGTGCCGATGAGCGCTGAGACATATCTCGACAACTCGGGCCGGGACGACATCCTCGGCGGGGGCGCCAGGATGATCCCGATCACGACGCCGAAGGGCGACTTCCACGTCTGGACCAAGCGCGTCGGCAACAACCCGAGGGCGAAACTCCTCCTCCTGCACGGTGGTCCGGCCGCGACCCACGAGTACTTCGAGGCCTGCGACAGCTTTCTCCCCGCCGCGGGCATCGAGTATTACTACTACGACCAGCTGGGCTCCGCGTACAGCGACCAGCCGGATGAGCCGGAGCTGTGGCAGATCGACCGATTCGTGGAGGAGGTCGAGCAGGTACGCGTCGCCCTCGGGCTCGACGCGCATAACTTCTTTTTGCTCGGGCACTCGTGGGGCGGCATTCTCGGCATCGAATATGCACTGAAGTACCAACGGCATCTGAAGGGCCTTGTCGTCTCGAACATGATGTCGAGCATTCCTGCGTACAACGAGTACGCGCGCACCGTGCTCATGCCGGCGATGGATCAGGACGTCCTGGCGAAGATCAAGAGTCTCGAGGCAAGCGGGGATACCGAGACGCCGGAGTACATGGCATTGCTGGAAGGCCACTATCAGGAACACGTGCTCCGCCTGCCTGCCGCGGAGTGGCCTGAGCCCGTGAACCGCTCATTCGCGAGAACCAACCGGTCCATCTACGTGCCGATGCAGGGTCCGAGCGAGCTCGGCGCGAGCGGGACCCTTGTCGACTGGGACCGCACCGAATCGCTCGAGGAGATCGACGTGCCGACGCTCGTCATCGCCGGCACGCACGACACCATGGACCCAGCGTTTCTGGAAATGATGGCGGGCCGGTTCCCGAAAGGCCGTTTCCTGCTGTGCCGCAACGGCGGGCACATGTCGATGTACGACGACCAGCCGACGTACTTCCGCGGGCTCATCGATTTCATCGTCGATGTCGACCAGGCGAGCAGGTGACAGAACGCCACGCCGGACGCTTCGCGTTCGTCACCGGCGCCGGTTCGGGCATCGGTCGAGCGATCGCGCGACGGCTTGCGACCGAGGGGTGTGCGGTGGCATGCACGGATGTCCAGCTCGGTCGAGCACGCGAGACCGCCGATGCCATCGTTGACCGCGGCGGGCGGGCGCTCGCGCTCGAGGCGGACGTTCGAAACCGGGCAGCGGTGCGCAGCGCGCTGCAACAAACCGTCGCCGCATGGCGTGGCCTCAACTACGTGGTCAACAACGCCGGCATCGTGACGATGAGCTCCCTCGCGAACGTCACCGATGAGGAGTGGGATCTCGTCGTCGACATCAACCTCAAGGGGCAGTTCATCGTCACGCAGGAGGCCGCCCCACTCCTGGCGCCGAACACGCCGAGCGCCATCGTCAACCTGTCGACGGTTGAGGCGGAGGTGGTCGTCTCGTCGAGCGGCTTCGCACAACCCCACTACAACGCGAGCAAGGGTGGCGTGAAGATGCTCACCAAGGCATGCGCGGTGGAGCTCGCCGCTCAGGGAACGCGCGTCAACGCGGTCGCACCGGGACCGGTGCAGACGGGTTTCATCCCCGGCGTCGACCCCGAGCATTTCGAGATGCCACAGATCGTGCTCGACCGGCTCCTCATCAAGCGCATGGGGCAGCCGGACGACGTCGCCGCCGCCGTGTCGTTCCTGCTCTCGGATGACGCATCGTTCATCACCGGAGCGCAGCTCGTGGTCGATGGCGGATGGCTGGCGCGGTGAGCGAGCGCCTCGAGGTCGGGGAACTCGATCGCCTCGGCATCGACACGGTGATCATCGCCGGCACCGACATCCAGGGCCGGATGTTCGGCAAGCGGATGAGCCCGCGCGTCTTTGCCACCAAGCTCGAAGAGGGGCTGCACATCTGCACCTGCGTGTATGCCTGGGATATGGCACAGGCGCTCGAGGGCCTGCACGTCGAGTTCGCCGGTGGGCACACGGGCTGGCACGACTTCGCGCTGATCCCTGACCTGAGCACGCTCCGTCCCGCCGCGTGGTTGGAGCGCACCGCGATCTGCCTCGCCGATTGCGTCGACGAACGCGACGGCGCGCCGCTCGCGATCGCGCCGCGCACCATTCTGCGCCTGCAGATCGACGCGCTCGCCGCGCGCGATCTGCAGGCATTCACCGCCACCGAGCTGGAGTTCTACCTCTTCCGCGGGACGCCCGGCGATCTGCGCGCGGGCGGCTATCGTTCCCTGGCACCCACGACCGACGTGCACGCCGACTACAACATCACCGAGGGCAACGCGATGGAGCCGTTCTTTCGCGGGCTCCGCAACGCACTCGATGCCAGTGGTGTGCCCGTCGATGTCGCGCAGGTCGAATACGGGCTCGGACAGTGGGAGATCAATCTCGAGTATGCCGGCGCACTGGAGATGGCGGACCGGCATGTTCTGTACAAGCAGGCGGTGAAGGACTACGCGACACAACACGGTTACACCGCGACGTTCATGCCGCGCCCGATGACCGACGATCTTGGTTCGTCGTGCCACATCCACACGTCGCTGCGCGACGGCAGTGGTGCTCCCGTCTTCCACGATGCGAACGGCGACCGCGGCGTCAGTGAGGTGCTTCGCCATGCCGTTGGCGGTGTGCTATCGCATGCCCCGGAGTTGATGTGCTGGTACGCGCCGACCATCAACTCGTACCGGCGCACCGGCAGCCAGGACTTCGCGGGCAACGGCCTGACGTGGGGTTTCGACAATCGCACCGTCACGACGCGTGTGCTGAGCGGCGGCGCGCCGGCGGCCACCCGCTTCGAGTTCCGTCTTCCCGGCGCGGATGTCAACCCCTACCTCGCGCTCGCCGGGGTGCTGGCCTCCGTCATCGACGGTGTCGACAGGAGTGTCGACCCCGGGCCGCCGAGCGCAGGCGATGCGTACGCGGGCGATCAGGCGGGCCTGCCCTCCACGTTGCTCGCGGCAGCGGAGGGCTTCCTCAATAGTGAGTTCGCCGCCAAGGCGTTCGGCGGTGACGTGGTCACGCACTATCACGCGCTCGCCGACTACGAGTGGCACACATTCATGCGTTCGGTGACCGACTGGGAGCGTGAGCGGTACCTGGACAGCATCTGATGTGAGCGGCAGGCAGGCGCTTCCGCCGCAACGCGACCTCGTGGACGGCGCGTGGGTCGACCCTCCGCGCGACGGGGTCGCGCTCGTGCACCCGGACACCGGCGACGAGTTCGCCCGCTCCGCGATCTCGACAACGCAGACCGTCGATCGTGCCATCGCAGCGGCTGCGCGTGATCACGCGCAGGGTGCGTGGGCGGACCGATCGTTCGAGCATCGGGCACAGTTCCTCGACACGCTGGCGCAGCGGCTCGCAGCGCTGGCGGACGCGTTTGCGTTTGCCGACGCACTCGACAGCGGCGTGCCGATCGGCGTGACCGCCATGTTCGCCGATGCGCTCCCCGGCATCGTGCGCGATGCGAGTTCGCACGCGCACGCGCACCTGGGGGAACGCCTCCTGCCTTCGCCGGGTGGCGCGGCTAGACTGCTGCGCGTGCCATGGGGCCCGGCCGCGGTGCTGATGCCGTTCAACGCTCCGGCCTTCACCGCGGTGAAGAAGACGGCTTATGCCCTTGCCGCCGGTTGCCCGGTGCTGCTCAAACCCTCGCCGCACGCTCCGCACGCGGCGAACCTGCTCGCAAACGCGATCGCGGAGACGATCGCTGAACACGGAGTGCCGACGGCGCTCTTCCAACTCCTGCATGGCGATACTGGCGTCGGCGCACGTCTGGCCTCTGATCCGCGGGTGCGCTGCCTGACATTCACCGGGAGCCGGAGCGGCGGGCGTGCGGTGGCGCGCGCCGCGGCCGGCGATCTCAAAGCGCTGCAACTCGAGTGCGGCAGCAACAACGCGGCGATCGTCCGCTCTGACGCAGACATCGATACGACCGCGGCATCGCTCGTCACGGGATTCACGAAGCTCAACGGGCAGTGGTGCGAACGTCCGGGCACGGTCTTCGTCCCTGCACCGCTGCACGACGGCCTGCTCACCGCGCTGCTGAAACACCTCGGCGAGCTGCGGACAGGATCGTGCCTCGACCCCTCCACCACCTTCGGGCCGCAGGCCAACGCAGCGCAGGCAGCGTCCGTGGACAGCGCTCTCCGTGGCCTCATCGCCACGGGAGCGCACGTGCACACGCCACGCACCGATCGCGAACCCGGCGGGTGCTTCCGCGCTCCCGCTGTGATCACCGGAGCAGATCCCAACGGCACCCTCGATGAGATCTTCGGCCCGGTGCTGGTGCTGCACGCGGTCGACAGCGACGCGCAGGCGCTCGAATTCGCCAATCGACTGCACGGCGGCCTGGCGGCCTACGTGTTCGGAACCGAGGTTGCGGCGAGCATGGAGCTCGGGCGGCACATGGCCGCGGGCGAGGTGAAGATCAACGGAACGAGCGTGCTGGACCTGAGTCCCGACTCGGCGCAGAGCTTCTGGGCCGGCAGTGGAGTCGGTGGGCACGGGAATGCTGAGCTGCTGCGCTTCTTCACCGGCACGCGCATCGTCGGCGCCGATCTGCCGGGTGCGCCGATCTGAATGCGCGCGTGAGTCGACCCGGAGTCGTTGACGGCTCGTCGAGCAAGTACGCGCTGCTCCGCCCGCTGTCGCTCGCAGCATTCACGCTCACCGAGGGCTTCTGGTACCGGCGTCAACGCCTGAACCGGGAGCGTTCGCTCGAGCATGGACTGGTGATGCTCGAGGATGCCGGCAATTTCGACAACCTTCGCAACGCGGCACAGGGCGGCGGACCATTCCGGGGCCCCGTGTTCATGGACTCCGACGTCTACAAGTGGCTCGAGGCCGCGGCGTGGGAGCTGGGACGCGCGCCCGACACGGAGCTCCGGCGCTGGGTCGATGACGTCATCGCGACAGTCGCCGCTGCACAGACGTCCGACGGCTACATCAATTCGCACGTGCAGATCACGGACCCGTCGATGCGCTGGGCGGACCTTGCACACGGCCACGAGCTGTACTGCATCGGGCACCTGGTGCAGGCGGGAATCGCGATGTCGCGCGCCACCGGTGACGACACCCTGTTGAGCATCGCGGAGCGCGCGTCCGGTTGTGTGAGCGCCGCCTTCGGCGAGGGTCGCCGCATCGGTGTGCCCGGCCATCCGGAGATCGAGAGCGCTCTCGTCGAGCTCTACCGCCACACAGGAGACGCCGCGCACCTGCAGCTCGCGAGCTTCTTCATCGACCATCGCGGTATCGGGCTCGTCCAGACCGGGCGCTTCTACGAGGCCGCCTACTACCAGGATCGCGTCCCGATCCGCGAATCGTCCGTCATCGAAGGGCACGCCGTCCGCGCCGTCTACCTGCTGAGCGGGGTTGTCGACCTCTATCTGGAGACAGGTGGCGACGCACTGCTCGCCGCCGCGAGACGGCAGTGGGATGACATGGTCGGACACAAGCAGTACGTCACCGGCGCAATCGGGTCGCGCGCATTCAGCGAGAGCTTCGGCGATCCGTACGAGCTCCCCGCCGCAACGGCGTACGCCGAGACATGCGCGGCAATCGGGAGCGTGTTCTGGAACTGGCGAATGCTGCTGGCCACCGGTGAGTCGAGATTCGCGGACCAGATCGAGCTGATCCTCTACAACGCCGTGCTCTGCGGGGTCGGGCTCGACGGGACGTCGTTCTGCTACGAGAATCCGCTCGCGAGCCGTGGCGAGCGCACGCGGGAATCATGGTTCTCATGCGCATGCTGCCCGCCAAACCTGATGCGCCTCATGGCCTCGCTTCCCCACTACGTTGCCACCGGCGACGAGCACGGCATCCAGATCCACCAGTTCGCTGCCGGTACGCTGACACACGCCGATGCCGTCCTCGACGTGCACACCGGCTACCCGTGGACGGAGACGGTGACCATCGACGTTCGCTCCACGCCGGCAGACGTATGGGAGCTCTCGCTCCGAATGCCCGCGTGGTGCCAGGATTCGACGGTATCGCTGAACGGCATGGTCATCGAACCCGAGCTTCGGCACGGGTATGCGAGGGTGACCCGTCGCTGGACGGCCGGTGACGTCGTGCTTCTGACGCTGCCCATGCCCGGGCGATTCATCGCTGCGCACCCGTCCATCGAGTCGTCGCGATCATCCGTCGCGATCATCCGTGGACCCGTGGTGTATTGCATCGAGCATTGCGACCAGCCGGGCGTCCCTGCTGACGCGACCGTGAGCATCGACGCGCACGCTTCGCTCAACACCGTGTGGCGACCCGAACTCCTCGGAGGCATGACCACCGTCACCGGCACCGGCTATGTGCGCCGGAACGAGGACTGGACCACCCTGTACCGACCGCTCGACGACGTATCGCTCGAACACCGGCCCATCGAGGTGACCGCCATTCCCTACTTCCTCTGGGGCAACCGCCGGACGGGATCCATGACGGTTTGGATACCGATCGACGAGGGGTAGGGCGGGCAGAATAACGGCGGCGCCCCGAAGGTTGCCGGTGCAACGCAAGCTGGGGACGCCGCCGCGAGGGTGGGGGGTCACTATCGACAGTCGGAGCCACCCGGGGTTACGAATGGATCCGGTTCGATTCACGGTGGACCACCTCGTTGGACGGCGTCTGCCCGTCAGCGTACGTATAGCCCCTCAGGTCCACAGGCCATCAAGAACCACGCCGACCCGCTCCATCGCTTCTCCGGCCTCCGGGTGTTCGACATCGACCCGACCGGCCGCATCGACCACGTCCTCGCAGTGGCGTCGCACAGTGTCGGTGAGGAATCGCGACGGTTGCGCCCACCCGTGGCGATCGTCGCGACCGCGCGGGTGATGGTGGTATCGCTCCGGTACGTAGAGGTGCAGCGAGCTGCGCGCGCGCGTGAGCGCGACGTAGAACACGCGACGCTCCTCCTCGAGGCCCGCGTCCGATCCCAGCGCCATGTCTGATGGGATGTCGCCGTCGGTCACATGCAGAACATGCACGACGTCCCACTCGAGTCCTTTGGCGGAATGCACCGTGGAGACCACGAGCCAGTCCTCATCGACGCTCGGAGGACCGGCAAGCGCCGACGTCGACCGCGGCGGTTCGAGAACGTGGTCCGCCGCAACGTCGGAGAGCCTCGCCGCCTTGGCGCCTGCCGCCACCAGCGTGTCGAGATCCACGAGACGCGCTCCTGACTCGGGATATGCCGCTTCGACGAGTGGCGCGACGGCGACACGCAGACGCTCGGCGTGTGTCGCGACGGACTCCTCCGCCCGCGCACCGAGTGCATCGATGAGCTCGGCTGCGGCGGGTTGCGCAACCACGGGCAGCTCGAGCGCCGCCAGCGGCCAGCGGCGTATCACGTCCCCCTCGGTGATCTGATCGCGATCGGCGCCGATCAACCCGAGCGCGGTCACCACTCGCCGCGCGGTCGCGGGACCGACGCCGGGGAACAGCTGCAACAGCCGGAACCATGCGACGACGTCGTTGGGATTGTCGGCAAGCCGGAACGCGGCGAGGAGGTCCTTCACGTGGGCGGCCTCGATGAACCGCAGACCACCGTATTTGACGTAGGGGATCCGCCTGGCGCCGAGCTCGAGCTCGAGCAGCGCGGAATGATGCGCAGCGCGAACCAGCACAGCCTGTTCGTGCAACGCGATCCCCGCCTCACGGTGCGCGAGGATGCGTGCGCAGACCGCTTCCGTCTGCGCATCCTCATCGACGCAGCGCACCACCTGCGGGGAAGCCCCGGGAGCGCGCCGCGCCGCCTGCAACACTGCGGAGAAGCCCACTGTCGCGCCGGCACCGACGGCGTTGGCCACATCGAGAATCTGCTGGGTCGAGCGATAGTTCGTCTCGAGCACGATCGTGCTCGCGCCCGGAAACGCCGTGTCGAACTCCAGAATGTGCCGCGGCTCCGCGGCCCGGAACGAGTACAGCGCCTGTGCGTCATCGCCGACCACGGCGATGCGCGGATCGCCGTTGCGCAGTCCTCGCAGCACATCGACCTGCAGATCATTCACGTCCTGGTATTCGTCGACGAGGATGTGATCGAACGCCTTCGCCAGCCGCGGTCCGAGCCAACCGTCCTGGACCGCCGCCCGCCACAGCAGGAGGAGGTCGTCGAGGTCGACGAGCCCGGCCAGACGCTTGCGGCGAACATAGCCGCGGCAGATCGCGGCGATCGAGTCGATGAAGTCGTCCGCCCAGGGGGCGATCTCCGGAACGACCGCCGAGAGCGGCCGGCCGGTGTTCACGGCGGTCGAGTAGAGATCCACGAGCAGCGTCTTGCGAGGAAAGCGCCGCCGCGTCGCCTCTGCGTGACCCTGCTCGTCGCGAACGATATCGATGACGTCTGCAGCGTCGGCGGCGTCGAGGATCGAGAAGCCCTCGGGAATGCCGAGCGTCGACGCGAACCGCCGGAGTGTCCGATGCGCGATGGCATGGAAGGTGCCTCCGACGACCCGGCCCGCCGGATGCCCGGCCGGCCCATCCATGCCGATCGACGTGAGCAGCGCCGCGGTGCGGGTGACCATCTGCCGGGCAGCCCTTCTCGTAAAGGTGAGGAGGAGGATCCGCTCGGGTGGCGTGCCCGTCGCCAGCAGCCACGCAACGCGTGCCGACAGCGTCGTCGTCTTGCCGGTGCCCGCCCCGGCAAGCACGCGGAGCGGGCCGCCTTCATGGGTGACGACCGCCCGCTGGGCGTCGGTCAGGTCATCGAGCCACGCGAACATGCGTTCGATGGTACCGCCCGGCGAGCGGAAGTGGGAGCTGACGCTGGAGCTACTTGATCTGGCTCCCCTCCACCACGGTGAAGAAGCAGGAACGAGCGCCCGTGTGACACGCGGGGCCGTCCGGTGACACCAGGAGGAGGACCGAGTCTGCGTCGCAGTCGAGCCGGGTCTCGTGCACATGCATCGTGCGGCCACTCGTCTCACCTTTCTCCCAGAGGCGCTGACGAGATCGGCTGAAGAACGTGGCTCGCCCCGTGCGCCGGGTGGCGTCCCAGGCGGCGCGGTTCATGTGGGCCACCATCAGCACCTCCGACGTGGCGGCATCCTGGACCACGGCCGTGATCAGCCCGCCGTCGCCGAATCGGGGCTCAACGGGATCGCTCACAACCGCACCTCGACACCGTGCTCGTGAAGGTATCGCTTGGTCTCGGAGACCGGATACGAGTCGAAATGGAAGATGGTCGCGGCAAGCGCCGCGTCTGCACGACCGTCCGTCAGGGCTCGGCGCAGATGCTCCGGCTCGCCCGCACCCCCGCTGGCGATCACGGGCACACGGACCGCGGCCGCGACTGCGGCTGTCAGCTCGAGGTCATATCCGGATGCGGTCCCGTCCCGATCCATCGACGTGATGAGGATCTCACCCGCGCCGCGGCCGGCCGCCTCGCCGGCCCACTGGATCGCGTCGCGCCCGGTGTCCACCCGGCCGCCCCGGACGTGCACTGCGTGGCGGCCGTTCGAACGCCTGGAGTCCACGGCGACCACGACGCACTGCGAACCGAACGTGCTCGCCGCCTCATCGATGAGCGACGGCCGGTCGAGCGCGGACGTGTTGAGCGACACCTTGTCCGCGCCGGCACGGAGGAGGGCGTCGATGTCCTGAAGGGTGCGTACGCCGCCTCCGACGGTGAGCGGGATGAACACCCGATCGGCGGTACGCCGCACCACATCGAGCAGGATTGCGCGTTCATCGCTGGAGGCGGTGATATCGAGAAAGACCAGCTCGTCCGCGCCGTCCTCGTCGTAGCGCTCGGCAAGCTCGGCCGGATCTCCGGCGTCGCGCAGGTCGACGAACGCCACACCTTTCACCACACGCCCACCCGTCACGTCGAGACACGGGATCACGCGCTTCGCCAGCGTCATGAAACCGGGCTCCCAACAGCGCGCAGCGCAGCCGGAAGGTCGATGCGACCTTCGTAGAGCGCCTTGCCGATGACGACACCGGCGGCGCCCGCCGCGGCGCTCGCCTCGATGTCGGCAAGGGTGGTGACCCCGCCCGACAGGTAGACCGGACCCGGGTAGGCGTCACGGCATCGCCGCAGGCCGTCGAGATCCGGACCGGCGAGGACGCCGTCGCGCTCGGTATCGGTGTAGATCACCCCCGACGTGGGCCAATCGCTCCACGACCGCAGCACGTCCGAGGCCCTAATACCGTCCTCAGTCCATCCTTGCACGCGCGCAACGCCGTCACGCACGTCGAGCCCCAGCAGGACCCGCCCTTCGGCGGCATCACAGATCGCCGAGGCCTTCTTCGGATCGCGAACCGCGACGCTGCCGAGGATGACGAACGACGCGCCGGCACCGAGCAACACGCGCGCGGTGTCCACGTCCCGGACGCCGCCACCGACCTCCACACCACAGCCTCCGACGACGCACGCGGCGATGATCGCCCTGACCGCATCGGCACTTTCCGGTGTCCCACGCGCGCGTGCCGCGTCGAGATCGACGACGTGAATGCGCGCGGCGCCGGCGTCGATGAAACCGCGTGCGACCTCCCCCGGATCATCGCCATATACCGTGGCATCCGCGTACTCGCCCCGACGCAGTCGCACGCACCGCCCGCCGAGCACGTCGATCGCCGGGATGACGATCACGCCGAGCACATCGCGACGAAGTTCGCGTAGACGTGCAGTCCTGCCTGACCGCTCTTCTCGGGATGGAACTGCGTCCCCATGATGTTGCCGTGCTCCACGGCAGCCGCGATCGGCCCGCCGTAGTCGGTCGTGGCGGCGACATCCGCATCCGTGGGCATCGCGGCGAACGAGTGCACGAAGTACATGTACGAACCCGATTCGATGCTCGCGAGGAGCGTCGAACCCGGCACCACGGTGAGAGTATTCCATCCCATGTGCGGCACCTTGCGGCCGCCGGCAGACGCAAGCCTGGTCACACGCCCCTCGAGCAGTTCGAGCCCGGGGACAGCCGGACCCTCGCCGCTCGACTCGAACAGCAACTGATGGCCGAGGCAGATGCCGAGCACCGGCTTGCCCGCCGCAGCCACGGTGCGGACCGCGCCCGCGAGGCCGCCGTCATGCAGCGCGCGCGCCGCGATCGCGAAGGCACCGACGCCTGGGAGCACCACGCCGTCGCAATGGGCGATCCGCTCAGGCGCATCGCTGATGACCGGCTCGGCGCCGGAGGCTCGAAGTGCCCGCTCGACGCTCCGCAGGTTGCCGACCCCGTAGTCGCAGACCCCGACCACGGGACTCACAGCGTTCCTTTGGTCGAGGGGACGCCTCCGCCGATGACGCGGAACGCGTCGCGAGTTGCCAGACCAAGTGCCTTGAACGCCGCCTCCGCGATGTGATGCGGATTGTCCCCGCGGATGCAGTCCAGGTGGATGGTCGCGCCCGCAGCCTGCGCGTACCCCTTGACGAACTCGCCGATGACCTCCACGTCGAAGTCGTTGATCCGTCCCTGCAACTGGTCCATCGCATACACCACGTTCGGGCGGCGACCGTAGTCGACGACACATCGTACGAGGGACTCGTCGAGCGGCGCGTGCGCCTCTCCGAAACGCCGGATCCCGTCGCGATCGCCGAGCGCGTCACTGACGGTGCCGCCGAGGACGAGACCGACATCCTCGACAAGGTGATGCGCGTCGACATCGATGTCACCACTGCCGTCGAGCGTGATGTCCATCCCGCTGTATTTGGTGAACGCCTCGATCATGTGCCGGAAGAACGGCAGTGGGAGCGTGATCGAACCCACACCCGTGCCGTCGATGAGCACGTCCGCACTGATCTTTGTTTCGCGCGTGTCGCGACGTCTCGACGCGGATCGCACCGGTGCGCCGGTCATGCAGGCTCACGCATGCGCGTTCGCGCACGCAGTGCCGTCTCGTGTGCCTGGAGGCCTTCTGCCTGCGCGAGCGCGATGGCGACGGGCGCGACGGTGTCGAAGTCCGCATCGGTCAGCTGAACGAAGCTCGGCCAGCGGAGAAAGTCCATGACCGCAAGCGGTCCCCGGTAGCGGGCGGCTCCTTGCGTGGGCAGCGTGTGGTTCGGGCCCGCGACGTAATCACCGATGCTCACCGGCGACAGGGAACCGACGAAGACCGCGCCGGCATTGCGCACCTCATCGCGCAGCGCCTCGGAGGCCTCCCCCTGCAGGGAGAGGTGCTCCGGCGCGAACCCGGCTGCGAGCGTGATCCCATCACGCAGGGACTCGCACACCACCACCGCGGCGTGCCGCCCGGCGGCGATGCCGATGACCTCGCTGCGCGCGGCGTCGTTTGCGGCCGTCGCGAAATCCGTGGCCACCGCACCTGCCAGCCCGGCGTCGTCTGTCACGCAGATGGCCCATGCGAGTGGATCGTGCTCGAGCTGAGAGACGAGGTCCGCGGCGATGAGCCCGGGGTTGGCGCCGGCCGACGCGATCACGAGAATCTCACTCGGCCCCGCCAGCTGATCGATGCCGACCGATCCGAACACCTCATGCTTCGCAAGCGTGACGAACGCGTTCCCCGGGCCGACGATCTTGTCGACGCGGTCAATCGACTCGGTGCCGTGGGCCATTGCGGCAATCGCCTGCGCGCCGCCGATGGCGATCACCTCGGTGACCCCGAGCAGGTGCGCCGTGGCGGCAACGAGTGGATGGACACCGCCGTCAATGCCTGGAGGGCTTGCGACGACGATCCGCTCGACGCCGGCCACCTGCGCCGGGATCACCGACATGAGCACCGTGCTCGGGTACGCCGCCCGGCCGCCGGGGACGTAGCAACCGACGCGCCCGAGCGGCACTGGGCGAAGCCACGCGCTGCCGAAGCCGCGGTCTGCCGTCTCCATCTGGGGCAGGTGGAACTCGCGAATCCGGTTGGCCGCCGCGACGAGCGCGTTGCGAACCGGCTGCTCGAGCGCGTCCCATGCCCGCGCCATCGCCGCGCAATCCGCGTGTGCTTCCGCGACGTCGACGCCGTCGATTCGCTGAGTCCACTCACGCACCGCGACATCACCACGCGTTCGCACATCGGCAACGATGCCGCGCACGGCATCGTGGACGCCGATCGGCCGGCCGAACACCGCCGCGAGCCGGCGCGCGCCCGCGTCATCGAGAGTCGGTGCGGTGAAACCCTCCCGCTCCCGCTCCGCGATGAGCGAACGAAACTGCGTGGCATCGAGCCGCGCAAGCTCGATGCTCATGCGGCACCCTCATTTCGTTGCCCTGCAGCCGCGCGGCGCAGGGATGCGGCAAGGGCGCCGACGAGCTCGTTGCGGGTCTTGAGCGCTGCCTGGTTGGCGATCAGACGTGCCGTCGAGACGCCGGCCTCGGCCACCTCGACAAGACCGTTTGCGGCCATCGTGCGTCCCGTCGCGGTGATGTCGAGCACGCAATCCGCGAGCCCAGTCGCCGGCGCCAGTTCCACTGACCCGTGGAGACGGATGAGCACCACGTTCAGTGCGCGCGCGGCGAAGAACCTGCCGGCGGACTCCGGGTACTTGGTGGCAACGCGGAGCGACGCAGGCCAGACGCCGCTCACCAGCGGGGAGTCGCGCGGAGCGGCGACGACGAGCCTGCAGAGTCCGAATCGCAGGTCGGCAAGCTCGTAGCACTCTCGCCCGCTTTCCCAGAGAACGTCCTTGCCCACGATGCCGCAGTCGCACGCTCCCATCTCCACGTACACGGGGACGTCCGTGGGACGGACTTTCACGAAGACGCAGCCCGCATCGGTCACGCTCAACTCGCGCTCGAAACGGTTTGCATCGAGCTGCGCGACGCCGGCCGCAGCAAGCAGCTCGCATGCGCCCTCGAGCAGCGTTCCGGCGGGAAGCGCGATGCGCAATCCCTTCATGGGGCGCGCCGTGCGAGCGCATCGACCGCGGCGTCGATGCTGCCGGATTCGTCACGGCCATCCTCCGTCCAGCGCGCACCGGTGTTGCTGACCGTGACTTCCCCGCTTTCGCCAGGGGTGAGATCACACACGCACGCAACGCCACGAGTGCGCAGCCGTCGCGCCACCTCCAGCGCGATCGCCTCCGCGTCCCCCTCCCAGCTGACGCGAAGCACGTGCTGCGCCGACAGGACTCCATCGCGACGGCCGGCGCTGTCGTGGCAGCGATCGACATGCAGCACGAACCCGGTGGCGGGCACCGCATCGCCGAACCGCGCGAGGAGTCTGTCGTAGCGTCCGCCGCTGCCGAGCGGGAATCCCGAGTCCTCGCTGAACACCTCGAAGGTCGGTCCCGTGTAGTAGTCCCAGTCGCGTACCGCGCCGAGGTCGAGGTGCACGCGGTCGGTGATCGCGTGCGCCTCGAGGAGGTCCCAGAGCCGGGCGAGCTCGCGGAGTGCTCTGAGCGGCCGTTCACCGCGCAGTCCGCTCGCGGCGGTGTCGAGGATCTCGCGCCCGCCACGAAGTGTGGGAAACGCGAGGAGCAGACGGCGCTCGGCATCCGCCACGTCCGTACCCTCGAGCGATGCCTCGACGGAGACGAGGTCGCGACTCGCCAGCGCGGCGAGCACACCGTCGCGTGCGTCCCCGTCGATGCCGGCCGACTCGAGAAGCCCCGGGATGAAGTCCGCATGGCCGACATCGACCTGGACGCCGTGCACTCCACCCTGCTCGAGCGCCGCGGCAGCAAGCGCGATGCACTCGGCGTCTGCCTCGAGTCCCGTGGCGCCGAGCAACTCGCATCCGGCCTGCAGGCTTTCGCGCCGCCTTCCGGCGTTGTGCGAATGGTTGCGCAAGACCGGCCCCGCGTAGCAGAGCCGGAGCGGAAACGGCCCGGCGTGCAGTTGCGTCGCAACGACGCGCGCGACGCTGACGGTGCGCTCGCCGACCAGCGCGAGCAACGCTCCGTCCGAGTCCATGAACCGGAAGAGCCCCGACTGCCGGGCGGCGCCGACACCGGCCGCGACGGTGTCGAGTGGCTCGATCAACGGCGTGACGATGAAGCCGTAGCCCCACGACTCGAAGGTCTCGATGAATCGATCGGTGAGGAGGCGGCGGCTCGCCGCCGCGCCCACCAGCCAGTCGGTGAACCCGTCCGCGCGTCCGCGTGCTCCCGCGCCGGTTGGCAGCGCGTCAAGGCCTCTCATGCGGGGATTCTACGTGCAGGCCAGGGATTCCCCGTCTTGCGCCGGTTCTCCGCGCGGTTGCATGCTCGCCACGGCGGCGAGAACGCGATCGGTGGCGGTGCCGTCTCCGATGCTGATGCGCAACCGGTCGCCCAGGCCCGATGTGTCGAAGTGGCGAACGAGGATCCGCTCGGTGCGCAGGTGTGCGCCGACGTCCACCGCCGTCGTCGAGAGCGGTGGTCTCGCGAGGATGAAGTTGGCACCCGAGTCGGCGACCTCCCAGCCCAGTCCGCGAAGTCCGTCGCTGAGGCGGTTGCGCTCCCGCACGACGGTGTCGACGATCTCGCGGTGACGGGGCTCGTCGTCGAGTGCCGCGAGCGCGCCCGCGATAGCACAGCGGTCCACCGGGTACGAATCACGCACCGCGTTGAGATCGTCGATGAGCTCCGGATCGCCGAGCGCGTAGCCGATGCGCAGACCGGCGAGCGCATGTGACTTCGAGAGCGTGCGCACGACGACCCAGCTGCGGTGCCCGGCGAGGCGTTCGACGCACGATGCCGGCGCGAAATCGCAGTAGGCCTCATCGACGGCGATCACACCGGAAGCGCCGTCCAGCGATCGCTCCAGCGCGGCCGGCTCGATCCAGTGGCCTGTGGGTGAGTTCGGATTGACGACGATGCGAAGCACGGCGTCCTGCGATGCGAACTGCGAAGGCAGTGACCCGTCGGGCTCCACAGGCACGCCGACGTCGCATGCGGAGAAGAGCGTCGCGAGCACCGGGAGCAGCGAGTAGCCGGGTTCCGTGCGCACGAGTGTGTCGCCCGGACCGACGAAGGCACGGAACAGGCAGTCGAGCACCTGATCCGCGCCATTTGCGACGAAGACGTGCTCCGGCTCGACGTGGTGATACCGGGCGAGTGCGCTCCGCAACGGCTCGGCCTGCGGATCCGGGTAGCGCGCGAGGCCGGCCGCAGCGGCGGCAACAGCCTCGGCGATGCGCGGCGAGGGAGGAAGCGGCGACTCGTTGCTGTTGAGCTTCAGCCAGCCCTCGCCGTCCGCGGGCTGCTCCCCGGGCGTGTAGCCGAACCCGGGACCGAGTGTCGCGCGCCGGAATCTCGACATGCGCATACGAGTACCACGCCACGCGGTTTCGCGGCGTGGTTGACGCGCAGCCCGGAGCGCTGTTACGCTGCGTTGATCGTGCAGATGTCCGTGCGCCTCGCCAAAAAAGCCCACTCGCACTCGAGGAGTGGGTTCTCTCGCGCACGCAAACGGTGACGGCGTCCGCATAACTCCGGATCAGTTTCCGCAAAGAGCCCCTTCCTCGAAGGGGCTCTTTCTTTTTGTCCACCAGCACACACGGGCCACATGAACATCACCTCCTTCCGGATCATCGACAGCACGCTTCGCGAGGGCGAGCAGTTCGCGCTCGCCCATTTCACGATCGAGCAGAAGCTCGTCATCGCGGCTGCGCTCGACCGCTTCGGCGTCGACTACATGGAGCTCACCTCGCCGGTCGCATCACCGCAGTCGGAGGCGGATCTCCGGCGGATCGCGCAGATGGAGCGGCGGTTCCGCCTCCTGACCCACGTCCGGTGCAACCTGGATGACGCCCGCCTCGCGCTCGACACCGGCGTGGACGGTGTCGACGTGCTCATCGCCACATCCTCACGCCTGCGACCGGTGTCGCACGGGTTCAGCATCGACGAGATCATCGAGATGGGCGGCGAGGTCGTCACTGAGATCAAGGCTGCCGGCCGCGAGGCGCGTTTCAGCACCGAGGACTCGTTCCGCTCGGATCCCGACGATCTCGTCCGCATCTATCGGGCCATCGATCGTGCCGGCGTCGATCGCGTGGGGCTCGCGGACACCGTCGGGGTCGCGACGCCATCGCAGGTGCACGAGCTCGTCGCACTCGTTCGACGCAACGTGGGATGCGACATCGAGTTCCACGCGCACGACGACACGGGCTGCGCGGTCGCGAACGCGCTTGCGGCACTGCAGGCCGGCGCCACGCACATCGACACGACCGTCCTCGGCATCGGCGAACGCAATGGCATCGTTCCGCTCTCGTCGATGATGGCCCGGTTGCACACGCTGCAACCGGAGCTCGTCGACCACTACCGCCTCGAGATGCTGCCGGAGCTCGACGCGCTGGTCGCCGGGATCCTCGGCGTGGCGATCCCGTTCAACGCCGCGGTGACCGCGCCCACCGCCTTCCACCACAAGGCGGGGATGCACACCAAGGCCGTGCTCGCCGACCCGGGCTCGTACGAGATCCTCGATCCGGCACGCTTCGGCCGCGAACGCAGCATCCTCAGCGGGCACCGGCTCACCGGCCGCCACGCCATCGGCGACCGAGCCTCGACGCTCGGTGTCGACCTCGATGACGAACGCCTGCGGGGGCTCACCGCAGAGGTGAAGCGCCGCGGTGACGACGGCCCACTGGACAGCGAAGCCCTCGACGCCTTGATCGTCAGCTGGGCGCGGACCTAGGAGAGCGAGATGGGAACACTGACCGAGGAGATCTTCAGCCGCCGGCTCGGCCGAGCCGTGCACGCCGGAGACACCGTCGTGGCCGAGGTGGATGTCGCGATGGCGCACGACGTCACAGGTCCGCTGGCCATCGAGGCGTTCCGGGAGCTGCGGTCGCCGCTCTGGGACGCGAGCCGGATCGTCTTCAGCTTCGACCACGTCATGCCCGCCAACACGGTCGCGGCCGCCGAGCTGCATCGAGTGATCCGCGAGTTCTGCGTGGAGCACACCATCACCAATCTCTTCGCGGAAGGGATCTGTCATCAGGTCATGGTCGACCGCCACCTGGCGCAGCCGGGCGGGGTGGTCGTCGGCGCCGACTCGCACAGCACCACGTACGGTGCGCTCGGCTGCTTCGCGACCGGCCTCGGCTCCACCGATATCGGCGTCGTGTTCGCCACCGGCAAGACCTGGTTCCGCATCCCGGAGACCATCTGCATCGACGTTCGCGGCACGCTGCCGTCCGGCGTGTATGCCAAGGATCTCGCGCTCCATGTCATCAAGCAGCTCGGCGCCGACGGCGCCGATTACTGCGCCGTCGAATGGACCGGCGAGGCGGTCAGCGCCATGAGCGTCGAGGAACGGCTGACGCTCTGCAACCTCAGCACCGACTTCGGTGCCAAGACCGGTCTCGTCGCGCCCGATGCCATCACGTTCCGTCACGCGGGGAGCGACGCCATCGACCTCCACCCAACGAATCCGGAGTACGCGCGAACGCTCGCCGTCGATGCGGCGACGCTCCGTCCCCAGATCGCGATGCACCCGAGCATCGACAATGTCCATGACATCGACGAGCTGTCCGGCACGCCGCTCGATGAGGTGTTCATCGGCAGCTGCACCAACGGCCGCCTCAGCGATCTGGCGCTGGCTGCGGGGATCCTGGCGGGACGAACCGTCAACCCACGCACCCGCACGATCGTGGTGCCGGCGTCCCGCGGTGTATACCTCGACGCCCTTGCGGCAGGCTACATCGAGACGTTCGCGCTCGCTGGAGCGCTCGTGCTCAACCCGGGCTGCGGCCCCTGTCTCGGACGGCAGCATGGCGTGGTCGGGCCCGGAGAGCGTGTCCTCTCGACGAGCAACCGGAACTACCCGGGACGCATGGGCAGCCCGCAAGCGCAGATCTTCCTTGCATCACCGGCGGTTGCCGCAGCGTCCGCCGTCGCGGGCGTGATCACCGACCCCGCGACACTCGTGGCCCCGTCATGAGCGGGCGGGTGTTCCTGCTCGGCGACGGCATCAGCACCGACGCGATCATGCCGGGCCGGTACAACGTGACGACCGACCCGGATGGGCTCCGGCGCGCGTGTCTCATCGAGGCCCGACCCGATTTCGTCGCGACGGTGCAACCAGGCGACGTGGTCGTCGCGGGGCGCAATTTCGGTTGCGGCAGCTCACGGGAGCACGCGCCCCTGTCGATCAAGCAGAACGGCGTCGCGGCGGTCATCGCGGCCGGCTTCTCTCGGATCTTCTACCGCAACGCGGTGAACATCGGCCTGCCGGTGATCCGGTGCGTCGAAGCGCATCGAGTGCTCCGTGAAGGCGATCGCGTCACCGTCGACACGCTCACCGGCACGATCGTCGGACGGTATGGCGTCCTGCAGGGGGAACCACCGTCCGGAGTTGCGCTCCGCATCATCGAAGCGGGATCGCTTCTGGAATTGATCCGCAACGGCGGCTGGGCCGCGCTCGAGGAGAGGCAGCATGTGTCCTGAGTGCAATGCACTGGTGGTGCTCGACGGTGGCGTCGAGCGCGGTGAGGTGATCACCTGCGTGGAGTGCAACGCGGAGCTCGAGGTGATCGGCCTCGATCCATCGCGATTCGTCCTCGCACCGCCAGAGGAGGTCGACTGGGGTGAGTGATCGCCTCCGCATCGGCCTGCTCTGCTCGCGTCTGCGAGTCGAGGAGAAGCTGCTTCGCGACGCGCTCGTGCATCGGGGGCTCGATGTCGAGATCGTCGATGACCGCGAGCTTGCTCTTCCGCTGCGAGGTGGCACCCGGCGATGGGACGCGGTACTGGAGCGGAGCCTGTCCCAGACGCGTGGGCTGGCCATGTTGCGTGTGTTCGAGTCGTGGGGAGTCCCCACGATCAATCGTCACACCGTCGCCGCTGCATGCGCCGGCAAGCTCGATACGTCCGCGCTGCTCGAGGCAGCCGGCGTCCCCACACCCGAGACGGTCGTCGCGTTCAGCCCCGAGGGTGCGTTGCGTGCAGCCGAGGAGCTCGGCTATCCCGTGGTCCTCAAGCCGGTCACCGGCTCCTGGGGGCGATTGCTGGCACGCATCAACGACCGCGACTCCGCAGAGGCGCTCCTGGAGCACAAGGCGCTGCTCGGTGGTCCCGAGCATTCGGTCTTCTACATGCAACGCCACGTCGACAAGCCGGGCCGCGACATCCGGGCGTTCGTCGTCGGCGACGAGGTCGTGTGCGCGATCTACCGGGAGTCGGCACACTGGGTGACCAACACCGCGCGTGGTGCGACGACGCGCAACTGCCCGGTTGACAGCACGCTGCGCAACCTCTCCCTTCGAGCCGCCGCGGCCGTCGGTGGCGGTGTGCTCGCGATCGACCTGCTCGAGGACGGCGACCGGCTCCTGGTCAGCGAGGTCAACGCCACGATGGAATTCCGCAACTCCATCGATGTCACCGGTGTCGACATTCCCGGACGGGTCGCGGACCACGTTCGCCAGGTCGCACGCGGTGCGCTCGCCGGCGTGGGCGCCTGACATGATCGGCACGGGAATCGACGCCGCGGAGCTGCTCACCGCACTGGTCAGCGTGCCGAGCATCAGCGGCGACGAGGATGCGGTCGCCTCGATGCTCTCGCTGCGGCTTCGCGATGCCGGCTTCGATGCCGAGGTTGACGCAGCGGGCAACATCGTTGCCGCGTGGGGCGATGGCCCGGAGACGATCGCGCTCGTCGGCCATATGGACACGGTCGCCGGCGATATCGCGGTGCGCAGGGATGGCGACATCCTCCACGGCCGCGGCGCCGTCGATGCCAAGGGGCCGCTCGCCGCCGCCATCGCCGCAGTGAGCCGGCAACCGCGCCAGGGACCGCGCCGGTTCGTCGTTGTGGGCGCCGTGGACGAGGAGGCGGGCTCGCGTGGTGCCAGGCATCTCGCCACCTCGATGGCCGCTCCGTCCGGCCTCATCATTCTCGAACCGAGTGGGTGGGACGCGGTCACCATCGGCTACAAGGGAAGCGTCCGCCTGCGCGTGAGCGTCGAGCAGCCGCAGGCGCACAGTGCGGGTCGCGTCGCAGGCGCCCCCGATCGCTGCTTCGACGTCGTCTCCGCGCTCCGGGACCACGCGCGTGCGGTGAACGGCGACGCGGACCCCTTCGATCGGCTCGACGTCCGCGTTCTCTGCTTTCGATCCGAGACCGATGGGCTTGTCGAACGCGCGACGGTGGACGTCGGCGTCCGGACGCCACCGCGCTGTGACGTCGACGTGCTCGTGGGGATCGCACGGAGCGCCGCCGGCGCCGGCGATGTGACGATCCTCGGTCAGGAACCCGCTGTGCGCACGGACCGTGGCAGTGCGCTTGCTCGCGCCTGCATCCGCGCCATCCGCGCAGCCGGCGGTGCGCCCCGATTCAAGCTCAAGACCGGGACCTCCGATCTCAACATCCTCGCGCCGGCGTGGCGATGTCCCGCGGTCGCGTACGGACCCGGCGATTCGCGGCTCGACCACACACCCGGGGAGCGCATCTCGATCACCGAGCTCGAGCGTGCCGTCGATGTGCTCGCGACCGCATTGGGCGACCGATGATCCGCGCGGCGGTCGTCGGTGGTTCGGGATACGCGGGCGGCGAGGTGCTCCGCCTGCTCGCCGGTCACCCTGGGATCGACGTGGTCCAGGTCACTTCCGAGCGTCTCTCGGGCAAGCCGGTGGCATCGGTGCATCCCCCGCTGCGGGGGCGCACGGACCTGCGCTTCTCAGGGCGCGAGCAGCTGCGGCCCGTCGACGTCGTCTTTGCCGCGCTCCACCACGGCGAGTCGAGCACGGCCATCGCGCAGCTGCGAGCGACCGCGCCGGTCGTCATCGATCTCGGAGCCGACTTCCGCCTTCGCGACCCGGCTGAGTATCCGCGATGGTACGGGTGGACGCATCCCGCTCCCGAAATGCTCGCCGGCGCCGTCTACGGGCTGGCCGAGATGCACCGCATGGAGATCGCCGAGGCCTCGCTCATTGCCGTCGGCGGCTGCCTCGCGACGGCGTCGATCCTCGGCCTCGGACCGCTTGCATGCGCGGGCGTCGTGGATCAGGAACTGCCGCTCGTCGTCGAGGCGAAGGTCGGATCGTCCGCCGCCGGCGCGCAACCCGGCGAGGCGACGCACCATGCGCATCGAAGCGGTGAGCTGCGCTCGTACGCGCCGACGGGTCACCGGCACACCGCCGAGATCGTGCAGGAGTTGCATCTCGGCGCCGACGGGCCGTACGTCGCGTTCTCGGCGACGGCGGTCGAGGCGGTTCGCGGCGTGCTGACGACCGCGCACGTGTTCATCAACCGTGACCTCGACGACCGCGACATCTGGCAGATCTACCGGGCCCACTACGCGAATGAGCCGTTCGTGCGCATCGTGAAGTCGCGCACCGGCCTGCATCGGTCCCCCAATCCGAAGCTGCTCAACGGCACCAACTACTGCGACGTCGGGTTCGAGCGCGACTCGCACGCGCGCCGCGTGGTCATCACCGCGGCGCTCGACAACCTGGTGAAGGGCGCCGCGGGTCAGGCCGTGCAGGCCTGCAACATCCGTCACGGGTTTCCCGAAACGCTCGGTCTCGAGTTCGCCGGGCTCTACCCCATCTGATGATCGTCGTGAAGATCGGCGGCAGCGTCCGCCACCTCGATCCATTGCTCGAGGACATCGCCGCGACCACGGAGCGCGTCGTCGTCGTGCACGGTGCGAGCCGCGACCTTGACGATCTCTCGACCCGGCTGGGTACGCCGCCGCGGATGGTCGAATCCGCCCGCGGCGACGTGAGTCGATTCACCGACGCGACCACGATGGACCACTTCCTCATGGCCTATGCCGGCAAGGCGAACAAGCGCATCGTGGAGCGGCTCCGTCAACTCGGGGTCGACGCCTTCGGGCTCTGCGGCCTCGACGGTGGCGCCGTCCGTGGCACCCGCCGTGCTGATCTCAGGGTCAGCGAGCGGGGGCGGACGAGGGTGCTGCACGGCAACCACGTCGGCAGCATCGACGCGGTGCACACAGGGCTGTTCCACACGCTGCTCGCGTGTGGGATCACGCCCGTGCTCTGCCCGCCGATCGCCGCGGAGGACGGGACCGCCATCAACGTCGACGGCGATCGCCTCGCAGCCGAGGTGGCGGTCGCCCTAGGCGCGACGAGGCTGATGATCTTCGCCAACACGCCCGGTCTGCTCCGCGATCCCGACGACGAGGCGACCCTGATCGGACGGATGACGGTTGACGAAGCCGAAGGTCTGCTGCCCGGCATCGGCGGCCGTGCGCGCGTCAAGTTGCGCGCAGTCGCCGAGGCACGGCTGCGCGGGGTGGCGCAGACATGCGTCGCCGACGGGAGAGTGGCGCGACCGCTGTTCAGCGCCATGGCGGGCGCCGGTACCTGGCTCCGTTAGGAGTTTCTGCGAGCGCTCGCTGCTTGAATGGAGGCGCATATGCACTGGGCCGGCCTGCGGATTCCAGCGAATGCGGCTATCGGATCATGCCAGTAACCTTATAGCGAAGTTGTAATTACATGATACAGCTGGTATGGTGTCTCCCAAGCCGCTACGGCATCAAAAAGGAGATCAACAAATCATGGGTCTAGGTGTCGGAATCCTTCTCATCGCCGTGGGCGCCATCCTGGCGTTCGCGATCCACGTCACGACGAACGGCGTCGACCTGCACACCATCGGCATCATCCTGATGGCCGTCGGCGCGCTCGGCGTTCTGCTCTCGTTGGTGCTCTGGTCGTCCTGGATCGGGCCAGGCTACCGCCGTGGCACCACCACGACGACGATCGACGACAGGGCCGTGTGACGACTGTCGTTCACACGACCATAGAAATTGCCGCAGACAAGGAGTAACACATGATCGTTCTCGGCGTTGTCCTCTTGCTCATCGGGCTCCTCGTGGGGATTCCGGTGCTCTGGACCATCGGCGTGATCCTCGTGATCATCGGCCTGGTCCTCGCTCTCCTCGGAATGGCCGGACACGCTGTCGGTGGTCGCGCCCACTACTACTGAAAGCGCTCGTCTCTGGTCTCGCAGCGTCCTCATCCAGCCGGATGGGGACGCTGCTTTGTAGGATCGCTCACGTTCGTCAGGACGATGACGGGCGTGTCTCGCGTTCTGGGTGTGCTCCGCAAACGCGACAGGAGACCGAGTCCGCTGAGCTTCGGGAGGCGCAGGTCGAGAAGGATGAACCCCGGGTCCTCCTCGAGGGCCATTCGGAGCCCTTCCTCGCCGTCGCCGGCAACGATGACCGTGTGGCCATCAGCCAGGGGGCGCGCACGGTACATCTCCGCCGCGATCTCGTCGTCCTCGACGATGAGTACCTTGACCCGCGGTCCTGGGTGATACTCAGTCGGCCTCCCGCTGGTCAGAGGACGAGTCGACCCCCGACGCTCGCTGGTGTGATCGACTATCCCTTTCACCCTCATCTTTACTGATATATAAACTATCATGTTGCGCTCCATGAACGGCCCAGGTCTCCTGGCCCTCGTCGGGGGCGATGAGTTCCATCCAGGCAACGAGCCTCACGACGAGGTCCTCGCCGCATCGGCCCGCGGGAACGGTGCGGCGTACGTGGTCGCGACCGCTGCCGGCCGTTCGCACCCGGAAGCCGCGGTGCGACATGCGGCTGCGTGGTTTCGGCGGTTCGGTCTCGACGTCGTGGAACTTCGCGCGTACACGAATGCGCAGGCGCGCGTGCTCGCCACGGCCGATGCCGCACGCCGGGCTGCGTTCATCTACCTCACGGGCGGCGATCCCGGACTTGTGGCCTCAGCGCTGCGCGGGAGTCCCGTCGGCGACGGGCTCATCGCGGCGTGGCGGGACGGGGCCGTGCTCGCCGGCTCCTCGGCCGGTGCGATGGCGCTCTGCGAGCACGTGCTCGTCCGGCAGCGCTTCCCGGGCAACGTGGATCGGCGGCCCGTCGCAGGGCTCGCCGTGGTGCCGGACTCAGCTGTCCTGCCGCATCACGAGACGTTCGGGAGGCGCTGGCTCCCGTCAGCACGCGAGGCTCTCCCGGAAGCAATCTTGATCGGGATCGACGAACGGACCTGCGCGCTGTGGGAGGCCGGGATATGGCGATGCGTTGGCGCGGGGAGCGTCACCGTGTACCGCGACGCCGACGCCGCTGATCGCTATCGTTCGGGGAGCGTCATCGACGGCATCCCGGAGGTTCGAGGAGGAGTGCGACTATCATGAGCGACGCTTCAGCGCAACCCGACCCGCGTCAGGCGTACATCGAGGGCATTGCGCCGGCGTTCCGGCCGCTGTTCGACCGCATCGATCGGTTGACCCGCACGCTGCACCCCGAGGCCATCGCCGGGATCGCGTACGCCATGCCGACGTACTGGGTTGGAAAGCGTCGCCTTCATGTCGGCGTCTGGAAGCATGGCGTGTCCCTCTACGGATGGAAGAGCGATCGCCCGGCTGCATTCCTGGCGCACCACCCCGACCTCATGACCAGCACCGGCACGATCCGCCTGACTCCAGAGGACGCAGCCGCGCTCTCCGACGACGAGATCCGTGAGGTGATCGCGAGCGCGCTGGGTACCTGAACTCCTTCAGGCGTCGCCCGTGGGAACGATGCCCGCGCCTTCCACCATCAGGATGATCGTGCGTTCGGCCGCACGCGGACGGTGCCGCACGCCCTTCGGGACGCAGAACCCCTGTCGCTGCGCCAGCTCGACGGTGCGGCCCTCGAGGTCCATCGACAGCGATCCTTCGACGACGAAGAAGAACTCGTCCTCATCGTCGTGCTTGTGCCAGATGTACTCACCCTGCACCACGCCGAGGCGCATGACGCAGTCATTGACGCGACACAGCGTCTGGTTGTACCAGGGGTGGGTCGTGGCGTCCGCGAGCGCCTGAACGTCGATGAGCTCGAGTGGCGCGAACTTGATGTCCAGGTGCGTGTCGAATTGATCCTCAGGGTTCATGAGGCGACCTCGCTGCTGATTGCTGTGCCGGCACACCGCGTTCGGGTGCCACGGCATCGATCACGAAGGCCAGCACGAGCGCTTCGTCACGCCACGAGTCATACCGCCCTGACGCCCCGCCGTGGCCGGCGCCGAGCTCGGTCTTGAGGAGGATCGGCAGTTCCCCGTCGGCGCCATCGCGCAGGCGGGCGACCCACTTCGCCGGCTCCCAGTAGCCGACGCGCGGGTCATTGAGCCCCGCGGTGACCAGCAGCGCGGGGTGCCTGCCCGGCACGACGTTGTCGTACGGGGAATACGAGCGCATGTACCTGTATGCGGTTGCGTCCTCGGGGTTGCCCCACTCCTCGTACTCACCAACGGTGAGTGGCAGAGCCGGATCGAACATGGTGGTCACACAGTCGACGAACGGCACCTCCGCGACGACGGCCGCAGCCACGTCGGGACGCATGTTGACAACTGCGCCCATGAGCAATCCCCCCGCGCTGGCGCCGCGGATGGCGAGGCGAGCATGACTCGTGAAGCGCTGCTCGACGAGATGGTCCGCACACGCGCAGAAGTCGGTGAACGTGTTGCGCTTGCAGAGCAGCTTGCCGTCCTCGTACCACCGCCGCCCCAGTTCGCCGCCGCCGCGGACATGCGCGATCGCGTACACGAACCCACGGTCGAGGAGGCTGAGGCGGTCGGAGCTGAACCGCGGGTCGCTGCAGATCTCGTACGACCCGTAGCCGTAGAGCAGCGCGGGTGCCGATCCGTCGAGCACGACATCGTGGCGGTGCACGTAGGAGATGGGCACGCGTGCGCCGTCGCTCGCGGTCGCCCACAGGCGCCCGGTGACATATGCGCCGGGGTCGTAACCGCCCAGCACGGGCTGCTGCTTCACGACCGTGCGCTCGCGTGAGTCCATGCCGTAGTCGACCGACGATCGCGGCGTCACGAGCGACGTGTACTCGAAGCGGAGCGTGTCGGTGTCCCACTCGGGATTCGACCCGGGCGACGCCGCATAGACGGACTCCGGCTGCTCGATGACGTGGGATGCCCCGTCGCTCAGTCGCAGGATGTTGATCCGGCGCAGACCGTCGAAGCGCTCGAAGAGCACGGCATGTCGAGCGAAGAGATCGGCGCCCTCGAGCTTGACATCCTCTCGGTGTGGGACGACCTCCACCCAGTGCTCGCGACCCGGCGTGGCGACCGGTGCCGCGACCAGCCTGAAGTTGGGCGCATCGTCGTTCGTGACGATGAAGAACCGCTCGTCGTGATGGTCGACCGCGTACTCGATCGCCTGACGGCGAGGCTCGATAACCGACGGCGCACCGGTGGGGTCATCCGCGCGCAGCAGATGCACCTCGCTCGTGATCCGGCTGTTCAGCGAGATGAGGATGTACGCACCGCTTCGGGTGCGAGCCACCGACGCGAAGAAGCGCTCGTCGTCCTCCTGCAGAACGAGCACGTCGGCATCGTTTGGATCGCCGATGCGATGCCGCCACACCTGCCATGGCCGCATCGCGTCGTCGGGGCGCGTGTAGAAGACACACGCCGAGTCGGTCGACCACGCCAGCGAGTACGACACGTTCTCGAGCACGTCGGGGAGGTCGACACCGGTGTCCGGCGTGCGCAGGTGCAGCGTGAACCGCTCGGCACCGGTGAAGTCGACCGTGTACGCCAGGATCGCGTGGTTCGGGCTGATCTCGGCGTCGCCGAGGTGGAAATAGCCGTGGTCGCCCGCGAGGACATTCTCGTCGAGGAGAACCTGCTCGTCGCCGCCTTCGCGCGGGCGCCGGCAGTGCACCGCGTACTGGCTGCGTTCGACGGTGCGGGTGTAATACGTGTACGGCCCGTGCCGGACCGGTGCGCCGACGTCTGTCTGCTGGACGC
>Ga0307374_10001465_pt1 | contig 43636 bp, 46 predicted proteins | sample OX3MG_FD_202532 | JGI IMG/M metagenome (GOLD analysis project Ga0307374, IMG submission 202532) | Soil microbial communities from Risofladan, Vaasa, Finland - OX-3 | ecosystem: Environmental > Terrestrial > Soil > Coastal area > Acid sulfate soil | place: Finland: Risofladan, Vaasa | collected...
CCGTTGCCGGCCTGCGCAGCTTGGTCAATGTACGAGGCGATGTTCTGAGCCTGCAGCTGCAGCAGGCCGTATTCCTGCTGCGCAAGGGTAGCTGCCCGTTGCGCTGCTATGAGCGTGAAAACTACCGCGAATACTATCGATATGAAAGCGTATACCACAAGGAACTCCAGCGCTATCTGCGCCCTGCTGGAGGATTTGCCGCGAGACCCGAACATGCTACCCGCTTTCTATACGATGAAAGAGTTTAAATAGGTTTTATGGCGTTATGACTGTCTACATCATTGCGATAAATTTATATATCTGCTATGTAGTTACTATATAGTGGTTATATGCAAAATACTACTATACAGATAAACAAGGCGACCCGTGCTAGGCTGCAGGAGTTCAGAATCGGCAAGAGAGAGACATACGACGAGATACTAAATGTGTTGATGGATTTGGTGCCAAACGGTGACGATGAAGGGGAATACACCCCTGAATTTAAGATGGCGATAATAAGGGGCATATTGGACATAAAACACGGCAGGACTCGCACGCTTGAGCAGGTCGAAAAGGAGCTGGGTCTTTCCTGATGCCCTACAAGATAGTATTCTCCGACAGCGCCGATGCCCAGCTTAAGAGGCTGGACAGAGTCTACGCAACTAGGATAGCAAGGAAGCTTAGGTCAATAGCGGGCAATCCGCAGCTTGCACTGCGAAAGCTTAGCGGGAGGGAAGAGCTAAAACTGAGGGTAGGCGACTACAGATTGCTCATCATAATCCTACACGATGAGAATATGCTCTTAATAGTGGCGATAGGCCACAGGAGCGATGTTTATAAGAAACACTGAGGGCAAGCCCTTTAGTATCCTGGAAGATGCTGCGGTTTCAGACATAACTTCTCCCCATCAATGGCTAATAATTCGCAACATCTAATGTTACCTCATGGACGTGGCCTCGCTCAAGGGAAAGATACCCAACGAGCTGCTGGAGTCGATGCTCGCAAGGGGCATCGTAGCGTTCACGCCCCCGCAGGAGGGCGCGCTCAACAGCGGGCTGATGCAGGGGAAGAACATACTTGTTGCCAGCCCCACCGCCAGCGGAAAGACGCTCATAGCCGAGATGGCCGCAATCAACTCTATAATAGGGAAGGGGAGGAAGGCGATATACATAGCGCCAATGCGCGCGCTGGCCTCTGAGAAGTTTGAGGAGTTCAAGGCGGCGTACCCTTACATAAAGTCTGCAATCTCGATCGGCGACCTCGACTCCAACGACCTCTGGCTCGCAAACTACGAGATGCTCTTTTTCTCAACAGAAAAGTTCGACAGCCTAGTGAGGCACGGGCTTGAGTGGCTTCCCTCAATAGGGTGCATAGTGTTCGACGAGGTCCACATGCTTGGTGACTCATCAAGGGGGCCGACGCTCGAGCTGCTCATAACCAAACTGGCCAGCCTCTCAAACGCGCAGATACTCGCGCTGAGCGCCACTGTGGGCAACGCTGACGAGCTGGGGAAGTGGCTCAACGCGGAGATAGTCAAGAGCGAGTTCAGGCCCGTTGTGCTGCAGAAGGGCGTGGTCCACGAGTCCAACCTCTACTACTCCGAAGCAGGCGACAGAAAGCTGGTCTCGACCGAGCTGCTGGGCGCAAGCAGATTGCCGGAGACCCGCATCATCGAGGACACGCTGGAGCAGAAGAAGCAGGCGCTGGTCTTCTACTCATCGAAGAGGAACACGGAGTCCGGCGCGCTCAGGCTCTCGCGACACACCTACTCGCATCTCACCGAAAAGGAAAGCGGTGAGCTCAAGGAGCTGGCGGTCAGGGTGCTCAACTCTCTGCCAAACCCCACCGAGCAGTGCAGCAAGCTGGCCTCGCTCATAGAGAAGGGCATCGCCTTCCACCATGCTGGGCTGATGAACCAGCAGAGGCACATGATAGAGGACGCTTTCAGGGCCGGCATCATAAAGGCGATATGTTCCACCACCACTCTTGGCCTAGGCGTGAACATGCCAGCGCACACCGTCATAGTCAAAGACATAACCAGGTTCAACGACACCCACAGCGAGCGCATCGGCGTCAACGAGGTCATGCAGCTTTTCGGAAGGGCTGGCAGGCCGAAGTACGACAAGGAGGGTCGTGCGCTGCTCATCGCGAGCACCAAGGAGAGGGTGAAGGACCTGTACGAGCACTACATGCTGGCGAAGCCGGAGCCAATTGAGTCCTCACTGGGAATCGCGCCGGTGCTCAGGACCCACATACTCGCGTTCATAGCGGAGAACTTCCTCAACGACAAGGCATCGATGGAGAAGTTCCTCTCCAAGACGTTCTACAGCTTCCAGTACGGCAACCAGAGGCACATCTCCAACGTGATCAAGGAGGTGCTGAGCGAGCTCAAGGAGTGGGAGTTCGTGGAGGAGATAGACAGAGACCTCTACAAGGCGACGCGGCTGGGCAAGAGGGTGAGCGAGCTGTACATAGACCCGCTGTCTGCGAGGATGATGCTCAACGCCATAGACGGCGAGATGGACATAATGGACGTGCTGTTCATGATATCCAACACGCTGGAGATGAGGCCACACGCCAAGCAGACGGAAGAGGCTGAGGCCCAGTACATAATACACATACACTCAAGGAAGCAGAAGAAGGTGCTAACCGACCCGTACTCCATGGACTACGGCTTCTACGACCCCGTCAGGGCGTTCAGCACCGCCCTCCTTCTGAAGGACTGGATGGAGGAGACAAAGGAGCCCGCAATCGTGGAGAAGTATTCCTCAACGCCCGGCTTCCTGTTCAACAAGATAACCAATGCCGACTGGCTCATCTACTCTGCCATCGAGCTCGCCAAGATAATGCACAAGTCGGTGCACAAGATGATCGAGGCCAGGGTGAGGATGCGCTACGGGATAAAGGAGGAGCTGCTTGACCTTGTGCGTCTGGAGCAGATAGGACGCGCGAGGGCCAGACTTCTCTACACAAACGGCATAACCAGCGTCAAGGAGATACGCGACAACAGGGAGAAGGTCGCGCGCCTGCTCGGCAAGGAGATATCTGAGAAGGTATTCGCGCAGCTAGAGTGAAAAGGAAATTAGCTCACTGCAGGGGCGTCTGGCACCCTAACGCTATGAGCCTGTCTATCGCGTTTGTATCCTCCGGGTGGAAGTAATTCAGCATAAGCGTGTTGCCCCTCCTTATCCCTGCCATCTTGTCTAAGTAGGTGTACAGCGTAAGGCTGTATACCTCGTCTATCGGCAGAGCATCCGCCATATGCCCCTGCAACTTCGACCTCAGGTTATTCATCCCCACCAGGAGTCTCGGGATGTTCGTCCTATCCACCCTTGCCAGGCTCTGGGGGGCATTGAGCCTCTCAATGGCCCATTCGATATACTCGCCCACGTAATGCAGGTACACAATCTTTTCGCTCTCAGCAATCTTGAAATTAGGGTCGGATGCCATGAGAAGGCACTTTATCTGCGTAAAGTTAAGGCCGTTGGCCAGCTGCTGGTAATCCACAATCTTGCCTGTCAGCTCGCTATTGCCCCTAATCACCGCGTTTATGCAGCCGGAGAGGAACTGCAGCTGACCCTCCAATCTCCTTAAATCGACCTTGCCGCTTGAGATTGCCCCCTCTATGCCCCTGAGCGCGTTGACCTGCATGCTGAGCTTGAGCGCATATCTGCCTACGTCCTTCTCGTTTATGGTATCCATTCCCTCGACAAAACCCTTATTGAGCAGTACATCCGTGCTGTCCCTCAAGAACTTGAGGATGTGATCCTTGTAAGCCTTGTTCAGGCCCTCAAGCGTTGCGGAGCGCATTAGCCTATCCACGGGCTTCTGCTGCATGTCCTTCTCAGCGCCTCCCTGCTCGCTCCTTTCCATGGCATTCCATAAGCCGATGGAAATATTTATTCCTTACTGGTTAGCTTTATATTTGCGCAGAAGGGATCCGGGCTCACTTCCGCTAAAGTGGCAGCAATTTATACCTTCCAACCCACACTCTTGCGTGATGCTCATGTACATAACCGAGTCAACCGTCAAGCGCATAATGAAGGAGGCCGGCGCGAAGAGGATAAGCTCCGAGGCCAGCAGGTACCTCCAGAAAAGGATAAACATGATGCTGTTCGACGTCTCCAAGAAGGCTGTGCAGCTGTCGAAGCACGCCAAGAGGAAGACGGTCGAGGTCTCGGACGTGAAGCTGGCGTGCAACTGATGCCCGTCTCCAGGCTTGTAATGGACAAGGGGATAGTCTTCATAGGCATGGCAGGGGTGGGCAAGTCCACGATCGGCAAGCTGCTTGCAAGGAACCTCAACATGCATTTCATCGACCTGGATGTCTACATCTCTGAGAAGGAGGGCAAGAGTCCGCAGCAGATAATAGACGAGACCGGAGAGGAGAACATGCTCGCGATTGAGATAAGCTATATGCGGAGCCTAGACACCAAGGGGACTGTGGTCTCGCCAGGGGGCAGCATAATATACGACACGCCGCTTATGGATCATCTCAGGGGCAGCTCCATGCTGGTCTACCTCTACGACACATTCGAGAACATAAGCGCCAGGATACCCGAGGTCGACAGGAGGGCGATAATCGGGATAAAGTCCAAGACGCTGAGGCAAATCTACGACGAGCGTGCGGCGCTGTACGCAAGGTATGCGCACATAACTGTGGATTGCGGAAACAAGTCAATAGAATCCATAGTTGAAGAGATCGAGTTGAAGCTCAGCTGATTCTATAACGGCACTCCAGCCAGCCTAAGTATCACGAATGTGCCCACCGCGGGGAGCCCGAATACCGCAGCCGCGACCATCGTGTATACCTTTATCGGTATTCCGATGTTCAGCACCATGTTTAGTATGAATATCGATATCAAGCCGAGCACGCTGTTGGCTATTATGCCGAAGACGAGCTTGAGTATCTTCTTGCCCAGCATGAACACTATCAGAAGCACTACGGCTATGAATACTACTAGTATGAGCTCCCCGGCTAGCCCCGCAGGAATCGAGACGCTCGGGAGGGCGGGCAGAAGCGCGGTTATGCCGGTCGCGTTCATGCAATCACTCCCTATTCTCTGGATACTAATAAAAGGCTTATTTGCACGTGCTGGCGGACACGCTCACAAGATTTAAATATCTCCTGAGCCGCTATAATCATGGGTGTTTATGATGACTAAGGGGATTATGGGGGATCAAGACCTCATTAAGAAGCAGCTTGAACAAAAAGGCAAGGTACTCGAAAAGGATAGGAAGATACTGGCTACTGCATTTGCCGACTCGGTCGCAGAACGATACAAGGGCATGATAACTCCATCCACCGTACAGTTCATATCCCGTAAGGTAGTTGTCTCCTTTTCAGATCTGGACAAAAGCCGGGAACCTGAGAAGAGGGAGATGAAGGGTTTGGCATATCAGGAGTTTTTTGACATACTGGTTAAAGAGAATTCCAAGCCCTCCAAACTGCTTTACAACACGGTGATGGCGGAGCTTGCCCAGGCGGATCCGAAGCAGCTTGCCGCACTGATAATGAAGGGAAGGCCGACTACTATCTAGGCCGGTCAAACGTCAGGAATAAGTATCTTGCCCGCCATATTATCCTCAGTGGTGGCAGGCGGGCAGCCTACCGAAAGGAGGAAGCTCCTCTCATACAGAGTGCACCACGGCCTAAGGCCATAACCGGAATAGAAACGAACCCCGATAGCGCACAAGCGATGACACTACGAGCGCGCTCAAGGGGATGAAACGCGCCGGCGGGTGCCCAGTGAGTATGCAAGGCCTTTGCGCCGCTCAGACCAATGCTGCCTAGAACAAAAAGAGGGCTACGGCCTGCCACTACCTTTGTTCCGGAAATGCGACGACCCTCTCTCGTCAAGTCCGCAAAGGTATATAAATACGACTACCGAAAGGTTTATATATTTATTCCCTCACAATAGTAGTGCTGCTTTTGCTAAGATTTTTAAACGTTACCCTATATCTTGCATCTGTTAGCTCTTACGCTCATCGGTGAAACAATGAGGAACAACTCAAAGACTAAGATAAAGACAAAGGTCTCAAACAAGCCAAAGAACAGCACTGCAAAGAAGGTCTCAAAGCCGTCAAGGCCGGTGCAGTCGACACAGCCGGCACAGGCGAGGAAGATTATAGTGAGCGGTGACAGGCTCAGCATAGCCGACGTCCCGAAGAGGGGAGCGAGGCAGGTAGCACAGGCTGAGGAGATGTCTGCACAGCCCATGCCCATGCAGTCCGGAACGCCGTCGCCACAGGCCGACCCTAGGACCCACGAGTCCACGAAGAGGTGCTCGAGCTGCGGCAGTACGGATCTCATATTCGACGGAGAGAGAGGAGAGCTGGTATGCAACAACTGCGGCCTGGTCATAGAGGAGAACATGACCGACAGCGGGCCTGAGTGGAGGGCATTCGACGCCGACCAGAGGAACGCCAGGGCAAGGACTGGGGCACCTATCAAGTACACAAAGCCCAACAGGGGACTTGTCACTGAGATTGACCTTTACAATAAGGACATAAGGGGGGTCAGGATACCCTCAAAGAGGCAGGCTCAGCTGTACAGGATGAGGAAGTGGCACAAGAGGGCCAGCATCGCCAGCTCAAGCGAGAGGAACTACCTCATCGCACTGCCCGAACTGAACAGGGTATCGAGCTATCTCGGTCTGCCGGACAACATCAGGGAGTCCGCCGCCCTTCTATATAGGAAGTGCGTGCAGAACAACCTGATAAGGGGAAGGCCAATCGAGACTGTCGTGCAGGCGGTAATATACGCATCGTGCAGGCAGGCGGGAATGCCGAGGACGCTTGACGAGATATCCAGCATATCCGGCCTCCCCAAGAAGGAGATCGGAAGGGCTTACAGGGTGATATCCCACGACCTGAACCTCAAGATACCGCTCACGGACCCGGTCAACTACGTGCCGAGGTACGTGAACGCGCTCAAGCTGAGCGGAGAGGCGCAGGAGAAGGCGATAGACCTCCTCAAGGACGCTATGAAGAAGGGCCTGGTCTCCGGAAGGAGCCCGACCGGCGTCAGCGCCGCAGCGGTGTACATCGCGGGCGCACTTGCCGGAGAGAGGAGGACACAGAAGGAGGTAGCCGATGTGGCCGGAGTGACTGAGGTCACGATAAGGAACAGGTACAGGGAGCTCAAGGAGCAGCTCAACATAGACGTGAACCTGTAACTGCACATCAAGCATAGACCAGTGTCTTAATGAAAAGCCTTTACGCGGCAATGGGAGCAATCCTATTGCTCGCGGTTTTATTTTATAACGCCTACGCGCAGAGCTACTCGCCGGAATCGATGAACCTATCGTCCGCGATAAACTCAACCAAGGCGTACCTGCAGAGCGTGAACACCAGCTCTTACCTCATCTTCTATCCAGACCTGAAGGTCGCGTACTCTGATCTGTATCTTGCGATGAACCAGTCGTTCAGCAACCAGAGCAGGGCGTTTGCGCTGCTCAACGAATCGATGACAAGCGCGTCCGCGGAGCAGTCAAGGCTGAACGGATACAAGAATGAGTCCGCATACATTCTCGGAGGGATTACCGTTGCATTGGGACTCGCGCTCTACGTACTGATGAAGCCTGTGAGGGGCCGCTCAGGGAGGGCCAAGGCACCAAAGCGCGAATAAGATAAGAAGCCAGCTCGTTCTATTGGTCTTTTCGGTGGGCTTGGACAATCGTCAAAGTTTTGAAAAGTTGGAGAGTAGCTTTAAGAAGGTAACTCTCGAATGACAATTGGATGAGTCAATGGCGCAGGAATACCAGATAGTGGAAAACGTGGAGGAGGGAACCGTCTACGACATGAAGGTCGACGCGAAGGGTGCCAGGGGAGAGGGCATTGGCAAGGTAGGCCAGTTCGTTGTCTTCATCAAGAACGCCAAGACGAGGATTGGCAACATATACAAGGTAAAGGTCACGAAGGTATATCGCACATTTGCGTACGCGGAACTGCAGGGAGGCAAGAGGCAATTCGTCGGAAGCGGGAGCATGTTGGACTTCACATAGAAGTCCCGCTCCGTTTTCGGAAGGCTTTATATAATTGATGGTTCAATGTATATTGTTTCTTTTGCGAATTAAAAGTTTGTTCGCGCGGCCTATTCCGACGGTAATAACTGCTTGGTGGCGGTTGGTTTGCGCAAATACCGATACGAATTTCAAGGCATGCATACAGCATATAAATTTTGTTAATCAGTTCGCGCTTATTGGATAAATGGTGTTAATATGGATGTAGATAACAAGAAGGGATACCTGAAGGGTACGACCACGATAGGTCTCATTTGCAGCGACGGCGTAGTTGTCGGGGCTGACTCAAGGGCTACCGCTTACACTTTCATAGCCAACACAGAGGTTAGGAAGGTCTGGAAGATAGACAACAACCTAGCCATGACAATCGCCGGCACAGTCGGCGACGCGCAGGAGCTGATAAGAGTGCTCAAGGCGCAGGCAGAGATATACAAGATGAACGAGAACAGGCTTATGACGCCCAAGTCCGCATCCTCACTGCTCTCAATCATACTTCAACAGAACAAGTACATGCCTTTCGAGGTCGGCCTGATACTGGCCGGGCTTGACGGCGATGTGCCGCAGATGTACAACATAGATGCGATAGGTGGCTACACCGAGGAGAGCAAGTTCACCGCGACGGGAAGCGGATCGCTCACAGCCATCGGATACCTTGAGGACGCATACAAGAAGGGGCTGTCCGTAAAGGAGGGTGTCAAGATAGTAGGGAAGGCGCTGTCGATAGCGATGAGGAGGGACGCTGCGACCGGAAACAACATGACCATCGCGGTCATAACCAAGAACGCGTACACGGAGTACACGGACAAGGACCTCGAGAAGTTCTCGACGGCAAAGTAACCTGCCAAACCCATACACTTCAACTTGGTTTTGTTGTTGCATCACACACGATTAATCGGGCGACAGACGGGAATAGGGAAAGGGCAGCGATTAGAATAGGATAAGGCATAGTGATTTTTTGGAAGAGAGACCAGTAGGAAACGGGGAGAATAGGCCCCAGAGACTGAAGGCGGAGGACATATTCGACAGGATAGAGCAGATGCTGCCCGGCGAGGCCGGCTTCATAAAGGCGGAGTTCGAGGGGCCAGACATAGTCGTCTACCTGAAGAACGCAAAGCTGCTCTACCAGGACGACTCGGTGATAAGGAATATCGCATCGTCTATCAAGAAGAAGCTGATAATAAGAAGCGAGGCCAGCGCGCTGATGAAGCCCGAGGAGGCGCTCGAGACGATAACCGGCATAATACCGAAGGAGGCCGTGGTCAGCAGCATCAAGTTCGTGCCCGAGTTCTGCGAGGTCTACGTAGACGCGCTCAAGCCCGGGCTTGTCATAGGAAAGGGCGGATCAACGCTCAAGGAGATAGCTCTCAGGACAAACTGGACGCCCAAGGTCCTCAGGACCCCGACGATGAGCAGCGACACGATAAGCGGCGTAAGGGCCCTTATGTTCAACGAGGCAGACTTCAGGAAGAAGTTCCTCCACGACGTGGGCAAGGACATAAACAAGGTGATCAACAAGAGCGAGTGGCTCAAGGCCACGGCGCTCGGAGGTTACAGGGAGGTAGGAAGGAGCAGCCTCCTTCTTGAGACCCCCAACTCCAAGATAATACTTGACTGCGGGCTGAGCCCAGAGCCATCCATAAGGGGCAGCGACGCAAACGCGCACTCGGAGGTCAACAAGGCCTTCCCGTATCTTGACAGCGCAAACCTCTCGATAAACGAGCTGGACGCGATAGTCATAACGCACGCGCACATGGACCACATAGGCTTCGTGCCATACCTGTTCAAGTTCGGTTACGACGGCCCTGTCTACTGCACGCCCCCTACAAGGGATCTGGCGGCGCTCTTGCTCAACGACTACCTGAAGCTGGTGCAGAGGAGCGGAGGCACGCCCCTCTACAGCGAGAAGGACGTCAGGAAGATGCTTACGCACATGATAACCAGGGACTACGGGGAGGTCACCAACATAACCGACGAGCTCAAGCTCACCTACCACAACGCGGGTCACATACTCGGCAGCGCAACGGTGCACCTGCACGTGGGAGAGGGGATGTACAACATAGTGCACACCGGTGACATGAAGTACGGGTTCACAAGGCTGTACGACCCCACCGATGTAAAATACCCGAGGGTGGACGCTCTGTTCATAGAGAGCACATACGGAGGGCCGAACGACATAACCAAGAACAGGAACGACGCCGAGAGGGAGCTCATGGAGATGATAAGCCAGACCATCAAGGGCGGAGGAAAGGTCCTGGTGCCGCTGTTCGCGGTCGGAAGGAGCCAGGAGCTGCAGCTCATACTTGAGAACTACATGGCGATGAACGGGCAGTACAAGCTCGACGTGCCCGTCTACCTCGACGGAATGATACTCGAGGCCAGCGCGATACACACCGCATACCCGGAGTACCTCAAGGAGAGCTTGAGGAACAGGATACTAAACAACAGGTCGCCTTTCGAGAGCGAGATATTCGAGGTCATAAAGGGAGAGAGGGAGGAGATATTCGAGAAGGGCCCGTCAATCATACTCGCAAGCGGCGGAATGATGAACGGGGGCGCAAGCGTGGAATACTTCAAGAGGCTCGCCGACGACCCGAAGAACGCGCTCATATTCGTCGGATACAACAGCGCAAGCTCCATGGGAAGGAGGGTCCAGAACGGAGTCAAGGAGGTCCCGCTGCCGGACCAGGACGGACACTTGGTGCCGATAAAGGTCAACATGCAGATTAAGACTGCCGACGGATTCTCGGGACACAGCGACAGGAGGCAGCTCATAAGCTTCGTGGAGCACCTGAGGCCGAGGCCTAAGAACATCTACACCATGCACGGCGAGGAATCGAAGTGCGAGGACCTGGCCAGGGCATTGGGAAGGGCGATCCACGCCGAGGGCAGGGCGCCGATGAACCTTGACTCGATAAGGCTGAAGTAGCGCACGCCGCTACATATTGAGCGAACTCAAGTGCAGTATCAGGTTCTGCGTGCCGTTATGCATCATGCCCATGCATATCTCGCCTATCCTATTCATCGTCTCGTTTTGCCTGAGGAGCGATGAGCCCGCGGTGATTACCTTTGTGCTGTTCTGCGCCACGTTCACCAACGCCACTTGGAACGAACAGTCCGGTGTCATGCAGCTCTGGTAGAAGTCGCTGGCTCCGCTGACCGTCCTTATCGCGTCTATGCATACGCTCGCCAGGGCCTGAAGCTTTATTATCCCCAGCGCAGCCTTGCTCTGCGCGGCCTGAGACGCATAATAGGGCACGTTGGGTATGGCGTGTATTATCCTGCCCGCATAGCCGAAAGCCGCGTCCCCGACCTTCTCCGCAAGGGCCTCCCCGTGGACTCTTAGCAACTGATTTGCACCGCCCGCGCTCCCGGATATCGCGGCTGCAACCCTCGGCACCGTGTCCGAAGCTGCAGTGAATCCGTTGCTGTTCAGTACGAATCCGGCAACCGAGCCCACAAATAAGGCTGCCCTTTTTGATGCCATTCTATCCCTAACTCTTGTCCGGAAGGTAATATTTAACCCTTTCCAGACGGTTTTTTATATCTGCTCCGCCAAGTTTCTGTGCTGATGGTCTAATGGCAAGGGAACCAACGAAAGAGGAGCTGGCGCGCGTCATAAGCAGCGTCAACTTCAGGAACATAGTGACCCGAGAGGCTATGCCGTTCGCCATAGAGTGTTGCGGCTCTCCTTACAGGGACGAAAAGTACGTTAGCGATATCCTATGGGGGAAGCCCGGCAACAACCACGAGAACTTCGCCGTGTTCGGCGACATATTCTGCTACGACGTGGACTCCATAGCCAAGAACGCCGAGACTATACTCAACTACGCTAAGACCCACCCCTCTGCGCTGGAGGATCTCGCGGCAAGGGGCAAGGTGCTGGGCTCAGATCTTGACAAGTTCTCCATGGCGATAAAGAAGGGCGACTTCAGCAAGACTGGCGAAAAGAAGCTGATAACCACATTCGAAGAATTCTACGACAAGCTCAGTCTCTTTACTGTTTACCTGGTGGTCCCGCTTTCAATCGAGCGCTACCTGCAGGACACCATCAAGGAGGGCATAAAGGACATAATCGGCCCCAAGGCCGACATCAACTCCGTTCTCATAGAGCTGACATCGCCTCCTGAACACGACGCGGTTTACAAGGAGAGGATAGACCTGCTGAAGATTGCCGAGAGGTACCGTACGGGCAAGGATGTCAAGGCCGATATAGCAAGGCACATATACGACTTCGGCAACGTCCGCATAAGGTGGTGCATGGGCGAGCCCTGGTCTTCTGAGGAGCTTATGGCCAAGATCAAGACAATCAAGGATCCCACGCTGGAGCTTGCCAAGATGGCTGCTCATGACAAGAAGACCGAGGACGATTTCAAGGCGTTCGCAGCCGAGCACAAGGAGAGGAAGGCGCTTATCAAACAAATAAAGGTGGCGAAGTGGTACGTCTGGCTCAGGACATACAGGACCGAGGTGCTCAGCGGCTCCATAGTGAACATTTACCCACTGCTTTCGGAAATAGGGAAGAGGTGGGGATACACCCTCCAGGAGATGAAATACTTCACCCCACTGGAGATACTCGACGGCGCAAGGCTGAGCCGGGAGGAGATTGCGAGCCGAAAGGAGGCCTTCGCATACACGCTCATCCACGGAAAGAGGAGGCTGTTCTCGGGAAGCTCGGCCAGGTATTTCATAGACCAGTGGAACTCAAGGCACACGGTCCCCAGCGAGGTAAAGGGCACGGTCGCAAGCAGGCCAGTTGACAGCATATCCGGCAGGGCTAGGATAGTGAAGATGGTGGCTGATTTGCCAAAGGTTCTAGAAGGAGACATACTTGTCACGCCCATGACAGAGCCTAACTTCGTACCTGCGATGGAAAGGGCTGCGGCGTTCCTCACCGATGAGGGCGGAATACTCTGCCACGCCGCCATTGTGGGAAGGGAGATGAACAAGCCCTGCATCATCGGAACCGGAAACGCGACTAAGGCGATAAAGAACGGAGAGATGATAACTATGGATCTTACCACTGGCACCGTTACAAGAGGCAAGGGCTCAAAGCCCCAGGCAAAGAAGGCGGATTCCCAATCAAAATCCGTGATGAAGAGCAAGTCATCCGGACTGTCGCCAATACCGCAAGAGGGGATTGAGACCGACATCGAGACTGACCTCGTCGTGCCTTTCGAGCACATAAGGAAGGAGCACATACACATAGCGGGAGGGAAGGGCGCGAACTTGGGAGAGATGTCGCGCAAGTTCCCGATACCGAGCGGATTCTGCGTTACTGTCAACTCATACAAGATGTTCCTGAAGGAGGGCAACCTTGAGCGAAAGATGATGGACATACTCAAGAAGCTGGATGTCAAGGACACCAAGGCACTCGACATATCGAGCGAGAAGATAAGGAAGCTCATACTTGCATCCCCAATACCAAAGGACGTCAGCGAGCAGGTGCTCCAGGGCTACAAGAAGCTCAGGGGCGAGTATGTCGCCGTGAGAAGCTCTGCAACGGCGGAGGACATGCCAGGGGCCTCGTTCGCGGGCCAGCAGGACACCTACCTCAACATCAAGGGGGAGAAGGCGCTGCTCGATGCGGTTAGGAGGTGCTGGGCCTCACTGTTCACCTCGAGGGCCATATACTATAGGGACCTCAACAAGTTCGAGCACGAGAAGGTACACATATCGGTGGTTGTGCAGAACATGATAGATGCGGAGAAGTCCGGAATAATGTTCAGCGCCAATCCGGTCACGAGGAACCTTGACGAGATAATAATAGAGGGCAGCTACGGCCTCGGTGAGGCGATAGTCTCCGGCCAGGTTACTCCAGACAGCTACATAGTGGACAAGAAGAGCAGGAAGCCTAAGGATATAAGGATTAACACGAAGAGAATCGCTATCATAAGGAACAAGAGCGGGAACAACGAGAAGATAACTCTCGCCCCTGAGATGGCGGACTCAAGGTGCCTCACCGAGGGCGAGATAATGCGGCTTGTCGAGCTCGCGATTGGGATTGAGCTGCACTATGGCAAGCCCCAGGACATGGAATGGGCCATTTACAAGGGCAAGGTCTTTATCCTGCAGAGCAGACCTATAACCACGCTTTAGTCGACTATTCTGCCCTTATCCTCCATGTAACCGTAGGTTCATCCAACCCAACAGTTACAGCATTGCATTCAAAAATCCTACCAAGTGCCCTAACCGCTTTGTCTACGCTTCTAGTTGCCACTCCCTTTGACAGCCACATATGTATGTTGAACTCTTTTGTGTTTTCCATATCAGGGTTCAAGCTGTTATACGCGGAAATCCTGTACAATCCATATTTAGCAGAGCATTCGTCAATTCCACTCTTAACCTTTTCGCCCTTGAAACCGGCGATATTTACTCCATCTATTGCCTCCCTGAAAATGTTTATCTCGTTCTTGTCAGCGAACCACAACCTGCCCTCTAACGGGACTCCACTGCCGTTTACTTGGCCCTGGTTTACCCAGCTGTTTATCAGATAGTCCCACCCCTGCGGAGCCTTCACATTATCCTGATCGCAATGGTCTACAGTGCTAATTTTGCTGTTAAGCATGTCTAGCACTAACGTTCTTATCTCTTTCTTGGCCGTATCCATGTCCATTGTTCTAAGCAGCAACTTTGGGGTGCTATTCAAGTCAGCTTCGGCTTGGTTTTTGACCACCTTCTTGTCAATGGCATTAATTCTAGATTCCCAATCCGTCATTTTTTTAACCATATACGCCACCATCTAATTTTTGTAAGGGTTCACGCTTGTTACTCCGGCCTTTTGTGGTCGCAGGAGAACTTGTTGCATGTCGTGCACTGCATCTTTGACCCCACATTAGAAACTCTTAGTCCTTATCGGCCCATGCTCCCTCTCGAACCTTCTCATCAAAGTCATTACCTCCTTCAGCGCATGGTCTGTAGAAACAGCCCTTGCCACATTTGGTGTTTTACTATGGTCAAGTTCGGCCTTCCAGTTGTCTATCCTGTTAATTAATACGCCCAAGACGCCTTCTCCAGACTTTATGCCTTCCAATAACTTTATTATCTTGAACGAGTCCTCTATCAGTATTCGCCTATCGGGTGCATCAATCTTAAGGAGATGGTCGATTTTCGCTTGTGTTCCTCCAAATACGTCCACCTTCATCTTAACGCCAACCGCAGACAAAGAGTTCTCCATGGGTTCTGCTATTGCTCTGTCCGGAGAACTTGTACCGACCCTGAAGCTGATTCCTATGTCCCCAGCCAGCTCGACCGCCTCCTTCAGTATCTCAGGCGAGAAAAGCATATTCAACTTGTCAAACTGCCCGCTCTTCAAGATACTGTTATACAGTTCTACGGTCTTGCGCTCTGCATCTGCGCCCCCTATGACCTGCCAGTAAGTAGTCATGCCATTCCCCTTAATCTCGTCACGGAACCTGCTCCTTGCATGGGAAAAGGACTCATTCGTGCCCCTGATCGCCTCCTTAATCATCTCATCTTCAATGCTGAACAGGGAATTATCGTAGTCGTGCATTATGGGCATTAACTCACAGTAGTAAAGCGGCTTTCCTTATATATAAGGCTTTGTCTGAAAATGGGCATAGGTTTAAAAAACTATCTATAAGCTCTCGACTGTAAATGCTTATAGGTTTTCTGATTCTTCGCCAATTACCCGAACTGTTCCATCGACCAGGTTCAACCTTATTGTCTCGCCATCCCTTATCGCCTTAGTCGCGTTTCCGGTCCCGATGATGCAGGGCTTGTTCATCTCCCTGCTGATTATCGCTGCGTGGCACAGAAGCCCGCCCTCATCCGTAACGAACGCCGCTGCCTTCTCCATTGCAGGGACAAAGTTTGGCTCTGTCATGGGCGCGACGAGTATGTCGCCAGGATTGAAACTTGCCACGTCATCTATGCTGTTCACCACCCTTGCAGTGCCCTCTATGCTGTCCATTGGCCTGTTCGCGACCATCCCCCTTATCGCCTGATCTGCCCTGCGGTTCATGAGCTTGGCCTCCGCAAACATCCTGATTGCCGGAACCTCGCTCCCTACCAGTAGATGTCCCTCTATTCCTGCAAAAGCCAGGGCGTAACCTTCAACTCTGTTCTTTATCTCAGCGCTCTTGGGCATCTTCCCGTTCAGTATCTCGTCTATGGTGAGATAGTGTGCGTATTCCTCAGGAATCTTGTACCTTCTTCCTATCTCGTCAATGAGCCCCTTGGCCCTTCCCACTGCCTCGTTTATCGCATCTGTCCTGTAAGTCCTGAGCCAGGCAAACTCCTTTGCTGCGTTTGCCTCCTCTACAAGCTCCTCGCCAAGCGTCATCTTCTTTATCGTGTCGGCAAAATCCTTTTTCACCGCTGCCTCCTTCTTCTCAAGGAACTCAAGCTGCTCAGCCGGGTTCTCGACTCTCTTCGCCCTCTCGAGTATATCTCTCTCGGTCCACAGCTTGCCGAAGTCAAACCTGTAACCCAGCCATCCGTACATCTCGAGGTGCTCCTTCACCTGCTCCGCGGCTTTCTGTCCCCTTGCCAGTCTATCCGCTATCTTTAGCATCGACACCTGCTCCTCATAGGGCACGTTGTACCTCTCAGAGGCCGTGAGCTTGACCATCGCGGACTCTATCGCATTATGGTTCGTAGTCCTCTTTGCCAGCCCCTTCTTGAGCTGCTCCTCGATGTTGAGCTCCACCGCCGCCGTTATGACCGTTATGGGCATGAGTGCCGATATCAGGTCAACGTACTCGCCGAACAGCCTTAACAGCTCCGTCCTGCTCTTGGTCGACAGGTCTGCCTTCTCTATCGCTTTGGCGAACTTGATTGCTGCCGTCCCGGCGGCCACGGATTGCTCTATCACCCGCCTTGCGAACTCAAGCCCCTTGCCCTTTGCGGCTATAGCCTTCGCCTCCTCCTTGGCACTCGTTGTGTCATAGAAAACGTAATAGAAGTCGCTCCCGCTCTCCTGTATGCATAGGTAGTTCTTGTATTGGAACTCGAAACCCAGGATTCTCTTGTGGAGCTCCGGGTTGGAGAGACCGTTCATGTGGAGATTTGCGAACAGCAGCGAGACCCTCCTTCCAACTGTCGTCCTCAGGTCCGACTTCTTGGCAAGCGTCTCGATGAGCGCCTTTGCGCCCACCTTGCCATCGGTTCGCAATGCCACGCTTTTTATCATGCCAATCCCATTATCCTTTCGTGTTCAGCTTTATCAGAACACGCCGAACTTCCTCTTCTTTCCGTCTCCCTCTCCCGTCCCCGCGAGCTTCCTCACTAGGTCCTTCTGCTCCTCCGAGAGCCTCTTCGGTATGTCCACTGTTATGTTCACGAGCTCGTCCCCCTGCCCTCCGCCCTTCATGTGCGGTATTCCCGCGTCGTCTATGCGGATTCTGGCGCCGTTCTGCGTGCCCTCATCAATCCTCAGCTTCCTCTCCCCGTCAAGGCTCGGGACCGTTATCTCCCCGCCCAGCAGTGCAATGTGGAGCGGTATGTGCATCTCGATGATGATGTTGTCCCCGCTCCTCTCGAATGTCCTGTCTCCCTGAACCGCCACGTCAATGTAAAGGTCACCTGTCCTGTCCCTTCCGAAGTCGCCCATGCCTGTCAGCCGGAGTCGCATTCCATCGCTCACTCCCCTGGGTATCTCCACCTCGACCTTCTCCTCAGTGTGGACCCTTCCGCCCCCCCTACACCTGCTGCACTGCTTCTCCGCGCTCTTCCCCGCGCCTCCGCACCTCTGGCAGGCCGTTATCGTCTGCATTATACCGAAAGGAGTCCTTCTCGTCTCTTTCATCTGCCCGGCGCCATTGCACACGGGGCACTTGATTACCCTGCTTCCAGGCTCTGCGCCGGAGCCGCTGCATCTTTCGCACTCCTTCACGTGCGATATGTTGAGGTTCCTCTTGACGCCCTTCGCCGCATCATGAAGCGATATGGTCACGTTTGTGAGTATGTCGTTCCCTACGTCCGCGCTCCTGCCCATGCTTCCGAATCCGCCGCCGAAGATGTTGAATATGTCCTCGTTGCCGAAGTTGGCCCCCATGTTCTTGAATATGTCCTCGAAGTTCGCTCCCCTGAATATGTCCTCCTGCGTGAACCTCTGGTTGAAGGTGTCTGCGCCGTAAGTGTCGTACTGCTTTCTCTTCTCCGGATCGCTCAGCACGGCGTAGGCCTCGTTTATGTCCCTCATCATCGCCTCAGCTTTAGGGTCTTTGTTACGATCAGGATGAACTTTAAGAGCTAGGTCCCTATACGCTCTCTTTATCTCCTCAGGAGCTGCATCTTTCCCTAGGCCCAATGTTTTATAATAGTCCTTTGCCATCGTCTACTACCTCTAATAATTTTTTCTTAACTCCTTCTATGTTCCCCTTAATGTCGCTCTCCCAAAATCTAACCAGTTTGTAGCCTCTTGCTGATGCATAGTCCGTTTTCCTCTTGTCATTTTGTAAATTCTTGATTTGAGTATTATTTAACTGTTTGAAAGTTGAAGGATTTGCATGCCAGTAATCGCCATCCACCTCTATCAAGATATTTGGCTTAACAAAGAAGTCGTAGCTCCAATAGCCAAATACATATTGATGCTTAAACGGTACGCCCAACTCTTCTAGCAAGCCCTTTAACCTCTTCTCTATTGATGTGTCGGCCTTAGGTGTCTTCCCTTCTGTGAATTGTTTTAAGGCCATACTTCGCATCTGATTTATTCTTTCTTGATCGTTGAACTCGCACTTTACTGAACAATATCTTTTATTTAATTTAGGATAAAATGGCTTCCCACAAATTTTGCAAGGCTTTAGTATTTTCTTTCTCCACTTTCCAACCCCAATTTTCCTCAGAAATCTCCGTTGTTCTTCGGCATTTTTTACTTTTATCCCAGATTCTAAGAGCAGACATTTAATTGCTTCTTGACTTCTTCTGAATTTTCGTCCAAGCTTAAATAATCCATAACCTTGATCATAAAGCTTAATTACCTCCCCTTTATTCGCTATTTTGCGAGCCTCGTCGATGTACCTACAGATTTCAGAGCAATATTTTTGATGCTTTAGATTAAAGTGCCTCGCCATATAGGGCTTATCACACACAATACAACTTTTTTGTTCCTCTTGTAGATTAGTATTTTCAGGCTTATTGCCCATATAATTTAGTAGCTTTGTAGTACCATTCTCGTAATTGTATCTTCCAGCGCAGCTTCTGCTACAGAAGTTCCCCCTTCCTTTCTTAATTATCGAGGGAACAGTCGTAAACTGTTTTTTACAGTTTATGCACGACCTTATTATCCCTATCTAAACCACCTTACTTCTTCACGGTGAAATCAGCGTCGGTGGCGCTGGGGTCTCCCCCCTCGCCTCCCGGTGCCGCTCCTGCCTCTGCTCCTTGCTCCGGCGCTCCCTGTGCTCCCGCGCCGCCCTGGCCGTAGATGCTCTTGCCTATCTCCTCCATCGCGCGCACCAGATTGTCCGTCTTGTCCTTCATGGCGTCGTAGTCCTCGCCCTTGAGCGCCTCCTCAAGCTCCTTCTTCGCGGCCTCCACCTTTTCTGCCACGTCAGCCGGTACCTTGGCCTTGTAGTCCTCCAGCGCCTTCTCCGCGGCGTATACCGTGGCCTCGCCCGAGTTCTTGGTCTCGACGTTCTCCCTGATCTTCTTGTCCTCCTCCTCATACTTCTTGGCGTCCTCGACCTTGCTCTCTATGTCCGCCTTGTTCATCTTGTTTGGAGCCATTATGTCCATGCTCTGGGCCTTGCCCGTCTTGGTGTCCTTCGCCGTAACGTGCAGTATGCCGTTCGAGTCGATGTCGAAGGTGACCTCTATCTGCGGCATTCCCCTTGGTGCAGGCGGTATTCCAGTCAGCTCGAACCTTCCAAGGTCCACGTTGTCCTTAGCCAGGGCCCTCTCTCCCTGAACTACGTGTATGTCCACCTTGGGCTGGTTGTTCTCCGCAGTGGAGAACACCTGCGACTTCTTGACCGGTATAGTCGTGTTCCTGTCTATCAGCTTGGTTGCCACTCCTCCCAGCGTCTCTATGCTGAGCGATAGCGGCGTCACGTCAAGCAGCACTATGTCCTTCACCTCTCCGGTGAGCACTCCCGCCTGTATGGCCGCGCCGAGTGCAACCGCTTCCATAGGGTCGACTCCCCTCTCTATCTTCTTGCCGAGCAACTGCTCAACGTACCTTTGCACAAGGGGCATCCTCGTGGGTCCGCCTATCAGCACTATCTTGTCAAGCCCCGCCGGCTCTATCTTCGCGTCGCCCAGCGCCTGCATCACCGGCTTGGCCGACCTCTCTATTATCTTTATCACTAGGCTCTCAAGCTTGGCCCTAGTGAACGAGTAGGTGAAGTTTATCGGCTTGCCCGCCTTGTCCTCCGCAAGGAAGGGAAGGTTGATGTCCGTGGTCAGCACTGTGGAGAGCTCTATCTTCGCCTTCTCCCCCGCCTCCCTCAGCCTCTGCATAGCTTGGTGGTTAGGTGCAAGGTCCACCCCAGTGGATGTCTTGACCTCGTTCGAGAGGAAGTCTACTATGGCGTTGTCCATATCCGTTCCTCCGAGTTGGGTGTCCCCGCTTGTTGACTGGACCTCGAACACTCCCTTGCCGAACTCCATGATAGTGACGTCGAGCGTTCCCCCTCCGAGGTCGTAGACCAGTATCTTCATGTCCCTGTCCACCTTGTCCATTCCGTATGCGAGGCTCGCCGCCGTAGGCTCGTTGACCAGCCTCACCACCTCAAGGCCCGCTATCTGTCCGGCGTCCTTGGTGGCCTGCCTCTGGTTGTCGTTGAAGTAAGCCGGGACAGTTATCACTGCCTTCTTCACCTCCTCTCCCAAAAAGGCCTCCGCGTCCTGCTTTATCTTCTGTAGAAGCAGAGCGGAAAGCTCCTGAGGGCTGTACTCCTTTCCGAACACCTTGTACTTGTAGTCGGTTCCCATCTTCCTCTTGAACGCCGATACCGTGCCGTCAGGGTTGGCCACCGCCTGTCTCTTCGCCGGCTCTCCCACCAGCCTGTGCCCGTCATTCGTGAACGCTACATAGCTTGGGAACGCCTTTCCGTAAAGCGACGCGCCCTCGCTGCTTGGTATAATCACGGGCCTTCCGCCCTCCAGTACTGCCGCTGCAGAATTCGATGTTCCGAGATCTATTCCTATTATTTTCATTTTCTCACCAGTTAAGCGCAATCATTCCTCTTTCTTGTCCGTCTCTTTCTTCTCCTCCTTCTTTTCCGTCTCCTTTCCCTTCGCGACTATCACCGAGGCTGGCCTTATCATCACGTTGTTGAGGTTGTAGCCCTTCTTCACCACCTCGATTATGGTGCCCTCCTTCTTGTCGCTCTCCCTCACTAGCATTATCTCGTGCTTGTAGGGGTCGAACTTTCCGTCCACCTCTATCTCTGAGAGGCCCTCCTTCTTCAGCGCCGATATGAAATTGGAGTAGAGCATCTCTATCCCCTTCAGTGCAATCTTGTCCTCGCTCTTCGATATCGCCGCGATTGCTAGCTCGAACTCGTCAACTACCGGCAGCATGTGCGAGATAACATCCGCCCTGCCCATGTCCCGCGCGCCCGCAATCTCGTTCCTCACGCGCTTCTTGTAGTTGTCGAATTCTGCCATCAGCCTGAGGAACTGCTCCTTCATCTCCTCCTGTTTTGGCTCGGCCTTCTCTTCGTTCGCCTTCTGCTCTTCAGTATGTGTCTCCTTTTCAGCGTCATCAGCCATTCAATCAACCTTCTTCTTTTTCTTAGTCCTTGCCCCCATGAGCCTGTCGAACTCCCTTGCCGTGTCAAGCATCCTCTTCATCTCCTTCTCTATGTCGTACTCTATCTCCTCTATGGCCTTCGACATCTCGGACGCCCTCAGGTAGTACTTCCTTCCGCGCTTGACCACGAGCCCAGTGTCCATGAACCTGTTGAGGTGGTATATCACCGTGCTCCTCGCCATCGGTGTCTCGAGCTTTATCTCCGAGCTTGAGAGCCCCTCGTTGTTGTACGCGGCATCGGCAAACTCCCTGAGCATCTGCTCCTCTATGCTCTCCCCTTCATCATCGGAGAGGCCTAGAACGTTGCAGAACCACTTTATCATGGCTTCCGAATCCTTGGTATCCGGACGCTCGACAAAGCGTATCACTATTCGCCCCACAGGTATATTATGAAGCGATATATTTATATAATTTACCTTTTTTTAGCGGAAATGATTGATATGTCAGGTATTTACTGACATAAGCAGAGACGAGCTTTTTGCCAATGTCCATCAATGCTCGAGTATCCTAATCGATGCAGAACCCTTTTTCGCCGACATCCTTACAGTGCCACCTATCGGGAAGGTTATCTGCGGTGTGGTGTGGGAGAAGTCCGCCTCCGATATAATTGGTATGTGGTCAAGCTCTCTTTTGCCCTTCACTATCCTCTCAACCACATCGGGCTGGAGCTGCGACGCCTTCTCGAACCTTCCTATCACTATCCCCTTTACTCCATCGAAGCCGGGCTGCTGAGTCACCGACTGGAGGTCCCTATCGAATATCTTAGCGTGGCAGTAATAATCGTCCTCAAGGAAGAGAATCGAGCCCTTCAGGTCCGGCATGTACTCAGTCCCGTGGAGAAGGTTGAACGTGCACTGATTGCCTCCTATTATCCGGCCCTCTGCCTCGCCCTCGTTGATTACCCTGAACCCATCGTTCTTAACGAATGTTCTGTTGACCTGATCCAGGTACCACTTGTCGTTGCTCCACTCCGCAGATGGCAGGACGTCGAACGGCTCGGAAGACTCGAGGCACTTCCTGAAGTACTCTATGGTGTAATCGCACCCTTTCTTCATTCCGAACATCGCGAAGTGCGGTCCGTTGTATGATACCAGGCCGGTCTTCTTGTATATCGCGTTGTGCAGCACCGTTATGTCCGAGTAGCCGCACAGGATCTTGGGGTTCTGCCTTATCAGGTCATAATCGAGGTGCGGCAGAAGCTGGTTGGAGTTGAATCCGCCCAACACCGTGCTGAGCGCCTTCACGTTCCTGTCCGCAAACGCGTCGTGGATGTCTGCAACCCTGTCCTCTATCGGCGTGGAATCGAAGCCGTCATGGCCATAGACGCGCTTGCCGAAGCTGACCTTGTAGCCCAGCCCCTCCAGTACGCTTACCGCCTGCGTCTTGGTCTCCTCCGACAACACGTCTATGCTTGTGGCTGGCGCCACTATGCGTATCTCGTCCCCCCTTTTGAGCTTAGGCGGTATCATTCGAATCAGCGCGGTTATCCCCTAACTATATTGTAATTGAACTTGCCATCAGGCATCTTTCCGTAAAGGTGTATCCACAGCAGGAGTATCGCCTCCGCACCCCTCGCGGACTTTATCCCTCCCAGGTCCACCGCGTCTTTCCATCCGAAGCTCTTCAATATCTCCAGCACCTTCGCCTTGGCGCCCTCATCATCGCCGCTCATGAACACTGTGTGCTCACCGGGCAACATCGATGGATTGACCATTATAGGTACTCCCATCGTGTTCAGCGTCTTCACAACCTTTGCCCTTGGGAACGCCCTTTGTATCTGCTCGCCGAGCGAATCGGTGTTTGATACTGTAAGCCTGAGCTCCCCTGTGGAAAAGTCAAGCGGGTTGGCCACGTCGACCAGTATCTTGCCGTCCAGGTTCCCCTCACCAGCCATATTAAGCGCGTTCAGTGAATCCGCCCCATGCGTGCAGTTGAACACGATCTCGCCAAATGCCGCCGCATCGGAGAATGTGCCGTTAGAGGCATTCGCCCCGTTCTTCTTGACCCACTCAACCGCGTTGGAGTTGCCCTTCTCCCTCGAGCCTACCATTACCTCATGGCCCAGCTGGACAAGCTTGGTGGCCAGCCCAGTGCCCACCATCCCGGTTCCGAGCATCCCTATCCTCATTGAATCATCAGATAGGATATGGCAGAGAAATTAGATAAGCCTTTCCGACATCATTTAAGCATAAAGTGAGCCCGCGGAGAATCGGACTCCGGATCTTCTCTCTGTGAAAGAGACGTCTTACCACTCGACTACAGGCCCTTAAGGTGAATAATTATGTGCGAACTAAATAATAATATTGCTGTTGAAGTAGATATATGGCAAGGTTCTACACAGGAGCTGGGGATTCGGGCCACTCCGGGCTGATTGGGGGAAACAGGCTGCCGAAGTCGAGCGATATCTTCGAGGCCATAGGCAGCGTCGACGAGCTGAACAGCGCGATAGGAGTCTCGATAACCAACTCCACCGACGACCATCTTGCGGACATGCTGCAGAACGTGCAGAACAAGCTTTTCATCATCGGGGCTGAGCTGGCATCAAATGCGCACGGGAGCGCAAAGCCCGCCAAGGCGATAGGCGCGGAGTCGGTCAAGGAGCTGGAGAATGGGATCGAGGAGCTTTCGGGCACGCTCCCTGAGCTGAAGAAGTTCGTACTGCCCGGGGGCTCTGTCAGCGGGTCTTATCTGCACCTCTCAAGGTCGATATGCAGGAGGGCCGAGCGCGCGGTGATAAGGGCCAACGGCGAGGCAAACGCGGCTGCTGACGCTGAGGCGGTAAGGTATCTCAACAGGCTCTCCTCTTTTCTCTTCGTCGCGGCGCTCTACATCAACAAGAAGGAAGGCGTAGAGGAGCAGAACCCGACTTACTGATCCTTATCTAATTAGCTTACTACGTTTCAAGCCTATAGCCCATTAGCAGATATTCGCCCGGTTTGTTTATGCTATCAGGCATATGGTTCCCAAAAAAAAGTACGTGAATTTCATCAGGCATACCCAACTCTTTGCATATCTGACGTACCGCGCCATCTTTCTCAACCATCTTTCCAGGCAGGCCTTTCATATAATAATATCCGGTGGACCAATCCTCCCCATACTTTTCTTTGAGCATGCTTATGCTCCTGATATTGGGCTCCATCGATTGTGATGGATCCGAGACTGTTATAACAAGGTCTATATCACTGTCTTCTTTGAGCGGTTTGTCCTTTACCCTTCCGCCCACAAGATATACGCGTACCTCACCAGGATTCAAATGCAAAGGCGATTCCGCTAAAATCTGGTGGTAACGTTCAGCTATCATCGTTGCAGCTTCCGGAAGCTTGTCGTATATTTTGTTGAACCTCTGAACAGTATCCTGCAATTTTGGGTCGACTACGTGCTCCAATGAAGCCTTCAGGACCTTCATGTTATCCGAAATAATCCTATCCCTTCCTGCCTGGGCGCTAAACTCCTTCCCCTTAGTACCCGCTACAGACATTCTCCCACATTAGGATTGCGCGGTTCTTAATATAAATATCTTACTAGGTCACTTCTTCAAAGCCTAAGGGGGAACCAATCAGATGTTGAAGTACTCCCTGAATGTGGCGGTGGTCTCGACCTTCTTCGTCCTGCCCACAGCTGCCCTCTTCACGAAGTCCTTCTCCAGCAGCTCCTTCATGTACTCGTATGTGGATGAGCCGAAGGCCTTCACCACGCTGCTCTGCATCACCGGCTCGTTCTTGCTTATGTAAGCGAGTATCCTGAGCGCCCCCTTTGAGATGTCGGGCGCGCCGGCGAGGGAGTTGACCTTCTCGACATACTGCTGCTTTATCCCCAGGGTGTACCTGTCCCCCAGCTTCTCTATCATGAACGCGGTCGCCGCTGCCTGGTAGTCAGTCGCCATCTCCTCCATGAGCTCCTTCACGTAGCCTATCGACATCACTCCAAGCACTCTGGCCAGCTCGTTGACGTCCAGCGCGCGGCCTGAGACGAAAAGAGCGGCCTCGGCTATCCTCTTGTGCTCGGGATTCTTAGCCCGCGTCTCTGCCATCCGCTCCCTCGTTTACCCTTAATATTATCTCGCCGAAGAACTGCTCCTGTATCATGGTCAGGTTGCCCTTGTGCGCCAGGAAGAGCATAGGCACGAACAGGTCGAGCAGCACCTTGTCCATGCTGCCGAAGTGCTTCGACACGTCTGTGAAGTTGGCAAGCCCCTCCTTGTCTGTGCACTTGCCTATTATCTGGAATACGATGACCGACTTCTCATCTATGTCGTCCTTGCTAACGATCATCTCTACAGGGGTGAACTTCTCCCTGAGTATGTTGTCCCTCCTCTCGTTGAGCTTTATCGCCTGGTTGAGCGCGTCCATAAGCTCGTTGAGCGTTATCTTCCTGTTGGGCTGGAGCCTGGCTCTCGGCATGAGTGCGGGAACCTCAGGCATTATCCTTGGCTGCGTCTCCCCGAGAGGTTCCTCCATCGCCTCCTCCACTGGGTCGAATATCGTTATGCTGTCGCTCTTGAACCTGAGCAGAATAGAGGCCGCGAGTATGATGTTTGCCGGAACGTGGAGGTCAAGTATCCTCATCCTCTTCACTATGGAGACGTAGCTGTCGACTATCTTGACTATGTCTATGTCCCAGGGGTCCAACTGGTGGGTCTCTATGAGATCCATCAGAAGTTCTCTCCACGTTGCGTTCTTGACAAGGTCCTGAAGGTCAAGTTCCTTGTAAGTTGTGACGCTAGCTACGCTATCCAACAAAACCTACCTTTCTGGTGCCGTCTTTATTGCCCAGACAAGTTATTTATGCTTATTGCTCGTGCCCCATTAAACACAATTAGTGTTACTTGATGTAACACAAAACGTAAGACATAAATATCCCATTGCCCATAAAAATAAGGTGGTAGCATGCCCGAAACAGAGACGATAACCGTAAGAGTGCCCAAGCGCATAAAATTCGAGATGAAGCGTAGGAGCAATGTCAATTGGAGCATGGACATCCGCAACTTCATAGAAGCCAAGCTAAAGGCGGCGGAGTTCCTGGATACGCTCAAGAAGATAGAAGCTAGGGCAAAACACCGCAGGGTATCCCTGGACAGCACCATGATAGTCAGGGCAGCGCGTGATTCTAGATGATGGTAATAGACGCGAGCGCCCTGATAAAGCTAGTGCTGGAGGAAGAGCATTCGAAAGAAACAAGGGCGATAGTCAACGGCGAATTAAGCAAGGGGGAGTCGATTATTGCTCCCGAACTGGTCTTTACCGAGGCACTTAACACCATAAGGACGCAAAGCATGTCAAGCAAAAAGCTTGCAGGGAAGGAGTTGGATGCTGCGGTAGATGATCTGTTCGAGACATTCATCAGGATAGATCCCGTCTCCACTGTTGAAATAGGCAGGAATGCACTAAAAATCTCCATGGAACATAAACTGACTGTGTACGATGCCGTTTACATTGCCTCCAGCCTGTTGAAGGGCGCACCGCTATTGACCTTTGATAAGGACATGGCGCTTGCCGCCAGAAGGCTAAACGTGGAAGTAATCGGATATCCGGGCAACTGAACTTGGCTACCTGTTTATGGCGAAGTCAAGTACTATCTCCACATCCTTAGACGAGTAGGGCCTAACCACCCTGTCGAACACGAACCTCACCGAATAGCCCTTCCTTTTAGCGTGCTCCCGTATCATTGCCTTTGTATCCGCCACAACGGCCCCAGTGGGGCCGATTCTGTACAGGTGCACTACCGCCTTCCTCTTCGCAACTGTAAACACCTGGTCCAGGAACTCGATGCTTGAGTTCGGCAGGGGCATGATTATTCTGTCAGCGAAGCCCCTGTTTCTGCCCGCGAGCTTCTTCACGTCCCCGCATTGCGCCTTGACGTTCGTTACCTTGTTGAGCTTTATGTTGCCGTTCATGTACGTGCAGGCGTTCCTGTTGAGCTCTATGCCTCGCACGGTTGTCTTGGGGTGCGCCTTTGCTATCTCTATCGCAAACGGCCCCACTCCAGCAAACATAACCATGACGCTCTCTTTGTCCTTCACCAATCCCATTATCCTGGTCCTCTCAAAGGAGAGCCTGTTCGAGAAGAAGGTCTTCCTCACGTCGAACCTGAAGGTGCAGTTGTTCTCCCTGTACTCCGCTATGTAGTTCTTCTCCCCCGCAACGTACCTGACCTTCCTTATCCTGTACACTCCGGACACCGCCCCCGCCTTTGCAAGGACGGTCTTCACGCTCTTGTGCGACCTCATCAGCGCATCCGCTATCTTTCTCTCCTTCCTCTTCAGCTTCCCAGACAAATCTATGATTGCGATGTTGCCCAGCATGTCGTATCCCCTTGTGAGCTCGCCCATCTCCGCCGTCGTCAAAATCGATCCCAATTCGTCCCTGTAGTTGCGCACCGGCTCCGATTTCGCGTCCTTGACTGCTACTATCTCTACCCACCTCTTGGCAATAAGCTTTTTAGCCCTTGCCGTGCTAATACTTATTGGAAAATAAACATAGCTGGGGCTATGTTTTACGCTCCTTGACCTGTCGAAGAGGCCAAGCTGGGAGATGAGGGTTCTGGCCCTCTCCGCATCGTGAACGTTCACCTTGGCGTATTCCATAAAGACCAGGCAGATGTAGGATAATGCGATAATGCTATTAATAGGCTTACGTTAACAAAGTGATATTGTGTATTTCGTCGTAAAGGTAACATCGGGCCAGGAGAGGATTGCAGCAAACATGCTGCAGAACAAGATGACCCCGGAGATCCCTGTATACTCCATAATCGTGGTAGAGGGGATGAGGGGGTACATCATCGTCGAGGCTGAGGACGAGGTTGCCGTGAGGCAGTACATAACCAAGGGAAGGAACATAAGGGGAATACTCCCCAAGCCGCTCGCCGAGGACGAGGTAAACAAGCTCATAGAGGTAAGGAGCCACGCCATCGAGATACAGAGGGGCGACAGCATAGAGTTCACCAGCGGGCCGTTCAAGGGCTACAAGGCAAAGGTGCTCAAGGTAGACGAGCTCAAGGACGACATAACCGTCGAGCTGATGGACGTAGTGGTGCCTATACCAATCACCACAAAGATGAACACAGCGAAGGTCATTCAAAAAGCCGACAAGGCGTAAAATAGGAGATCAAATGGCAGACATAATAATAGCGGGACTGATTGAGGGAGGAAAGGCATCGGGGGGTCCGCCTCTCGGGCCGGCTCTGGGGCCGTTGGGCGTCAACATAAACGCCATAGTCGCTGAGATAAACGACAAGACCAAGCAGTTCGTCGGGATCAAGATTCCGGTGAAGGTGATAGTCGACCCGGCCACAAAGGAGTACAAGATTGAGGTAGGAGCGCCGCCGACGAGCGCGCTCATACTGAAGGAGCTTGGGCTCTCAACGGGTGCGAAGACGAAGGAGGAGACGATCGGCAACATAACCATCGAGCAGCTCAAGAAGATAGCCCAGGCAAAGGAGGCCAAGATGTACGGAAACACGATGGCAGCCAGGGTCAAGCAGATCATAGGGACCTGCAAGAGCATGGGAGTCAAGGTCGAGGGAGAGGACCCGAGGGTCGCAATCGCCAAGATAAACAAGGGAGAGATAAAGGTCTAATTCTTAAAGAATGGTAGACGCCATTTGGCTTATATCGGCGATCTACTTTTCTGTTTGTTTTCCTTGACCTCAATCTCCTTAGTTCTGGAAAGCATCAGTCTCTCTTGCCAAGATTTGTAATTCTGGTCTCTTATTTTTCTTTCTGCATCGCGATTACCTTCGAATGCTGTTGCAGATTCTAACCGTTCATTGTCCTCGTGAGTAAACTCTTTATTCTTTCTATCTTTGTCTCCATTTTTTTTGAGCTCTAACTCTTCTCTTTGGTTCCTTACATATCCATCCACAACCTTCCTAAGCTCCGCTATTGCCGCACTAGGTACGTACTCAGGAGGCACCTGTTCCATTAGCATTCTTGTTCGTTTCTCCTCCATCTCTTGTTCTATCTGCTTTCTTTGCTCTTCAGTCTTTGCCTTCTCCATCCTCTCTAGTTTTTCCTCATCTATCTTGCCATCTATTGCGTTTCTGCGCCTGTCGTTCATCTCCGCTATTTCGTAAGCCTTATACAGGAGGTCACCCAACGTTATTCCTGGTGTGAGCGTAAATGTATCAGGATTTCCCATCAGTTCTGCGGGCTTTACAGTCTGTTCATTCTGACGATTCAATTCCGCTAGCTTGTTCTTGTAGTACTTAAATTCAGTATCCATCCTTTCTATCTCATCATTGTCAGCATTCACGCCTTTTGCTCTCAGCTCTTTCAGCCCCCTTGCAGCCTTGTCTCTAGCAACCTCCAGCTCTATTTTCCTAAGGTCGATTTCCTCCTCCTTGCCCGCAGCCATGAAGCCTACTCCTCCAGACTGTGGTTCAGACACTGTCTCTAGCGGCATCTTCGCTTCATCAACGAACCGGTACAGGATATTCATTATCTCCAGTGCCTCATTGATATCTCCATGAACCCTCATTATCAATCCGGCCCTTTCCATCGCCTTAGGTATCTTTATAGACTGATTGTGCGGCCTGTCAAGCAACAGTATCCTCTTGTCTGACATGATAAGCTCAGACCATGCATGTGTCTGATTCTCAATCATGAGGGCATCAGCCATGGTCTTACCATCGTCTATATAAAACGTGAACTTGTTTTGTTGCGCGTCAAACAGCTTGGCTCGGGCATCCTCCACCGCCTTTGCGTTAATCCTATTGAATGTTATCTCTTCCCCATTCACATCCACAAATGCATATCTTGCCTTCTCCCTGTTGTTAATTATAGCTAGGAGGTCGTCATATTTCGGTATATCCTTATTCTGCTCAAGGAAGCTTTCCAGCTCAGGATATTTCTTAAGGAACTTCTTCTGCTCCTCCTCTGGCAACTTCTTGAACTTTCCAAGCGCCATTAATTTTTTGAGAAATGTCTCCCATGACTCCTTGCAGTTCTTCTCCAACCAGTCCTTTATCAGATTCTCAAGTGCATGGTCCCCAGCAGTCACCACACCTGTATTAGTATTTCTGTGGACAAGCTCGAGCAGCTGCTCATAGTGCTTTATACGCCATGGCACAGCATTTTTATCTCCTGAGTACCATTTATTTGCTCTTTTTCTATATTCTACCTCTGCCTGCTCATCATCCATGTCCAAAGCGTACCACCATCTAGCCTCCAATTTGCCAACTCCCACACGCTTATGTATGACTCCCGTACTTCTTAAGCTCTCATTTATCCTATCAATGTATTTGTTTCGTTCCTTGACTACTTCATCTGATATCCTAACCAATGTTTCATCAAAATCTATAGATACGCATATGGTTTGGGGCCCTTGTAGCCTTACCGCTTGAGCCTCCATTAATCGTTCTAGTTGATCTGTGTCTACTTTCGTTACTGGGGGCCTGCCCTTTTCGGGTCCTCCTGGCCCTCCAATCATTGCCATATATCTCACCATTTTGCTGTAAATTCTATTTTGCAATTCATAATATTTATATATTCCTAAGTTTGGGAACCTTTAAAATGATGCATGTTTTTCCGCAGAAAGGTATAAATATATGGAAAGCCCCGTTATCCATTGAGGTATATGCCAAGCAAGAGCAAAAGGGTAAAGCAGGAGGCCGAGAGCGTAAAGAAGTACGGTGAGGGCACAGTAAAGATGATGGAAGATGTTGCTCAGCTTTACAATACCCTAGCAAAGGAAAGAAACATGATTCGCAACTTGGTGTATCAGACCGTTAGGAATGATGAACTAAAGAAGGGCAGCAGCAAGACAGATGCAGACAGAATCGCTGAGGAAGTGCAAAACAGGTTCGACAATGCAGCCAAGCTCATAATACAACTAAATGAGTACCTGCATTCAGAGGACTCTCAAAAGGCGATATACGAGAAATACATGACTACTATATCCTCTTTTGGTAACTCGCTTAAGGAGCTGGGCATGGTTGATGCACAAGGTATGCTGACAAGTACTACGAACGTAGTAGGCTCGATGATGCAGTTCACCAGCGACATGAACGATGAGTTACGGTCTGGCATATACAGACAGTTAAACGAAGTGGCTGACGAGCTTGGCAATATCGGTATCAAAAGAGGCGGGCTGAGTGGTGCCTCAAGGATGGGTGGCGATATGGCTGAAGCTGCAGAGCGATTCTTTACAAAAGTCGGAGAGGCTGCGCGTATAGGTGAAGCAGACCCCAAGAAGTTAAATAATATCTACAACAGGCTTACCGAAGGTTACGGTGCAAACCCTGCTGAAGCAGTAGCTCATGGAGTAGCCGCTCTGGGCAGGGGAGAAGCAAAGATGATTATAAGTATAAGCGAAGCTGTACTGCGACTATTGCCCGATGGTACCGTAGTAACTGGCAAGCTATCCGAGGAGGCTCTTGATTTGTTTACATTCCCTATCAAAGAAGCTTTAGACAAGATGCATGCCTCTGAGGTAGTAGAGAGCGAAGTCAGCGAACTACTAAAGGGAGACATAAATGCGAAGGTAGGCTATGCCAGCAGCAGTAACATCGAGATTACTCGATTATTCGCCTTTTTGCACCCCGAGATGGTTACTGAAACAATGATTACAGATATGGAAAAATACATCTCACTAAATGATTGGTGTATGGAACACCTCAAGAAGTATGCCAGCAAGACATTCGCAGTCATGGACCCACTCAAGTACTTAGAAGGAGTGCGGGAAAAGAGCAAAAGAACCATGGATCCCAAGGAGATAGCCGAGATTAGCAGGGAGTATGTATCTATTTGGAAGAAAGTAAACATGGCCTGGATTGACTATTTCATAAAAGACGGCTACGACAGGGACTGGCTACGTGGAGAGCTAAACAAGGTCACTACACTCTTGGACTGCAAGGCGTTCGGCAGGAGACTTACAAATTACTATATCGCCAAGATGCCATCTGCCGGAAGCGTCTTCAAGTTAAGTGAAACTGAGATCAAGTTCCTAAAGAAATACGGCGAGAGGAATAGGAGAATCGTCGACTTCACCGGTGACGACGCGCTGTGGGCAAGCATAGAATACAAGATAAACAAGAAACTTCAGGAACAGGCTATGGAGAAGAACAAGGGCAAGAGCGTCAACCTCAATACAGACAGGATGCAACCAATGGAGGGCGGGGCGGAAAGCGCAGGCTTAGCTTAATCCCGGACTTAGCTCCATTATCAGTTGTCCCTCATAAGCCCCTTCAACTGCCTAGTAACATTCTTCAGCTCCTCTATGTCCTTAGTGCTTATTTTTCCGCTTTTTCCCATGTCGACTAAGTTGTTCTCAACCGCATCAAGCAGTTTCACCCACTCTTCTGCATCCGCCTTGATAAGCTCAAGAACGGCGCTTTCCGTAATCATCAGGCCCATCAGCTTAAGCAGTTTTTTAGTATCCGCATCCTCCTGCCCCAGTCTGCTTACCACATGGTCCCTAAGCTCCTTTATCTGGTCAGTGTCTATGTCCTTGTCCTCCTGAAGCATGGCGTCCATGCCCTTTATGGCCTCTGAAAGCGAGTCATGGAGCATTGTGAGCAGTTTGCCCAGAGTTATGTTCTTTATGTCGTTAATCGCCATTTAATCACGCAATTAGTAGTTAATCAGCATCTTATTATAGCTTATCCGGTTCGGCAGACTTAAAAGCCATTGCACCAATCCGCAACCTATTAAAGGCTTCATTGACCATACCTATCGTTGCGATTACTGGTGGCGTAAGCTGGGCGCAACATCTATTGTGATAAATTTGGCGGACAAGTCGAACCTGATAAAGAGGATCATCTTCAGGCTTGTCAAGAAGAGAATCGCGGGGAGCACCAGCGACTCGGTGATAAAGACCTTGAGGGAGCTGAACGGCTCCGGGCTCCACACCACCGCGACGCTCCTTAACGACCACGTGAGCGACCCCGCCAAGGCGAGGTACAACACCAACGCCTACATACAGTTCATCAAGCAGATGGCACGCCTGAGGCTTAACACCGACGTCTCGATACGGGCATCCCAGCTCGGCTACCTTGTAGATCCGAAAGCCTGCAGGTCGAACATGGCAGAGGTCATCGGGGCGGCAAAGGACGGCGGGATGCGCCTCTGGATAGAGGACGAGGCCGAGATATCCAGCGAGGACAGGTTCGCGCTTTACAAGGAGATGAAGAAGCAGTACGCCAACGTGGGTGTGGAAGTGAGGCCGGAACACCTGGCCAACGGCAGCGCGGTCAACAAGATGGTCACCGGCAAGGACATAGTGAAGGTCAGAAGGTACCCCGCCGCGCCCTCAGATGCCGAAAAGAAGGCCCCAAAGGGCGAGATGAAAAGCTATTCGGAGTGCGTTGGGCGTCTTCTCAAGTCCAAGGCGAAGGTCACGGTTCACGACGGTGACGCCTCGATTCTAGGCAGGATTGCGAGCGCTAACAGGGACTACAAAAGGGATTTAATAGTTGAGCTACCATTAGGCTATAACAACAGGAAGATGCAGAGACTCCTGAAGAGCAAGCTTAACATGAGCGTATATGTCCCGTATGGGAAGGACTGGGTGCCTTACATAACGGAGAGGCTCATAGACGGCAAGACGAGGAAGCTTGCGGTCGCGTTTCTTGACAAGGACAACGGTGCCGATAACTATGGCGGAATCAGGGAAGACGAGTAAGTCTCACAGGAAGGTAAGCCTCGTAACTGGGGGCACGAGCAGCCTAGGCATACACATAATCAGGAGGCTGCTCAAGCGCGGGGACGAGGTCAGGGCTATAATAAAGGAGCACCCGACCACTACCGACGACTGGAGGGTACTCCCTGCCGGATGCATTCCCTATGTCGCCGATTTCACTTTCAGGAGCGAGAAGGACAAGGAGACGCTCATCGAGGCCTGCAGGGGCGTGGACGAGATATTCCACATCGGGGGCGCGGTCTTCAACGCCAAGCACAAGTATAACCATCTGATTAACACTAACGTCATCGGTACTGAGAACCTACTGCGCGCATATCTTTACGCCAACCCGGAGGGTCACTCCACGGCCCACTTCATGTACGCGAGCAGCGTCACGGTCTACGGATACAAGAGGAAGAACGAGGTGCTCACCGAGGAGTCTGACACACGCCCTGGAAGCGGATACGCGGAGAGCAAGGTTATGGCAGAGAAGGTGATACGCTCGTTTCAGACCGCCAACCCGAGGCTGCCTTACACTATATTCAGGATAGGCAACCTCTACGGCCAGGGGTACGAGAGGGAGTACTTCAAGATATTCAAGCTCCTGAAGGAGGGAAGGATGACCTACCTCGGCCAGGGCGACAACCACCTCACGCTCGCGCACGTTGACGACGTCGCCGACGCCATGGTTCTCGCCTCTGACAACCCTAAGGCGCTCGACAAGGTGTATAACATAACAGACGGCGCGCCGCACACGCTCAAGGAGCTGTTCACCAAGGCCTCCCACTTCCTTGACGTTCCGCCACCGACCAAGGGCGTGAATCCGATACTGGCCAGGATAGGCGCCTCGACGAGGGGGATAAACGCAGACGAGTTCGACTTCATAGCGAGCGACAGGACGGTGAGCATAGACAGGGCCAAGAGGGAGCTGGGCTTCAGGCCGAGCAGGAGCATAGACGTCGAGGGCAAGGAGATGGTCGACGAGTTCCTCAAGGGCCACAGGGACTGATTTACGATTAGATTGTGATTAGATGAAGAAGGGAAAGGTCGAGCTATACATACACGAGGTCCTGGAGACCAAGGGAGCGATGCTGTTCAGCCTCATAGACCCGGTTGACTACAAGAGCGAGAAGGACGCTGTCAAGACGGCAAAGATGCTGTCGGAGGGAGGCACTGACGTGCTTCTGCTAGGGGGCAGCACGGAAGCTCAGGGAGAGCTGATGGACAATGTCTCGCAGGGAATAAAGGACGTGGTGGACATACCGCTCATACTTTTCCCGGGAAACATAAGCTCGATAACGAGGAACGCCGACGCCATCTACTTCATGTCGCTGCTCAACGCGAGGAATCCGTACTGGATAATCCAGGCTCAGATGCTTTCCGCGCCTACGGTGCGGAAGTTCGGCATCGAGCCCCTGCCTGTGGGATACGTGGTCGTGCACCCAGGAGGGACCGTCGGCTGGGTGGGCGACGCAAACTTCGTGCCAAGAGAGAAGCCGATGATAGCGGCATCGCTCGCTATGGCCGGGGAGTACCTTGGCAACAGGTTCATAATCACTGACACCGGATCCAACCCGAGGCTGCAGAACGCCGGGCCGGTGCCGAATGAGATGATAAGGGCGGTCAGGTCTGCCACAACAGTCCCATACATAGTTGCGGGAGGGATAAGGACGCCCAAGGAGCTGAAGGACGCCTACTCAAACGGGGCCGACATAGTCCAGATAGGCACCGCTTTCGAGGACTCGAACACCGCTTACAAGAACATAAGGAGCTTCGCCGCGGTTGTCAAGGAAGAGGGGGCGAAGAAGGTAAAGAAGTGACGCCCACATGCGAGAACTCTACCAGCTCGAGCTCATCGCCCTGGTGGGCGAGCTCGATGCCGCGGTCAAGGGCTTCTACATCGACAAGTTCTACGAGCTGGGCAAGGGCAGGTTCAGGATAAGGCTCACCAAGTCGGGCGAGAAGATCAACCTCCAGTGCACGCTCCCCTACACCATCAACCTGACTGATTACATAGAGGTCACGGAGGAGGCATCCAACTTCGCCATAGCGGTCAGGAAGAGGATATCCAATTTCGTGGTAAGCGGTGTGGCGCAGCTGAACAACGACAGGATAATATCGCTCGCAGCAAGGAAGGGAGACGACGAGGTAAACGTCATATTCGAGATGTTCGGCTTCGGCAACATGGTCGTGACAGACAGGGAGTCTAACATACTGCTCGCATACGAGCAGCACACCTTCAAGGACAGGCAGATAAGGGCCAGGGAAAAGTACGTGCCCCCGGCAAACCAGACCAGTGCAGTCATAGACCCCGATGGCGTGGCACAGCTGGTCGTGGGAATGGTCGGCAAGGATGTGGCTGCAATCGCGAGGTCGGTAGGCATGGGCGGCCAGTACGCTGAGGAGGCGGTCGCCAGGTCGGGACTCAAGGGAAAGCTCGAACAGGATTCAGCATCTCAGCTTTCTGATGCAATCAACTCTGTCATCAAGGAATCATTAAGCGGAAAGGCGCAGGTTTACCTCAAGGGGGGTGCCGCAGCGGATTTCTCCCTCTGCAAGCTGGGAAAGCAGCAGGAGCTTGAGGCAAGGGAGTTTGATTCGCTCCAGTCCGCGCTCTCGTTCTTCTACCTCGACTCAAAGCCGAAGGAGGAGGGGCCAAGCGCAGAGGCCCAGAAGATACTGAAGAGCATAGAGAAGCAGAAGAGGTCGCTCGATGAGATAGAGGAGGGGGCGAGGAAGGGCAGGGAGGTGGCGGACGCCATACTCCACAACATGACCGCAATCAACATACTTATAAATTCAGCAATGGCGAATAAGAGAATAACCAAGGAGGAGCTGCAAAGGGTCACCTCAGAGTTCGAGGTTGTCGAGGTAAACCTGAAGGACAAGACGATGCGGCTTGAGAAAAAGAAGTGAGCATATGAAGATTGTGTTTCTAGGCACATCGGGCTCGAGCCCAACCAAGGAGAGGAGCCTCTCCAGCGTGGCATTGGAGCACGAGGGCGAGATATTCCTCTTCGACTGCGGCGAGGGGACGCAGAGGCAGATGATGATAAACTCCTTGAGCATATCAAAGGTGCGCGCCATCTTCCTCTCCCACATACATGGCGACCATACACTCGGTCTCGCAGGTCTGATGAGGACCTTGGGCCTCAACAGGAGGACCGCGCCGCTGCAGATATTCATACCCAAGCCACATATCGCTGGGATAAAGGCGCTCATGGGCTTCGACGGTGCAAAGATGCCCTACCCCGTTACCATAACCGGGATAAAGAGCGGCATAATATACAAGGGCAAAGGCTTCACCATCTCGGCGTTCAAGCTGGAGCACGAGCTCGAGACATACGGATTCGCGTTCAAGGAGGACGACAAGCTCCGCTTCATCAAGGCAAAGGCCACAAAGGCTGGGCTGAAGGGCGCCATGTTCTCCGAGATACAGAAGAAGGGCTCCCTGTCGGTGAGTGGAAGGATTATAAAACTCAAGGACATAACAACTAGGGAGGCAGGCAGGAAGGTCGTGTACGCAACCGACACCAGGCCCACAAGGAGCGCTGTGACTGCCGCGGCTGGCGCGGACCTGCTGATACACGAGGCTACATACGCATCTGAGTGGATCTCGCTCGCCAAGGAGAGAAAGCACTCCACCTCGGAAGAGGCGGCGACTGTGGCGAAGAAGGCGGGGGCGAAGAGGCTGCTGCTCACCCACATAAGCGCAAGGTACAAGGACACGAAGGTGCTCCTCAGCGACGCTAGGAAGATCTTCAAGAACACTGAGGTCGCGACGGACGGAAAGGTAATCGAGTTATAACCTGGGCTCGTAGTCGATTGGTAAGACGTCACGTTGACAACGTGAAGACACGGAGTTCGATTCTCCGCGGGCCCACTTCTGATTAATACGCAGAGGCACACTGCATGAAGCTTGTAATATTCGTAAGGCACGGGCAGAGCGAGGCGAACGTAGGCAGGACTCTGAGCAATGACGTTAACAGGAATCCGCTCACTCCTCTCGGGGTATCCCAGGCTGAGTCTGCGGCAGCGGAACTCAAGCGTCTATCAAAGCTGAGCAGTTTCTTCACCAGTCCGGTCTTGAGGGCGGTGCAGACAGCCAATATAATCGCCAAGGATTTTGATTTGCTCCCAAAAGTGGATGAAAGGCTAATGGAGCGCGGCTTCGGGAGCTTCAACAACAAAAAATTCGAGTCAACCGAGGCAATGGGCAAGTACATGAAGGACGAGATCAGCTCTAACTATCCCTTGGGGCTTGAGAGCTGGACATCGCTCAAGAGCCGAACAAAGGCGTTCATGGGCGGGCTGCCAGATGGCATCTCCATCGCCGTGTCCCATCGCGATCCAATAGCGGCATCATTGGCGGGCTTTGAGAAGCGGTATGATGACGATATGCTATCCGCCCAAGATCTCAAAATACCTACCGCTTCTATGACTATACTTGACCTTCAAGCCAAGAGAATAATTGCAATAGGGAGTGATAAGCTGCCCGCAATCTAGGTTTCTGCCGTGGTCAGCAACACTTTTTATACCTTTTCTCCCCTCAACTTAGCGGTGGATACGTGTTGATTCTCGACGCTACTGTCAACAACCTGTGGGTCCTGCTTGCGGCCCTTTTCGTCTTCCTGATGACAATCGCCGTGGGCTTCCTCGAGGTCGGGGAGTTCGGCGAGAAATATGACAGGAGCCTCATCAAGACGATGATAATCACCTGCTCAGCACTGTTCTTCATGGCGTTCCTTGGTTTCAACACCGCGTTCGCCCCTACGATCGCCGGGGTGATCGGCAACCCGTTGTACAATGGGATATTCCTCGGCGGCTTCAACGTAAACGTCGCGGGGATGCTCACCGGCACATGGTGGTCGATGGGAGCCAGCTACTTCAACACAGGGCTGACCACATCCACATACTTCCTGTTCGAGACCGCCTTCGCCGCTGTCACGCTCGCGCTTGTCGGCCTGATAATCCTGCATAAGGTCCGCATGACCGCGTTCTTCATCTACACGATACCTTACTTCATAATCATCTGGGCCATACCCGCCGCATGGATATGGAACCCCACCGGCTGGCTCGCTTCGCTCGGCATGAGCGACTTCGCAGGCGGACTTGTCGTGCACGGCGCCGCCGCGGCAGCAGGCCTAGGCATACTGCTCCAGATCTGGAGAGAGGAGAGAAAGAAGGGATACAAGCAGAGCCCGCAGGTGAAGATTAACGTCAACAAGGGTTGGCTCACTCTCGGCCTTTTGCTTCTCTGGCTTGGCTGGTTTGGCTTCAACCCCGGCAGTGTGCTGGCGTTCAACAGCGAAGCTATGGTTGTCGTGATAACCACGTTCGTGGCAGCAGCCGCATCCTTCCTCTCCGTGATGGCATCGACCAAGCTGATACTGAAGACAAGACCGCAGCTTGTGGACGGCGCCAACGGGGTGCTCATGGGTCTGATAGTGATAACGCCGCTTGCCGGATTCGTCAGTGTGGGCAGCGCCGTTGTCCTCGGCCTTCTGGGCGGCCCGCTCTTCGTTCTCGGAGAGAAGTTCTTCGCTAAGGTCAAGTGGTTCTCTGATCCCGCAGGGCTGTTCGCCGGGCACATGACCGGCGGCCTGTTCGGGGTGCTGATGGTTGCGGTCTTCGCGCAGAGCGCATTCGCGGCGCAGTCAGGATACCCGAACCTGCCCAGCGGCATACTCTTCGGCGGCGGCATGGCTGCGGTGCATCAGCTCGGCGTGCAGATACTTGGGATAGTGGTGGTGATGCCCGTTGTGTTCCTTCTGTCGTTCATCGCCGCGTGGCTGATATCCAAGGCCATGGGTGGGATAACCATAGATTACGCGAAGGTCTTCAAGGAGGGCAGATAATCTTTCCTTAAGCGAACGCGAACCCAAGTGTCAGGTAGAGCAGCTTTGCCGCAAGGTAGTTGGGTGCGACAAATCCGGGTATCGGATTTAGCTCAACTATGTCCATTCCAATCACCTTTTTCTTCTTCAATACTGCCCTCAGTATCTCCTTCAGCTCGTGGAACCTCATCCCATCGGGCTCCGGTGTGCCGGTGCTCGGCATCTCGCTCGAGTCCAAAACGTCAAGGTCGATGGTGAGGTATATGTTGTCCTCAGTGTTGTCCAGTATCGTCTTTATAATTTTCTCCCTCGTCATTCCGTGCATCTTCATCATGGTTAGAACGTCCTTCCTCTTGTCCGCTCCCTCCTCCATGCTCCTTATGCCGACGCTGTAGGTGCTCCTGCAAAGCTCCCTCGCCCTTGCCATCACGCATGCGTGGCAGTATCTCGATCCCTGGTAGCTCTCCCTTGAGTCCGAGTGTGCGTCAAACTGCAGCACGCTGAAGCTCTTGCTGACCTTCGAAAGCGCGCTTATCGAGCCCACCGAAATCGTGTGCTCGCCGCCGATGAGCACGGGTATCTTCTTGTCGTTGAGTATTACCTTGACCTCGCCCTCTATCCTCTTCACCATGTTGTCGGGCGAGCTGTAATCGGGCGCGAGCTCATCGGTGGTGTAGATGCCCACCTTGCCGCTTATGTCCTTCCCAAGCTCCTCGCTGTAAAGCTCAACCGTCCTGCTCGCCTCTATCATCGCGTGCGGCCCCTCCCTTGACCCAGCCTTGTAAGTGGATGTGGAGTCGTACGGCACTGGAACTATCACCACCCGTGCCTTCTTGTAGTCCTGGTCCTCCAGTCCGAACATGTTGTAAGGCGGCAGTGCGTTTAGCAGCTTCATCAGATCAATCCAAGTTCCTTGAACAGCTTCGAGTAGAACTTATTAACATTTGAGACGTAGAAGTTCTTAAGCGTTTCACTGTTTCTTATGTAAGCCCCCTTGTTCTTGGCCCTCAGAATCTCTATCACCTTCTCAGGCAGGACAACCTCGTCATCGACCACGCACATGCTCCTCACCTCCTCAGGTATGGGCGAGTAGGATGGCAGCACCACCGGGGTCCCGAGCGCCAGGCTCTCCAGAGCTATTATACCTAGCCCCTCCCTCTCTGACATGTGGAGGAGCATCTTGGCGGACTTGAGCCTCCTGTACATGTTTACCTTCTCCCTCTCGCTGTAGAACCTCCTCATCTCTATTACCCTCTCGAGCTTGAGGTGGGATATCTGCCTCATTATCCTTCCGCTCTCCGGCCCCTCCCCTATTATCACCACCTTGAGGTTCTTCACTGTCCTCGAGACCGACTTCACCACGTCTATGAACTTGTCGAGCCTCTTCTCCTTTATCAGCCTGCCCGAGAATATTATCGTATCCGTCTGCTTGGCCTTGACCTGCCTCATGTACCTGTCGTCTATTATAGGGGAGAAGACGTGTATCCTTTCCTTCGGTATTCCCATCTCCTCAAGGCCCCTCGCCGTCATGCTGGAGTTGGCCACGTAAGAGTCCCCTGCAGTTATGAAGATTGAGGCGTAGAGGCTCGCGAGGCTGCCCACAATCGGCCCAAGGTAGCTGACCCAGTAGTTCTCGTTCCAGACCTCGACCACGTCGAGCACCAGCTTCGCCCCTGTGAGCATGCAGTAGAGCTTTATCACCGGGAGGTGCAGAACAGGGAACTCGTTCGCGTACACCACGTCGAACTTGTAGCTGAAAAGCATGAACATCCCGAAGCCGAAGGTGACGGCCTCCCTTATCGACCTCCTACCGTGCCTGTAGAACTTCTCCTTTGTTATGGGGTGGAAGGTGTGGTAGTTTATCCCCTTGTTCTTGAACTCCTCCCGCATCCCCGGCCACCTGAACGAGAAGAAGTGGACCTCGTGCTCCTTTGCGAGCTCCCTGGCCTCTATGCTCTCCACTAACTCCAATCCTCCAACGTGCCACGGGTACGCGGCGTCCGATACGAATGCAATCCTCATGGAAAACCAGCGCGATATTTACGATATTGATAGCTATATTTTAAATACCTGTATTTTTATTCAATTACGATGATGAGATGGCAAAGGCTACCCACAGGACTCTTGGCAAAAACGTCATACCTTCCAATTACAAGCTGATAATCACACCCGACTTCAAGACATTCAGATACCACGGCAAGGAGACGATATCCGCCAGCGTTGCGAAGTCCACGAAGCTGATAACCCTCAACAGCAGCGAGCTCAGGATCATCAGGGCGACAGTGTCCACATCGCAGCTCAGCCAGGAGGCCGCGGTGAAGGAGGACAAGAAGGACACCTCAATCGCGCTCACATTCGCAAAGCCGGTATCTGGAGCGATTGAGATAAAGGTAGAGTACGAGGGGACGAACAACGACGGCATGTACGGGTTCTACAGGAGCAAGTACGTCCACAACGGCAAGGAGGACTACATACTCACCAGCCAGTTCGAGGCTCCGAGCGCGAGGACCGCGTTCCCGTGCATAGACGAGCCCGAATTCAAGGCGACATTCGAGCTCGAGCTGGTGATCGACAAGGAGCTGATGGCGGTCTCCAACATGCCCATAAGGGACCAGAGCTCCACACTCAACAAGAAAAAGGCCGTCAGGTTCCAGAAGACGCCAAGGATGTCGACATACCTGCTCTACATAGCCGTAGGCAAGTTCGAGTTCGTCACGACAAAGCTGGGCAGCATGCCGATTCGCGTGCTCACTGTGCCAGGAAAGGTCCAATACGCATCGATGGCGCTGGATTTCGCAAAGAGGTTCATAAAGTTCTTCAACGAATATTTCGGCATAACGTTCCCGCTGCCCAAGATGGACCTGCTTGCGATTCCCGACTTCGCTGCCGGGGCAATGGAGAACTGGGGGGCCATCACATTCAGGGAGATAGCGATACTCGGCGACGAGAAGGTCTCATCGGTTGCGATAAGGCAGCGGATAGCCGAGGTGATCGCGCACGAGCTTGCCCACCAGTGGTTCGGCGACCTTGTGACCATGAGATGGTGGAATGATCTCTGGCTCAATGAGAGCTTCGCAACTTACATGAGCACAAAGGCAATCGAGGCGGTGTTCCCGGAGTGGGAGGCGGACAAGCAGTACGTGCTGGACACGATGGGCACAGCCCTCGCGGCTGACCAGCTGAAGTCTACCCACCCGATCAGCGTGGAGGTGAAGGACCCCAGCGAGATAGACCAGATATTCGATGAGATAAGCTACGAGAAGGGGGGAAGCGTGCTCGGGATGATTGAGGATTACGTCGGCAAGGATGCCTTCAGGGAGGGTCTCCATAACTACCTTGACAAGAACAAGTACTCCAACGCGGAGAAGGAGGACCTGTGGAACGCAATCGACGCCGCTGCGAAGAGGGGGGGGAAGAAGATGGACCTCTCAAGCGTGGTGGAGTACTGGATAGACAATCCTGGTT